>Ga0194120_10003553_pt1 | contig 25261 bp, 20 predicted proteins | sample TA2MahCa65mmetaG_FD_148642 | JGI IMG/M metagenome (GOLD analysis project Ga0194120, IMG submission 148642) | Freshwater microbial communities from Lake Tanganyika, Tanzania - TA2015019 Mahale Deep Cast 65m | ecosystem: Environmental > Aquatic > Freshwater > Lake | place: Tanzania: Lake... | reverse complement strand
CGCGCCGATCCCAAGCGTCCCAGGGGAGACCATTCCCAAGCTGCACGCGAGCAACGCGACGCCAGCGCCGTAGGCATCGCGTGCGATCCAGAACAGGAGCAACAGGGCAGCGCCAGTGGCGAGCGCCGGCATGAGCCACGGGACACCCGCCACAGCGAACGGCGTCAGCGCGAAGGCGTTCCCGAAGGGGTACTTCGAGTACCACTTGCCGTCGACGATGTTGATGTGAGGCGAGGGCGAGAAACCGAAGTCCGGGGGCGGCTCCGCCCAGAGCCTGCCCTGAGCGAACAGCTTCGCTTGGAACAGGTAGGAGGCAGTGTCCGGCTCGAAGTACGATCCGCCGAAGTAGACGAAGCTGAGTACCGCGCAGACAATCGTCCCGACGGCGGCGATACCGACGGCGATCTTCGTCGACCGATCCACTCGCAGGCTCCGACGGTGGCGTCAGGCTTCCCGACCGCGCGCTTCCCGAGCGCGGCTGAGCGACGGCAGCAGGTAGTCTCGCGCGACCACTTCCCAGCTCATCCGACGCGCGATCTCGTACCCGCTCTGTGCCAGCGCTTCGCTCTCGGCTTCGGAGCGCGGTAACCGATCCATGAGCTCTCGCGCCAGGCGCGCCGATTCCGCTCGCTCGATGCTGTCGCGCTCCGCCCAGCCGATCTGTGCCAGACCGGAGATGCCCGTCCAGCCGCCGTCGAGCCGCGTGAAGTCGGCGACCAGCACATTCGGCACGTCGGCGTCGCCACTCGCATGGCGGACGAACCCGAGGTTCCCGCAGACATTGGTCTGCACGCAAATCGCGCCGAAGCTCAGCGGTTCCACCTGAGCGATGCCGAACGGCTCGTAAATGGACATTCCGAACTCGACGTCGCTTCCCTGTCGGATGTCCATGAACTCCATGTTCTCAGGCATCCGCATCCCGCAGCGCTCTCGCGACCAGCCGAACTGGTTCACGAACACGACCTTTACAGCCCTCGTCCGGCGGTTGAGCGCCTCGACGGCGCGGTAGAAACCCCCTTCGTTGCCGGTCAAGTCGGGATAGCCGTCGCGGTGAACGATGGGCCAACCGTACTCTGCCTCCATCCGGTGGACTTGTTCGCCGGGCCGCCCCATGCCGATCTCGGTGGACAGAAGGAACAGAACGGCTGACCGACCGGCCTCGGCGAGCAGCGGATCGAGATGCTCCAGCACGCGCAGATCGCGCCAAAGAGCTTTGCTCTGGACAAAGCGCGTCACATGCGTGAAGACGTAGTCCGGCACGTAGCCCAGCAGGTTCCCGCAATACCGCGCGAGGCGGGAATGGGAGTCCTTCCTGACGGCCGGGTCGATGTCGTACGCAGGTATCCCGTTGTACACCAGCTCGATGTTCGCGCTGCGGAACGCGGTTCCCAGGAACCGGAACTCTTCCACGATCCAGTCCCCGACGGCGAGGATCGCGTCGCAGTGCCACGCCCGCGTGATCAAGGCGTGGCGGTACGAGAACGACTGGTCTCCCAGCACGTCGTCGATGGAGCGCCCTTCGGCGAGACAGGCGCGCAGCAGGTTGTAGAAGCGTGTATCGTGACCCGCGTGGTTCTCGACGTGCGGGCGGATGGTCGCCACCTCATGCGCGTAGAACGCGGTGTAGACATTCGGCTCGCCCTCCATCACCGCCTTGAGGATCGTCGGCATTCCCATGTACTCATGGGCGAGAAAGCCCACCGTGTGCGGTTCCGACGAGTCGTCCTGACCCAAGCTGCGCAGGAATGCTATCGCGGCTTCGTACGCAGGCTCGGAGATGCGCATCCAGTGCTCGAAGTCCGAGTACGCTTCATACTGGGCGGAGGCGATCCCGAACCGCTGGTACAGAGTCGCCTTGAAGTACGTCAGGCGACCTGGGTCGATGGATGATGCCTCGATGAGGAGAACGTCGACGTCATTGCTCGTGCCGGCTTCGCGGTCCTCGAACCGACGGGTCCCGTAAGTGATCCAGACCTTGTGGCGTTCCTCGATGGGTCGGAAGACATCCCGCCACCGACCCGTATCGATGCCATCGCACACCGAGTAGAGGACACGCCCGCCTGTTCCGAGCCGTTCGGAGGGTGAGGTTCCCAGGCTCCACGTCCCGACCAGAATGGACCTGCCGATCTCGCGCACGTACGACGGAGCCGTTAACAGTCCATGGAGGACGGTGCCGATTCCGCCAATCTTGTGGGTCGCTTCGTGCGTGACATGGACCAAAGCCTGCATCAGGCGATCGTTCCTCCGCGATAGGTTCATTTGGGATAGAGACCGCGCCACAGGTATTGCATGCCTCCGACGTTGACAATCGAGATGACGCGCCGTGGACCGTAGAACACAGGAACCATGGCGTTCTCGACCGTGAGCTCCGCGTCGGGCTCGCGGGGCTCGCCCCGTGCGATCGAGGCTGCCACGCTCAGAGCCAGCGCTCCACGCTCCTCGGGCATCAGGTCCACTTCGTAGTCGTGGGAACCGTCGATCACAAGCCGGCAGGCTTCCTCCCCGGCTCCGACGCCAGCAGAGACCAGGAAGCCGGCGACGCCGCGCGTCCGAGCGGCGAGAATCGCGCCGGGCATGGCGTCCGGGCTCGCGACAAGTAGCATCTGCACGTTGCTGGCGTAGTCGTTCAGCAGACTGCTGACGCGCTCGAAGGCTTCAGTGGCATCTGCCGCGGGCCCGCGTCCGACCACGTTCGCCTCGTACAGCGTATCGAGGACCCTGTAGAACCCGGTCGTCACGTCTCTGCCCGCGTCCGTCGCGGCTCCCTCGATGACGATCGTGTTGACTCTGCCCTCGACGTTCGCGCGACGGAGACTGATGATCTGCTCGACCGCGGCGCTTGCGGCATCCTCACCGGCAGCGACATAGTCCGCCGTCACGAACGCATCGATCCGAATGCCAGGATGGAGCACATCGACTCCGACGATTGGCACGCTGGCATCGCGCGCCAGCCGGATCACTTCCCATGCGCGTCTCACGTTGGCGGGACGATACACAAGCGCGGCGACCTTGCGCCGGTCGATGAGGTCCGAGGCTCCGATGGTCTCCTCGTCTCCCGGCTTGATCCGAGCGTCGGGATCGGGCTCGAACCAGACCAGCGAGACCCCGACCTCGGCGGCTTCGCGCTCCATGCCGCGCCGCATCGCCTCGGTCAATGGCGTCGCGATGCCGGTCGCCAGAACGCCAACGCGAACACCGGTGTCGTGTTCGCCGGTTCGGCAACTCGAGGCTGCGGCGAGAGCGAGCACGGCTAGGACGACCCGCACGAACCCCATGGCCGCTCCAGCGCTATGTGCGTCCTTTTGGGAGCCACAGGACGATTGTAGAGCCCGAGCGGAGCCCTGTCACGGACGCTGACTGTCCTCGCGCTCTTGGGTCTATGGGCTGGCTCGCGTCTCACTTGACGAAACGCCGTCGGACGGGGTATCGTGTCATCCAATCGTACTTACCGTGTCAATCGAGCCCAGACTGAGGAGGATCCAGCGGGCCCATCGCCACACCGGGCCCGTCTGGCAGGGGCAGAACGCGCATCGACGCACACGCCGGACGTCGACAACCGCCTGGATGGCGGCGCCGATGTTGTGGGCAGGCGGCGGTGGCTTCACCCGTACGCTCGTACGACGCACAGCACTCCACATGGGATGACATCGGAAGGGATCGGTATGCACGCTGCTCTCCGTCGTGCGTCGTCCAGGTCGCACGTGCGTGTGGCGGGGCTCTCGTTGAGTCTCATCCTTTGCCTGGGCGTGCTCGCCGCCGCCGCTCAGACGACAGACGAAGCGACCGCGCCGGTCGTCGAGACAGCCACGGCGGCCGCAGACTCCGGCGACACGGCTTGGATGCTCGTATCGTCCGGGCTCGTTCTGCTGATGGTTCCCGGCCTGGCGCTCTTCTACGGAGGCATGGTACGGAGGAAGAACGTCCTCAGCTCGATGATGCACTCGTTCATCGCCCTGGGCGTCGTGGGCATTCAGTGGGTCGTGGTCGGCTACTCAATCGCCTTCGGGGATTCCATCGGTGGCTGGGTCGGCAATCCCATGAGCAAGTTCCTCATGCTGAGCGTCAGGCCAGACTCGCTGTGGGGCACCGTCCCCGAATCCACATTCGCGATGTTCCAGGGCATGTTCGCCATCATCACGCCCGCTCTGATCAGCGGCGCGATTGCAGAGCGCGTGCGGTTCCGTGCGTACGTGTTGTTCATCTTGCTCTGGAGCACGCTCGTCTACGACCCACTGGCTCATTGGGTGTGGAACCCGGACGGATGGCTCCTGAAGCTCGGAGCGCTCGACTTCGCCGGTGGAACGGTCGTCCACCTATCGTCCGGCATTTCCGCCCTCGTCATGGCGAAGATGCTCGGATCGCGACGCGGTTACCCCAGCGGCGACATGCTCCCGCACAACCTGACGATGACGCTCTTGGGGGCTGGACTCCTCTGGTTCGGATGGTTCGGGTTCAACGCCGGCAGCGCAGTCGCATCCAACTCGACGGCAGCGGTCGCCTTCGCGGCGACCCACATCGCGGCGGCGTCCGGGATTCTCGGATGGCTCGCCGTCGAGAAGCTCCATCGCGGACATCCGTCGGCGCTGGGCGCAGCGTCCGGGCTGGTGGCGGGACTAGTGGGCGTCACTCCGGCGGCGGGCTTCGTCGCGCCGTGGGCGGCGATCGTCATCGGGTTGACGGTCGGGGCTCTCTGCTACGGAGCCGTCGTTATGAAGGGGCGTTTCGGCTACGACGATTCACTGGACGCCTTCGGCGTCCACGGCGTTGGAGGAACTTGGGGCGCTCTCATGACCGGCGTCGTCGCAACGATTGGGGCTTCGGGTCTGGTCCTCGGAAACGCGGGTCAGTTGGCGGATCAGTTCGTCGCCGTCGTTGCCGCCGGAGCCTACGCCGTGATCGTCACCTGGATCTTGTTCAAGATCATCGACGCAGTGGTAGGGTTCCGTATCGACCCGGAATCCGAGCAGATCGGTCTCGATCAGGTCGAGCACGGCGAAGTGGGCTACAACATGTAGCCAGCGCACGAGTACGTGGAGAGAGGGCATGGAGAAAGGGCATGGCACGCCATGCCCTCTCTCATTCCCGGTGTTCGACCCGGCGCTACTTGACCGTTATATCGACCTTGGCGCTCAGGCTCTTGTAGGTCGCGGTGATCGTGACCTTGCCGGGCTTCTTGGTCGCAATCAGCGCGGCTCCCCCCAAGCCCGTACCGCCGGCGGAAGAGATCGCCGCAATCGACTCGTCCGACGATGTCCACTTAACGTTGGCGTAGACGTCTGTGAGGGCGTCCTGCGCGGTGATCGGCGTGCCGGATTTGTCGAGAGGCAAGATCGCGACGACGACGGGCGTGCCCACGGCGACTTCTTTGGGCACTTCGCCGGTGCCGGTCGGATCCGCCGCCAATCCGCTCTGACCGACGATCCGCAGAGACGCCACATCACCCGACGTCATCTCGCCGCCGTTCTCGTCACCCGTGCCGGCTTCGTCCTCCCCGCACCCAATCAGCGAAGTCGCCGACACCGACACGACCACCGCACACGCCAAGCACAACAGGCGATACACGCCTTTGCTGAACCGACCCATAAGCGCTTCTCTTCCCTTTCCCGTGGTTGAGTGATCCGTGACGCCTGCTGGCGCGAGGACAACAGGGACGGATCGGGCTCGGTCTGTCACATCGCCTCGCCCCGGTCCCCGAGCCGTCGACCTGGGCAAGTGTCCCTAGCTGACGAAGAGCTCCCGGTTCCGAGGCAACTCGAAGATCCGGAAATCCTCCATGTGCATGTCGGCATCCGTGTCGATGTCGACGCGCACCTTGAGGTCGCGCGTCACCACGCGCAACTTATCTCGGTCTTCGTGATGGAGTCGCTTGGCGATCATGTCGCTGACGACGAGCCGGTACGCCTTTCGGGGTACACGCCGAGCCACCCGTTTCAGCGCTCGCAGCAACTGGATGATCAGCGTCTCCTCGGAGAGGACGGACCCGGTCCCGCCGCAGTACGGGCAGGCGGTGCAGAACATCGAATGGAGGCTCTCCTTCGTCCGCTGCCGAGTCATCTCAATGATGCCGAGCTCGGTGAACTGAAGGATGTTCGTCCGCGCCCGGTCCTTGCGGATCTCTTGCTCCAGCGTGCGAAGGACATGCCGGCGATTTGTCGGATTCTCCATGTCGATGAAGTCGAGGACGATGATGCCTCCGAGGTCGCGGAGCCGAATCTGGCGGGCGATCTCGACTGCGGCTTCGAGGTTGTTCTTGTAGATTGTCTCTTCGTGGTCTTCAGTGCCGACGAACTTGCCAGTGTTGACGTCGATCGCCACGAGCGCCTCGGTCTGGTCGATGACGATATGCCCGCCCGACTTGAGCCAGATGCGCCGTGCAATCGCTTTCTTGATCTCCTGCTCGATGCCGAAGTCCTCGAACGCCGTATCCGGTCCCTCGTGGAACACGACCTTGTCGCGAAGCGTCGGCAGCGAACCTTCGATATACTGGGCGACCTGCTCATGGAGGGTCTTGGAGTCGATCACGAACCGGTCCACGTCGTCGGTGAAGACGTCGCGGATCATGCGGAACGCCAGACCCAGGTCCTCGTAGACGAGCGCCGGTGCGCGCACGCGCTCGCTCTTGGCGAGCACGTCCTCCCATGTCTTGACGAGGAACTTGACCTCGGGTACGAACTCGTCCTCCCCGCGAGAACCGGAGGCGGTCCGAACGATAACGCCGCCGCTGGGAGGCATGTGCTTCGAGAGCAGTTCCTTGAGCCGCGCGCGTTCCTTCTCATCCTCGATGCGGCGCGAAATACCGACATTCGCCGATGTGGGCAGGTAGACCAGATACCTGCCGGGGATCGTCACGTACGCCGTGACCCTGGGGCCCTTGGAGCCGATCGGCTCCTTGTCGATCTGGACCAGGATCTCCTGACCCTTCTTGAGGATCTGCTCGATGGGCGTGCGGTTCCGAGACCCGCGCCCTCCGCCTTCGGAGGCGCGTTCTACCTCGCCGAACTCGTTAACGTGGGTCTGCAGATCGGAGACGTGCAGGAAGGCGTTCTTGTCCGTGCCGATGTCCACAAACGCTGCTTGCATCCCTGGCAGGACGCTGTTCACTCGACCTTTATAGATGTTCCCCAGGATGTGGTCCGTGTCGCGTCGCTCGTAGAAGAGTTCGACGCACCGCCCTTCCTCTAGGAGGGCGATACGGACTTCGTATTCGTCCTCCGAAACGATGATCTCTCTTGCCATCTACTGCCTCCTCGGTGGCATCTGGTGAGGCATCGACGGCTATCGCTGCTTCTTCCGGCAAGCTCCAGATCGTTTCGTCCACAGCGGCAGCGTTCAGCGTTCTGACTAGCGTCTGCACGGGCGCTCGTCGCGACGGCTCCATGCACGTCGCAACGTCGGGATACACCGCACCGACGGGCTGTCGGTATCGGTGCCCCGCATCGTCATGTGGCTGTTGCGCTGCCCATCCGGCACCAGTCAACTCCGTCTGTGAACTGCACTCCCCGTTGGTTTCGCATGCCTCAGGCGCTGCCTGGGGTCGTGTCGCTCCGCGCGTCCCATGGTTCTGCCAGCGACTCGCCTGAACCGCCTGGACGCGTCACGTGCAAACGTCCCGTCATTGCTCAACTGTCGTCTGAGGCGCCGAATCCTCGACCTGGCAAACGCTGCCGTCCAGGTCGGAGTGCTCGTTGCTCCGCGAAGCAAGCCCGATAGCCGCGTACGCAGCACCGTCTTGTGAGCGGCACAAGTGCCGCAAGTCGTTCAGTAGTCCGTCAATACCAGTCGTGCGTGTCATTCGACCGAACCAAAGCAGGTCCGTCCGTTGCCCCTCGGGTCTGCGCGTTGCTGCAACGGAACCGTGCCAACTCGTGTCGCAGCCGCCTTGCTACTTGGGGACCCTGGGAGCGCCAAACCGTCAGTCACCCTATCGAGACGCGCTCTGTCCGTCTGCCGTCGCCAGAGCCGACTAGCGAGGAAGTCCCGATAGACCCCCTCATATTGTACGCAATCTGCGCGGCTGTGTCGTGCCGATTTCGCGCTAGACGCGTGGGCGAAGCGTCGCGCACGGCACGAGCAGCTCGTCCATCGAGATTCCGCCGTGCTGGAACCCGCCCCTCAACTGCCGTCGATACTCATGGTATTGCGTCGGATAGACGAAGTAGTAGTCCTCCTTTGCGAGGACGTACGTCTTGCGTGGGGAATCCGCGGGAAGCTGGTACACATCGGGATCGCTGATACGGACCGCTTCGGTCTCGTCGCAATCGACGTCCTCGCCGACCTTGAACCGAAGGCTCGTCGTCGTATCACGGTTCCCAAACGCTCGAGTGGCTCGGTTGCACAGGATCGAACCGTGGTCGGTCGTCACGATGACCGTGGCACGTTTTGTCGCCAGTATCTTGAAGATCTCGTACAGGTCCGAGTTGCGGAACCATGATAGCAGCAGCGACCGGAACGCCTCCTCGTCCGGCGCGATCTGCTGTAGTACATCGGATTGAGATCGTTGGTGCGTCAGGATGTCGAGGAAGTTGACGACCAGCGCCGCAAGGCTGACACGATCGTACGATGCGACCCGCCGACGATACTCCTCCCCGCCGACCTGGTCATAGATTTTGAAGTAGCGAGGCGGCGGCTTCAGGTAAATGCCTCGCTGCTGCAGCTTCAGTTCCATGAGCTGCTTCTCGAACCGATTCGTGCTCGTCTCGTCGTTCTGCGCCTCGATCCAGTAGGACGGGTACCGTTCCGCGATCTGCGCGGGAAACAGCCCGCTGAAGAGCGCGTTCCGGGCGTAGGCGGTGGCGCTCGGCAAGATGCCGTAGTACAGATCGCGCTCGATGTGAAAAAGCTCAGACAGAAGCGGCTCGATGGTCAACCATTGGTCGAACCGCAGGCAGTCCAACACGACGAGATAGACCTGTTCTCCTCGTTCGATGTGCGGGAGCACGTACGTGTCGAGCACATCGACCGAAAGGATGGGCGAGTCCTCGCCGCGAGTCCATTTGGCGTAGTTCTGGGCGACGTAGTCGGAGAAGAGCCGGTTGCACTCCGCACGAAGCTCCGCGTGCGCGTCAGCGAGCCCGGATTCGTGCAGCGAGTCGATCCGCAGGTCCCACATCACCAGCCGCGAGTAGATATCCGCCCACTCACGCCAGTCCGGGGCAGCGTTCTTCTTCGCGGTGATCTCCGCCAGGTCTGACATGTACTGCTGAGGTCGCGCCGCGTCGAGGATCCGACGGCGGTCGATGACCCGACGAAGCGTCCCGACGACCTGCACCGCGTGCACCGGCTTGATCAGGAAGTCATCCGCGCGGTTCCTCAGCGCCTCATCGACCAACGCCTCTTCCCGGCTCTGAGTCACCATGATGACTGGCAAGTGCGGGCGCGTCGACTTGATCGCCTCGAGCACGGTCAGCCCGTCCATGCCCACCATGCGGTGGTCCAGCAGGACGGCATCGAAGGACGAATCCTCGATGAGCGCCAATCCGTCCTTGCCGTTCGCCGCGGGCGTCACGTCGTAATCGCGAGCCTGAAGGAAGAGCACGTGCGAACGGAGCGTCTCGATCTCGTCGTCAATCCAAAGAATGCGCCTTGACGGCATATGACTCCTATGCGCTCAGGTCACGGTCCGTGATGCGACGCCGAGATCGACGCGTCGTCGTCCCGCTCGCCTGCGTCCGTCGGGGCGTAGGGCAGAATGACCTCGAAGGTGGTGCCCGACGGACTGGACTCCACGATGCGGATCTGCCCGCCGTGGTACGTTACGACGATGCGCTCCGCGAGGGTCAGTCCCACGCCCCACCCGTGCTTCTTGGTCGTGAATCCGGGCGCGAACGCGCGACGCCAGTTCCGTTTGGGCAACCCGCCGCCATTGTCGGCGACCGCGATACGCACCTGGCGGTTCCTGGCGTCGTTGCGGCTGACCAACTGGACATGTCCGGCATCGACATCGGACGCGTCGATGGCGTCCAGAGCGTTCCGGATCAGGTTCTCGAACACCCACTGCATGAGGTCCGCATTCGCCAGGACCGGAGGCGTGTTTTCACGGTTCGCCTCGATGGTCGTCGATTTGGACCGGGAGGGCAGACGGCTCCTGAAGTATCTGACGGCTTCCTCCAGCATCGCGTTTACATCCACCGGCGCGCGATTGGGTATCTGCCCGACCTGGGCGAACCGGGACACGACCCGCTGGAGCCTTGCGACATCCGTCGCCATCTCCGCGACCACGTCGATTCCGGCGGGACCTGCAGCGATGCCCGACTCGCGAGCCAAGTCCAGCCAGCCCATCAGCGACGTAACCGGCGTTCCCAACTGGTGAGCGCTTTCCTTCGCCAGTCCTGCCCAGGTCGCCGCCTGCTCATCGACCCGGATGCGTCGGTACAGCGCGAGTCCCCCTGCCAAGAAGCCCCCGACGAGAGCGATCTGGACGTAGGGCATCCACTCAAGCGCTCGCAGCGGTCTCAGCTCGTAGAAGAACCGTCCCTGTGCCATGGGCGGGTCGATCTGCAGTTCGCGCACGCGACCGTCCCGTTCGGCATCGCGCACCAAGGCTCGGGCCCGGGCTGCGTTCTCTCCCGACGTCGCGAGCGTCTCGTAGGGCCCGTAGATCCGCCAGGCGATGGGACTGCCCTCCACATCGACCAGGACGAAGGGCAGATCCGCCAGTTCCGTCGCGTCGGCGTCCGCGTAGTAGATGCTCCCGATGACTCTCCGACCTTGGAGAAGAGCGAACTCCAGATCGAGCGGCGAGGCGGCAGACTCCATCCGCTCCATGGCGACTCGGAGCTCGGACGCCTCCTTGGCTGTGAGCGGCTGATCGGCGTCGAGCTTCGCCTCCAAATCCCGATCCACGCCCCGCGCGACGACCGGCGTGCCGTCGGCACTAGCGATGATGAACCGGATGCGACCGTGCTCCGCAACGCCAGCGACGATTTGACGGACCAACTCGCTCTGTTCGCGATCGCGGATCGACGGCAGATAGGCGGACAGTTGGGCAAGCGGTTCGATCAGCGCTCGGTTGCTCGCCTCCAGACCGCGAATGATCCACTGCGTGTAGGCGATGAACCCGACCAGCAGTCCGAGCACGCCCCCGACGATGTAGTTTCGGAGGAAGTGCGTCGCGCTCCCGCGCCGAGCGGTCAGTCTGGACATGCGTCGTCCCAACCCAGCGCGCTGACAAGCCTATCCATGGAGCGACCTGCGGAGTCGAGATGGCAACTGCGCTGGCTCCGACAGCCGTGTCACGAGATGCGACCGGCGACCCGCCTCATCGCTCGTCCTGACCGCGAGGTCGACCGCCATCCGGTTCCCGACGATCACAACCAGCCGCCGAGCCCGTGTGATGGCAGTGTAGAGAAGGTTCCGTCGAAGCATGACGTAATGCTGCGTGTGGAGCCCCAGCACGACGGCTGGATACTCGCTTCCCTGCGACTTGTGCACGGTCACCGCATAGGCGAGCGCCAGCTCATGGATGTCCTCGCCAGTGTAGGACACGGTCACATCGGCGTACCGCACGGCGACGGCTCCATCGCTGGGCCATGCGCCGACGACCTGACCGGTGTCGCCGTTGTAGACGTCCTTCGTGTAGTTGTTGACCGTCTGCATGACGCGGTCGCCGACTCGGAAATCTCGACTGCCGAGCCGGAGGAGAGCCCCGTCGGGGTTCAGGGCGCTTTGGAGAGCGGCGTTCAGTTCATTCGTGCCCAGGGCCCCACGCCGCATCGGGACGAGAACCTGAATGTCTTGGATGGGATCGAAGCCGTAGTGCGCCGGCAGACGCTCAGAGCAGAGACGAACCATCGTACGCTGCGCCTCGGCAGGATCATCGACCTCAAGACAGAAGAAATCGCGGTCGGGTCCGCCACCGCTCTGAGGCGGGTCGCCACGACGGATACGGTGGGCGTTCGTGACGATCAAACTGCCCTCGGACTGCCGGAACAGCTCCGTAAGTTCGATGACGGGAACCTCGCCGGATGCAATCACGTCGCGGAGCACGTTTCCGGGACCGACTGCGGGAAGCTGCTCGCCGTCGCCAACGAGCACCAGATGCGCGCCGGTGGGAATGCCTTGCAGCAACGCGTCGAAGAGGACGATATCGACCATCGACACCTCGTCGACAATGACGGCGTCTACATCCAGCGGGTTCGCCGCGCTCACTCCGAACCGTCCGTCGATGGGTGAGTAGCCCAGCATCCGGTGGATCGTGACGGCTTCGGAGCCTGTCAACTCGGAGAGGCGCTTGGAGGCGCGACCCGTTGGCGCGCACAGGGCGACTCGCAGCCCCAGGCTCTCCAACAGGCAGACGATGCCTCGCACGGTTGTCGTCTTTCCGGTGCCGGGCCCCCCGGTCAGCACGAACGCGGAGTGCGCCACTGCAGCCAGTACCGCCTCGCGCTGACGCTCAGCTAGCTCGACGCCCAACTCAGACTCGACCGTTGCGAGAGCCGACCGAATCGCTTCGTCGTTCCTTGGAATGGGCGGGCACTGGGCGAGGAGTCGCAGGCGATTCGCCGATCTGACTTCCGACTGCATCAGCGGGTGGAGGTACACGCGGTCGTCATCGACGATGGCCCGCCGAGCGTCTGCGAGACGCGCCAGCGCCTCTGCGACTTGCTCCTCGGACGCGTCGAGCACCTCGCCGACAGCCTGATCCAGTTCGGAAAGGGGCACGAACACGTCGCCGCGAGACGCTCGCTGTTCGAGCGCGAACTCGACGGCGCTCTCGATGCGTTCGGGGCTGTCGGCGGCGACTCCAGCGGCGAGCGCGATCCGGTCAGCCGTGCGGAACCCGATCCCTGAGACTTCGCGAGCCAGACGGTACGGTTCATCTTGGACGATTCTTCCCGCATCGTCGCCGAACTGCTTCTCGATCCGTGCCGCGAGCGCGGGCCCGATGCCGACGGAACTCATGAACGCCGCCAGGTTGCGCGTGCCCTGGTTCCGCTCCCAGAAGTCGCGGAGGCGAGCCAAACGAACCGGTCCCACACCAGGCACTTGTCGCAGGTCGTCTGGGGTTTCGGTGAGAACGGCGAACGTGCGCTCGCCGAAGTGGTCGACGATTCGGCGGGCGGTGACTTCGCCGACCCCCGTGCCGAGGTAGCGCGCCATTCCATCGAGCGTGGTCGGGAGCTCGGGCACGATGGAGTCGGCGCGGAACTGCCTCCCGTAGGACGGGTGCTCCACCCACGCGCCGGTCGCCTCGATCTGCTCACCCACCGCGATGGCTGCCAGTCTGCCGACGACCGTCACGAGTTCGCCGTCGGGCCCTGCCGGACTCAGCCTGGCAACCACGAACCCGGTGTCTTCGCTGTGGAAGACGATCTCCTGGATCGTTCCGCGGAGGGTCTCCATGGCTCAGTCACAGGCGTCCGACGGTCGCGTCGGACTCACGAGGGATACGGACGAAGCGCCGGAGTGGAGTATTCGTCCGGCTTGGGTCCCATGAATCGCTCGAAGTACCGGATCCCCGTCTCGGTGATCTGGAAGCGATCCGCATCGTAGAGGCGCGGATCGACGGTTCGCGGAATGATCGTCCCGCCTGCGTCGCGCGGCAGAACTTGGTCGACGTCGAGGGACGCCGGCACGATCTCGTCGCCCTTCAGCACAGGGCAGGCGACTTTGCCGGAGTCTCCAGCCAGCAGCGTTCGCACGGCTTCGCGTCCGAGGGCACACGCCGTCTCACGGTCCACCTCCGACGGCGACCCGCACCGCTGGAGATACGACGCGATCACGTTGCTGATTCCCGATGCGCTCAGGAGCCCAAGGCGCTCAGCCAGGTCGGCTTTGAGTTCGCGAGCGAGCCACTCCGAGCAGCCGCCCAACCGCGCGTGACCGAAGCTGTCCTTCACTCCGGACTCGGTCAACGGTTTGCCGTTGGGCCCAACAGCCCCTTCGGCGATGACGATGACCAGGTGACGCCGCTCGCGGAACCGCTCGGCAGCCAGTTCGAGGAACGGGTGGATGTCCAGCGGGCTCTCCGGTATCACGATGAAGTCCGCGCCGCCGAACGCCGTGGACAAGGCGAGCCAGCCGGCGGTTCTGCCCATCGCCTCCAAGACGAGGACGCGGTCATGGGAGTATGCCGTGGTTCGGAGCGCGTCTGCCGCCTCGATCAGCCACGATGCGGCGGTCGGGAAGCCGGGGCAGAAGTAGTTCGTCATCGCGGCGTAGTCGTAGGAAGCCCCTTGCCCGGGATTGGTGCCGACGTCGTTGTCGATCGTCTTCGTGACGAAGTCGATGGGAACGCCGCTATGGAACTTCGCGAGCTCGACTCCGACCGTCAGGGTGTCGTCGCCCCCGATGGCGATCAGACCATCGAGTCCCAGCCGCGTCAGGCGCTCGGACGCCTGCTCGATACCGCCTTCGATGCGTCGTAGGTTCGTGCGAGATGTGCGAATGATCGTCCCGCCACGACTCGCATCGATGGACGAAGCGGGCAAGTGCACGGCAGAGCCGTCTGCGAGCATGCCTGCCCAACCGGCTTCGATGCCGATGACCGAGTCTCCGTGGTCCTCCGCCTCCAATGCGATGCCCTTGAGCGTCGCATTCAGCGCGCTGGTGTCTCCACCGCCCGTCAGTACCCCGATCCTACGTCCTGCCATGGCTGACTGCTTCCCTCGTCACGCGTTATGGCTGAAGCATCGCCGGATCGCTGATATATAGTAGCCCAGCGTCGTTCCCGCGGGAATCGGCGGTCGCCTACGGCTCCACGCCGAGGTACCGAAGGCTCTGCCGAAGCAGCAGCGCCGCGTACGTAGGATTATGGACGCCGTAGCCGCCGTCTTTGAGAACCATCTGATAGTTCCATTGCGCCGCTTCGAGCGCCGACTTGGATACGTTGCGCGTTGAGGAATCCGCCAGCGCCGCCTCGACGCGCCGCATCAACGCCGTAGTCTGCCGCTTACGCGAGGATGTCAGGCTCGGTCCGTTGCCGTGGCATCGCGAGCAACTGTCCCAGCCCGCTCGGAACGTATGCCCTCCCGACGATAGCGCCTGTCCCTCCGTGTCGGCAGGTCGGTACATGTGGCACGACGCGCAGTTGCCCTTCGTCTCAATCGCGTGGATCGACGGCGTCGGGGGAACCCCCTTGCCCTTGATGCCCAAGAACAGCTCGCTTTGCGACTGGTGGATCACGCCTTCGCCGGAGCACCCGCAGTCCATCGTGTGACATGAGATGCACAACTGCGAGACGGGCATCGCCAGCAGCGCGTCGCGCTTGCTCAGGTGGCTGTGGCACGAGGAACACGACACCTCGTTGACCGCCGTCGATATCGTTGCCTGGAGCCCCGCACCGTCCGGGTTCCATGCCTTCGCCGCCGTCGGCGCTGCCGGAGCCGAATGGCATGGCAAGCACTCATCCTGCGCGAGCGGGCTCCTGCGCAACGCCGCGAGGTTCGATGCATGACCGGACTCCGCCCACTCCCGTGCGCTCGGTTCTGTGCCGTGGCAGGTGAAACATTTCTCCGCCAGCGGGTTCGCGGCAAGGTCGTCGAGGGCATGCACGAGGCTCGGTCCGACCCGCTCCGAAGTAGAGCCCAAGTCGGTGGGACTCGACGGCGCATCTTCGTCGGCAGCCCAGAGCGCCAACGCGGCTACGACGAGGAGGGCGAACAACGCGGCAGCACCCGGGTGCTTCATCGCCGTCCCGTAGCCCGACGCGCCGAGTAGTCCAACAGGAGGAGCATCTCGTGTGCCTGGATCGTCTGGAGAACTTCGACATCGGCTCCGCTGCGGCTTGCGAGATGCTCAACCATGTCCACGACGGCGAACGGGTTCCATACCTTCCACGACCGTACCGCGTCGACAACCGTGGGCCCGGTGGACGCCAGCGTGGCTTGCGCCGCCGACAGAACTTGTGGGAAGAGCTCATGGGAACCGACGCGCCGGAACCAATACTTGGAGTTCGGGTAGTCCGGCTCGCGTCGATGCATGATGCCGTGCCAGTAATCGAGCGTGGCTCGCGCGACCTCCGGAGCGCTGTCGCTCATCGCCAACCGGTGGGACTCCCACAGGTCGTCGTTCAGCAGGTAAAGCCCGCTGAGGAACGCCTGCGCGAACGCCGGCTCAGCCACCGGAACGGAGAACAGCGAACGAGTGTCCAGAGATGCGATCGCGTGCGCCAGTTCCGGGTCTCTGATCGCTTGAGGCGCAAGGGAAACCGGAGGCGCTTGCTTCTTGAGCGCCTCGACGATGGTCTCAGTCTTCGAGGAAAGCATAGGGGTCTCCGTAAGCCACCACCCGTCACGACGACCGTCGTGTCGTCCACACGAGCCGGGGCAACCTCACCGTGGCTCGAGCATACCACGAGGCGTCGTGGCGTCCAATGGCAGGTCGGATGTACGCGATCCGTCCGGGCTGGCTCATGCCTTCCGCAGTTCTACGGCAAACCGCAGCGTGCGCTTCTTGTAGCCCTCGACGCCGTCCTGGAGGTACGTCAGGTCGTGCGTCGGGTCCACCTGCGACTCGTCGGTGACATGGAGCCGCTGTAGCCTGCCCTTCATCGCGACGGTGTCCATGAACACGCGCATGAGGCGACAGAGACTCCGTGCGTCTCTCCGTGGCGACCAAAGGGTCGCCGTGGGGATGCCGTTCGCCGTCAAATCCTCTGCCGTGCCACTGTACGACGCCGCCTGCATCTGCGCCATTGTCAGCCCTTCGAGCGACTTCATCTCGCCGTCGATGCCCAGGTCGGCAGGTATCGCCCGATCGGTTCCCAGGTCCTCCCACGTCGTGAAGAGCACCGACTTGTCGCGCGGGCCCGCGAGAATCCCGTTGAGGATCGAGTGATTGCCCGTGGGCCCGCATGTCGGGATGACATTGACGCCCTCGCCGCGTTCCTGAATCGACTCCTCGACGAGCTGCGTGAACCAGTCGCCGAGGCTGCGGCAGTCGGCATAGTGGTAGAACACGACCGTCGATTTGCCGCCGAACGTCTCGCCGACGTGAAGCCAGCGCGCCAACCGGCAGGCGACGTTGGCATCCGCGTCAGGTGGCGCAGCGAAAGCTCCGGCGGCATCCTCAACTCCCGCCAGGGCGTCCTCCAGCCGCGAACGCGGAGTCTCGCCCTTGCCCGCCGTCGCGGCGAGAAAGAACGTGCCAACCGGTGAGAAGGCGGAGAACCGCCCTCCGACGCCGTCCGGCACAGGGAGCAGTTCGTCTCCGTAGAAGGGGCTCTCGCCATGGAGCTGGAACAAGGCGCTGCCGTCGTTGAGTCCCGTAGTCGCCACGACCTGCCGCCGCCAGCCGTACGTCGATGCCCCCGGAAGAGCCCGGAGCGCATCTCGGACGATCATCAACGAGGCGATGGTCTCGCCGGTCCTCCCCGACTTGCTGATCACGTTGAACAGCGTCTGGCTGAGCAGTCCCCGCGACGTCAGCATATCGAGCAGACCGTTCAGTCGCATTGGGTCGAACGTATCCCCGGTGAAGTAGACTTCCGGGGCTCCACCGCGCTCTTTGGGTGGGAGCAGATTGTGGTACGGGTGGTTCAGAACGTCGTGGTAGACGCGCGCGCTCAGGTCCGACCCACCGATCCCGATCGTCACGAGGACAGCGAATTCGTTCCGAACGCGCTCGGCAAGGCGCACGACCTGCTCGATGTCTCGCGTCTGCTGGTGGCTGCGAGTCCATGCGCGGAGTCGTCTCTGGAGCTCCTCGACCGGCATCGTCGCTTCCTCGGCGAACGCCGCATGGATTGCCGCGAGCCGCCTGTCTAGCTGGCTCCTCGCGGCTTCGCCGATGGCGGCTCCGATGCGGTCGTCCTGAACCATGCGGATCCCTCGATGCGTCGACATGGTGTCTGTGGTCCTTCTCAGTGGAACCGATGTCGGTGTGGCTATTTCGGCTTCCGCGCCTTCGCGACGAAGTTGGGCCCCTGGCGTGTCGTCGTGATGTCAGCGTAGCCTGCGCTCTTGAGCTCGGTCCGCATCATCGCTCGCGTGTACGCATACCGGTGGCAGAACAGCTCGGGGTTCATTCGCCGGGATTCTTCCATCTCGGCGGAGTCGCGCGGGCTAGCGATGTCTTGACCCCCGAACAACTGGCGGACCCGCTTCTCCGGCGACGCCCACCAGCGGCGCAGCAGACGCGCGGCGTCCGGCACTCGCACTTCCAAGTCGCCGCCAGGTTGTAGGAGCCACAGGAAGTCCGCAAGGAGTCTCACGGCTTGCCAATGGAAGTGATGCTCGAGAAGATCCTGCGCGACGATGCGTTCTGCCGATGCCTCCGTGAATCGGCTTCGCCACTGTGGATCCGAGACGTCGAGGACGAGGTCGACTCGCGGCAGCCTATCGCTCGCGTCGATGTTGACATAGCCTTCGCGGTAGTCCATGCCGCAGCCGACATTCAGCTTCATAGGTGCCCTCGCGGCGCGCAGTCAGCACATGACGAGACGAATGGTGTCAGCGGAGCGGTCGGGTCAGGACTCATGGGCACGGTTGCGCCCTAGCCGACCGTGACGAGCGACTCGCCGCCATCGATCCAGATTTCCGACCCGTTGATGTGGCTCGACGCGTCGGAAGCGAGGAACAACGCCAATTGCGCGCATTGCTCCGGACTGCCGGGACCTTTGCGAGTCAGCGGGTTCCTTCCCGTCGGGAACTGCACGGGAATGCGTACGTCTTCGCGGTTCCGGGGCCACGTGTTCTCGCCGATGTTCGTCTGGATCCAGCCCGGGCAGATCACGTTGACGCGGATGCCGAACCGACCCAACTCGACGGCAGCGTGCTTGGCGAATGTCACCTGGCCCATCTTCGAGCAGGAGTAGGCGGTGGCTCCCGTAAGGCTCCACTGCCGAGTCCCGTTGATCGAAGACGTGATGATGACGGAGCCTCCCTGCTTTTTCAGATGCGGAATCGCGTACTTCACCGTCAGGAACGTGCCCTTGAGGTTGATGCCCAGCGTCTGATCCCATTCCTCCGGCGTCAGGTCTTCGATAGGGGCCCAGACCCCGTTGATACCGGCGTTCGCCAACACGATGTCGAGCCTGCCCCACTTCGCGACCAACTCGTCCATCGCGCCCGATATCTGGTCGGGCTGCGAAATGTCCGCCGTCAGCGCCATCGCTTCGCCGCCTGCATCGACGATCTCGCGAACCGTCTCTCGAGTCTTGTCTACTCGTCGCGCGAGCAGACCGACCCTCGCGCCCTCAGCCGCGTAAAGCCGCGCAGACGCTTCGCCAATGCCCGAGTTCGCGCCGGTGACGAGCGCGACCTTCCCCCGCAGTTGCATGCGATCCCCCTAAACCAGCGTCGGAACCGACCGCCATTCGTCCGCCAGTATGGCGTAGATACGCGAATCCCACCAGATCGGGTCGCCGCTTTGCGACCGTCTCAGGAAGCCGCTCTTGACGTGACGGGCTTCACAGCGCATGCCGAGTCGCTCCATGAGTCGCCACGACGGGATGTTGTCCGGGTGGCACGCCGACTCGACGCGGTAAGCTCCCTGATCCACGAACACGTGCTCGAGAACCCTATGGCAGGCTTCGGTCGCGTAGCCTCTGCCGTGGTATGACGGGTTGAACACGAACCCGAGCTGCCAGGTCATCAGTTCAGCCGGCTCCTTTCGCGTGCAGACGACGTGACCGATGAGCTGTCCCGCTTCCTGGAGGCATACCGCCCAGAAGCCGTCATTGCCGGCGAAGAACTGCGCCAAGCTCCGGCACGCTTCGTCGGACGTCGGGTATTCGTGGTCGTACCGCGTGACGTCCGGTCTGGACACGTAGTCCTGCATCTCGCGCCAATCGGTTGCCCGGAACCTTCGTATCCGCAGACGCCTGGTCACGAGCTCCGCCATATGGGTTCCTCCCCGGCGGTCAACGTTTCCGCTGCGTGTCGTGTTCCCGGTCCTTCCAGACAACGCGTCCCGACAGACCGGCGATGCCAACGATCAGCACGTAGAGCGTGTGGAAGGGCCCCACGAGTGGCACGTACGGCAGCAGGTCCCGCCGACCGAACAAGGAGAGCGTGCGCCACAGGTGGCATAGCTCCGGCAGAGCCTTCACGGAGGCGATGGCGAGCGCCCAGGGCAGCGACACCCATCCGAGCAAGCCCAGGACGACTGCCGTCGGCATGAGCCAGTTCACGCCGTACGCGACGACCATGAACCACACCGCCGAAAAGCGGTTCTCCAAGCTGTTCGACGCCCATCGGAGGCGTTGTCTCAAGAACGCCCGGAACGTCGGCATCGGCGCGGTCCACACGGTTGCGGCGGCTTCCGTGGCGACTTCGATGCGCCACGTCGTGTGACGGTTCACCCACTGCACGAACATGTTGTCTTCGGCGACGGTGAATCCCATCTTGGAGAATCCGCCGAGCTCCTCGTAGACCGATCTTCGATACGCCAGGTTGTTGCCGGTGCACGCCAGCGCGATGTTCCACCGCAGGCTGGCGGCGAACGTCGCGAACAGGGCGAGGAGCTCCAGCGATTGGAGCTTGACCAGCGCGCGGTCGCGTACACGCGGGCGATCCAGCATCGAGAACCCGATGACGACGCCGGTGTCGTCCAGAAAGTGGCTCACGATGTTCGACAGCCACGTGGGCGGAACGACGCAGTCCGCATCGGTGCTCGCGATGATGGAGCCCTGACTGCTTCGGATGCCGAAGTCCAACGCGTTCTGCTTGCCTCGAAGCCGGTCGTCAGTGAGATCGGCTAGGGCGAGGACGCGAACGTTGCCGCATTGGGCGGCGATGGCTTCGGCGCGGGAACGCGTGTCGTCTTCGGAGTGGTCGTCGATGAACAACACCTCGAAGCGGTCGGTGGGATAATCGACGGCGAGCAGAGAGTCGAGACAAGCGGCGACGTTCGACGACTCGTTGCGCGCCGCCACGACAACCGTTACGAAGGGCAGGTCGGCAGCATTCAGATGGCGACGCCCCCCCCTTGGCAGCATCCACGACCCGGCGACCAACGCGAACGCGGCAGCGCCATAGATCGCCGTGATGGTCGCCACGAATGCCAAGAAGACGATCGCGAGCGGCTGCACGGGTGCCCGTCCTACGTGAGCCAGGTCGTCTTGCGGTCGAACGGCTGCCGCTCGCCGGGCTCGGGCTCCTCGTCGGGGTAGCCGACATAGACGAAGCCGAGAATGTCCGCGTCATCGTCCAGCCCAAGGAACGCCTTGGTTCGCGCGCTGTAGGCGACCTTGCCGGTCCGCCACTTGGCTCCCAGACCGAGCGAGTGTGCGGCGAGCAGCATGTTCTGGACGGCGGCTCCCACCGCCGCGATGTTCTCGATGTAGATGACCTTCTCAGCCGAGGGCTTGTCGACGACCACGATGATGATGTAGGGAGCGCGGAACGATTTCGCCTTCTGCTTCGCAAGGAGGTCCGCCTTCACGGCGGCGTCGATATGGTCCGGGAGCGTGTCCGCCGTGATCGCAGCGTCCACATCTCCGAGGCGAGCCCGGGCATCGCCCGTGAGCACGAAGAACCGCCAGGGTTCCACCCCGTAATGGTTCGGAGCCCACGTGCCCGCCTCGAGGATCGCGTGGATCGCCTCGATGGGAGGCGTGTCCTCACGGACTGTCCCGATGCTGCGGCGCGTACGGATCGCCTCGATCACGTCCATGGGCATTCCTTCTCGGCGGGAAGTCAGGGCAGCGCATCCAGGGCGGATTGTGCTGCGCGTCGGACGCCCAGATCGATGTCAGTCTCCGCAGCACGCTGCAGGTACTCTTTCGCGCCCGGGTTCCGGATCACGCCCAGCGCCTCGGCAGCCGCCGTCCTCACGTCGGAGTCTGGATCGTTGAGCGAGGCCGCAAGCGCCTTGGCCACGGGAACCGTCGCCTGGCTCGAAAGGGCGATGGCGACGGCTTTGCGAACGAACGGATTCGGATACGACAGCCCGTGCTCGATCAACGATTCGGTCATGAGAGGCGTAACGAACCGGAGCGTCGCAAAGCTCGCGTCGTAGAGCGTCCGATCCGTCTCCTCCAGCGCCGCCAGCAGCACTTCCATCGCGCGGTCGCGGTCGGTTGGCGAGACCTCTTCCGGAACCAAGAGACGATCCAGCCCTGACTCGGACGCCTTGCGCAGCGGCTCCTCTGTCACCACCGTGGCAACCGTCATGAGCTCCGGAAGCGCCGGCTGACCGAGCTCGCCCAGGATGTTGACCGCCCGGATCGCCACGTCGGGAACCGGGCCCATCGCGTCCTGCGCCATCACCGTGGCGGCGCGCTCAATGGCTCCACGGTCGCCCGTCTGAGCGATCGCGCGGGAGCACGCCGCCCGAACGTCGGCGTCCTCGGAACGCATCGCCGCCGTGAGGGCTGGGATCGTCTTCGCGTCCGGTGACTTCACGAGCCGAGCCGCCGCGCGGATCTGGCGCGCGGGCTGTCCGCTGCTCAGGTCGGCGATGGATCGCTCCGACGAACTGCAGGCGGTAGCCGCCGCCAGCAGCGCCGCCAGCCCGAAAGGCACGCAAGATGATCGCCACTTGCCCATGCCGACACCGAATCAGTTCACTTGGACGGTCACCTCGCCGCGTCGCACGGCTTCACGCGCGGCGTCGAGAGCTGTACGCGCTTCCTGGGGAATACTCGCCTCAAGCTTCGAGTTCAGGGCGACCGAGATGAACCCGTCGCTCAGACGGAAGTGGTGGAGCTCCCCCTGGAACGTGCCGTCGGCGACCGCCTTCGCCATGTGGAGGAAACCCTTGGGGATTTCCGAGACGGCGCTCGCAAGGATCGCGCTGGGCTCGACATGGTTCTGATCGCGGTTGGAGCCGAACGCGTACACGTCCTTGCCCTGACCCCGCGCCTCCTTGACCGCCTGAAACACGCCCAGACCGGCTTTGTCGGCGTTCTGAAGGATGAAGTCCACGCCTTCGTCGATCTGCGCCGCCGCTTGCTCGCGTGCCTTCGCCGCGTCGTTCCAGTTGCCGACGTACGCAGACACGATCTTGACACGCGGATTCGCCGAGCGCGCCCCTTGCTCGAAGGCGCGGAACGCCGCGACCACCGGCGGAAGCTCCTGACCGCCGATGACGCCGATCTTGTGCGTCTTGGTCATCTTGCCGGCGAGGACGCCGAGGAGATACATGCCGTCGTCGAGCACGAAGACGATAGGCGAGTAGTTGGGTCGAACGCTCTCCTGCAACCCGCCCGTCGTCACGAAATAGGTGTCGGGGAACTCCTGAGCCACGTCGCGTGCGTGCGCCGAGAACTCGAAGCCGTGAGCGAAAATGAGCCGGTATCCGCGACGCGCGAAGTCGCGGAAGTCTTGCTTGAACTCGCCTTCGTTCGTGGATTCCTTCTGGGCGATCTCGGCTCCGAGCTCTTTCTCGATGAGCTGGAGCCCCTCGTACGCCGAAGCGTTCCACCCGTCGTCGCTGATGGGGCCCGGAGTCAAGAGCGCTACCTTGAGGGCTCCGGACTTCGCCGGTTCGGGCGTCTCCGCTTGGCGTGCCTTGTCGCGACATCCGCCAAGGACCAAGACAGCCATGGCGATGGACAAGCCACGACCGAGCACACGAACTGTCAACGCGCGTCTCATTCGTTCTCCTGACGTTGCGGATCAAACCTCCCATGCCAGCCGCGCCGGGGAATCCTAACACTCGCCGCTACAGGCGGTCAAGCCGCCGCAGCCGCACGGATGCTAGGATTCCTGGGATTGGTGACCGGGCTCTCACTCCATGTCCATGTCGAGGGACATCGAGCCGCTGCTTTCGGCTCCGACGGCGGACATGAGCGCGTCCAGCCAACGACGGGCAGCCAGGCACCGCCTCGCCGGACCGTAGGGGCGTTCCATGCCCAAGAGCCCCAAGGCGCGCGTGACCGGAGCTCTGTCCTCCGGCGTCGTCGCCCGCCACAGGAGCGAGGCAAGCGTCCAGAGCGGCAGTCCAGCCTCGCGGCACAGCCCAGTCTGGATCAGCTCCGAGATACCCGATGCCCAGTAGGGAATCCGCGCTCGAGCGAGATAGTGGTGCTGGGCGTCGTCGGCTCTGAGCCAGACTCGTTCGAGATCGCGCCAACACTCGTTCGCCTGCCCGGGTTCCCATAGAGACACGCCGAGAGCCTCAAGAGCCAGTTCGTACAGGTCTTCCGCCCCCAGCTCCTTGAGCGCTTGTCCTGCGTGGACCAGACCACGACGATGAGTTGTCGGCTTGCCCGTCAATGCGCACGGCGCCTCGATCGACCAGAAGAGGGCGCATCGGAACTCCCATGGAGCCATCGTGCCCGACAACAGCATGGCGTTCTCAACGCGCTCGAGCGCTTCGTGGGCGGCGCTCAGGAGTGCGGTAGCGCGGGCGCGCCGGCAGACCGGTTCCGCCACCGAGCACTCGATCCGATTGCGGAGGTCACACAGCCACCGAGACGGGTCGTAGAGGACGACGCTGGCGGCGAGCTCCGGGGCGCGGAACGGATGTCGCAGAACAGCCTCGTCCGAACCGAGATGGCTGATATGGAGGAACTTCCATTCCAGGGGAACCCCGTGTTCCAAGACGAACGCCTGCGGAGGCAAGGGCTGCGAGGTCAGGACGACGCGCACGTCCACATCGGAGCTCTCCGACCACGCCCCGGTCGCCGCAGACCCGGCGACGTAGGCTGCCACCGCCCGGTCGTCTGCGCTGATGTATCGCATGACTGCGCGGCGAGCCGCCTCGATGGCGCTCGTCACATCCGTTGTCGCCCCGTGGATGTCCATGCTAGACTGGCAGAGGTTGTACGGGACCATCCGCTCTCCCCAGCGTGAGTGGAGCCACGCTCCATACCCTAGGCGGCTCGCGTCCAATCGTCAATCCACATCGGCAGGAGCTCCATGGCGGTTCCGGTCTCGCTGAGGCAGGTGACGAAGCGTTTCGGCGACACCGCCGTCGTCGATGCGGTGGACATCGAAATCGCCGAGGGCGAGTTGTTCTTCCTGCTCGGACCCTCCGGCTGCGGCAAGACGACCTGCCTGCGCATGGTAGCCGGATTCTATCAACCGGACGGCGGCGACCTCTACTTCCGCGAGCGCCGGATGAACACTGTGCCCCCGCATCGGCGCAATACCGGCATGGTGTTCCAGAACTACGCCCTCTGGCCCCACATGACGGTCTATCAGAATGTCGAGTACGGACTGAATGTCCGCAAGGTCTCAGCGCCAGAGAAGCGCCGCCGCGTCGCGCAAGCGCTGGAAGTCGTGCAGATGGAGGAGTACGCCCAGCGCACGGCGAACCAGCTCTCCGGGGGACAGCAGCAGCGTGTCGCCCTGGCTCGCGCGCTGGTCATCGAGCCCGACGTGCTGCTGCTCGACGAGCCGCTCAGCAACCTGGACGCCAAGCTACGACTAGA
>Ga0194120_10003545_pt1 | contig 25291 bp, 26 predicted proteins | sample TA2MahCa65mmetaG_FD_148642 | JGI IMG/M metagenome (GOLD analysis project Ga0194120, IMG submission 148642) | Freshwater microbial communities from Lake Tanganyika, Tanzania - TA2015019 Mahale Deep Cast 65m | ecosystem: Environmental > Aquatic > Freshwater > Lake | place: Tanzania: Lake... | reverse complement strand
CGCCGGCGAACGGCCCGCCATCCCCTCGAAGGCCGCCGCTGGCCCTCGGCCGCCGAGCCACCACCGCCGACGCCCTCGCAGCGCACCGCGACCACCTACGGATCACCGTGGTGAGAAATGCGGGCTAGCGCCGTGGCGGTGGCGATTGCGGCGCGCCACGCTGGAAACCACTCGACCGGCCCCGCGCCGAGCTGCGATCCGCTCGATCCGTCGGCCCCGCAGACGTACATCTGCTGCTCGATCAGGATCAGGTCGCCCGGACCCGCCGTCTCACCGAACGCCGCGATCGCCTGCTCGATCGCGCGGCCCACGTTCCAGCCGTACTCGACCGTGCTGCACGCGGCGACGTGCACCTGCGACGCGGGCACGAGACCGGTCACGCCGTAGCCGTTCGCGCGCGCAGACAGGATGCCGAGCACCGCGCTGCCATGACTGCCCTGATCCGGCCACGGGTTCTGCTCGGTGCCGATGGGGATTCGCGCGCTCTCGGGTATCTCGAGATCCTCGTGTGCGAGCGCCCACTCGTATTCCAGATCCGCGAAGCGAGTCCCCTGCCCGTCCGCTCCGGCGATTCCGGCGAATGCATCGAACCCGATCCCCGCGGGTGCCGGGGCCTTGAAGCTCTGCAGGTTGGTGAAGTCGGGCGTGGGTGGCTCGATGTCGTAGGGCGGCGGAGCGGCGCGCGGCCAGGCTCGGGCGCTCGCCACGCCGGGCAGATCTGCCAGCGCTGCCGCGAGCGACTCGGCGTCGACCCCGGCCTCGACCGCGAGCGTGAAGAAGAGCGCGAGCTCGGGCACCCGCCGTCCGCTGCGGCGCTCCGCCCGCGCGTGCTCCGCCTCGAGATCCTCCCGGGTCCGAGCGAACGTCGGCGCGACCGCACCGCGACCGACGCCGAACTCGGCGAGCACGCGCCGCAATGGAGCGAGATCGTTTCGCAGCCAGACGAGCTGTCCCCGCTCGACCCAGGCTTCGCTGCCCCGCGCGAGCTCGATCACGACGGGTCGCGCCTCGGCTTGCGCGCTCGCCGCGCACGGCTGACCAAGCGCGAAGAGCAGGAGCAGCGACGCAGTCCCGAGGCGCAAGACGACGTGCAAGCGTTCGTCCCTGACGGGGTCCCTTCCCCGGCCGAGATCCTACCAGCTGAGCACGATCTAAGAGAAGATAGATCGGCGCCGTGGAAGCTCTTCCTCAAGTAGAGCTTGAATTACGCCGCGGACCTGTTCGCGGGTGCGGTTCACGTACAGCGGGTCCGAGACTCGCTCCGGCGCGACGTCGTCGAACCAGATCGGCTCGCCGAAGCGGATCCGCCACTGACTGGGAAGCGGGATCAAGCCGAGCGGTCCGAGAAGCGGGAACGTCGGAGTCACCGGAATCGGGACGCCCAGAAGCCTGCGGAGCAGCCGCGGCTCGAACACGATCGGATAGACCTCTTCCGCCCCGACCACCGCGACCGGAACGATGGCGGCGCGTAGACGCGCGGCCAGCGGCACGAAGCCGCCGCGCGCGAAGCGACGCAGTCGGTAGCGCTCGCGGAACGGCTTGAGCGCGCCCTTCTGCCCTTCCGGGAACGCGATCACCCACTCGTCGGCCAGCAGGAGCCGCTCGGCGTTCTCCGCGCAGGCGCGAACCGCGCCGAGGCGAGCGAGCCGCGACTGTGAGAACGGCAGCGTCGCGAGCCAGTCGGCGACGAGCGGGCGCGGCCGCCGGCCCGTGGGGTGCAGGCGCTCGACGGCGTGCGCGACCATCAGGGCATCCCACGGCAGGATTCCGGCGGTGTTGGCGACGAAGAGCACCCGACCCGTCTCAGGGACGAGGTCGATCCCCGTGACCTGAACACGCCACCAGGAGTCGAAGAGCCAGTCGAGCCAGCCGCGCGCGCGAGACAGAAAGCGCGCGTCGAGCCCGAACTCGTCGACCTCGGCGGAGACGTCCGCTGCGCCCGGGATCGAGACGCGCTCGCGCAGCGCCTCGTAGAGCTTGACGACGTCGACGCCGTCGAGGCGGGTGCGAAGCTGGCGACCGAGACCTTCGAAGAGGCCGGCGGCGGCCTCGGCCGACCCGACGCCGGGCTCGGCCTCGATCTCGACGCTCGGCTCGCGCTCGGGCGGGCCTGCGTCGCGAATCCCGAAGCGCTGCTCGAGCTCGCTGCGCAGCGCGCGAACCGACGCGCGAAGCTCCTCCAGTAGCTCGAGCCGAGCGCGCTCGCGCGCGTCCGTCGGGTCCGCCGTTCTCACCGATAGCCCCGGAGCTTGCGGGCCACGACGAAGCTCATCCACGCCTCTTTGGTGGTGTAGACGGGGTCGAACCCGAGCTCCGCGCGCGCGCGCGACGTGTCGACCACCCAGAGGAAGCGCAGGTAGTCGAAGAAGGCGCCCGGCGGATCGCCGCTGCGCGCGATCGATTCGAGGTACGCGACCCGTTGCAGCAGCGGGTGCGGGAGCGGAAGGCTGCGCTTTCCCGCCAGTCGCAGCAGCGTCGAGAGCGGCAGCACCCCGTCCGCGGCGAGGTTGTAGACCCCGGGCGCATCGCGTTCGAGTGCGAGCTCGACGGCGTCGAGCCAGTCGGACTCGTGCAGGAACTGAAGGAGCGGATCGTAGCCGAGCAGCGTCACGACGCGCGCCGCCTCGAAGCGCCGCGTGACGGCGGACTCGTAGCTCGGGCCGACGATCCAGCAGGGCCGGAGCGACGACACGACCAGCGCGCGGTGGCGCTGCGCGAAGATGCGCAGCAGCCCCTCGACCTCCACCCGGTCGCGAAGCGAGTGCGCGCCGTGCGGCGGGCGCAGCGCGTGGTCCTCGGAGAGGAAGTTGGGGTTGTCCGGGTGGGGCCCGTAGACCTGCGCGCTGCTCGTGACGACGAGCTTTCGCACGCCTGCGGCCGCGGCCGCGTTCATCACGTGCAGCGAGCCGACGACTTCGAGCTCGTGGGAGTACTCGAGATCGGGATGCGGGTCGGTGAAGAAGGCGGCGTGCAGGACCGTCTCGCAGCGCTCCTTCTCCAGGATCTCGGCGACGATGCTGTCCGCGGTCGGCTCGGTCAGATCGACCCGGTGGAAGCGCACGCGTCCCTCGAGTCGCCTGGGCTGGCGCAGATCGAGCCCCACGATCCGTGCCGGCGGATCCTGCTCGAGCAACCGCTCTGCGATCTTCGCACCCGTGAACGTGCCGAGACCCGTGATCGCGATCGTCGGCCGCGGCTCGACGCTGCGGGGCGCTCGTCTGGCGCTCACGACGCCCTGTATCGGCCATGGCCGTACGGGTGTCAATCATCGCTATCATCGCCAGCGATGCGCGATCACAGAACGCTCGTCGTCCGTGACCCCCGCTTCCGAGACCACGCGCCCGCGCGCGCGCATCCCGAACGCCCTGAACGGCTCGAGGCGGTCGACCGCGCGCTCGACGCCGCGGGCGAACGGATCCGCAAGCTCGATCCGCGTGCGGCGAGCGACGAGGAGCTGCTCGCGGTGCACGATCGCAGCTATCTCGACGCGCTGTCGGCGTGCGTCGGCCAGACCCGCCGGCTCGACCCCGACACGTACTGCTCGCCGCGATCGGTCGAGACCGCGCGGCTCGCCGCCGGCTCGCTGGTCGAGGCCGCGCTTCGCGTCGCTCGCGGCGAGGCGACCCGAGCCTTCGCGGGCTTGCGCCCGCCTGGCCACCACGCCGAGCGCGACGCCGCGATGGGCTTCTGCCTGCTCGGCAACGTCGCGATCGCGGCGCGCGCTCTGCTGGCTCGGACCGGTATCGAACGCATCGCGATCGTCGACTGGGACGTGCACCACGGCAACGGCACGCAGCACGCGTTCGAGTCCGAACGCGACGTGCTCTTCGCGTCGCTGCACCAGTTCCCCTTCTACCCGGGAACCGGCGCGCTCGACGAGCAGGGTCGGGACGCCGGACTCGGCGCGACCCTGAACCTGCCGCTTCCGCAGGGCTGCGGGGACGCCGAGTACGGCGCGCTCTTCGACCACCTGATCGTCCCGGTCCTGCGCAGCTTCGAGCCCGAAATCATCCTGGTCTCAGCCGGCTTCGACGCGCACGAACGCGATCCGCTCGGCGGGATGAACGTGACGACGCGCGGATTCGGACTCATGGCGCAGCGACTCTGCGCGATCGCCGACGAAGCCTGCGAGGGACGGATCGTCCTGGCGCTCGAGGGCGGCTACGACCTCGACGCGCTCGAGGCCTCGGTCGGCGAGACCGTGCGCGTTCTCGCCGATCCGTCGCTCCGCGGCGAGGGATTCCCGCCGCCGGACGAGCCCGCGTGGGAGCTGGTGGGCAATCTTCGCGAGGCGCACGCGCGGTTCTGGCCGGAGCTGACTCGCCGCGTCCAAGCGTGACTTCCGACGCCCCCAAGATATTGAGCGTCTGACTCGAGTCACCTCAACATGCAGGGCGTCGAGCCATGCCGGGACGGTCGTCGCAAAGCGGGGCGAATTCTTTCGGTTTTTTCGCAAGAAAGTGTTGACGGGCGGGATTTAGTGGATGTAGAGTGGGTTTCAGTGGGATAGGGTTTCAAGGACCCAGGTGCTGTTCAGGGGGGGAGTGCCGGGTCCTTGAAACCCCCTTCCCACCGGTGCGTGCGGGGGCCGGTGGAAGAATGTTCTGGGGGTGCCACGAGCACGTTCTCGACGAGAAGGGGCGCACCAGCCTGCCGAAGGAATTTCGGGACCTGTTGACGCGCTCGAGCGAGCCGCCCTGGCTCACGCTTCGCTCGCGCTGTCTGGCGATCTACCCGGCCGAGAAGTTCGACAAGATTCGCCAGCGCCTCTCCGACGACGTGCTGAACGACGCGGCCGAATCGCTCGAGCGCCTGATCATCGGCCATGCAACACCGTGCAGTGTCGATCGCGCCGGACGGATCCTGATCCCGCCGACGCTGCGCCGTCTGGCCCGGATCGAGCGCGAGATCGTCTTCATGGGGCTCACCGACCGGGTCGAGATCTGGGACCGCGCCCGCTACGAAGCCGAGATCGAGAACACCCAGGAGCACGAGGCCGAGAACTCGCGCTTCCTGCGCGGCGCCACGCGGTGACGCCGTCCCACGCCCCGGTGATGGTCGACGAGGTCCTCGAGCTGCTCTCCCTGCGCGAGGACTCGCGGATCGTCGATGCGACGACCGGACACGGAGGACACGCCGAGCAGATCCTGGAGCGGCTCGGCTCGAACGGATTGCTGGTCGGTCTCGACCGCGACCCGGAGATGCTCGAGGTCGCCGAGAAGCGCCTGCAGCGCTTCGGCTCGCGCGCCAGGCTCTTCCACGCGCGCTTCTCGTTCCTGCGCGAGGTGGCCGCCGCGGCGGGCGCCCTTCCCGTCGACGGCGTGCTTCTGGACCTCGGCGTCTGCTCCGCGCACCTCGACCGGATCGAGCGCGGCATGAGCTTTCGCGCCGGAGACGCGCCGGTGCCGCTCGACATGCGAATGGACCGATCGAGCGGAGAGACCGCCGCCGATCTGCTCGAGCGGATCGGCACCGAGGAGCTCGCGCAGCTGCTCCGCGACGGCGGCGTTCCGGCCGCCGGTCGCGTCGCGCGCGCGCTCGACGCCCGACGACCGATCCGCACCGTGCAGGATCTCGTGGCGGCGCTATCGGGCGTGCGGCTCCCGGAGCGCCGGCACCATCCGGCGACGCTCGTGTTCCAGGCGCTGCGCATGGCCGTGAACGACGAGCTCGCCGAGCTCGACGCGGGCCTCGAGAGCGCGCTCGAAGTGCTCGCACAGGGAGGGCGGCTGGCCGTGCTCTCGTATCACTCCGGAGAGGACCGCAGGGTCAAGCAGTTCATGGCTCGCGAGGCGAAGGGCTGCATCTGCCCGCCGGATCTTCCCGTCTGCGGCTGCGGCCAGGTGCCGCGGCTGCGGATCGTGGCGCGCGGAACCAAGCCCTCCCCGGGCGAGATCCGGCGCAATCCCCGAGCGCGCAGCGCGCGACTTCGCGGAGGCGTGCGATGCTGAACACGCGGCTGCAGGGCCACCGCCCGTGGTTCGGAGCGCTGCTCGCCCTCGTGCTGGGCGCGATCGCGGCGTCCGGGGTGCTCGTGTACGTGCGCACGTACGTGATCTCGCTGCGCTACGAGCTCGGCCGCCGCGTCTCGCACGAGCACGAGCTCTCGCTCGTCGTCGAGCGGCTGCGCATCGAGGTGGCGGCGCTGGCCGCGCCCGAGCGCATCGAGCCGCGCGCGCTCGAGCTCGGCTTGATCTACCCGGCTCCCGAGCAGGTCGTCTCCCTTGCCGATCCCCACCTTGCCGCGCTCTCCGACGTCGCGGGGGGCGAACCCCGTTGAGCGCCGCACGGCGGACGCGCCGGCGGCGGAGCGCGGGCCTGCAGCCCGGCCGTCTGCAGGTCGTCGCGTTCGTCGGGCTGCTCGGCTTCGCAGCGCTGCTCGGGCGGGCGATCCAGCTGCAGACGCTCGACGCCGAGGTCCTCGCGACGCGCGCCGCACGTCAGGGCGCGACCAAGGTCGAGCTCTCCGCGCTGCGCGGTGAGCTTCGCGATCGCGACGGGCGGCCGCTCGCCGTCTCGGCCAGCGTGGAGTCCGTCGCGGCTTCGCCGCGTCTGATCGCGGATCGGCCCGCCGCCGCGCTCGCGCTCGCGAAGGCGCTGCGGCTGCCGGCCAAGGAGATCGAAGCCCGCCTCGCGGAGTCCGCGAGCTTCGTCTGGCTGCAGCGCTGGGTCACGCCCGATGCCGCCGATCGCGTTCGCGCGCTCGGGCTCGCGGGAGTCCACCTTCACGGCGAACGGCGCCGCTTCTACACCAACGGGTCGCTTGCGGGCCCGCTGCTCGGCTTCGCCGATCGCGACGGGCGCGGGCTCTCGGGCGTCGAGCTGCTCTTCGATCGCGAGCTTCGCGGCACGGGCGCAAAGCTGCGCATGAACCGGGACGGTGGCGGTCGCCCGCTCCCGCAGGACGTGCAAGCACCCGAAACCCGTGCGGGCCAGCCGGTCACGCTCGCGCTGGACCTCGAGCTGCAGCACTTCGCCGAGAAGGCTCTCGCCGAGTCGCTGCGCAGGACCGGCGCGCGCCACGCGACGCTGGTCGCGCTCGACCCGCGGACCGGCGAGATCCTGGTGGCGGCCGAGTCGCCGAGCTTCGATCCGAACCGCTTCTGGCTCGAGGACTCCTCCGCGTATCGCGCGCGCGCCTTCGTCGACACGTTCGAGCCGGGAAGCACGTTCAAGCCGTTCTCGATCGCCGCGGCCCTGGAGGCCGGGGTGACCCACCCGGGCGAGATCTTCGACTGTGAAGGCGGGCGCTTCCGGATCGGACGGCGCACGATCCGCGACTACCACCCGCACGATCTGCTCAGCGTCAGCGACATCCTGAAGGTCTCGAGCAACATCGGCACGGCCAAGATCATCGCCAGGCTCGGGGCGCGCCGGCTGGTGGATGCCGTGCGCCGGTTCGGCTTCGGACGAGTGACTGGCAGCGGCTTTCCGGGCGAGGTCGCGGGCAGCGTGCGGGAGATCCGCGAGCGGCAGGCGATCGAGCGCGCGAACCTGTCGTTCGGCCAGGGCGTCACGGTGACACCGGTGCAGCTCGTCGCCGCCATGGCGGTCTTCGCGAACGGCGGCGTGCGGGTCACGCCTCGCATCACGCGCGCCTCCGCCGACACGCCCGCCGTGGCCGGCGAGCGCGCGATCTCGGAGCGCACCGCGCGCACCGTGCTCGAGATGATGCGGCAGGTCGTCGTCGACGGTACGGGCAAGGGGGCCGCGCTCCCGCACGTTTCGGTCGCCGGCAAGACAGGGACCGCGCAGAAGGTGAAGGACGGCGTCTACTCCCAGACCGACTACGTGGCCTCCTTCGTCGGAATCGTGCCGGTCGTGAATCCGCGTCTGGTGATCGGCGTCTTCATCGACGAGCCGCGCGGGTTCCGCACCGGCGGAATGGTCGCGGCGCCGGTGTTTCGCGAGGTCGCGGGCTACGCGGTCGATCGGCTCGGCATCGGCTACCCGACGCCTCGCCCCGCGCCAGCGCAGAGGATCGAGACGCGCGGGAAGAATCCCGGAGGCGGAGCGGGATGACGCGGACCTTGGAGGATCTCGTCGCCGGACTCGACGCCAGAATCGACGGCCCGGTGCGCGCGGAGATCCGCGACGTGAGCTACGACTCGCGCAAGGTGGGTCCGGGCGCGCTCTTCGTCGCGCTGCGCGGCGCGCAGAGTGACGGCCACCGCCATCTCGAGGCGGCGATCGAGGCCGGGGCGAGCGCGCTGCTCGTCGAGCATCCTCCCGCGGCGCGCCCGGAGCACGTGGCGGTGGCGCGCGTGCGCGACACACGCACGGCGCTCGCCGACGTCGCTTCGCGCTTCTTCGCGCACCCTGCGCGTGACCTCACGCTGGTCGGCGTCACCGGGACGAACGGAAAGACCAGCACCGTGCGCATGCTCGAGTCGATCCTGCTCGCGTCGGGCCGTTCCGCCGGGAGCATCGGCACCATCTCGATCCGCTATCCGGGCTTCGAGGAGAAGTCGGCACTCACGACGCCCGAGTCACTGGACCTGCAGCGCTGGCTCGCGCGGATGCGCGACTCGGGCGTCGCGGCGGTCGCGCTCGAGGTCTCTTCGCACAGCCTGGCGCTCGGACGCGTGCGCGGGCTGCGCTTCGCCGTCGCCGTCTTCACGCATCTCACGCAGGACCACCTCGACTTCCACCAGGACATGGAGAGCTACGGCCGCGCGAAATCGCTGCTCTTCGGGACCGAGCATCTCGCGGGAACGGCGGTCCTGAACGCGGCCGATCCCTGGACGACTCGCTTCGCGGAGATCGCGATCGCGGCCGGTCACCCCGTCTCTCGCTTCGCGCGCGGCCGCGATTCGGGCGCGGACTTCTGCACCGTCGAGGAGCGCGTCACGCTTGCGCACTCTCGGCTTCGCGTGCGCGGACCGGACGCCGAGGTCGAGATCGAGCTGCCGCTCCCGGGGGACTTCCAGATCGACAACGCGCTGGCCGCGATCGCCGCGAGCCGCGCGCTCGGCATCGACTGGGACGCGATCCGACGCGGCCTCGAGCGCTGTCCGGCGGTTCCCGGCCGGCTCGAGCGCGTGGGCTCCGGCCGGCCGATCGTGCTGGTCGACTACGCGCACACACCCGACGCGCTGGACGCGGTGCTGGGGCGCGTGCGGCCGCTGGTCGCGGGCCGGCTGATCGCCGTCTTCGGCTGCGGCGGAGATCGCGATCGCGGCAAGCGCGCGCCGATGGCCCGCGCGGCCTGCGCCCACGCCGACCACGTGATCGCGACCAGCGACAACCCGCGCAGCGAGGATCCCGACGCGATCCTGCGCGACGTGGCGGTCGGCCTCGAGGGCTCGCACGAGGTGCTGCGCGATCGGCGCCAGGCGATCGCGCGCGCGATCGCGATCGCAGGCGCGGAGGACTGCGTCGTGATCGCCGGCAAGGGCCACGAGGACTACCAGATCATCGGGCGCGAGCGCTTCCCGTTCGACGACCGCGAGGAGGCGCGGCGAGCCCTCGCAGACCGGGGAGTGGCCGCATGAGCTGGACGCTCGGCGAGCTCGCGCGCTCCTGCGGCGGGCGGATCTCCGGATCGCCCGAGACGCGGATCGAGAGCGTCTCGACGGACTCGCGCACACTCGGGCGCGGCGCGCTCTTCGTCGCGATCCGCGGCGAGACGCACGACGGGCACGACCATCTGCAGGACGCGCTGGCCCGGGGCGCAGCGGCGCTTCTGGTCTCGTGCGACGTTTCGGCCGGCCCTGCGATCCGCGTCGACGACACGGTCGAGGCGCTGGGTCGCCTGGCGCGCGCGCAGCGCGCGAGCTTCTCGGGCCCGGTGATCGCGATCACCGGCTCCAACGGAAAGACCACGACCAAGGAGCTCTGCGCGGGAGTGCTCGAGGCGGCGGGCCGGCGCGTTCGCAGGACGCCGGGCAATCTCAACAATCACATCGGCCTGCCGCTCTCGGTGCTCGCGCTCGAGCCCGCGGACGAGGTTCTGGTGGTCGAGATGGGCATGAACCACGAGGGCGAGATCGATCACCTGGCGCGCATCGCGGAACCCACGGTCGGCGCGATCACGAACGTCGCTTCCGCGCACCTCGGCCCGCTCGGGTCGCTGGCGGCGATCGCGCGCGCGAAGGGCGAGCTCTTCGCGCGCATCCGGCCCGACGGTGTGGCGGTCGTGAACTCCGACGATCCGAACTGCGTCGCGCAGAGCGCGCGCTTCAGTGGCCGCAAGCTCCGCTTCGGCACGAGCGCGAACGCAGAGGTACGCGCTCGCTCCGTGACCTCGGAAGCGGGCGCCGCGCACTACACGCTCGAGTGTGGATCCGGCAGCGTCGGGATCCGCATGCGCGTTCCCGGGCGCCACCTGGTCGAGGACGGCCTGTGCGCGGCCGCGGCGGCGCTCGCGAGCGGCGCGCTCGGAGCGGAACCCGTCGCCGCGATCCGAAGCGGGCTCGAGGGATTCCGCGGCGTACCCGGTCGGGCCGCGCTGCGAGAGAGCCCCGAGGGCCTGCGCCTGCTCGACGACACCTACAACGCGAACCCGCACTCGGTCGCGCGCGCGCTCGAGACGCTGGCTCAGCTGCGCGGCTCGGGGCGCGCGATCGCCGTGCTCGGCGACATGCTCGAGCTCGGCGACGAGGCCGCGCGGCTCCACGCCGAGGTCGGCAGCGCCGCCGCCGCCGCGGGCATCGCCGTCCTGATCGCGGTCGGACCGCTCTCGCGCGCCACTGCTCGCGAGGCGCGCGCCTCGGGTCTTTCGACCTGTCTCGAGTGCGACGACGCCGAGACGGCGGTCGAGCTGGTGCGCAAGCATGCGCGCCCCGGCGACGTCGTGCTCGTGAAGGCGTCCCGCGGCATGCGCCTGGAGCGTGTCGTGACGCGACTGCTGGAGCCCCGCTGATGCTGTACCACCTGTTCTACGAGCTGCTCTCCGCGGAGATCTCCGGCCTGAACGTCTTCCGGTACCTGACCTTCCGCAGCGTCGGCGCTGCGCTCACCGCCCTCTTGATCGCCTTCATCGCCGGTCCGACGCTGATCCGGCTGCTCGAGAACCGCCAGATCGGCCAGACGATCCGCGAGGACACGCCCGACCGACATCAGACGAAGCGCGGCACGCCGACGATGGGAGGCGTGCTGATCCTGTTCGCGGTTCTCACCAGCACGTTGCTCTGGGCGGAGTGGACCAACCCCTTCGTCTGGGTCGTGCTCTTCGTGACGCTGGGCTGCGGCGCGATCGGCTTCGTCGACGACTACAAGAAGGCCGTGCTGAAGAATCCCAAGGGCATCAGCGCGCGCGCGAAGCTGGTCGGCCAGCTCTCGGTCGCGACCTGCGCGGCCGTCTGGCTGTACTGGCTCCCGGGATTCGACGCCTCGATCTCGCTCCCGCTGTTGAAGAACTTCCACCCGATGATCGGCTGGCTCTACGTCCCGATCGCCGTCGTCTTCATCGTCGGCTTCTCGAACGCCGTGAACCTGACCGACGGCCTCGACGGCCTCGCGATCGGCCCGACGATGATCAGCGCCGGCGTGATCGGGCTGTTCAGCTACGTGGTCGGGAACAGCGTGATCGCGAGCTATCTCGAGCTGAAGCACGTGCCCGCCGCCGGAACGCTGGCGGTCTTCTGCTCGTCGCTGATGGGAGCCGGGCTCGGCTTCCTCTGGTACAACACGTACCCGGCGTCGGTCTTCATGGGCGACACCGGCGCGCTCGCACTCGGTGGCGCGCTCTCGACGGTGGCGATCATCATCCGGCAGGAAGTCGTGCTCGTGATCGCGGGCGGACTCTTCCTGGTCGAGATGTTCTCCGTGATGATCCAGGTGGCGTCGTTCAAGACGCGCGGCAAGCGCGTGTTCCGGATGGCGCCGATCCACCACCACTACGAGCTGAGAGGTTGGCCCGAGCCGCAGATCATCGTCCGCTTCTGGATCATCTCGGTGATCCTGGGGCTGGTCGCGATCTCGCTCTTGAAGCTGCGATGAGCTGGACGGGGAAGAACGTGCTCGTGCTCGGTGTCGCGCGCTCGGGGCGGAGCGCGGTCGAGCTCCTGCTGCGCGCCGGCGCCCGCGTCTGCGCGTACGATCGCGCTCCCGAGACGCTCGAAGGGCTGCCGCCGCAGGTGAAGCGCCTCTGCGCGCCGTCGCTGCCCGACTTCGCGGAGTTCGACGCCGTGGTCGCGAGCCCCGGGATTCCGGTCGCCGCAAGCGCGAAGCTCGTGCCCGAGGTCGACCTCGCGGCGGAGTTCCTCGACACGCTCCTCGTCGGCATCACCGGCTCCAACGGCAAGAGCACCACGACCGTGCTGATCGGCGAGATGCTCGAGGCGAGCGGACTCGACACGGGCGTCGGGGGAAATCTCGGCACGCCCCTCTGCGCGCTGGTCGGCCGCGGTCACGAGCGGATCGTCGCCGAGCTGTCGAGCTTCCAGCTCGAGCACGCGCGCAAGCTGCGGGCGGACGTCGCGGTGCTCCTGAACCTCGCGCCCGATCACCTCGATCGTCACGGCAGCCTGGCGGGCTACGGCGCGGCGAAGGCGCGTCTGGCGGAGCTTCAGCGCCCGGAGGACGCTCTGGTCGTGAACCGGGACGACGCGTGGGCGCGCGGCATCGGCGAGCGCTCCCGCGCGCGCGTCTTCGGCTTCTCCAGCGAGCGGCGGCTCGAGTCCGGAGCGTACATCGACGGCGCGGACCTGGTGCTGGCCCCGCAGGGGCCGGTCGAGCTGCGCGTTCCGATCCACGCGCTCTCCGCGGCCTCGCGCAGGCCGGTCGCGAACGCGCTCGCGGCGGCGCTCGCCGCGCGGCTCGCCGGCGCGACGACCGAGGCGATCTCGCGCACGCTCGCGCGCTTCGCGGGCCTGCCCCACCGCGTCCGGGACGTCTGCGTGCGCGCGGGCGTGCGCTACGTCGACGACTCGAAGGCGACCAACCCCGCGGCCGCGATCGCGAGCCTGCTCGCGCAGACCACCCCGATCGTCTGGCTCGCGGGCGGGCGCAACAAGGGTCTCGCCTTCGACGAGCTCGCCGTAGCCGCGCGCGGCGCGCGCGTGCGACGCGCGGTGGTGTACGGCGAGTCGGCCGCGGAGCTCGAGCGGGCGCTCACGGACGCCTGCCCGGTCGAGCGCGTCGCGAACCTGGCCGCGGCCGTCGCAGTGGCGGCAGCCTGCGCGCGACCCGGCGACGTCGTCCTGCTCGCGCCCGCGTGCGCGAGCTTCGACCAGTTCAAGAGCTTCGAGGAGCGCGGCCGACGCTTCGCGGAGCTCGCTTGCGCGCTTCCCGAAGGGGTCGCGGCCGGAGGAACGGGATGCTGAGCCGGTTCGGCGCGTCGGAGCTGCTCGTCGCCGCGATCCTGTTGCTCGGCTTCGGACTGGTCATGGTCTACAGCGCCAGCGCGGCGCGCGCCGAGGTCGTCTACGGCACCTCGTTCGCGTATCTCGGCCGACAGGCGCTCGCGCTCTTGATCGGTCTCGGAATCGGCGCCCTCTGCTACGTCACGCCGCTCGGTTGGCTGGAGAAGATCGCCTATCTCGCCTGGGCCGCGGCGCTGCTCGGGCTGCTTGCGACCTTCACGCCGCTCGGCGTCGGAGACAACGGCGCGCGGCGCTGGATCGTGCTCGGCGGCTTCCCGTTCCAGCCGCTCGAGGCGGCGAAGCTCGGCGTGATCCTCGGGGTCTCGCGCTGGCTCGCGGCGAACCAGGACCGGATGCAGGACTACCGTGCGAGCATGCTCGTGCCGGCGCTTCTGGCCGGGCTGCCCGCGTTCGCCCTGCTGCAGCAGCCCGATTACGGCGGCGCGATGCTGGTCGCGATGTTCACCGGCGTGCTGATCTTCGCCGCGGGCGCGCGCCTCGATCATCTGGCCTGCACCGCGGCGGCGCTGGCGCCGCTGGCGATCGGGGCGATGCTGCTGCGCGAGTACCGCGTCGCGCGCCTGATCGCGTTCCTGGATCCGTGGGCCGATCCGCTCGGCGGCGGCTATCAGCTCGTGCAGTCGCAGCTCGCGTTCGGCGCGGGGGGATGGCTCGGCGCTGGCTTCGGCGCCGGACAGCAGAAGCTCTTCTTCCTGCCCGAGGCCCACAACGATTTCATCCTGTCGGTGGTCGGCGAAGAGGTGGGGCTGTTCGGCGTGGTCGCGGTGCTGGTGGGCTTCGCGGTGCTCACGCTCTCGTCGCTCGGCATCGCGCAGCGCGCGAAGACGCCGTTCGCGACGCTGGCGGCGGTCGGCGCGAGCCTGCTGCTCTGGATGCAGGCGCTGCTGAACTCCGGCGTCGCGATGGGCCTGCTGCCCACGAAGGGAAGCACGCTGCCGCTGGTGTCGTACGGCGGAACGTCGCTGATCGCGAGCCTGGCGGCGATCGGCCTGATCCTGAACGCGGCGCGCGCGACCAAGCGAGGGAGACCGGGATGGCGCTAGTCGTCGTGCTGGCCGGCGGCGGAACCGGCGGACACATCTTCCCCGCACTCGCTCTGGCCGAGGCGATCCGCAAGCGCGAGCCCGAGGCGCACGTGCGCTTCGTCGGCACCGCGCGCGGGCTCGAGACCCGCTACGTGCCGACGGCGGGCTACGCGCTCGACCTGGTGCCGAGCGCGGCGGTGACCGGGCGCGGCGCGGTTCGCGGGCTGCTCGGCCTGCTCGTGCTCGCGCGCGGCACGCTGCGCGCGCGCCGCCTGCTTCGCGATCTCGATGCGGATCTGGTGATCGGCGTGGGCGGCTACGCATCGGTCCCCGCCGTCGCCGCCGCGCTCACTCTCGGAATTCCGACGGCGCTGCTCGAGCCGAACGCGCGGCCGGGCCGCTCGAATCGGCTGCTCGGCCGCTACGCGAAGCGCGTCTTCGTCGCGTTCGAGGACGCGATCCCCTACTTCCCCGCCGGCCGCGCCCTGCTCACGGGTCGGCCCGTTCGCGCGATGCCGCGCGCGATCGGCCGCGGCAACGGCGGGAAGCTCCGCATGGTCGTCACCGGCGGAAGTCAGGGCGCGCGCGCGATCAATCGCTCGGTCTGCGCGGCGCTGCCCCGGCTGGCGTCGGTCGCCGGGCTCGAGATCACCCACCAGACCGGCGCCGCCGACCTCGAGGAGTGCCGCGCGGCCTACGCGGCTGCGGGTGTGCATGGGGAGCTCGCGGCGTTCTTCGACGATCTGCCCACCCGCCTGGCGCGCGCGGATCTCGTCGTCGCGCGCGCGGGATCGACCGTCTCCGAGCTCTGCCAGGCCGGTGTCGCCTCCGTGCTCGTCCCCTACCCGTTTGCGGCGGACGACCACCAGCTCGCCAACGCGCGCGAGCTCGAGCGCGCCGGCGCCTGCGTCGTCGTGCCAGACGCGGAGCTCGGCGCGCGCTTCGAAGCCGAGCTGATCGCGCTGCTCGGCGACCGCGAGCGCCGCACGCGAATGGGCGAGTCCGCGCTCCGGCGCGCGAAGCCGCACGCGGCGGAAGAGATCTGGGCGCACTGCCGCTCGCTGCTCGGGCGTTCCGGGGGCGCGCGATGAGGCGTCGGGTCCAGCGCGTCCACTTCGTAGGCATCGGCGGCGTGGGCATGTCGGGAATCGCCGAGATCCTGAACACGCAGGGCTACTCGGTCTCGGGCTCCGACCTGCGCGAGAGCGCCGCGACCCAGCGCATGCGCGGGCTGGGCATCCGCATCGCGATCGGCCACGACGCGGTGCTCGTGCAGGGCGCGGACGTGGTGGTCTACTCGTCGGCCGTTCCGCGTCAGAACCCGGAGCTGCGCGCGGCGGAGGCCGCGGGCGTCCCGGTGATCCCGCGCGCCGAGATGCTCGCCGAGCTGATGCGCATGAAATACGGCGTCGCGATCGGCGGCTCGGCCGGCAAGACCACCACCACCTCGATGACCGCCGAGGTGCTCGCCGCCGGTGGGCTCGATCCGACCACGATCGTCGGCGGTCGCGTGATCAGCCTCGACGCCAACTCACGCCTGGGCGCGGGGGAGGTGCTGGTCGCGGAGGCGGACGAGAGCGACGGCTCGTTCCTGCGCCTGGTGCCGACGGTGGTCGTGATCACGAACATCGATCGCGACCACGTCGACTACTACGGCAGCTTCGAGAACCTGCACGCGGCGTTCGTCGAGTTCGCCAATCGCGTGCCGTTCTACGGCGCGGCCGTGCTCTGCATCGACGACCCGCACGTGCAGACGCTCCTGCCGCAGGTCACGCGCCGCGTCTGGACCTACGGCCTCTCGCCGCAGGCCGACGTCTGCGCCGAGCGCGTGGAGACGGCCGGTCTCGGCATGCGCTTCGAGGCGCGCGCGCGCGGCACGGCGCTCGGCCCGTTCACGCTGCGCGTTCCCGGCCGGCACAACGTGCAGAACGCGCTGGCGGCGCTCACCGTCGGGCTCGAGTTCGACGTCCCCGTGCCGCGCATCGCCGAGGCGCTCGCGGAGTTCCGCGGTGTCGAGCGCCGCTTCGAGATCCGCGGCGAGCGCGACGCAATGATGGTGATCGACGACTACTCGCACCATCCCGCGAAGATCCGCGCCGCGCTCGCCGCGGCGCACGCGGGCCTGGGCCGCCGCGTGGTGGTCGCGTTCCAGCCGCATCGCTACACGCGAACGCGCGACGTCTTCGACGATCTCGCGCGCGCCTTCCACGACGCCGACGTCGTGCTCCTGACCGAGATCTACGCCGCGGGCGAGGAGAAGATCCCCGGCGTCTCGGCCGCGGCCCTGGCCGAGGCGGTGCGCGCCTGCGGCCATCGCTCGGTCGAGTTCGTGGCCGAGCGCGCGCGGATCGTGCCGCGACTGCGCGAGCTCACGCGGCCGGGCGATCTCGTCTTCTTCATGGGCGCCGGCGACATCGGCCGGCTCGCCGGCGAATTCCTGGCGCCAGACGGAGGGGGCCCTGTCGCTTGACCCGAAGATCCGAGCCGAGCTCGAAGCGCTTCTGCCCGGGCGTGTCGCCGCGGACGAGCCGCTCTCGCTCTGGACCTCGCTTCGCGTGGGCGGCCCCGCGGACGCGCTGGTTCGCATCGACACGCGGGAGCAGCTCGTGCGCCTGCTCGAGCTGTGTCGCTCGCGCTCCCTTCCGTGCTCGATCCTCGGCGGCGGCTTCAACCTTCTGGTTCGCGACGGCGGCTTGCGCGGCGTGGTCGTGCGCCTCGCCGGCCTGCGCGGGATCGAGCTCGAGGAAGACGGACGGGTCCGCGCCGAGGCCGGCGCGAGCCACACCCAGGTCACTCGCTTCTGCGCCGAGCACGCGCGCGCGGGTCTCGAGTTCGGCGTCGGCATTCCCGGAAGCGTCGGGGGTTGGATCGCGATGAACGCCGGAATCCGAGGCCGGGAGATGAAGGACGTCGTGGCCTGCATCGAGCTCTACGAGCCCGAAGGCTCCGCGATCGTCGTGCGAGATCGCGACGAGCTGGTGTTCCGCTACCGCGCGACCGAGCTGCCGCCCGGTGCGGTCGTCCTGTCGGCGACGTTCCACACGCAGCCCGGCGATCCCGTCGAGATCCGCGAGCGCCAGAGGACCCTCCTGGCGCAGCGCCGCGCGACGCAGCCGATCGACCAGCCTTCCTGCGGGTCGGTATTCGAGAACCCGCCCGGCGACTTCGCCGGCCGGCTGATCGAGGCCGCGGGGTTGAAGGGCGCGTGCGAAGGCGCGGCGCAGATCTCGGAGCTGCACGCGAACTTCATCGTGAACCGCGGCGGCGCGAGCGCGGCGGAGGTGCTGCGGCTGATCGAGCGGGCCCGAGAGACGGTGGGGGCGCGCTTCGGCGTCCAGCTCGAGACAGAGGTCCGGATCTGCGGAGAGGACTCATGACGCGACGGCGTGACTCGGACTCACTGCCCCGACCGCTCGCGATCGCGCTCGCGCTCGTGGCGGTCGCCTTCGTCGGGCTCTGGGCGAAGCACCATGGCTTCCTCGAGCTCGGCGCGCTGCGCGACGCGCTCCGGGCCGAGCGCTTCGCGCTGCGCCAGATCGACTTCGTGGGCGCCTCGTCGCTCGACCCCGAAGCGCTGTGGCGCTCGGTCGGAATTCCCGCCGGCACGCCGCTCGTCGACGTCGATCCCGACGCCGTGGCGAGCGCGCTGGCCGCGCATCCGCGGATCGCGCGCGTGCGGGTCGCGCGGCTGCTGCCGGGCCGGCTCGTGATCGGGATCTCCGAGCGCGTGCCGGTCGCGCTCGACATGACCTCCGGCCTCGGGCTCGCGGAGGACGGGGCGCGCTTCCCGCTCGAGGCCGGCGAGGCAGACCTGCTGCCGCAGGTCTCGGGCGAGGCGCGCCGCGCGCTGCCCGTGATCGCCGCGGCGCGCGCGCGCGGCGTGGAGCTCGCGACGGTGGATGCACCTCGGTCGCGAGCGGTGCGCGTGCGCGCGGTTGGCCGGCCGACGGTGCTCGTGCTCGGGCGGGATCAGGACGCTGGGCTCGCGGATTGGACGCAGCTCGCGGGCTCCGGCCTGGTCGAGAGCACGGGCGCGCGCGAAGTGGATCTGCGGTTCCGGGGCAATCCGGTGCTGCGGGGCTTTCCGAAAGCGACAGGGGGTGGAAATGGCGAAACACGATGAGCTGATCGTAGGGCTCGACGTCGGCACGACGAAGATCTGTGCCGTGGTCGCGGAGCCGAACGGGGAATCGATCGACGTGATCGGGATCGGGACGCATCCCTCGCGCGGGCTGCGCAAGGGGGTCGTGGTGGACATCGAGGCCACCGTCGACTCGATCCGCAAGGCCGTGGACGAAGCCGAGATGATGGCGGGCTGCGAGATCAGCTCGGTCTACGCTGGCATCGCGGGCGGCCACATCCAGGCGCACAACGAGATGGGCATGGTCGCGATCAAGGATCGCGAGGTGAAGGCCGCGGACCTGAAGCGCGTGATCGAGCAGGCGCAGGCGATCGCGATCCCGGCCGACCGCGAGGTGATCCACGTGCTCCCGCAGGAGTACGAGATCGACGGCGAGGACGGGATCAAGCAGCCGCTCGGCATGTCCGGCGTGCGGCTGATCGCGCGCGTGCACATCGTGACCGCGGCCGTGACGTCCGCGCAGAACGTGATCAAGTGCGCGAACAAGGCCGGTCTGAACGTGATCGACATCGTGCTCGAGCCGCTCGCCTCGGCGGAGGCCGTGCTGGCGCCGGACGAGAAGGAGCTCGGCGTCGCCCTGATCGACCTCGGAGGCGGCACCACGGACCTGGCGGTCTTCGGCGGCGGCGCGATCAAGCAGACCGCGGTCCTGTCGCTGGGCGGCTCGCACCTGACCAACGACGCGGCCGTGGGACTGCGCACGCCCTTCGAGCAGGCGGAGCGGATCAAGCGCCGCTACGGCTGCGCGGCCGCGCGCTACCTGCCGGGACACGAGCTGCTGACCGTGCCCAGCGTCGGCGGCCGGGCGCCGCGCGACGTCTCGCGCAAGATCCTGGCGGAGTTCCTGGAGCCGCGCGTCGAGGAGATCCTCTCGCTCGTGCGCGAGGAGCTGACCCGCTCCGGCCACCTGGGCTCGATCCCCTCGGGAATCGTGGTGACCGGGGGCTCGTCGGCGCTCGAGGGTCTGCCGGAGCTCGCGGAGGAGATCTTCGAGCTGCCGGTGCGGCGCGGTACACCGCGAGGGATCAGCGGGCTGGTCGATCGCGTGCAGGGTCCGGAGTTCGCGACGGCCGTCGGCCTGGCGCTGTACGGCGCCAAGCGGCGCGGCAAGCCGCGCTTCCGCGTCTACGACGGATCTTCGTTCCGAAAGGTCCGATCGCGAATCCGCGAGTGGTTCTACGGAGAGCTTCGCTAGTCGAGTCGCGCGCTCGACCCGCGATTTGCGACGTCGAGCGGAGAAAAAATCAACGTCAGGTACCACCGGATCTCGCGAAAGCGAGTTACAGTGAGACCGCGATCAAGGGGGGTTGGAGATGATCGAGTTCGAGCACGAGGCGGATCTGCGCGCACGCATCAAGGTCGTCGGCATCGGCGGCGGCGGCGGGAACGCGATCAACACGATGATCCGGGCCGGACTGTCGGGCGTGGATTTCGTCGCGATCAACACCGACGCGCAGGCGTTGGCGATGAACCTGGCGGCGACCAAGATCCACCTCGGCGACAGGGGTCTCGGCGCGGGCGCCGACCCGCGCGTGGGTCGCTCGGCGGCGGAGGATTCGCGCGAGCGGCTGGCCGACGCGCTCGGCGGGGCCGACATGGTCTTCGTGACCGCGGGCCTCGGCGGCGGAACCGGAACCGGCGGCGCGCCGATCGTGGCCGAGGTCGCCAAGCAGCTCGGCGCGCTGACCGTCGCCGTGGTCACCAAGCCGTTCGTCGTCGAGGGCTCGGTGCGCAGGAAGCAGGCCGAGCAGGGCATCGACGAGCTCCACGACGTGGTCGACACGCTGATCACGATCCCGAACGAGCGGCTGCTGATGATGGCCGGCGAAGACACCACCATGATGGACGCGTTCCGGATCGCGGACGACGTGCTGCTCAACGCCGTTCAGGGCATCTCCGACCTGATCACCGTCCACGGCATCATCAACCTCGACTTCGCGGACGTGCGCACGATCATGAGCGAGATGGGCATGGCGCTGATGGGCACCGGCCGCGCGCGCGGCGAGAACCGCGCGCTCCGCGCCGCCCAGGAGGCGATCTCCAACCCGCTCCTCGACGACGTCTCGATCAAGGGCGCGCGCGGGGTTCTGGTGAACATCACCGGCGGCCCCGACATGAAGCTGAAGGAGGCCCACCAGGCGGTGAGCCTGATCCACGAGGAAGCGCACGAGGATGCGAACATCATCTTCGGCTCGGTCGTGCAGGAGAACCTCGGCGACGAGATCCGCGTGACCGTGATCGCGACGGGCCTGTCGGACGGCAGCCGCCTGCGCCGCCAGGCCGCGATCGCCGAGAGCTTCGAGAACGTCACCCCGCTGCGCCTGCCGCTGCGCGACCAGGCGACGGCCGAGAGCCTCACGGAGGCGAGCATGCCGATCTCGCGAGGGATCGCGCTCGGCGCCAACGGCACGAACAACGAGTTCCTCTCGCCGTTCGAAGAGGAGTACGACGTGCCGACGTTCATCCGCAAGACGCGCGACACGGACTGAACTCTCGAGTTGACCGAGTCTCGCCGCTCCGCGTTCCGCGCTCGGTCCGGCCCGGTCGCGCTCCTGGTCCTCCTGTGTTCGGGGGCCGCAGCGTGCACCTGGGTCAACGGACCGGGCGACGAGGCGCGGCCCGCGGCCGTGGGCGGCTCGCTCACGCCGCGCGGCACCTTCGACTACCGGCCGCTCGACCCCGCGGCGGTGAAGGTGCAGCCCGAAGGGCTCACGGTGGAGCAGAGCTGGGTGCTCGACCTGTACACCCTCTTCCACGCCCGCGACTACCGGGCCTTCCGGATCGTCCTGCCGGACGAGAGCGGCAAGGAGCGGATCGGCCACCTGCTCGTCCCGCCCGGCCCGGGCCCGCACCCAGCGGTCGTCGCGTTCGAGATCCTCGACGGGCCCCAGGACGTCTCGGAAGGGCTGGCCAAGGCGCTCGTGGATCGCGGCTACGCGGTCGCGCGACTCGATCGGCGCGCGCTCGATCTCGACCACCAGTCGGATCCGGACGTGGTGCGCGCGACGCTTCGCGAGGGCGTGATCGACGCCCGCCGCATGCTCGACTGGCTGGTGACCCATCCCAAGATCGACCCGAACCGGATCGCCGCCGCGGGCTTGAGTCTCGGGTCGATCCAGGCGCTCCTGCTCACGAGCTGCGACCCGCGGATCCGGGGCGGCTTCTTCGCGCTCACGGGCGGGAACCTGCCGGAGATGTTCTGGGCGTCCACCGAGAAGCCGGTGCGCCGCTTCCGAGATCGGCTGATGGCGGAGCGCGGCTGGACCACGCGCGAGCAGTTCACCGCCGGAATCCGGCCCTACACCGAGTCCGTCGATCCGCTGACCTACGCCGCATCGCTCGATCCGAGCACGGTCGAGATGGCGTCCGCTCGCTTCGACTCGGTGATCCCCTCCGAGAACGCGCAACAGCTATGGGAAGCCCTCGGTCGGCCTCGCTGGTACAAGCTGCCCTGCGGCCACTACTCGGTCTTCCCGTTCTTCTGGTGGACGATGTCGCGTGCGGCCGATCACTTCGACCGACTGCTCGCGCCGAAGGCCGAGCCCGCGGCCGTCGGCCTATAGCCGACGCCGCAAGCTTCCGAAGGAGATGGAGATGGACACCGCGCAACCGAATCCCCCGTCGAGCAGCGCCCTGCGCCGAAACCTGTTCCTCGTCACCTCGTACCTGCTCGTCATGGTGCTGATCGCGATCGGGTACAAGTAGGCGGTCGCGCTCTTCTAGCGCTTGACCAGCTCCGTCTCGGCGAAGAAGTAGGCGATCTCGACCTTCGCGGTCTCGGGGGCGTCGGAGCCGTGCACCGCGTTCTTCTCGATGTCGGTCGCGAACTTCTTGCGGATCGTCCCGGGGTCGGCCTTCTCGGGGTTGGTCGCGCCCATCAGCTTGCGGTAGCGCGAGATCGCGTCGTCGCCTTCGAGCACGCTGACCACGACCGGCCCCGAGGTCATGAACTTGACCAGGTCCTTGAAGAACGGGCGCTCGCGGTGGACGGCGTAGAAGCCCTCCGCCCGGGTCTGGTCGAGCTGCATCATCTTCATCGCCACGATTCGGAGGCCCGAGGCCTCGATCATGTCGAGCACGCCGCCGAGCTTACCTGCCCGGACGGCGTCGGGCTTCACGATCGATAGGGTTCTTTCCATGGCGCGGCGCAGTTTAGCCCGACTCACTGGCGCGGCCAGTCCTCGGGTCGGTCGAGGTCGCGGCCGTGCGCGGGGGGCAGGTCGACGGCGCGCACGGCGTCGGGGTGACGCGCGATCACGCTGCGCCCGCCCTCGCGGCCGCGAAGCTCCAGAAGCTCGGCGAAGTAGCCGCGCGCGAAGACGACCGGCGAGCCGGCCGCTTCGCCGTATTGCGCGCGCACGATCGAAGACGGATTCGCGCGGAACTCGGCCAAGAGCCGCTCGAAATCCTCTGGCGCCAGGAACGGCTGGTCCGCGAGCGCGAAGAGCAGGCCCGCGCTGTCCGCGCGCACGGCGCGAACCCCGGCGCGCACCGACGCCGCGCGCCCCTCGTCCGCGCTCTCGGCCTCGAGCGGGATCGCGCCCAGGCGCGCGGCGAGGGCGCGTCCGTCGACGTCACCGGGCGCGAGCACGACGGAGATTCGCGCGACGCTCGTGCGCGACAACGCGCGCACGACGCGCTCGAGCAGGGGCACGCCTTCGAGCGCGAGCAGGTGTTTGGCCGCGCCCATTCGCGAGCCGCGGCCCGCCGCGAGCACGCACGCCTCGATCACGGGCGCGCGGTCCGCAGCGCTCATCGCGACGCCGCGGAGCGCGCGGCTGTGATCGCGAGCTCGACCCCGCGGGCGAATTCGGTGGCGAAGTCGCAGGAAGCCAACGCGGCGGCCAGCCGACGAAGCTCGGGAAACGACGCGGGGTCGAGCGACTCCGGCACGGTGAACGAGGCCTCCGCATCGCCTGTGAGCGCCGCCGTCTCGGTCAGAAGCGCCCCCGTGAGATAGGCGAGGAACGACCAGAAGTGTGCGAGCACCTGCGCGTCGCCGAGCCCCGCGCTTCGGAACGCAGCGAGCATGGCCTCGATCGGCGCAAACCCGACCGCGATCTTCGGCACGCGCGTCGCCAGCAGCGGAAAGACGTGCGGGTGCGCGAGCGCCACGCGCCGGAACTCGTTCGCAACGTGCCGGAGCCGCGCGTCCCAAGGGGCGGCGGGATCGGGCGGTGCGAGCTCCGCAAGCACGCGCGCAATCACTCCGTCGACCAGCGCCGACTTGTCCGGAACGTGCTTGTACAGCGACATGGCTTCCACGCGAAGCAACGCGCCGAGGCGGCGCATCGAGAGCGACTCGACGCCGTCCCGGTCGATCAGCCGCAGTGCGGCCGCCACCACGCGCTCGGTGGTGAGCGGTCTTCGCGTCGGACCGGGAGCCATGCTTGACAGCTTACGCCGTAGTCGCCAGACTCTCAATCCATGGATTACAGTGTAAGCTCGAATTCGGCGCGGCTGAGACTCGACGACCTGCCCTTCGCGCCGCTCGGCGGCCAACCCGGATTCGCGCCAGGCGCGCTCGAGCCGTTCGTAGCGGCGCCGCGCGTGGCGCTGCTCGCGTACGTGCGTACCGACGGGCGTCCCGGCCAGGCGCCGATCTGGTACACGCATCGGTTCGGAGCGTTCCACATGGTGACGGTGACCGGCTCGCCGAAGCACCGCGCACTCGTACGCGATCCGCGCGTCTGCCTGACGATCCAGGACGAGCGTCCGCCCTACCGCGCCTTGATCGCCGACGGCGAGGTCGAGCTCGCGAAGCTCGGGGCGGGAGCCGAAGACCCGACCGCAGGGATGGCCGTGCGCTACTTCGGTCGCCTGGGCGCGGGCGAGTACGAGCGCATGACGGAAAGCGAGTACGCGCGCTGCGGTCTCACGCTCATCACGCTGCGCCCGACCGGGCTGCGCGGCTTCGACAACACCCGCGCGCTCGGTCGCGCTGCGCTGATCTTCATGCGACTTCGCGATCGTCTGCCCGTGCCCAGAACGTGGCTGTGACGAACGCGCCGACGATCCTGGCGGCCGACGCCGCCCACGCGCGGCGCTTCGCGGGGTTGATTCCGGATCTCGTTCGCGCGACCGGGGCGCCGAGCTACGACTACCAGTTCGGCACGCGAGCCGGCTTCTTCGCCGACTTCGTCACAGCAGCCTGGCTGGCGCCCGGCACGCTCTTCAGCCACGGTGTCGCGCGCGTGGCGATCCGGGACGGCGAACTCGCCGGGCTCGAGCTCGGATTCCATGGCCCGGACTTCTACCGACTTCGCGACGCACTCACGCAGGTGTCCGCGCAGCTCGTCTTGGGCGGGCGCGCGACGATTCCCGAGCTTCGAGCACTCGCGGCTCGCGCGGAGCAGGCGAGCTACCTGAACGCGCACATCCCAGACGGCGCATACTACGTGCACGCGCTCTCGGTTCCGGAGCCGCTGCGCGTTCACGGCTTCGGGGCGCGCTTGCTCGAGCACGCGATCCTGCGGGCCCGCGAGATGGGGCACCGGGCGCTTCAGCTCGACGTGCTCGCCGACAATCCTGCGGTCCGCTTCTACGAATCGATGGGGCTGCGCGTGCTCTGCGAGACGCGCTCGCCCGAGCTCTCGCTCGAGCACGGCTTTCCCTCGGAGCTGCGCATGGAGATCCGCGTCTAGGAGCCTGACCCAAGACTCTCTCGCGCGCTAGCATGGCGAGGATGGGTGAGAGAGGCGATTTCAAGGGGTACGAGCAACACCAGGGTTTGTTGCTTCCGGTATATATCAGCGACGCTCTGGATCGTTCGGACGTGACCTTCTTCATCGACGAAG
>Ga0194120_10003544_pt1 | contig 25292 bp, 20 predicted proteins | sample TA2MahCa65mmetaG_FD_148642 | JGI IMG/M metagenome (GOLD analysis project Ga0194120, IMG submission 148642) | Freshwater microbial communities from Lake Tanganyika, Tanzania - TA2015019 Mahale Deep Cast 65m | ecosystem: Environmental > Aquatic > Freshwater > Lake | place: Tanzania: Lake... | reverse complement strand
CGCTCGGACCAGATGCTGCGCCGGTATGCCGCGAGCATTGCGGCCGAGCGAGCGCTGCAGGCCGCCAGGCGTGTGGGGCTCGGGACGAAGATCTAGCCCGAGGGTGTGCCGGGCCGGACCATGCCGAAGGCGGGCGGACGGGTTCGGCCGGGGCCGCCCGTGACAGCGGATAATTACGCCTTTTCGTATCTGACGGACCGGTCGGGCAAAGCCGCCGACTTTTCGGGCGTCCCACCTTCTCGCGTACTCAGCGCCGATCGATCGAAGTGGAGCACGGTCGCGCCTGGTGGCACCCAGGGTTGGAGGCAACGCATCCTGCCGGCGCGCGATTCCTGATCGCGCGGGCGAGGCCAATGGCGACCGTCTCCTCTCCCGGCCACGGCAGCGAATGTCTCACGGCGGACTACTGATCTTGCGATGATGCCGCAAGGAAGGGCCAGCGCCCCTCGCCCCTCTCTTGGTCTAGCTCAGCACCCCGATCGTTGGCCCGAAGCTGTCTTGATAGGCAGCGCGATCGACCCTCACATCGATGAGCGTAGTGCGGTCTGCCGCGATCGCCTCGACGAGCGCTCGTCGTAGCTCCTCCGGCGTGTGTACGGCTACGCCATTCAGGCCGCATGCCCGCGCGATTTGCGCAAAGTCGACTTCTGCCAGGTCCAGCGCATAATCAGGAAAGCCGCGCGATTTCTGCCGGGATTTCATCGTCCCGAGCGCTCGGTCATTGATGATTAGCAGCGGGACATTGACGCCGGTTCGGGCGAACACCTCAAGCTCGCCAAGGCGCATGAGCAGGCTTCCGTCGGCGCCCAGACCGATCATCGGACGATCCGGCATCGCCAGCTTTGCGCCCAGTATCGCCGGCAGCATCAGCCCCATGGTTCGACCGCCGGACGTGCCGTAATAGGCACCGGGTTCTTCGACGGGCCACAGGCGTTCGACCATCGTGACGAATGCACCGGTCTCGGTAATCAGGGCGCCTTCGCGGGGGAGCGCGCCACGAATCAGTTCCAGAACGTCCTGTGTCGCCAGCTTCGCGTGGGGCGGACGTGCGAATTGCCGCAGGATCGAATCACGCATCGACTTGATACTGCCGATGGAGAAGCCCGGCTGCCTGTGGGCGGCCAGAGCGGCAAGCCCGGACCGCAGGTCGCCGTCGACTCTCAGGGCAGGCGTCCGCGCCAGGCTCTCGTATCGACCGTCAGCCGAGAGCTCGATCACCGGCAGGGTGCTTTTCCATGGCGCGTGCGACATCATGGCATCGACGCCAACCAGGACCACCAGATCGGCCTCTTCGAGAACTTTCGATTCGATGATGTTCGGACCAAAGGTGCCGACGAGGACGCCCGCCCAGCGCGCATGAGACTCGGGAAACACACCGCGTGCTTCCATGGTGACGAGCACGGCGGCCTCAATGTTGTCGACAAACGTGCGCAGTTCAGCCAGCGCCTTGCCACGTAGCGCGTCCGCCCCGGCGATCACGGCTGGCTTGCGTGCGCTCTGCAACCGTTTGCGGAACGCGTCGATGGCCTCCCTGGAAGGCGGTGCGGCCGGCTGTGGCGTCCCACGCGGGATCGAGCTCGCGCACTCAGCCTGGCCGAGGTCCGAGGGCAGGTTGAGTAAGACCGGTCCAGGCCGGCCGGATGTAGCCTTTTCGACCGCACTGCCGATCTGCAACGGCGCCGCCTCGGGACTCAGCGTGGCGTGAGACTTCACGACACTGCCGAACATGCCTGTGTGGTCGCAGTGTTGCACCAGGTCCTTTTGCCGAAAGCTTGCCGGCGAGCATTCGCAGAGGCACACCACCGGCAGGCGTTCGAAGTGCGCGTTCGTAGCTCCGCCGACAAGGTTGCCAGCCCCGACTCCTTTCACAGCCAGCGCGAGGCCAGCAGTGCTCTTCATCAGGCCGTGATATCCGGCCATCAATGCGGCAGACGACTCGTGGGCGACTGACACGAACTGGACCCCCGAGACACGCCCGGCCTCCATCAGGTCCAGTGGCGCGCCGCCACCGGGGAGGCCAAAGAAGTGGGTGAGGCCGCGATCCTTCGCGTCCCGCATGATCAGTTCGGCGATCTTCATCGGTGTAACACCTCAGTAATTCGTGTATGAGCCATCTTTACGGCGCCAGTGTGGGGACTCCCAGTGCCGGAGCTGTTGGCCGCGGGCGACCTCTTCGTCCACCTCGATTTCATGCCCCGGCTCGGTCGGCACGGGGTAGATCGTGCCTTTCAGTTCCAGCTGCTTCGGAAACAGCGCACGCCGCTCCGGGAGATAGTCGGAGTGATCCTCTCTCCACGGACCATTTGGCGGTGTGGTGTGGTGTAAGGATCGCGCGCGCGGCCACCGCGGGGTCCGACCAGGCGGAGTCAGCGCGATCTGGCTTTCGATGCGGCATTCTCACGGCGGATCAACCGCACCTTGTGCCACAGGTACCAGGTCCCCAGGGCAACCAGGACGACGAGTATCGGGATGTCTGCGGGACTCATCCAGGTCCGCAGCTGCTCGTAGTTCTCGCCGAGGGCATAGCCACCCCAGGCCAGGGCGTAGGACCAGACGAACGAGCCGAGGAATGTGTACAGGCTGAACTTCCAGATGTTCATCCTCGACACGCCAGCGGGGATGCTGATGAACGTCCTTACCAGGGGAATCATGCGGGTGAGGAACACGGTCAGTTCGCCGCGCGCCGCAAACCAGCGATCCGACTGGTCAAGATCGCCTTTCGAGATCAGGACGTACCGCCCGTACCTCTCGAGGAAGGGCCGGCCTCCCCAGGCGCCCAGGTAGTAGTACCCGATCGCAGCCGCGAGGCTCCCGGCGGCACCGGCGAATCCCGCGAGGAGCAGCCACCATGCGCTCAGCCCCCGATCGAACACGAGCTTCCAGCCAGCGAGCGGAAGGATCAGTTCGGAGGGGAGAGGTATCACCACGCTCTCTATAGCGGTGGCGATAGCTACGCCGGGCCATCCGATCGCCTCATAGAGGCGGGTAACGAAGTCGAGGAGGGCCTGTTCTATTCCCGAGATGATTTGAGGGGCTCCTGCGACGAATCAGATCCGGGGACGCAAGACAGAAGTGTAGCCGATGGCCCATCCGGCATCGCCTGCAGCCCTCCAAGTCGCTGTCGCTGATGTCCTGAAGCTCATTACCTGAACAACGAGAGACGCCTCCGGCCTTTCATGCCCATAGCTGAGATAGCTTTGTATGTGTACAAGAACTGGACAAATCATAAGAAATAATAGAATAAGTACATAAATAAGCATGTATGAAAACAGAAGATGTATTGACAACGTCCAGTTGGTCCGGTAATGTTCGGTGTGTGGGTCGGAGGACCCTTGAAGTCCTGGATCGATCGGAGGCCGAAGTTGGCGCGTAAGACCGGCAAGATGGTTGCTGTCGAGAAGAAATTCCGACAACCGCTGGAGCAGCTGATCCCTCAGAAGGTGAACGACATCGGATTCAGCGAGGCCGCGAAGTACCTCGGCCTGAGCAAGGCAACGCTCGGTTACTGGATGTTGAAGCTACAGATACGGATCGAGCGGGTGGCCCTTGGTCCGAATGAGACGATAGAGATCAAGCGGGCTCGCGAGTAAGATCGAGAGAAGTGGGGCGGTCACGGGTGGCGTCGAGCCGATCCAAAGTTGACCCTTCCCGCGGTCTCAAATATGACGGAGGACGCATGTCCGGTAGAACCAGGTCCGGTCTGATCAGCTTCTTGGTCGTTGCGGTGGCGTTAGCCCTGGCATGTGGCGGCGGTGAAACTGTGGAGCCCAGGCCGCCAACCCCCACCGTAATGCCGACCGCAGCTGGTGGCACGCCTTCTGCGACGCAGCCGACCGCCACGCGGGCGCCCGCGTCCACTCCGCCACCTGCGAGCGTTCCAGCGGGAGACGTTGCGAAGGGCAAGGCCCTGTTCACGAACAACGGGTGTTCGGGTTGTCACTCGACCGCCGGCGAGAAGATCGTTGGGCCTGGCCTTGGCGGACTCAAGGGCCGTGCCGGCTCGGTCGTGGCCGGGTTGTCGGCAGACGCCTACATCGAGCAGTCGATCAGGCAGCCAAACGCTCACGTCGTCGCAGGTTACCCGCCTAACGTGATGCCTGCGTTCGCGAATCTGTCTGCCCAGGAAATGGCCGACCTGCTGGCTTACCTGAAGACCCTCTAGATCCGAGAATCTCGAGCAAAGGCCGTGCGGCTCCGGGCTGTACGGCCTTTGCTGTTTGCTGACGGCGCCTGTTCGTGAATTGCCCAACCTTGCCGTACCTTGATACCGACGGGATTCAAATTGACGACCTGTTGTGGCCGACCATATACTCGGCCCTTCATATAGGGGGTTTCCCGTGTGGGTTACCGTTCTCCAGGAGAATCTCAGTAGAGCGCTAGCGGGCGTCGGCCGGGCGGTTCCCTCTCGTGCCACGCTTCCCGTAACGCTAAACGTACTTCTCCAAACCGACCACTCGCGCTTGAAGCTTACGGCGACTAACCTCGAAATCGCGATCAGCACCTGGATCGGCGCGCAGGTGGAGCACGAGGGCGCGATCACGATTCCCGCGAGGCTGCTTGCCGAGTTCGTGAACTCACTGCCCACTGGCAAGATCCAAGTAGAGCTTTCCGATCAACCGAAGGGCATCTCGCTCACCTGTAGTAGATTCTCGGCCCGCATGGCGGGGACAGATGCGGACGAGTTTCCGCCCATTCCGACGGTCACCGACGGCACGATCGCCCGGGTCCCGGCCGCGCAGCTAAGGGGGGCCATCTCGAGAGTCGCCATGGCGGCCGCGACTGACGACTCAAGGCCGGTCCTGACCGGTATCAAGGTGGAAATCGAAGGCGACACGATGACGCTGGCGGCCGCAGATGGCTTCCGGCTGGGCGTCGACCAGGCGAAGCTCGCCACGCCTTTCGAAGGGAAGATCGGCTTTATCGTCCCGGCGAAGGCGTTCCAGGAAGTGCATCGCTTCATCAGCGACCAGTCGGGGGATGTCGAGCTCACGGTTTCTGAAAACCGGAGCCAGGTCCTGTTCCGCCTGACGAACACCGAAATCGTCTCGCAACTGATCCAGGGCAACTTCCCTGACTACGCCAAGTTGATCCCGGCCACCAATGGGACGGAGGCCGCGGTCGATCTCCACGCCTTCCAGCAGGCGGTCAAGGCGGCGTCGATCTTCGCCCGTGACGGAAGCGGAATTGTCAGGCTGCACATAACGCCAAGCGAGGACGGGGAGCCCGGCAAGGTGACGGTTTCCTCGAAGGCCGAAGAGTTGGGTGAAAACAAGAGCGAGATCGACGCCAGGGTCAAGGGTGACGAGGCAAAGGTCGCGTTCGACGCTCGCTTCCTTCTCGATGTTCTCAGCGTGCTGGACAAGGGCGAAGTAACGCTCGGGACCACGACACCGTCGAGTCCGGGCGTGTTCAGGTCGAAGGCCCATCCTGGCTACACGTACGTCGTGATGCCGATGTTCGTCCAGTGGTAGGGAAAGACTGAGACGACTCAGCAATTAGCGGCGCTGCGCCGCTAATCTCGATCTCCTCGTTCGACGCGCTGACCTCGACAACGCGCTTCACCCGCTGATTGCGGGTTGTGTCACGCAACTGCGCGGTGCGGGTGCGGCGATAGACCGTGCGCCCGGTCCAGGACTCGCTCAGCAGCACGCGGCGCACGGTGAGCGCCCACCAGCGACCACCGTTGAAGGCAGGGACTTACGCGCGGTTCAGGTGTTCGGCGATGCCGTGGCAACTGCCCTCGGCGACGAATAGGTCGAAGGTGTTTGTGACAGCACGCGACTGCGCCTGGTCGTGTCTAACGACAAGAGCGACTTAGACATCCTAGTCGAGGCGCTGGGCGACTTCCGGGACGGGTAGCTCGAACGCCTGTTAACGGGCTGGTGTTGTCGTTGGACGTGATACCCGCTGAGCCGGTTGCTCTCGAACAGAGTCCGGTATACCGTGCGCCACGGCGGCTTACCAAGACACCCCGCCGGAGGTACCGACCAGTTGCCAGACAAGAAGCCCATGAAGCCGGTGATGATGGTCCGTCCACCCCTGGGCGTGCTCAACGACCAGGGGTTCTGGGACGAGATGAAGGACGCCGGCATCGAGGAAGTCGCTATTCAGTGGCTCGCCGTCTACGACAAGTTGGGCGATCCTTCCTCGCCCCCAATACTCAAGCCGGAGGACATCCACCCGAGGATGCTGGCCGCCGCTGGTAGCAAGGACGCGCGCGGAATCCCGGTTGGCGCCTTCAAGCCGAACCAGAAGCTGTTCGAGGGCATGAAACACTGGTCACCGCCAGGCATGCCCCCGTCCGTCGAAGGGCAGGTTAAGGCGCTTCATTCGGCGCTCGATCGGGCGAAGAATGCAGGCTTCAAGCTGTGGATCATGGACGACAAGGGCTACCACCGCCAGGGCGGGATCGGCACCGGCAAGCCCGCGCCGGCCGCCATCAGCGTCTGCAATCCCGAGACGTCCCGGTACACGGGGGCCCGGATCCGCGATGTGCTCGACAACTTTCCGCACTTCGAGGCGGTCGTGCTCGACGGACCGGACTTCAAGTGGGATATCAAGCCCGGCAGCCGCGACGACATCTTCGTCGAGAACTTCGACGACCCTCATCAGCGGCAGTTTGCGGCTTCGATCGGGATGTCGATCGATCGCGTGATCCAGGGACGCGACAACTTCAAGAAGCGCCTCACGTCGCTCACGCCGGCGTACGTAGACGACTTCGTGAAGAACTGCGCGGCGGGGGCGTCGGCGTACCTCTGGTGGACCGAGGATCCGACGGTTGCGCACTGGCTCGCTTACAAGCAGGCGGTCGTGGACCATTCGGTCAGTTCGACCGTCCGTGAGATCAAGGCGCGCTGTCCCGGACTCAAGGTGGGAACCTCTTCCAGGGTTCCGGCCATGACGATCATGAACGGGCACAATCTGCGGCGGGAGCGCTCGTACACCGACTTCCAGCTGCCCAAGGAGTACTGGTGGTTCGCCGTAGCCGGCATTCGGGACACCGTTAACCACTGGGTCCTCACGATCGCAGACTGGAACCAGGGGCTGTCCGAGGAGCAGGCGGCGCGCTGGTTCAGCGCGGCGTTCAACTACGCGATGCCGTTCTCGGGATACCTGCCATCACAGTACGGGAAGCCTGCGACGAAGGAGTGGTTTGAGACTACGGTCCGCGATCAGACACGGCAGATGATTGCGTCGGTGGGTGGCGTGGACCGGTTCGTGCCCTTCGTCGGGTGCGAGCATTTCAATGTGGGTTGGATGGCGCCTGAGGACCTGCACGGGATCCTTGCCGAGATGCACGCACAGGGCACGAAGCGGTACTGCTACTACACCTACAACAGCATCAAGCCCGAGTACATGAAGTCGATCGCGCAGTTCAGCCGGGGCAAGGGCGCGTAGGGTCCGATACGTGTCGGTCAGCGAACAGCGCCGTCGCGAGGCCATCACCGAGATGATCCTCGCCGAGACATCCGGACGGCCCCGCGACCTTTCGGATGGGCTCGTGCACGTCCGCGAGCGGAATCCCGGCGACCGTAGCCAACCCGCGCACCGGGAGGGCCCGCCGTACGCGGGCGTGATGCGATGTGTCACGCTCGGCGCCGGAGCCATCGTCACCGCCGAGGCGGAGCACATGGAGTGGACGCGCGGCGTGTACGAGGGTTTGGACCGGGACGGTGTATTCGACCCCGTGCAGACCGGCGAAGCAGCGCGTTACTGGGCCAGGCACGGCTTCAGGGTCTTCGGCCCGTTCCCGCGCTTCTCGGGGTCCTCGGGCTCTGTCCGGAAGGTAGCTGTGCCGGAAGGTTACGTGATCAGGGTCGTGGGCCCCGACGTGACGGCGAAGGTGGACCACAAGAAGTTCCACAACGGACTCAATCCTGAGCGGGAAGGTGTGCGGCCGACCCGGTTCGCCGCTTGCGCTTACGCCGCCGGTTCCAGCCTGGTTCTGGCCTCCCCCGTGGGGATGGCGGCCGTTTGCGCCGACTCCGATGCGCTCTGGCAGATCGGGATCGATGTCGACGAAGCGCATCAGGGCAGGGGACTGGGACTTGCGCTGGCTTCGGTGGCAGCGGCAGAAACGCTCTCGCAGGGGCGCGTCCCGTACTGGGGTGCAACCAACTCGAATATCCGGTCCCATAGGACCGCTCTCGGGGCCGGCTTGATCCCCAGCTACGTCGAAGTCCTGATTCGCCCGGCCTGACCGGGGGATCGCCTGCGACGCCCGGTCTGGCCTTCGAGCTCGCCCAGGTCGTCGTTCCAGACATGGGTTTGCAGGCAGTCCTGATCGGGCCGGCGGGAGGCTGATGCTGTCAGCCCATGAAGCTCGTTGGAAGTCCATGTCTGGCGAAGAGGGCATTCATGGCGGTTTCCGGGACTCCCCGTATCACGACTTCAGCTTCACCGTAGCTCTCGGAGGCAGCGCCGGTGACGGCGCCATCGACGCAATTGAAGGGGGGTCTTCGAGGCGGTTCTGCCTTCGGCCGCAATGGCCAGGAGGTTGTCAGGACCGGTAATGACCGAAGCGCTGGGAGGCCTTATCCGCTGCAAGTCAAAAACCAGCTCGGCCCGCTCCGGCAAGGCCTCCGCAGTGGCCCGGCGCTCGTGCCACTGTGCGAGCTCTCCAGGGTAGCGGCCGCACCGAGGGCAAGATAGGGCGCCGTCACAGGAGCACCAGTTGCCGCTCGCGATCGCCCTCCCGAATGATGAACGCCGTTCCAGATTTCTGCCGAGCGCGTGCAGCCAGCAGGCCGAGTCCTACCGACCTCCGTAGTACCACGAGTACCGTGACGCCCCCGGCGGAAGAGCGTCACCCTCGCGCAGGGGCAAAAGCAGCGGGTGCTCCTGACCGGCCCGGGATGTCTTGAGCCGGCAGGCCTGTTCGGCGCGGCCCCTGCCAGCGCCTTCCTGCGCTCAGGCGACAACCCCGGGGTTCCCTGGACCGAAGTTGCGCCCGGCTTGAATGCCTGTTCGACCGCCTCGGCGAGGTCGTGCGCGTCAACTCCGAGCTTGCCGGGCGCGGTGAGCCCGAGTCCGGGCCACTCGTTCAAGAGGCCCAGCACGAGGTGCTCAGGCCCGACCTCCGGGTGCTTGCTGGGTCCTCACGGAACGTGCACGGCCTCCGGGGCATTGATTCACGCGTGTTCCGCCAGAAACGGCTAAACTTTTTGCAACGAACTGAAGGGTTTTGGGAGAGGAACAATGACGACTGCCGCCGACATGGCGTCAACTCAGACAAGCTCCAGGTATGCCAGGCTGCGCTGGTATAACGCGGTCATGGGCCTGTTCCACTTCCTCCAGGGCGTCGTAATCCTGGGGCTCACCAACGACTTCTCATTGCCGGTAACGGCGACCTTCATGACCGGGCCGCCCGGGGCAGGGCTGCCGGAGATCTCGACGCTGTTCGACGTTCGAATTGGCTGGGCGGTTGCGGCCTTCGTGTTCCTGTCGGCGGTCGCACACTGGCTGCTGATACTGCCGGGGATATTCCCTTGGTACGTGCGGAACCTTGGAAAGAACCGCAACTACGCGCGCTGGATCGAATACTCAATCAGCTCGTCCCTCATGGTCGTAATCATTGCGATGTTGACGGGGATCAGCGACGTTGCGGCCGTCGGCGCCATCTTTGCGGTCAACGCCGCCATGATCCTTTTCGGGCTGCTCATGGAGCACTACGAGAAGCCGGGCAAGCCTTCGTGGCTGACGTTCAACTTCGGCACCCTCATGGGCGCCGTGCCATGGTTCCTGATCGGCATCTACATCTGGAGCCCCGGAATCTCGGCCACCCCGCCGGCGTTTGTGTATGGGATCTTCGTGTCGCTGTTCATCTTCTTCAATTCGTTCGCGCTGAACATGATTCTTCAGTACCGGAAGGTCGGCCCCTGGAAGGACTATCTGTTCGGTGAGTCCGTCTACGTGCTGCTGAGCCTGATCGCAAAATCGCTGCTGGCCTGGCAGGTGTTCGGAGGGACCCTGGCGGTATAGCGAGAGACGACGTACTTCGCAGGGAGCTCGGGCCGGTGCCGCGGTAGCGTCCCCTCGTGGGCCTACCGGACGACGCGCATGAGGCGTTGGAAAGGGACTGGTCGGCGCCTGGATGCGGCGGCCGCCATGGCAACGGAACGACTACCTGAGCTGGATCACACTTGCCAAGGGTGAGGACACGGGTGTCCGGCGGCTCGGCCAGATGCTGGACGAGCCGGCGGCAGGCGATCTCAACATGAACAGGGTGTGGCGGGCCAGGTGAGCTGTCTCCCCGCCAGCTGCGTGGTCAACGAGATCCAGATCGGGCGGTGATGCCCGACCGGGATGCCGTCTGCCAAGCGCGCTAGACCGCCGGAATCGCCGCCATCGCCTTGCGCACCTCTTCCTCCGGGTAGGCGTAGTCGACCATCTTGCCGGTCAGGTAGTTGTCATAGGCCGACATGTCGAAGTGTCCGTGCCCGCAGAGCAGGAAGAGGATGTTCTTCTTCTCTCCGGTCTTCTTGCACGCGAGCGCTTCGTCGATCGCCGCCCTGATCGCATGCGACGGCTCTGGCGCCGGGATGATGCCCTCGGTGCGTGCGAACTGGACCGCCGCTTCGAACACCTTTGTCTGGTGATAGGCACGTGCCTCCACCAGCTTCTCCTTGACCATCTGGCTGATCAACGGCGCCATCCCGTGATACCGGAGCCCGCCCGCGTGGATCGGGTTAGGCACAAAGGTGTGGCCGAGCGTGTACATCTTGATCAGTGGCGTCGTGCCAGCCGTGTCCCCGAAGTCGTAGGCGAACTTGCCGCGGGTCAGCGACGGACATGCCTCCGGTTCGACCGCGATGAAGCGGATCTTTTTGCCGGCGAGCTTGTCGGGCACGAACGGGAACACGATCCCGCCGAAGCTGCTGCCGCCCCCAACGCACCCGATGACCATGTCCGGATAGGCGTTCGCCTTCTCCATCTGCTTGATCGCTTCCTGGCCGATCACCGTCTGGTGCATGAGCACGTGGTTCAGCACGCTGCCCAGGGAGTACTTGGTGTCGTCGCGCTTTGCGGCGTCCTCGACGGCCTCGCTGATGGCTATGCCGAGGCTCCCCGGGGATTCCGGGTTGGCCGCCAGCACATTACGGCCGGCCTGCGTATCGCGGCTCGGGCTCGCGACGACGGTCGCGCCCCACGACTCCATCATCGATTTGCGGTACGGTTTCTGCTTGTAGCTGGCCGAGACCATGTACACCTTGCACTCGATGCCCATGTTGTGGCAGGCGAACGCCAGGGCGCTGCCCCACTGGCCGGCGCCGGTCTCGGTCGTGATCCGCTTCGTGCCTTCCTGCTTGTTGTAGTAGGCCTGCGCAACCGCCGTGTTCGGCTTGTGGCTACCGGCGGGACTTACGCCCTCGTACTTGTAGAAGATGCGGGCGGGTGTGCCCAGGGCCTTTTCGAGGTTATGGGCCCGGTAGAGCGGGGTAGGGCGCCAGAGCTTGTAAATGTCCTGGATCTGGTCGGGGATCTCGATCCAACGCTCCCTGCTCACTTCCTGCTTGATCAGCTCCATCGGGAAGAGAGGGGCGAAGTCCCCGGGGCCGGCCGGCTGTTTCGTGCCCGGATGAAGCGCCGGGTCGATCGCTGGCTTGAGGTCGGCCTGCACGTTGTACCAGCTGCGCGGCATCTCGGACTCGTCGAGTAAGTACTTGTGCGTCACCATCTACGCCTCCCTCGCCAGTCAGGGGTTGTACCGCAGCGTCACTTTAACGCAATTCGCCGGGGGCGAACAGGTACGACGCTCGTCCGAGGACCTGCCTGCCCGGCAATAGGTAGAATGCCGCCCGGAGGAAATAGCATGAAGATCCGCGAAGTCCGGGCAGTGGCCGTCGATATCGCACCGAATATCAAGACGAAGGCCCGGGTCCCGAAGCAGCGGGAGGCAGCACACTTCGGCAATCCGATGGCGCGCTATCCCGACTATGTCCGGAACGCCTGGCAGCCCGACAACTGGACCAGGGCCGCATGCATCGTCACGGCGGAGGACGGCACGTGGGGCCTCGGGATGACGAACAACAGCGGACCAGTGACGCGCCTCATCAACGATCACCTCGCCAAGCTGATCGTCGGCCAGGACTGCATGGCTACGGAAAAGCTGTGGGACGTGATGCAACGGGCGACTGCACAGTACGGCACGGCCGGAATGGCCAGCTACGCCATCAGCGCGGTCGACAACGCCCTCTGGGACCTGAAGGGCAAGCTCCTCAAATTGCCCGTCTACCATCTGCTGGGCGGGCCGCAGAAGGAGAAGATCTTCTGCTACGCGAGCAATACCGATCTCACGTACGGCACCGAGAACAGCATCGCCTGGTTCCTCGAGCTCGGGTTCAAGGCGGTGAAGCTCTTCATGCGTTACGGACCGGAACACGGGATCGAAGGAATCAGGAAGAACGAAGAGCTGGTTGCGAAGACCAGGGAGCAGGTTGGCCCCGACGTAGAGATCTCGGTTGATTCATGGATGTCGCTGAACATCGAGTACATCGTGCGCCTGGTCGATGCCCTGAGGCCATACCGGATCAAGTGGCTCGAGGACTACCTGCTGCCAGAAAGCCTCGACACCTACATCAAGGTCAGGCAGCGCGTCCCGGGCCAGATCCTGGCGACCGGCGAGCACTGGTATTCCATCCACCCGTTTGCAGTCGCGGCCAGCCAGGGGCTCGTCGACATCTTCCAGCCCGACGTCCAGTGGTGTGGCGGCATCAGCGCGTGCGTCCGGATCTGCCATCTGGCGGAGGCGCACGGCGTTTCGGTGATCACGCACGCCGGGATGAACTACCCGTATGGCCAGCACCTGGCCATGGCGATGCCTGCGATCGTGTGGGGTGAGCGATCTGAAGGTGTGGCCCCGCCCGGGGTCCCGCTCGAGGAGATGATCACGTTGCCCGGTACCGTGGCGATCAAGAACGGGTACGTGCGGCCGACCGATGCTCCCGGCTTCGGGTTCGAGATCACGAAGGATTGGCTGGAGGGGAAAGCGTCAAAGGCCGGCTAGGATTCGACTTCGGCTCTCGTCTATTCGGGCTTCGGTTGGATCGCCTGATTCATCGCCCAGCGAGGATAAAGGTCCTGGATGGCGACACCGGGCAGTGGCGTGCCGAGGGGCTGGGGCGGCACGCGGAATGGCCCCTTCTTCCCATGCAGGGCGCTGAAGACGAACTCCATGCCGAGCGCCCGCATGTTCCGGGAAGATGGCACGTTCCAGAAGGCCACGGTCGCGTGGATGATGCCGCCGTTGTCGTGGATCCAGTTTCCCGCGGCGCTCACGACGGCGCTGCCGAGGCGCCGGCCCTTGTGCTCGGGCGCGACGTCGACACCGATCTCCCAGACACTCTCGCCCCTGTCTCCGACCGTGGTGAGGGCCACCAGGCGGTCGCCCTCGTAGATGCCGAACGAGGCGAGCGGCGCGTTCCGCTCGCAGTGCCAGAAGACTTTCCAGTCGACGGCCTCGAATTGCTGTCGCGTCAGGGGTCGGGGCCGGCGGTCGGCCACCGGTTTCCAGCTCGACCTGTCCGCGACGTAGTTGGGCACCGGACCCCAGACGGCGTACCCATGAGGAAGTGTGACGCGGCTGAGCTCGTAGGCGCCAAGATCAGAGAAGAGCTGGTCCGGGTGGAGGCCAGCGACCACCGGTCGAAGCCACGGCAGCCACTCTTCTGGCGCCGCCACGGCTACCGCCGAATCTACCTTGAAGCCAATCAGCGGAGCGTCCGGCTGTCCGGCGCCCGCCTGTACATCTACGGAATTTCCGCGCAGGGCAGCCCGCCATTTGAAGCCGAGCTGTTTTTCGATCCAGGGCCGGACGTGTTCGAAGAGACGTTCGTTGGTCATCAGGGGAGTTTAGGCCAGCAGGCGACGGTCGCGTGGCCGTACTACACTTGCGCCGTGCCATGAGCCAGATTGGAGGGAACCGATTGGGGACGCGGGACGAGCTCACGTGGATGCCAGCCCACCGCCTTCGGAAGGAAATCGCTGACAGGAAGGTGTCTCCGGTCGAGGCCGTTGAGAACACACTCCGCCGGATCGAGCAGCACAATCCGAAGCTGAACGCCTTTCTGACCGTGATCGCCGACCAGGCTCTCGACGCCGCGCGCAGGGCTGAGCAGGCGGTGATGAAGGGCCAGAAGCTCGGCCCGTTGCACGGCGTGCCGGTATCGATCAAGGACCTCGAAGGCGTCAAGGGCGTGAGGCAGACCAACGGCTGCCTCTTTTACAAGGACAACGTCTCGACCTCTGACGCGCTGGCCACCGAGAGGCTCCGTGCCGCGGGAGCGATCATCGTCGGCAAGACCAACACATCGGAGTTCGGTCACATCGGGACGAATGAGAACCGGCTCGGCGACGCCTGCCGCAACCCGTGGAACACCAGTTGCACGAGCGGCGCGTCGAGCGGAGGCGCCGGGGCCTCGGTGGCTGCCGGGATGACTGTGATTGCGCAGGGGAGTGACGGCGGCGGCTCAATACGTATCCCCAGCGGGTTCTGCGGGATCTATGGCATCAAGCCGAGCCAGGGCAGGGTGCCGAGGCGGCTGGCGAACATCGACAGCTGGCACCCGATCAACTTCTCCAACGTGGGCCCGATGACCCGTGACGTGCGTGACGCGGCGATCATGCTGCAGGTGCTCGCCGGGCCGGCGCCGGATCACGAGCCCGGCACGATCGAGTCCGCGCCCCCGGACTTCGTAGCCGCCCTCGAGAAGGGAGTGAAGGGCAAGAGGATCGCATGGAGCGCGGACATCGGTGGCGTGCCCGTGGATCCGGAGGTGGTGCGCGTCGCCGAGGCTGCCGCCAGGGCTTTCAGGGACATGGGCGCAACGGTCGAAGCCGCCGACTTCAAGCTCGACGATCCACAGGTCGTCTTTGACAACTTCCAGGTCATCTACCGGACGCGGGCTTACGCGGTCAACGGCCATCTCCTGCGCGACCACAAGGAGCTGCTGACCGACTACCTGATGGAAGGCATGGAGAAGGGCAGGGCGGTCACCGGCGAAGAACTCTTCGACGCGCTGTCCTATCTGAACAAGTACCGCGCCTATATCAGGGATTTCTTCACGAAGTGGGATCTGCTGCTGACCCCGACCCTCGCGGTGCCTGCGTTCCCGATCAACCAGCACCCGGAGAAGATCGGCGGCCGGCCGGTCGCGCACCGGCTCTGGGGTTTCACCCCATTCACCTACCCGTTCAACATGGGGATGAACCCGGCTGCATCGGCGCCGGCGGGCTTTTCGAGCGGCGGGCTCCCGATCGGGCTTCACATCATCGGCAAGTTCGGCGACGAAGAATCGGTGTTCGCGGCGTCCGCTGCCTTCGAGAAGGCCCGGCCGTGGGCGCAGCACCGGCCCAAGGGGTTCTAGCCCAGCTGGCGCAGGCGAGGGTCGGTCTTGTCGCGGATCCAGTCGCCGACGAAGTTGAACGCCATCACGACGAAGAGGATGGCGAATCCCGGGAACGTGCTGATCCACCAGGCGGTGTTCAGGTAGTTGCGGCCGTCCGAAACCATCGCGCCCCAGGCAGGCGTTGGCGGGGGAACGCCTACTCCCAGGAAACTGAGAATCGACTCCGAAAGGATCAGCTGGCCGACCCGCAGGCTGGCGATGACCATGATCGTGTTAAGGACGTTCGGGAGGATGTGCCGCCACATGATGCGCACCGCGCCGGCGCCGGCGATCCTGGCATTTGAAACGTAGTCGCGTTCCCTTAGCGACAACACCTCGGCGCGAACGTTCCTCACGAACGGCGACCACGCAAGCAGGGCCAGCAAGGCGAGCATCAAAGGGAAGCTCTGGCCAAGCACGATCACGATGATCAGTGCCACCAGCAGGAACGGGATCGCGAGCCAGATGTCGACGATGCGCGAGATCAGTTCGTCGACATTTCCGCCGAAGTAGCCTGCCATGAGTCCGAGCAACGTTCCGACCGCCATGCCGCTCGTCGTCGAGATCACGACTACGAGTAGCGACACTCGTGCGCCGTAGACGAGGCGGCTGAGCATGTCCCGGCCCAGGTGATCGCTGCCCAGCAGGTAGTCGGAGGAGCCCTTCTCGTACCAGGCCGGGGGCGTGCTCTGGGCGATCACGTTCGGACGGATAGGATCGCGTGGGGCGATCCAGGGTGCGAACAGCCCGCATACGAGCATGACGAGCAGGATAAACACCGGGATCAGGGGATAGCCGGTAATCAGCTTCGAGATCTTCCGCCAGGGGCCGCTCGGTGCGGCGGCGGTCACCCCGATGGGAGCGGAGGCGGTTTGCCCTGTCATGGTGCTATCCGTACCTGATGCGCGGGTCAATGAAAGCGTAGGCGATATCGGTCAGGAGGTTCATCAGCAGGTAGACGACGGCGAACACGAGGACCGTGCCAGTCATCAGCGGGTAGTCGTTGTTTGACACGGCGTCGACCGCCAGGCGGCCCAGGCCAGGCCACGCGAATACCGTCTCGACCACGACCGCGCCGGTGATGAATCCGGCGAGCAGCAGGGCGCTCACGGTGAGCGGCGGAATGAGGGCATTGCGAAAGGCGTGCTTCCAGACCACCTTCCACTCGGACACGCCCTTTGCGCGCGCGAGTTTCACGAACTCGGAGTCGAGTACCTCGAGCATCGCCGATCTGGTGATGCGCATGTAGCCGGCGGCGGCCAGCCAGCCCAGCGTGAACGCGGGCATGACGTAGTTTCTGATCGCAAGGCCGTCGCCCTCGGTACCCGCCGGCAGCCAGCGCAGCTTCACGGAGAAGAGGAGGATCGCCATGATCCCGATCCAGAATGGAGGGGCCGCCTGGCCGAGCAAGGCGAAGGTACGGGAAAGCTTGTCAATATACGTCCCCCGATAGACCGCGGCGATGATCCCGAGGGGGATTCCCATTCCGGTGGCGAGTATCCACGAGACGATGCCCAGCCTGAGCGTCCGCGGCCCGCTCTCCATGATCTGCCGGGATACCGGGATGCGGGTGAAGACGGAGTCGCCCATGTCACCCCTGAGCACGCGACCGACCCAGATGCTGTATTGCACGGCGAGCGGCCGATCGAGATTGAGTTGCTTCTCGAGCACGGCGCGCGTCTCGGCGCTCGTGCCGTAGCCACCCTCCTGGATATAGAGGTCCCGGGGATCGCCGACGGCACGCGAGAGCCCGAAGACGATCATCGTGGCGCCCAGCAGGGCGACGATGGAGTAGATGGATCGTCGGAAGATGAAACGGGCCATCGGCTATCGGGTAGCTTTCAAGTTCGCTGACGGACGCCGTCGCAGAAAAGAACGGGAGGACGAACCAGCGTCGTCCTCCCGTTCAAAGCCGAACCTTACTTGGGCTTGGCGCCGAACAGGCTGTTGAGCCCGCCGACCACGCCCTTGCCTTCAGGCAGCATCTCCCAGGTCGCAATCTTGTTCGGGTTGTAGACCGGGTACTGCGGGACGTCGACCACGCCAAACTGGACGATGGTCCGGCGGAGTTCGTCGTAGTACGCGGTCGAGGAAGCCTTCAGCTTCGCCTGATCGGCCTCCGCGGCCATCTTCAGGAACGTATCACCGAAGAACTTGTGCTCGGAACCGCACATGAATCCGCCGTCGCTCATCGTGCTGAGCAGGAAGCCCTTGGGCCAGGTCACGGGGAAGTTGATTCCGTCCGTGCCGCACCACCAGAGCTTGTTCACCGAGCGGTTGATGATGCTCGGCCGGAACGCCGTGCCGTACACCGTTCGGTCGTACTCGACCTCGATCTTGAGGTCAGCCAGCCACGAGCCGCCGATGGCCTCCGCCATGGTCACGCCGTCGCCAGAGGGGCCCACCCACCAGCCGAGCTTGAACCCGTTCGGGTAACCGGCGTCGCTGAGCAACTTCTTGGCCTTGGCTACGTTGTACTCGTACTTCCATGAGTCCTTGAACCCGGGCTCGGTCGAGGGCCAACCCGGGGAGAATCCGGGCTTGCCCTGGCCCAGGAAGAGGCCCTTGCCGATCGCTTCCCGGTCGATGGAGATGGCCAGTGCTTCTCGCACTTTGCGGGCCTTCTCCCAGCCCGCCGCGTCCTCGGCCTCGGACTTGCTGACCCAGGGCTTGGTCAGGTCCGATGTGCGGGTGATCGCGGCGCCAGACTGCACGTGGGTCTTCTCCCACCAGTTGCCGCCGAACGCGATCGCCTGCTCGCTCAGGAAACCTTCAGGTCCAAGCTTGAACCCCTCGGCAAGGACATCGACGCGGTCCTTGGTCGGCAGGTGGGTGATGTCCACCAGGCCGGTCTGGAGCATCGCCTTGCGCGTTGCCGGTTCAATGACCTCGATCACGCGGACGTTCTTGGCCGCGGACGGCGTCGCCCAGTAGTCGGGGAACGCCTCCATGGCCACTTCCTTTTTCGCCTCGTACTTCACGATCTGGAGCGGGCCCGTGCCGACGAGGATGTCACGCATTCCCTCGGCGCCCTTCTCGTCGAAGAGCTTCTTGGAGTAGATGACGTGACCTTCCCAGAAGCTGGACATGTACCGTTCGAGCCAGTTCGACTGGAAGACGTTGAAGGGGAGTCGAACCGTGTTGGGGTCGATCTTTTCGGCGGCCTTGAACAGGGCGGCAAGGTCACCGCCCATGTCGTTAGTGGCACCGGGTGTAACGGAAGGGTTGCCGTCGTTAAAACTGAAGACCCAGTCGTCGGCGGTCATTTCGCCGTAGTTCTTGTGGAACTTGACGCCCTTGCGGATCTTGACGTCGACATATGCATTTTTGGGACCCATGGTCCAGCCGAGGCCCAGCCACTCCTGCGGCTGGAGGGACCCGCCCGCCCCGCGCACCATGCGGTACGGGGGTTCCATGAACCCGAGCTTCAAGTGCGGTGACTGGACCGCATTGAACCTGGGCGTCCCGATCGGGTTGAAGATGTTGTCGGCCGCCGCGGTCACCGAACCGGCCGACAGGACCGGCTTGGGCGTGGGTGCGGGCGCTGGTGTGGCCGTAAGCACGACCACCTTCTCGACGATGACGGTCTGCTGAACGACCTTCTCGATTGCCACCGGCTTCTCGACGACGACCGTTTGCTGAACGACCTTCTCGATTGCCACCGGCTTCTCGACGACGACGGTCTGCGCGACCGGCTTCTCGACGACGACGGTCTGGACGACCGTCTCGGTGCTGCCGCAGGCGACCCCAATGGCCGCCATGACGCTGGCCATGAGGCCGGCGACCGCGAGGCCACGCTTGGACCTGAACTTGACTCCCATCAACGAGATCCCTCCGATGTCAATCGACCTATCCGAGATTCGGCAACTCCGTGCGCTCCGCGTGTGCCGAGACTGGGATTCGCGCCGGAGCCACTCCGGCCCGTACAAGAACCCAGCGAAAATCGCCCGGCCGGAGGAGCGTGAACCTAGCACAGCCCAGATTGGGGTGTCAATGGACACGCGCCCGCCGCTTTCAGGCCAGCAAGGGGCGGGTAGCGCGAGCCCCTAGAAGCCCGATCGCTTGTCGCAGATATGGAGCGGCTGGTCGCCCTTCAAATACCGCTTCAGGCTCTCGATGAAGATCCGTCTGCGCCCCTCGTAGAGCTGAGGGCTAAGCGCCGACGCATGGGGCGTCAGGATCACGCTGGGCAGCGACCATAGCGGGCTCGTGAGAGGCAACGGTTCGGTCTCGGTCGCGTCGAGCGCAGCCCCGGCAAGGTGACCCGAGGCCAGTTCCTCGGCCAGGGCAGCTTCGTCGACGATCCCGCCGCGCGAGGCCACGATCACGTACGAGCCCCGTGGCATCAACTTCAACCGCGCCTTCGTGATCTTCTTGCTGGTCTCCGGCTTGATCGGCGCCGTCACCACCAGCCACTGCGACCATCGGGCGAGGTCGTCCAGGCGATCCGGCGACCAGCATTCGCTCACGCATTCAGGGATCTCGCTTGGGCCCGGGTCGACGGCGCGTATCTCCATGCCGAAGCCGGCCGCTCGCACTGCGACGGCCCGGCCGATCGCTCCCAGGCCGTAGATGCCGAGTCGCATGCCAGCCAGCTCGATGATCTTGCCTGCGTATGCCGCCGTCCGCCACTTCCGGGCGTCCTGGTCTCGGACCGACTGTTGCAGGTTGTGAGCCAGCGCCAGCATCACGGCCAGGGTCCAGTCCGCCATGGGGATCACGTGCGACCCCGGGGCGTTCGTCACGAGCACATCGCTGTCGACTATCTCCCGGACGGCAACGATCCGGTCGATCCCCATCCCGGGGCAGTGGATCCAGCGCAAGTTCTTGCCCGCAAGGAACGCCTGGCGCGACGGCCAGCCGAAGAACACCTCGGCGCCAGCAGCCGCCTTGACCTGTGCCGCTTCATCGTAGGCGGGGATGAACTGTACGTTGGGGAACGTGTCCGCCAGTTGCTTCGCGAAATTCTCGCCGAGGTGGTTTGAACCGATGACGATCTTCAAAGTTGCCTCCAGTGCCCGGCCATGCCTGGCCGGGATATTAGCGCGGCGCCTTGCGCTGCCGGTCGAGGACGGTGAATGCGGCGCCCACGATCGACTCGGAATCGATACGGAAGTGCCGGTACAGATCGGCGCGTGAGCCCGACTGACCAAAGCTGTCGACGCCGAGGTTGATCGCCTGGCTGCCAAGGGCCGATCCAAGGAACCCGAGTGAGTGCGGGTGGCCGTCGATGACGGTCACGAGTGGGCGGCCGGTCTCGCCCGGCTCAAGAATGCCCACCGGGTCGCGCCCGGGCGCCTGGGCGCCATCGATCTCCGCCAGCGCCAACGCACGCACCCGCCGGTACACGAGGTCCGGGCTGGTGACGACGAATACGTTTGCTCCGATGCCCTCCCGTTCCAGGCGTGCTGCGGCTTCGACGGCCTCGGGCACCGTCGCTCCCACCGCGAAGAGGTTGACCGACTCCGAGGTATCTGAAGTGCGGAGCAGCCGGTAGCAGCCCCGGAGCACGTCGTTCCTGAGGGCTGTGCGCTCGCTTTCGGTATTCGTCGCCGGGAACAGCGACTGGTCGATTGGCCGCGTGCTCAGCCTCAGCAGGTAAGAACCGCCGGTACCCGCGGCGATGCGTCGCACCGAGTCGAGCATGATCCATTCAAGTTCTCGCCCGAACGCCGGCTCGTAGTAGGTGGCGCCGGGCATTTCGAGCGCGATCGACGGCGTCAGCACGCCCTGGTGAGCGCCACCTTCCCGGCTTAATGTGACGCCCGACGGGGTCGCTACCGCGATGAACCTGGAGCCCTGGTACACGCCGTATACGAAAGGATCCAGCCCGCGGTTGATGAACGGGTCATAGAGCGTCCCGATGGGTATCAGGCGGTGCCCGGACAACTCGTCGGAGAGGCCCAGCTGTCCGAGCAGCAGGAACAGGTTCGTCTCCGAGATACCAAGTTCAATATGCCGTCCGACGGGCCGCTGCAGCCATTTGACCGTGCGGCGGCTGAACCCGAGGTGGTCAGGCGTCTCGGCGTACGACCAGATGCCTGCCCGGTTTATCCAGCTCGAGAGATTGGTCGAGGTGGCGACGTCTGGTGAGACGGTGACGATCCGCCTGGCGGACTCGGTCGACGTCCGGTCGAGCTCGACCAGCATTCGGCCGAACGCGTCCTGGGTCGATGCGCGCTCGGGCAGGCTAAGGCTGGTTTCGTTGAACGTGATTTCGGGCCGCGGGTCCGGCGGCGGCCTGCGCAGGCGCTCGGCGGCCGCCATCACGTACCTCGCTTCGGCAGAGCCGGCCGGGAATGGCTCCCACGGCTCGGCCAGCGACACTCCGACCTGCCCTGCGAGCTCCAGCATTTGCGCTTCGTTGAGGAGCGCGGCGTGGTTGCGCGGGTCGCCCGCCACTGGCAGCCCCCAGCCCTTGATCGTGTATGCGTAGACGACGGCCGGTCCGGGTGCCCTGGCTGCCTCTTCGTAGCACCTCGCCAGCGTGCCGACGTCGTGACCGCCGAGGTTCACGATCCGGCCATACAGCTCAGTGTCGTCGACGTCGCTCAGGCAGCGATCGATCTCCCGCCGCAGGCCTCCGGCGGCTTCCAGCAGGCGCGTACGGATCGCGTTACGCGGCCCGGTGATGATGCCCTGGTACTCCTCGTTCGACATTTCATCGATGCGTTTGCGCAGCGCGTGCCCGCCCGGGCGTTCGAAGAGCTCAGTAAGGTGGTCGCCGTACTTGGCGACGACCACGGTCCAGCCGTTGACTTCGAACATCTGCTTGAAGCGGGCCACCCGGATCCCCGGCACGACCCGGTCCAGGCTCTGCCGGTTCAGGTCGACGATCCAGACGCAGCGCGCAAGGCCTTCAACGGCCGGCTCGGCGACCGTCTCCCACACCGAGCCCTCGTCCAGTTCGGCGTCGCCGATGTGGGCGAAGAAGCGTCCCGAAGTGGGCGCCATGTGATGCGTCGCCAGGTAGTCGCGCACGAGCGCGCCAAAGGTCACTGCGGCGGGCCCGAGGCCCACCGACCCGGTGGAGTAGTCGACGAGGTCCGGGTCCTTGGTCCGGCTCGGGTACGCCTGCAGGCCGCCGAAATCGCGGAAGCGCGTCAGGTATTCACGCGGGAGGTCCCCGAGCAGGTACTGGATGGCATGCAGCACCGGCGAGGCGTGCGGTTTGATAGCCACGCGGTCGGTGGAGTCGAGCGTCTCGAAAAACAGTGCCGTCAGCAGGGCGGCTGACGACGCGGACGACGCCTGGTGTCCGCCAACCTTCACCGCATCCGGGTTGGGGCGGACGTTGTTGGCCCAGTGGACGATCGCGGTCGCGAGCCAGAGCACTCGATCACGGACGCGGCTGCGGACCGAATTGAGTTCGATGGCGGTGGACTTGGACGCCTTGACCAGATCAACCTCCGGTGCGCAATCGGGCTGCGAGTCGGCACCGACAGAAAATCAAGTCGCGTTCGCGGGCAGTCTAAACGCGGGCAGAGCATAACACCGTGCATCTTCAAACCGTAAGATCTATGTAGATTCCTTTGACTGTTGAATGCCTAAACACCCTCAGATAACTTTTCCCCTCCTGTGGGCAGCCTCTCTGGTTCTCCTCGCCACGGCGTGCTCCGGTGGCGAGGCGCCTGCTACTCCCGGAGGTGCAACGGCGACCCCGTTTGGCGCCTCGTCCCTGAAGGTTGTCCCCCCGGCCGCGCCGGTAGCGACGATTGCTCCGCAGCCCACGGCCACCGCCGTTCCGCCGACCAGGAGCCTCGGCACGCCGCTGCCCACGAGGGCGCCGGTGGTCAGGCCAACCACTGCAGCGCCGCCGACCGGGCGGGCCGGTGGCCTGAACCCCACGAAGCCCATGGGCGAGGCGCGCGCCTATCACTCGGCAACTCTCTTACTGGATGGGCGGGTCCTGGTCGTCGGCGGGAAGACCACCGGCGAACAGTTGAGTGGCCATGCCGAGACCTTTGACCCCGCTACGGGCGAATGGCAGACCACGTCGCCGCTGAACCACCCCCGGCAGTCCCACGGTGCGGCGCTGCTCCCCGACGGACGCGTGATCATCACCGGCGGATGGGGTCCCAACTTTCAGGCACTGGCCAGCGCAGAGATTTTCGACCCGGTACGGGGTACGTGGGAGCTGACTAATTCGATGTCGGTCGCCCGGATCGCCCACGTCAGCGCGGCGTTGCCCGACGGCAAAATCATCGTGGTGGGCGGCTGGAACACGGTAACCCTTGCCTCGACCGAGATCTACTCCCCATCGACGGGCGCGTGGAGCGCAGGGCCTTCGATGTCGGCTCCCCGGTTCGACGAGACTGCCACGGTCCTCGCCAACGGCAGCGTGCTGGTGGCCGGGGGCGAAGACGCCAACGACAGGCGCCTTGCCAGCGCCGAGGTCTTCAACCCGACGTCGTCAACCTGGAACCCGGTCGGGCCCATGCTGACGCAACGCTACCGGCATACGGCCTCGCTCTTGCCCGACGGGAGAGTGCTGGTCGCCGGCGGCACCAGCGAGCCCGGGAGCCTGGCATCGACCGAATTCTTCGACCCGGTCACCGGGACATGGTCGCGGGGGCCCACGATGTTGACGGCAAGGCAGGCCCACGTCGCGGTCGCACTACCTGATGGGCGGGTCTTCGTTGCCGGTGGGATTGACCCGTCCCAGCGGTCATTGAGGAGTGTCGAGATCCTGGATCCGAGGGTCGTGGCGTGGCATTCCGGGGCCGACCTGTTTGATGCCCGCAACAGCATGGTTGCCGCCCTGGCTGGCGATCAGCGGGTGCTGGTGGCAGGTGGCAGGAACGCAGGTTCCATCCTCAGTTCCGCCGAACTTTACTCGCTCGCTCGCTGATCCGCGACCGCCTTTTCGAGCATCTTCGGTGCCTTGAGCCTCTGGCTCTCCACCTGCTCCGCCAGATCGGAGACTCGGTCCGGCTTGGACGGATGGTGGATCGACCGGGCACTGGCCATCGCCGCTGCCAGCAGATTGGCGATGCCAAGGACGACCGCCGGGCCGAACACGCGTGAGGCGCCTCCGCCTGGTTCTTTCTGGCCGTGGTCAGATGCCATTACCCGCCTCGGAGGTGTGAGATCGCGGCCGCTAGGGTACCCTGCACAACCGGGCGTCGAAACCGGGGGAGTTTGAGAGTTGAGCGTTGGTCCCGCCGAGGTGAGAGCCATACTCGATCGGATGGGTGTCGAGTACGAGTGGATCGAGATCGATCCTTCGTTCGCAGACACCGCTGCGTTCTGCGAGAAGTACGGCTTCCCGCCCGGCCAGTCGGCGAACACGATAGTGGTCGCCTCGAAGCGTACCCCTCGGGCGTTCGTCGCATGCGTCGTGCTGGCGACCAGCCGCCTGGATGTGAACAACGCGGTCAAGCGGCTCATGGGCGTGAACAAGGCATCGTTCGCGGACGAATCGGACATGGCGGTGGTGACGGGCATGCAGCTCGGGGGCGTGACACCGTTCGGGCTGCCGGCCACGCTGCCGATCTACATCGACCAGCGGGTGATGGAACAGCCATGGGTGATCCTGGGCGCGGGCGGCCGGGCGGCGAAGGTCAAGGTTGCCCCTTCGATCCTGCCGTTGCTGCCGTCGGTGCAGGTGGTCACCGGTCTGGCGCTGGAGGCGACCCTGTGACACGGATGAGCGAGCTCCTCGACCTCAACGGGCGTGCGGCGATCATCACAGGGGGTGGGACCCACCTGGGCAGGGCGATGGCCGAGGCCCTGGCAGAGCTCGGGGCCAGTGTTTACCTGGCGAGCCGCCGCGGCGAACTCTGCATGCAGGTTGCGGAAGAGATGCGAGGGCAGGGCTTCGATGCCACCGGCGCGCGCTGCGATGTGACCAGCGAAGAAGACGTGAACGCGCTCGTCGCCAGGGTGATTAAAGACCGGGGCCGC
>Ga0194120_10003538_pt1 | contig 25321 bp, 11 predicted proteins | sample TA2MahCa65mmetaG_FD_148642 | JGI IMG/M metagenome (GOLD analysis project Ga0194120, IMG submission 148642) | Freshwater microbial communities from Lake Tanganyika, Tanzania - TA2015019 Mahale Deep Cast 65m | ecosystem: Environmental > Aquatic > Freshwater > Lake | place: Tanzania: Lake... | reverse complement strand
AGCTTCCTCGCCGCCGAAATCCGTCACCGCGATTCGCGAATAACAGGTATAGCAAACAACCGCCGATCGCGCCAGACTGCCTATCCCCCCCATTTATGCGCGCTGGCCCTGGTCTACGCCCTGACCTACTGGCGGCAGTTCCTCGACTGGCTGGTCGCGTTGCACAAAGACCGGTTCATGGCCGTCATTCTGTTGGCGCACGCCAAGGTCGAGAAGTTCGAGGATCCGGAAGCGTCCCCCTACGACCGCTACTCACCACGGTTGCACAAGCACGCCTGTGCTCTGGTGACCGAATGGTGCGACGCGGTGCTCTTCGCCACCCGCAAGTTCCGCACGCAGACGGAGGACGCGGGCTTTGGCCGCAAACGCACAACCGCGCACGCCATCGGGAAGGACGGTGGTGAGCGGATTCTACGCACGATCGGCGGCCCGTCTTGCGTCGCCAAGAACCGCTACAACCTCGACGCCGAAGTACCGCTCGATTGGAACGCTCTGCTGACCGGCATCACCACGTGTTCCCTCCGCCCGATCGTCAGAAGCATGAAGCCACGGCGACTGAAGCGGGCGTACTTTCCGGTCAGGTGACGCTCACCAAGTACACCGTCAGCGACGTGTACTATGGCGTCCACACGAAACGCGGCGCGACTGAGGATGATCCGAAAACGATGCGCGTCGACTACAAGGTCGGCTGGCACGAGTACAAGTCGGAATGGGTCTGTTTCGAGCACACCGGCTAGCGCAGTCGTATGGACGCCGATGGTTTGGGGGGGTAGGCAGTGAGCGGGTACTCAAACAGCATTCAGGGAATTGTCGACGAACTGCGGACGCACGCTGAGCACTTGAACCGCCTGGATAACGAAATGGGGAGGTGGCGGGGCATCGACGTTTTCGCCCAGCACCAAGTGGTTCCGTTGATCGAGAAATGCCGATTGGCGGTCGGTCTTACAACCGAAGTTCGCATACGGCTTCTGCGGTTGATTGGCCAATTCCTGCGCACCCTCCAGCCTCACGGCGGAGATCGGCGCTCTAGGTTTGGCAACGGTAAATGGCGGAACGACGATGTTCTCAAAATAACCCGGCGCGAAGCGCATTCGCTACGCAAACTTGGTGGCCACGGTTGTGAGGTTTTTAATCGTTGTCTGGTGACTCTCGGTACGTGCGACGTGGTTTTGAATCCTGAAACGGTCAATCGTTGGGTTACCGAGCGACACGATAGCGAGTAATTCCAAACGGGCGACCAAGCGACGGCAATTGTGATGCCGAGCGAAGAACGAAACGGCGTGAGCGCTGTGCACCCCAAGTCTCCGCCCGCCATTTTTGCCTAATCGTTACAGAATCCGATCAAGCGCACGTTGTTGTGCGCTTGAAAAATCCGCGAAAAAAAATTTCTAGTCGTGACCCCTCCCCGAGTTAGGGCGAAATTTTCGATCTTTTTCGTTTTGCGGTGGAAGAATCGACGCTAGATTCCGCCACGTTGTTGTTCAGGTGTCCGATTGACCTGGTCACACGAGGTGTGAATGATGTCGCACGTCGGTTCCTCGCCCCTCTTGTCGCTCTGCATGATTGTCCGCGACGCGGCAAGCACGCTGCCGGCCTGCCTGGCCAGCATTCGTCCCTGGATCGATGAACTGATCGTGGTCGATACGGGCTCGTGTGATAACACCCGCGAAATCGCCGGGCAGTTCGGCGCGCGACTCTTCGAATTCCCCTGGTGCGACGATTTCTCGGCGGCGCGGAACGAATCGCTGCGGCACGCCAGCGGCCAGTGGATCTTCTGGATGGACGCCGATGACACGATCGACGAGACCAACGGCCGTGGACTGCGCGCGCTCGCGCATGGCGGCCACGCGCGCCAGGTGCTGGGCTACGTCGCGCGCGTCGTATGCCCCGGTCGCGGCGATACGGGCGGCGACGACTCGACCGTGGTCGATCACGTCAAGCTGATCCGTAATCTGCCGGACCTACGGTTCGAGTTCCGCATCCACGAACAACTCTTGCCCAGCATTCGCCGCCTGGGCGGCGAGGTGGCCTGGACCGATCTGTTCGTCACTCATTCCGGCTCGGACCAGAGTCCCGAGGGACGGGCGCGCAAGCATGAGCGCGATCTACGCATCCTGCGGCTGGAACTGATCGACCGGCCGGACCATCCGTTCGCGCTCTTTAACCTCGGCATGACCCACGCCGACATGGGCGAGCATGCGCGGGCGGCCGAGTACCTGGAACGCTGCCTGAGCGCCTCCTCGCCCCAGGAAACCCAGGTCCGCAAGGCCTACTCGCTGCTCACCCAAAGCTACGAACAACTGGGTCGCGTGGCCGAGGCCCGCGCGATCTGCGAACGGGGATTGGCCGTGTGCGAGGATGATCCGGAACTCCTCTTTCGCCGCGCCAAACTGGCCCACGACGGAAACGAATTGACGCTGGCCCGCGAGTCGTACGAACGCCTGCTCCATCACGAGGGTCCCAGGCATTTCACCAGCATCGACCGGGGCGTGCTCGGATTCAAAGCCCGCCACAATCTGGCGCTCGTGCTGCAAGACCTGCGCGAGGCCGACCAGGCGGAACTCCAGTGGCGGCTGGCGATTGCCGAAGCGCCGACCTTCTGGCCGGCCTGGAAGCTGCTCGGCGCACAACTCATTGCCCGCCGCCGCTACGTCACGACGGAAGTCCTGGTCGCCGCAATGCGCGAGCGGCCGAGCCTGGGTCTCCAGGCGGGACTGGTCGCGGCCGAGCTACATCGGGCGCGAGGGCACATGGCCGCCGCGCGTGAGGAACTACAAGCTCTGAACACGAGCCACCCGGAAAACGACGAGCCGCTCATGGCGCTTTGTCAACTCGAATTCGAACATGGTGCGCCAGACGACGCGCTGCGAGGCCTACAGGAACTCGCCACGCGCCAGCCCCTGGAAGCCGCCGTGCAACACAACCTGGGCGTGGCCTGTTTTCGCGTCGGCGATCTACCCGCGGCGCGGACCGCCCTCCAGCGATCGCTCGAACTGCGTCCCGATTCGGTCGCCACCCGGCAATTGTTGGAACAAGTCGGTAAGGGACAACCAAGCACGGCGCGCTCGTTGCCAGGGACGCAGGTACCGCCTCTGCCCGTACACGATACGTCGCGAACGACCGGCGGCGGTCCCGCCCGGGCGCTGGAAGTCGCGATCGTGACCGTGGCCTATAACGTGCCCGGCGCCACGAAGGCCATGCTGGAGTCGGCCCGACGCGATTGTCGCCACGGCTTGTCCTTTCTGGTCGTCGGTCACAGCCGACTGCCGGAGAAAGTCCGTGAACTTGGCGAAGTGGCCCAGTCGCGCGACGTCGAGCTGCGCGATTACGGCGTCAATCGGGGGCTGGCCAAGAGCTGGAACGAGGGCGTTCTCTGGGGCTACGAGCGGAAGGCCGACGTGGTGCTGGTGGTCAACGAGGACGTGGAGTTTGAACCGGGAGACGTCGAGCGGCTGGCCGACTCGGCCTACGCCCAGCGCGACAAATTCCTCGTGATGGGCCGCTGCTTCCACGGGCACGAGGAGCGGTGGGAACGGTCCGAGTACGGTTGCTTTGCCTTCAATCCGCCGGCGCTGCAAGTGCTGGGCTGCTTCGACGAGAACTTTTTTCCCGTGTACTACGAGGATTCCGATTTTCGCCAACGGGCGCGGCTGGCGGGTCTGGAACCCGGTTATTGCCCGGGCGTCGCCATCCGCCATGTGGGCAGCGCCTCGCTCCAGCAACCGGAAGTCGCCCGGCAGAACACGCGGACCTACGCCGCCAACCGAGCCTATTACCAGCGTAAATGGGGCGGCGACGGGGGCGACGAGACCTTTGATCGACCGTTCGACGACGCCCGGTTCAGCTACTACATCGATCCGCGCGTCCGCACGACTCCCTATCCGGGTTTCGACCGCACGGACCAGCAACTTGTCACCCTGTAATCTTGGGCTCGATCGAACAGGCGGAAAGGAAATCAATCATGACGACACGCGTGCTGGTGACCGGCGGCCTGGGATTCATCGGCGGTCACCTCGTGCAGCGACTGCTCCTCGATCCCGCCCATCGGGTCACGGTGGTCGATGATCTGAGCGGCACGCCCCTCGATCCCACCACCATCATCGAACAAATCGCCGGGGACCATGCGCGCCGGCTTGATGTCGAAACGTGTTCGGTGGGAGAATTCGCCGAGCGCTCCCCGCGCCGGTTCGACGTGATTTATCATCTGGCCTCGATCGTCGGTCCGGCGGCCGTCTTGAATCGAAGCGGCTGGATCGCCGAGAGCATTTTGCGGGACACCTATCACATGATCCGGCTGGCGCAGCGCTGCCGGGCGCGGCTGGTCAATGTCTCCACCTCGGAGATCTACGGCGGCGGACGCGATGGGCACTGCCAGGAGGAAACGCCGCGCGTGATCCGCGGCCGGGCTTCGGCCCGCCAGGAATACGCGGCCGCGAAAATGGCGGCCGAAATCGCGATCGACAACTTGTGCCGAGCGCGCCGACTGGACGCCGTGACCGTTCGCCCCTTCAACGTCGCCGGCGCGCGGCAATCGGGACGCGGCGGGTTCGTGCTCCCCCGATTCGTCGGGCAGGCGATCCTCGGACGGCCGCTCACCGTCTTCGGTGACGGCACCCAAGTCCGCGCCTTTACCGACGCGCACGACATCGCGGCCGGACTCGAACTGGCGGCCCGGCACGGCGCGACGGGAACGGCCTACAATGTCGGCAATCCCGCCAATCGGGTTTCCATCGACGAGTTGGCCGACCGCGTGCTTCGCCACACGGGTTCCTCGGCTGGCAAGATCTACGTTGATCCACGGACCATCTACGGTTCCACGTACGCCGAGGCGGCCGACAAGTTTCCCGACGCGAGCCGGATCATGGCCTTGGGCTGGCAACCGCGTTTCACGCTCGACGACACGATCCAAACCATGCACGCGGCGCTGCGGGAATTGTCGCGCGGTTTGCTGCTTTCGTTGACGGGTCTGGAGCAGGACTCCGCCCTTGCCGCGTCGACTGCCGAGCCGACATGGCGAATGGACGAACCGATCCTGGACAGCGAACCGACGAGGGTTGCGTCATGATTACCGGCGTCATATTGGCCCGCAACGAAGCGCGGAACATCGTCCCGTGCCTTGAAGCGCTCCGCCCGCATGTCGAGGAGCTGCTGCTCATCGACATGGCGAGCACCGACGAGACGGTCGAACTCGCGCGGCCCCTCGTGCAGCGCGTCCTCACGCATCCGCTCGTCGCGAACTTCGACGCCGCGCGAAACACCGCCATCCCCGAGGCCCAACATGAGTGGCTGTGGTTCGTGGACGCCGATGAACGGATCTCCGAGGCCACGGCCCGCGTGGTGCGGGATTTCGTGCGCGAACGGGGAGACGAGTTTGTCGCCCTGTCGATTCCGTTCAAGTCGTATTTCTGCGGCCAGTGGATGCGGCACTGCGGCTGGTGGCCGGGCTACACGATGCCCCGTGTGCTCAAGCGCGGGCACTTTCGCTTCTCGGAAAAACTGCACGGCGGCGTCGAGGTCGAAGGTCCCGAGGCCCGCGTGCCGCCCGATCCGGCCCTGGGAGTCGATCATCTTAGTTACGAGAGCATCGAGCACTACCTCGAAAAACTCAATCGCTACACGTCGACCGAGGCGGCGCAGCTGCGGGCCGAGGGGAAGGCCTGGGACTGGCGGCAAGCGATGGCCGCCATGCTGCATGACCTCTGGATGTACTACGAAGCGCATCCGGGCCGACTCGATGGCGAACGAGGCTGGATCCTGTCCTGGCTCTCGGGCCAGTACCGCTGGCTCCAACACGCCAAGCTCGTCGACCAGGTTCCGTCCATGGATGACAATTCCACGGCATCCCGCGAGATCAATGCGCCGGTGAAGTTGGACGACATGCTGCTCTTCCTGGAAGAGGAACTCGCCGCCCTGCGGCGGAGGCGGCCGCGTTTGCCGCTGGGCCTGGTGTGGCGTTCGCCGCTCTTCGACTATAGCGGGTACGCGGACGAGGGCCGGGCGTTTTGCAAGGCACTGGCCATTTCCGATCGACCGCTCGTCGCCCAGGAGATCCGCTGGAGCGACAAGACGTGCGCGCTGCCGCCTGGCGACGCGGCCTTGCTGCGAGCCCTGCTCCGTGGCCGACGCGCGCCGTCAACGGCCGTGATCACCGATTGCATTCCCACGCTCGTAACGCCCGATCGCGGCGCGGCGCTCAATATCCTTCGCACGACGTTCGAAGTCGATCGTCTGCCGGGCGACTGGCTCCCGCACGTGGAGGCGTTCGACGAGGTCTGGGTCACGAGCACATTCGCCGCCCAAACATTTCGCCGAAGTGGCATCGCTCCCGAAAGTATCCGAGTCGTGCAGCCGTGCATCGATACGGAGCTCTTCACGGCCGATGGTCGACGGCGTGCCGTGTCAGCGGAACTCACGGGCCGATTCGTATTCTTGTCGGTGCTGGAGTGGCAATTGCGCAAGGGCTGGGACGTGCTCCTGCGAGCCTACGCGCGGGAGTTCACGGTGGACGACGGCGTGGGACTCCTGCTCAAGGTCACGCGCCAGCACGGTCAGCCGGAGGAGCTGGTGCGGAGCCAGGCGGACGACGTACTGGCCGAGTGCGGCACGTCGCTCGCCGAGCGACCCGACATCGCATTCTTGTGGGAAGTGCTGGAAGCCACGGAGATGGCGGCCCTGTATCGGGGCGCGGGCGCGTTCGTGCTGCCGAGCCGAGGCGAGGGCTGGGGCCGACCCTATATGGAAGCCCTGGCCTGCGGCCTGCCCGTGCTCGCGACGGGTGAGAGCGGCCAAGCCGACTTTTTGCATGCGGGAAACTCGCTCCTCATTATGGCGCGTGAAGTCGCCGTATCCGATCAGGCCGCGCGCGAGATTCCGACCTATGGCGGCGCGCGCTGGTTCGAGCCGGACGAGGGCGAATTGCGGGCGGCGCTGCGCCGCATGATGACCGACTCGGAGGCGCGCGAGCGGCTCGCGGCGCAAGGTCTTCGCGACGTGGCCGAGCAGTACTCGCTGGAAAAGGGGCGGGAGGCCGTCGAGCACGCGCTGACCCTGGCCGAACGGCCATTCATGGGCGCCGTTCCTGGCCCGGTCGAGTCCAATCAACTGCGCGTCGAGCTCGACGGCGAACTCTTCGCCGGTCACAGTTTTGCCAATATCAACGAGCACCTGGCACGGGGCTTCACAAGTGATCCGGGGCTGGCGCTTTCGGTTCGCCGCCGTTTTCATAATCCGCCGCATGACAATAGCGTGTCACATGCTCCGGAGATCCTTCCGCTGGTCGGCCGCGAGCTGCCCGGTGGCTCCCAGGTCACGATCCGTCACGCCTTCCCGCCCGACTTCGAGCGGCCGAAGTCGGGCAAGTGGGTCCACATCCAGCCCTGGGAATTCGGCCATCTGCCGGTCGCCTGGATTGCGCCCCTGCGCGACGAAGTCGATGAGATCTGGGCCCCCAGCCGGTACGTTAAGCGCGTCTACGAGCGGAGCGGGATTCCCGCTGAAAAAATCCACGTCATTCCCTGGGGAATCGATCCCGAGGTCTTTAATCCCGAAGCGCCGCCCCTTCATCTGCCGACAACCAAGACGTTCAAGTTCCTGTTCGTGGGCGGCACGATCCAGCGCAAGGGATTTGATCGGCTGCTCGAGGCCTATCTGCAAGAGTTCACGCGCGAGGACGACGTGTGCCTGGTGATCAAGGATCAGGGCACGGACACGTTCTACCGTTACGGGAACGGGCGCGCCGGCGTGCTGGCCTTGATGGACAATCCCGTGAACCCCGAAATCGTTTACTTCGATCGATCGATGACCCCCGGCCAGTTGGCCAGTCTCTACACGGCCTGCGACTCGCTGGCCATGCCGTACCGGGGCGAGGGTTTTGGGCTGCCGATTTTGGAAGCCATGGCCTGCGGACTTCCGCCGATCGTGCCCCGCGGCGGGGCGTCAGACGATTTTGTGACTGACGAAACGGGTTATCTCCTGCCGGCCACGGAAATCGAATCCAAACACGATTGGCCACTGGTTGGTCCCGCATTGGAACTAGACGTGGGGATCGAGGATCTGCGGCGGGCGCTGCGCGCCGCGTCTGAGGAACACGCGCGGACGCGGGACAAGGGCGCCGTCGCGGCGCGCCACATCCACAACCGCTTCACGTGGCGAACGGCGATCGCGGCCATGCGCGCCCGGCTGACGGCGCTAGCCAGTAGCGCGTCCGCGCCGACGCCCGCCGATCCGCGAGGGCGCCGACCGAACCTGGCGGCCTGCCTACCCGCGCGGGACGGCGAGCGGGCCCTGGCCGAGTGCCTGACCCGTCTTGCGCCATTCGTGGGGGAGTTGATTGTGTGCGACGCCGGTAGCCGCGATCGCTCCTTGCACGTGGCCCGCGAATTCGGCGCGCGGATAGTGCCCGCTGGCGACTGCGTTCATCCCAGCGTGGCCCGGGCCCAGTGGTTGTTTTTTGCCTCGCCGCGCGATGATCTGGATGTTCGCGATCTGGCCGCCGTAAGGGAACTCGCCGCGACGCTCCCACCATCGCTCGTGCATGATCTGACGATCGCCATGCCGCGTTCGCGCATCGCGGGCGCGGAGCGCCCCCAACTGGAATTACTACGAGTGGCGAGAAGCGAGTCATGACCAACCTAGCACCAACCCATGTCTCCTCCGCGCAGGTGGCCGCCGCGACGCCGGGCCGTGGACCAGCGCCGCACCAGCTGATCCTCCGGACTCAACTCAGTCCGGGTGACGTTCTGATGCTAACAGCCGCCGTGCGGGACCTGCATGCGGCCTATCCCAGCCGCTTCGCCACGGACGTGCGGACGTCGGCCCCGGCGCTGTGGCGCCACAATCCCTATCTGACGCGGCTCGACGAAACCGCCGCGGACGTCGAGATCGTGGATGCGCATTATCCGCTCATTCAACAATCCAACACCCGGCCGCATCATTTCATTCAGGGTTACGTTCGTTTCCTCGAGGAACGGCTCGGCGTGACAATCCCACTCACGCGCTTTTGCGGGGACATCCACCTCTCGGAGGACGAAAAACGCCTACCGTGCCCCACGATCGAGCATGGACTCGAGGGAGACTTCTGGATTCTCATGGCTGGCGGCAAGTATGATTTCACCACCAAGTGGTGGAATCCGGCCTCGTATCAAGCCGTCGTCGATCAATTGCGGGGGCGGGTGAGGTTCGTGCAATGCGGCGAACAAAACCACTGGCATCCGCCGCTCGACGGCGTGCTCGACTTGCGTGGCCGCACGACCCTGCGGCAGTTCGTGTTGCTGATGCACCACGCGGCCGGCGTGCTCTGTCCGATCACCTTCGCGATGCATCTCGCGGCCGCCGTGCCGACGCGGGCCGGCCGTTCCCCGACGCGGCCTTGCGTGGTTATCGCCGGGGGACGCGAACCGCCGCACTGGGAATCCTATCCCCACCACCAATTCCTGCATACGGTCGGCGCGCTGGCTTGCTCGGCACAAGGCGGGTGTTGGAAATCGCGCTGCCAACCGGTCGGCGACGGCAGCCTCAAGGACGTGACCGACGTGTGCGAGCAACCGGTCCAGATCAACGCCGAGTTGCGCATTCCGCGCTGCATGGAACTGATCACCGCGGCCGATGTGGTCCGGCGCATCGAGTGGTACCACGACGGTGGAGCGATTGGTTGGGTGCCACGCTTATCTGGCCTGGTCGAATACGCCGCCCCGTCCAGGGCCGCCTCGGACCACCGGCGGTTGCTGCTGCGATTCCGCCATGGGCTGGGCGACGTGGTCCAGCTATCCATCGTGCTCCGACATTTGGCCGCAGAGCACCCGGAATGGGAAGTCGACGTTGTGGCGCCGAGTGGGCGCGGTGGGATTCTGGCCGGAGTCTGCCGGCGAACGATGAGCGAGGGTGAAGCGGAGGTCGACGAGGCCGCTTACGATCAGGTTTGCGATTTGGCCTGGGACGAACATTTATCGGGGCGCGACGACGCGCCGAGTACAAAGGCCACGCATTGCCTGGTTGATCAGTTCTTCTTGGCGCCGCGCGAGGAACTCTGCCGTTACGCGTTGACCATCGGGGCCGACGCCCGCGTTCGAGCCCGGCGCGTGCTGTCCCACGTCTGTCAGCGGGAAGTAGCGGACGACCAGCGCTATCCGGTCGTCGTGCTGCATTACCAAGGCCACTCGTCGCAGCCCCGCAAGAATTTGCCGGACGCCCTGGTGGGCAACCTTTGCCGGTTGGTTCGAGAACTGGGCGCCGTGCCTCTTCTCCTCGACTGGGAGCACCGCTCGCGGCTGCCAGAGGAACTTGGCATGGCGCGACTGGGGGCGGGGCACGACTTGTGGGGCGGCGACTCGGCGGGTGACGCGGAAGCACTCGCGGCGATCATCGACGGGGCTTGTCTTTTTGTCGGAATCGACAGCGGTCCCCTGCATGTGGCCGGAGCAACGACGACGCCCGCGATCGGCGTCTGGACTGCCCATCATCCGGTGCACTACTTCGATCTGGCCGACAACGTCACCCATCTCGTGCCCACCGACCATGCCAAGCGCGTCTGGGGCCCCAAAGCCGCGGGATATTTTCGGAATAAGTACCGGCACCGGGTGTACGACACCCTGGAGGTCGATTTGCCGGCCCAGGTCGAGAGTTTACTTACGCGCCGGCCCCTGGCCTCGGTTCGTAACCGGAGATTCCTGGATTCACTGCCAGCCGTCGGGTTCGGTCCCCGTTATTACCACGAACAGAAACTCCTTGGGATCGACTACGCGCGGTACGGCCGCTGGCATGATCGTTATGGCCGCTGGCTGGTCTCGGCGCTCGATTGGCGTGGCCGGCCGGTGCTCGACGTGGGCTGCGCTTGCGGCGCCGTGACACGCGCCATGCGAGTGGCCGGCGCGCAGGCGGTCGGCATCGACCTCAGTGAATTCATGACCCGCCTGGGCCGGGACACCTGGCCCGAACTGGTCGGTTTTCTGGGCGTCGTGGACGCCACGAATCTACATGTATTCTTGGACGGCCAATTCGACGGCGTCCATCTGGCGCATGTGGCGGAGTACTTGGAGGAGTCGCGGATTCCGACCCTGCTGGCGGAATTACGGCGGGTCGCGGCGCGTGGTTGCCAATTGGCGTTTTGCGTGGCGACCTCGGATTGGCTCGTCGGGCAGACGGTTCTGGGGCGCGGCGACCGGCGATTGGCCTGCGTCCGCCCGAGCGCATGGTGGTGGGACCAATTGCGCCGCTCCGGATGGCAACCACTGGAACCACCCAGGGAACGGGCCTGGCGCGAGCACGGGGAGTCACTTCACGCCCATGCGCGGGGCGAATGGCTGCTCGCGGAGCTGCGAACGGGCGAGCGAAATGACGACAAAGAACCAGGGAACGCCATCCACTAACCAACTAACCAAGTAACCAGGAACCAGGACTAAGATGGAATTGACCCGCGCCCAGCTTTGGGTCGAGCTCAACGATATCGCCCACCCGCACGATCGGCCGCTGCCCGCCGAGTGGCAACCCTATTACTGGGCCCTGTTTCAACTGGCGCGGCGGCTCGCTCCACGGCGTATCGTCGAGATCGGTGTCCGGGCTGGCTACTCAGCCTTCACCATGCTCCGAGCCTGTCCCGAGGCTCGGCTACTGGGGATCGAAGGCGACCTCGACGAGCGGCGCGAAAACACCCACGGTGGTCGGCGGGGCATGGTTCAACACGCGGTGAAGATCCTTCACGGGTCCGCGGCCCAGATCCTGATCGTCAATTCGCACGACATCCGGGCGCTACCAATCTGCGACTTGGTCTATGTGGACGGCGACCACACGGGCGAGGGCTGCCTGGCGGATCTGCGCCTGGCGACGGCCGCCTCGCCGCGCGTGCTGGTGGACGACTACTGTTCGATTGATTCCGTCCGCGAGGCGTGCCGCGCGTTCCTTGTGGACAACGCCGCATGGCGGGCTGACTTTGTTGAGAATTCGTTAACGGGTTTTTTGTTGTTGACCCGGGACGAGTACGCCGTTTCGCACGTGGAAAGCATGGCGGCCGAGCCGGACATACATCAGTGTTGTGAAAGGAAGGCGATATGAACGTCACGGAACTTGATGCGGCGCCGCCAAGCAGGCAACCCGGCGGGCTTGGCGAACCCCTGCTTCCAGACGACATTTGTCCGGGCACCGACCTGACCGCGCTCGCGGCCGGACTTGAGCCCGACTCGGGCCGGGTCTACCGGGAGGCGGAGGAGTACGCGCGGGTTTTCGATCAGCTGGAGCGCGCGTTGCACCGGAGCTATCCGCAGCATGTCTTGTTCGTGGGTGAGCGGGGTACCGGGCTGGTAATGCTCGCCACGGAACTCGCGCGGCGGATTCAGCACGGCGAAATTCCGTTCCTGGCGCGGACGCGCGTCACGCACTACGATCTGCGCTTGTCGCCATTGGAGGAGGCCCGCGCGCGGCTGGCGTTGCTGTTGGCGCGTCTCCGGCCCCGGTCGAATGGTCTGGCCTGCGTGGACGGCTGGCTGCCACTCCTGGAAGGAGCGCGCGGCCCGGAGCGTTCGCGATTCCTACGCGCGGCGCTCGCCGGTTGGGGAGGCCGTTTCCTGGGTTTCTGCACGCCACGGGAATGTGAGGATCTACTGGGCTCGGACGCCGAACTTCGCGAGACGTTTTCGGCCGTCTTCGTGCCGGAACCGACTCCCGAGACGGCGCTGACCCTCGTGACGCGGCACGCCCGGGAATTGGCCCGCGCGTTCCAAGTCACGATCGACGCCACCGCCGTGCGGGCCGCCGTGTGGCTGACTCATAACTACCTGCTCAGCGAGCAACTGCCGGGAAAAGCCCTGCGCGTGCTGCGCGACGTCTGCCAGGATGTCGATTTCGAGCACGCCGCGCGCGGAGCGCCCGAGCGGCGGGTGACGGCCCCGGCCACGCTGCGGACCGTTTCGCGCTGGACAGGCGTGCCCGAGGAAACGCTGCAAGGCGTCGCGGCCAGGGATGACTTCGAGCGCGGTCTGGCCGAGGAAATCGTGGGGCAGGAACAGGCCGTGCGGGAAGTCGCGGCCGAACTTGGTTTGATTAAGGCCGGGTTGACCGATCGCGGCAAGCCGGCCTCCGTCATGCTTTTCATCGGCCAAACGGGCACCGGCAAGACCGAGATGGCCAAGACCCTGGCCCGCCTCTACTCGTCGTCCAGGCACCTGCGGACTTATACCTTGGGAAATTTCATCGAGCCTCACAGCGTCTCGGGCATTATCGGGGTTCCGCCGGGTTACGTGGGCCATGAACAGGGCGGACGTCTGGTCAACGAACTCAATTCCGATCCGCACGGGGTCGTCCTCTTGGACGAGGCCGACAAGGCGCATCCCGATGTGCTCCAGCCGTTCCTCAATCTGTTCGACGAGGGCTGGATCCGCGACCAGCGCGGACAAGCGGCGCGGGCCGATCGCGCCATCTTCATTCTCACGGCCAATGTCGGCCAGCGCATGATCGCCGACATGGCCAAGCAGGGTCGGACGGTCGAGGAGATGACGGCGCGCATGAAGGAAGCCCTCTCGCAGATTCGGCACACGAAGTCGAACCGGCCCGTATTCCCACCCGAACTGCTGGCGCGCATCAAGCGGGTGATCCTCTTCCAGCCGCTCGATCAGGCGGCCATGGAAGGCATCGTCCGCAAATTGGTACGCCTCATGCGGCGTGCCTGGAGGGACGAACGGGATAAGCAACTGGATATTCCGGACGCCTGCTTGACGTGGGTCGCCGCCGAGGCCCACCGGCTGAACCACAAGTCCGAGGGCCGCGAGGGAGGTCGCATCGTCCGCAAGCTACTCTCGGATCTCGTGGACGGCCCCATTCAGCGCGCGGCGACTGCCGATCCCGCCGCTTATCGCGCGGCGGGGCGCGTCGAGTTGGTACTCGAACCAGCGCGGGAAGCCGACGGGCGGCCGGCGGTGCGCGTGCTGTTTCAGGACGCGCGCGGGCCGATTTCGGAAGCCGACCGGCCGATATCGTGGCGAGACGAACCAGAGGCACTCCATGAAGGAGGCGAAGGACCATGACCGAGTCCCGCGTGGCGTCCAATCGTGGCTCGGCGGGCGAGCCCTCGGTCCGCCCGATCCCAGTGCTGATTCGCTTTCGCCATGGGCTGGGTGACGCCGTGCAATTGACGGCCGTGCTGCGTCATCTGCAGCGCTATCGTCCCGAATGGGAAGTCCATGTGGCGGCCCTATTGGGAAAACACTCCGCCCTGCGCGGATTGTGCGCCTGGGTGGGTGAACTCGGGGGAGATTCGCCGCCCACCGCCGCCTACGAGCGCGTGTTCGACCTGGACTGGCCTGAATGCACCGGGTCATTCAAGAATTCGCCCAGCACGAAGCTCGAACGGTGTCTGCGGGAAGTATTTGACATCGAACCGGACCGCGATCTGGTCGGTTATCGAATTCACCCGTCGGACGAGGACGAGGAATTGGCCGAGCGCTACCTGCGGCGGGACGTGGGGCTCGTGCCGGATGGAGCAGGTCGTTTTCCCGCGGCCCTGCTGCACTACGAGGGGAATACGTCCCCCACGAGAAAGAACTTGCCGCTCTCCGTGGCCCGGGAATGGTGCGAGGCGGTGCTCGAGGCGGGGCTCGTGCCGATCATCCTGGATTGGGATGGACGTTCGCCTCTGCCCGATCAGCGGCGGATCTTCAATCCTCATTTCGAATTGGAATTATGGCGCGGCCACGGCACGGGGGACGCCGGCGTGTTGGCAGCCTTGATCGACAAGTCGGCCCTGTTCGTGGGTGTCGACAGCGGCCCCTTGCATGTGGCGGCGGCCACGGGCACACCAGCCATTGGAGTCTGGACGGGCCATCACCCACTCCACTACCTTGCCCCTGCGGCGAATGTCGTGAATCTCGTGCCGGAGAACCATACCCAGCTCCTGCGCGGCGAGGCCGACACCGGACGCTGGTACTTCGAACGCCACTATCGGTTTGCCACGTATCGCGACCTGCGCGCCTCCCTGCTCACCCACACGGAGCGGTTGCTCGAGACACGAAACGCCGAATACTGCTTCCGGCGTTCGTTCTGGCTGCGCCGTGATAATGTCGAACAGGACTTGGTGGTGGTCAACGACGTCTTTGAGCGGGACGCCTACGGCGTGTCCCGTTTGCCTTGGCGCCAACCCGTCGTGGTGGACGTCGGCGCGCATATCGGTTGCTTCGCCGCCCAGGTTCGTCGGCACCAACCGCACGCGCGGATCTTCGCGATTGAATGTTGCCCCGAGAATCTCGCAGCGCTACGGCGCAACGCGGGTGGTTTTGCCACGATTGTGCCGGCGGCGCTGACCTACGAGCGCGACGTGGCGCTGCTCAATGCGGTCTATCCTGATTGCGTGACGACGGGCGGCAGCGTGGTGGCGAGCCGTGCCGAGATCGCCGGCCGGGTCGCGGCCGGGGAACTGGGCGACGAGGCCCAGCCCGGGGCGGGCGGATATTGGGGGGACCTGCGGCCGCTGGCCACGTTGACGCTCGAGGAACTTGTCGCCGAGCACCAGATTCAGGAAATCGACCTGCTCAAGCTCGACTGCGAGGGGAGCGAATTCTCCATCCTCCGTCATACGACGCTCCTCGATCGCATTCGATTCATCATCGGCGAGTACCACGGGCGGGACGCGTTCGCGCGGCTGGTGGCGGAACGGTTCTCGGATTGGGACTTGACGATCCTGAAAGAGGGGGAACTCGGACTTTTTTGGTTGCGGCGTCCGGAGCAGCCGATGCCAGCACGAGGGAGGGACTGATGGACCCGCATTGGAACGAACTATCACGACTGGTGGGCCAACTCAGTATCGGCCGGCCGCCGCGCGTGCTGGTGTGCGGCGACGCGATGCTGGATGAATACGTGTGGGGCCGCGTCGACCGCGTCAGTCCCGAAGCACCCGTAATGGTGCTGCGGGAGGAGGAACGCGAAGTCCGGCTGGGGGGCGCGGCGAGCGTCGCGCTCTTGCTGCGAGGACTAGGCGCCGAGGTTGAACTCGTGGGAGTGGTGGGCCAAGACACCGAGGGGCGCGTCCTGCGGCGACTGGCCGAGGAAGCCACCATCGGAGCGTCGGGCTTGCTCGTGGATCCCGGCCGCGAAACATCGTGTAAACGCCGTTTCTTGGGGCGGGCGGACCAGCGGCATCCGCAGCAAATCTTGCGCGTCGATCGGGAGTCATCGCGGGACATTGGTTCCGATCTCGCCCGGAAACTCGCCCAACGGATCGCCGCCAAGGTGACGGACGTGGGCGCCGTCCTGGTGGCGGATTACGGCAAGGGCGTGTTGATCGCCCCGTTTCTCGCGCGGCTCATGGCGGACTGCGCGCGACGGCGGGTGCCCGTGGCCATCGATCCAGCGCGGGGCGCCGATTGGGCAAAATACCAGGGAGCAACGCTGATCAAACCCAATCGGCGTGAATTGGAACTCGTGACAGGAATGCCTCTCCACACGGTGTCCGAAATCGGCCAGGCGGCCAACGGGCTGCGCGTCCGCCACGCCTGCCAGACCGTGCTCGTCACACTCGATCGCGACGGCCTGCTGCTCGTGGACGAACTGGGGGCCCACCATGTGCCCACCAGCCCGCGCGACGCCTACGACGTGACCGGCGCGGGGGACATGGTACTGGCCGCTTTGGGATTCGGCTTGGCGCGCGGCGTCGAGCCGCGCGCGGCCGCGTGGTTGGCCAATCGGGCGGCCGGGCTCGAAGTGGAACATTGGGGAGTCACGCCCGTCACATGGGACGATCTGCGACGGGACCTGGACCCGGCGCATGACAAAATTCTGTCACTCACCGACCTGCTGCCCCGCTTGGCCGCGGCGCGGCGCCTCGGCCGTTCGATTGTGCTGACCAACGGGTGTTTCGACCTCCTGCACGAGGGGCACGTGGCCTGCCTCCGGGGCGCGGCCGCCCGCGGCGACGTGCTGGTCGTGGCGCTCAATGGCGACGATTCGGTGCGCCGTCTCAAGGGGCCAGGCCGGCCGATCCTCGCGGCCGCCGAGCGGGCCGGCGTGCTGACGGCCCTGGCCAACGTCGATTACGTCACCGTGTTCGACGAGGATACGCCCCACAACTTGCTCGAGCGGATTCGACCCGATGTGCTGGTCAAAGGCGGTACCTATGCCGTCGACCAGGTCGTCGGCCGGGAAATCGTCGAGGCCTATGGCGGGCAAGTGTGGGTCGTGCCTCCGCTCGACGGCCGCTCCACCACGTCGATCATCGAACGCTGTGTCGCGGGGTCGCGCACCGGCGCGACGGAACCCCCCCCGCGCCCCGACCTTCGCTCTCCACCGTCGGATCAGCCCTGGAGTCGTCCTGACCACGCCTCACTAAAGGAGTCCATTGCATGCCGCTGACTTGCGCTTCGCCCGGTTCGTTCACCGATTACGTGGAAGAAAAGCTGCTGCGCACCATATTGGGAATCGAGTCCTGGGCGCCCGCGGGGCCGCTCCGGGCGGCCCTTGGCTCGTCCACCGGCTCTTTCGAGGAAGGGACATTCGACGAGCAGTCGGCGGCCGGTTACCGCCGGCTCGTGATCGAATTCGAGCCCGAGGTCATCTCCTTGATTGAGGGTCCGTTCAATATCTGCACGTCCTACACCGTGAACCGTTACAAGCTTGTGTGGAACGCTGCCCAGGCCGATTGGGACGTGGTCAACACGCTAGCCGTCTTCACCGACGACGACATTATGCTGACTTGGTGTCCGCTCGAAGTGAACACCCACGTCAAGCTCGGCCAGCAATTCATTCTCCGCGCCGGCGACATCGCCGTGGGCGTGCGGACCAGCACGCCCCCCTACTACAGCCAGTTCCTCCAGGAACAGATCATTAAGTACGTCTATTTGCAGACCGGTACCGTCAGCTATCCGCTGTATGCGGCCTTGTCCAACGTGATGCCCCTGCCATCGACCCCGGGCAGCGCCATCCAGGAACCGGCGGACAGCGCCTACCATCGCGTGATCGCCGGGGGCTGGAGCAGTCCGATCCCGGAGAACGACGGTTTCGTGTCGTCGGCGGATCCCGGCGCGGTGTTCGGCGTGGCGACGGTCGATTGGTTCTCGGGGGCCTACGCCAACCAAGTGATTTTTGTCGACTCGGACTCAGGTGGGAATCTGTTGTTCTTCAATCACACGTCAATAGACAACACAGTGCTGGCAGGCGAACGAGCCATCTTGCGTTACTGCAAGTTAGGGCTGTCGTAGCAAGTAGACCATCCAGAATCCAGCACCAAAACGTCCGCCGGAGGTTCGTCCATGAGTTCATCATCACTGGGATCGGACAAGGTGATTGGCACGACGTACGCGAGCGCGCGGGGCGAATCGTGCGGTTCGGTGCCAAAATTGCGTTATCCGGCCGATTGCCATCTGGGCACGCCAGAGGCGGCCTTGATTCCGCCCTTGTTCCTGATTCCCGATCCGACGAAGTCCTTGATCGTGGTGCCTCGGCCGTTGGCGGCCAAGACGTTGTGGCTGCCGGAGTTTCCGCTGGGCTGGGCCGAACTGTGCCCGGCCTGCGGGCACGAGTGCGGCGGGGAATGCGGGTGCGGCTGCTCGTGCCGCTGCCCGCAGGGTGCCTTCCAACCGGCCGACCTAGCCCGCGACACGATGTCGCTGGAACTCTACAAGATCTGCCAGGATTGTGGCTGCTGGAGCGATTGCGCGGCCGTGGACGTGCGGCGGGCGGGCTTGGCGCGGGTGGACCAGTGGGCCATCGCCCGGGGCCTGGCGCTGGTGGCCAGGACGCGGGCCCACGCCAGACGACACACAAGTCACGTGGCTGGACCCAGGGAGCCAGCCGGTGGCAGCCGGGTGGACTTGGTGAACGGCAACCTGATGCGGCAAATCTACCTGACGCGGACGGGCGGCTTGGCTCCGCCGCTTCTACTCACGCTCAACACGCTACTGATCGACAGTAACGAGGTGCCCAAAACGTACGGCGCGGGGGTACGGCTCTCGGTGCAACCCGATCTGGAACGGATCCAGGAGGATACCGATGAGATTTTCTCGGGCACTGGCGCGCTGGCCTACTACCGGGAGGGCGAGCCTCCCAGCGACGATCCGCACGCCCTGGCGGTGATCGACGACCTAACAACGCGGGTCACGCAGCTCGACGGGCTCGAGATCTGGTACCGGCGGCTCACGGCGACCTCGGCCAAGTTCCACGTGGTCTCGATTACGCAGGGATTGGTGACCTGGGCCTTCGACTACGACGCCAACCAACTGCTGGAGAAGATCACCGATCCGCTGGGGGACCGGACCACGTTTCTTTACGACGGCAACTTGCAAGTCCAGACCATCCTCGACTGCGTGGGGCGGCGCACGACGTTCACGATGGACAGCTTAGGCCGCTTGACGAACGTCCTGTACCCGCACGGCTTCGATCATCAGCTGTTCTACGAGGCGGTGGGCAGTCCGCCCTCGATGCGTCTCCGAACGTGGACCACGCCGGCGGGAAAACGCTCGACGTACGCCTACGACACGCGGGGCCGGATCACGACGATCATCGCCGGAGGGACGACCACATTCACCTACGCATTTCCGCAACCTCCCGGCCCCGACCTGGACACGCCCGGCCTGCGCTGGGTCATGAATGCCAACAGCTGCCTGACCTCGATCGGCTTTGGCGTGACCTATTCCGAAAGTCCCTATCCTTACACGCTCGCGCGGCGCGTGACGCACGGCCTCTCGGTGACCACGACGTACGACTGGGCCGAGCACGAACTGCTCTCGTGGACCACGCGGCGGCCCGACGCGACGGCCATGTCGATGCGGTTCAGCTACAGCCACGACACGGCCAAGCGCACGCAGCTGCGCTCCGTCTCGCACGAGGCGGGGACGTTCACCTATGACGCCACGAGCGGCGGTCTGATCCAGGCGATCGAGGACGAGCGGGGCCAGCGCGCCACGTTCACGTGGGACGCCGGCCGGCGGCGCGAGTCCGAGATGAACCCGCTGGGCCAGGTGGTCACCTACAATTGGACTACCGAAGGCCAACTGCGCTCGGTGATCGACCCACTGGGCCAGCGCGTGACGTTCAGTTACAACACCGCCGGACTCGTCGAAACCCGCATGAATCCCCTGGGCCGGGTGACGACGTTCCAATACAACGGCCTGCGGCAACTGGAGACGGTGACCGATCCCCTGGGCCACGTGACCAGTTACCTCCATGACGTGGTGAACCGGCCGCTGGCCATGATCGACGCACTAGGCCGGCGCACGACCTACAGCCACGACGCGGACGGGCGGCTAACGACTTTGCAGAATCCGCTCGGCGAGACCCACACGTACCAGTATGATCACGTCGGCCGCTGGCGGGTCGCCATCGATCCGGCCGGCGCGCGGACCACGTACGATTACGACGGCGCCGATAACTTGATCGGCATCCTCGATCCGCTGGGCCAGCGGACCACGGGCGTCTACGACTGCCAGAACCAGCAGGTCGCCACCGTGGATTGCCAGGGCTACCGCTGGACGCACGCCTACGACGCGTTCGGCAACCGCACGGGCCGCACCACGCCCCTGAGCCAGACGACGACAGCCGTGTACGACGGCGCCTGGCGGATGATCGCCGTGGAGCGGCCGCTGGGAAACCGGGTCACGTTCACGCTGGACGCGGCCGGCAACGTGACCGGCGCGCTCGATCCGCTGGCCCACCGGACGACCATCGTGTACGACGGCCTGGGCCGGCAGGTGGCCACGACCAACGCCGTATCCGAAACGGCGACGCTGACGTTTGACCGGGCGGGCCGGCTGGTCGAGGAGATCAATCCGCTGGGTCAGATCTGGACTAGCGTCTACGACGCCGCCTCGCGCAAGGTGGTCGAAATCGATCCCATGTCGGCGCGCGTCACCACGACCTACGACGCCGATGATCTGCCGGTCCACGTGCTCTCGGCCACGGGCCACGGCGCGACAACCGTTCACGACCCGGCCCACCAGCCGATCGCCCTCGTCAATGGCGAGGGGGAAATCACGACGACGACTTACGATCCGGCGGGCCGCGTGCGAACGGTGACCGACGCCGAGGGACAGGTCACCACGAGCGGGTACGACGTGGTGGGCAGACTCACGAGCGTCACCAATCCCGAGGGCGAGATCGACCAATATGTGTACGACCTTGTGGGGCGCCAGACGGCCACCATCAACGCCGAGGGCCACGCCACGACCACCGTCTATGACTGCCGCGGCCTGGTCACGGCCCGCGTCAACGCCGAGGGCGAGCGAACCACGCTGACCTACCTGCCCGATCGGCGCGAACAAACGAGCATGAACCCCGAGGGCCATGTCACGAGCTGGACCTACGACAAGAACGCCAACCGCGTCACGGACACCAACCCGGCCGGCGAAACGACGACGTTCGTGTACGACATGGACGATAGCCAGATCGCCGTGGTCAACGCCGAGGGACACCCGACCACCACGGGTTACGACGCCGTGCATCGCGCCGTGACGATCATGAACGCCGAGGGCGAAATCACCACCACGCTCTACACGCCCGTGGGCCGCATCACCCACCGCGTGGGCCAAGGGGCCGAATGCCCCGTGTCCAACAGCGCCACGTCGCTCACCGTCGATCCGCTGGGACACACCACGTCGCTCGGTTACGACCCCGTGGGCCGCCAAGTCGCCACCATCAACGCCGAGGGCGAAATCACCACCACCACGTACTATCCGGACGGGCTCGTCCGGTCGACGATCAACGCCGAAGGACACGCCACGACACTCGCGTACGACCGGGCCGATCGCCAGGTGAGCTCCATGAACCCGCTCGGGGCCCTGCAAACCACGACCTACTATCCCGATGGCCAGCCCCGGACCACGATCAACGAGGAGGGCCACATTTCGTCGCTGGTCTACGACCGGGCCAATCGGCCGCTTGCCAACATCGATCCCTTGGGCCACGCGGCCAGCACCACGTATTACCCCGATGGCCAGGTCGAGTCCCGGCAGACGCCGCGCGGGTTCATCTCGACCTTCGTGTACGACAAGGCCAACCGCCAGACCGAGGCCATCGATCCGTTGGGTTATAGCGCGAAGACGGCTTACTATCCCGACGGCCAGACCCATACGACGACCAACGAGGAAGGTCACATTTCGTCATTCACCTGGGACCCGGCCAATCGCGAGCAAACGCGAGTCGACGCCATCGGCGCGGTGACCACGAGCACGTACTATCCCGACGGCCAGGCGCGGTGGACCATCGATCCCGAGGGGCACGTGACGTCGCGGATCTACGACCGGGCCAACCGACCGGTGGAAACGGTCAATCCGCTGGGCTACGCCACGTCGATGGCGTATTACCCGGACGGCCAGCTCCACGCCACGCTCAACGAGGAAGGACACCGCACCAGTTTTACCTACGACCGCGCACATCGCCAAACGTCGCGGCAGGACCCGCTCGGGTTCCTTGTCACCACGACGTACTACCCCGACGGCCAACCCAAGTCGACGATCAACGAGGAAGGACATGCTGCAACGCTCGTCTACGACGCGGCGAACCGTCAGATCGCGTCGATCAATCCGCTAGGCTTCATCAGTTCGACCACCTATTACCCCGATGGTCAGCCCCGGACCCAGCAGACGCCGCGCGGGTTTACTACGTCGCTGCTCTTTGACGTGGCCAATCGCCAAATCGCCGTCGTCAATCCCCTGGGCCAGATCACTTCCTCGACGTATTACCCCGACAACCTGGCCGAAACCTCGACCGACGCCGTGGGCAGGACGACATCGTTCGCTTACGACCCGGTGAGCCGGCCCACGGCCAACACCAACGCGGCGGGCGAGACCACGTCCACCACCTACTACCCCGACGGCCAAGTGAAGGAGTCGATCGACGGCGAGGGCTGGACCACGACGCATTACTACGATCCGGCCAATCACCCGATCGCCGTGGCCGACGGCGAGGGGGCGCTCACTAGCACGACGTACTACCTCGACGGGCGCGTCAAGGAAACAATCGACGCGCGCGGGGACGTTGCCACGACGCTCTACGATGCCGCCGGAAACAACATCGCCTTGATTGATCCGCTCGGGCACCGTGTCACCTACACGTACTACCGTGACGCAGTCAAACAGCTGTTGATCAACGCTCGTGGATTCATGACATCGTTTGTATATGACGCGCGAAATCAGCTCTTGGCCACGATCGACGCGCTGTTCCACCGCACCTCAACGACCTACCATCCCGACGGCCAGGTCCAGGCGCGGATCGATCCCATGGGCTACCGGAGTACAACCACGTACGACCCGGCCAATCAGGTCGTGTCGCTCGTGGACGGGGCGGGCGCCATGACGCAAACCCGCTACCTGCCTGACGGTCTCGTCGAAACGGAAATCAATCCGCTGGGTCGGGTAACCTCGTATGCCTACGACGCGGCCTCGCGCCGGACGAGCGTTACGAATCCGGCGGGCGAGACGACCGGGACCAGCTACCTGCCCAACGGCCTGGTCAAAACCCAACAAACGCCGCTGGGCTTTGCGACCAGTTTTGGATACGACCCGGCCAACCGCCAGCAAGCGGTCACCAATCCGCTGGGCAGCATCTCGACCACGACCTATCTGAGGAACGGCATTCCGCGCTCCCAAGCCAATCCCCTGGCCTGCACGTCGACCACGTCCTATGACCAGACGGGCCGTGTCAGCGCCTCCACGAACGCGCTGGGTGAGATCACGAATTTTGGTTATCTGCCGACGGGCCAGCTCGAAGTGACCGAGGACGCGCTGGGCCGCCGCACCACGCAGACGTTCGACGGCGCGGGACGCCGCACCGTGGTCAATGATGCCGGCGGCAACGACACGCTGTTCGGCTACCTTCCCAACGGGCTGCTCGAGTCCGAGGAAAACGCGCTGGGCGCGGCCACGCTCTACGCCTACGACAAGGTCGACCGTACGACGAGCGTCGAGAACGCGCTGGGCGACTCCAAGCAGACGATCTACTACCCCAACGGCTGGAAGCACGCCGAACTGGATGAACTGGGATTCATCACCACGTTTGTTTATGACGGCGCGGGCCGAGTGACGCTGATCAAGGACCCGCTGGGAGACGATACGCTCAACGCGTACAACCTCGACGGCACGCTGGCCACGGTTACCAAACCCGGTCCGCGCGTGACGCAGTACACGTACGACCTGGCGGGAAGGCTCATCGTGGTGACCGATCCCTTGGGCCGCAAGTCGACGATGATCTACGACTCCGATGGCAGGCTCACGGCCACGCACGACGCGGCCGGCGACGCCACGACCATGGCCTACGACGCCGCCGCGCAGCGCGTGGCGGAGATCAACGCCGTGGGCCGGATCACGACCTCCGTGCACGACGCGGCGGGCCGCGTCGTGGCCACCATCAATCCGGTCGATGGCGTATGGACCACGGTCTACGACTGCCTGGCCCGGCCCCGGGGACGCATCAACCCCTTGGGCTGCCGCACGACGACCACCCGCGACGCCGTGGGGAACGTCACGGCCGAGATCAACGGTCTGGGCGAGACGACCAGCTACGAGTTCGACGTGCTCAACCGCCGCGTGCGCGTCACGGACGCGGCCGGCAACGTCAGCTCGACGGTCTACGACGCCATCGGCCGCGTGACGGCTGAGATCAACGGCAAGGGTTTTGCCACCTCGTTCAGCTACGACCTGGCCAATCGCCGCATCGCGCTGACCAATGCCCGCGGCTTCGCGACCAGTTTCGGGTACGACGCCGCCAGTCGGATGACCTCGGAAAAGGACCCCTTGGGCCGCGTGATCAGCTACGCCTACGATGGCGTGTCGAACCTGGTGGCCAAGACCAACGCCCGCGGCCAGACCATCAGCATGACGTACAACGCCCAGCGGCAACTGCTGACCGAATCGTATCCCGCTGGCCGCAGCGCGACGTACCAATACGACGACGCGGGCAACCGCACCTCGGCCGCCAACGAGCACGGCGCGAGTCTGTGGACCTACGACGACCGGAACCTGGTGCGCTCGGCCACCAGCCCGGCCGGCCGCGCGATCACGTATGGATATGACTCGCTACGTCGCCGCACATCGATGACCGATCCCAGTGGCGGCCTGTTCACGTACCAGTTCGACGGCGCGGACCGCTTGATCGGGATCACGAATCCTCGGAATCAAATCGTCACGCTCCAATACGACGCGGCCGGTAGAAAAACGCGCGTGGCCCATGGCACGGGCGCCGAGACCAGTTACGTCTACGACTGCGCCGATCGCGTGCGCGTGGTGAAGCATTACCGCGCCGGGGGCGTGGTCGACAATATTTTGACGTACACCTACAGCGCGGCCGGGGACCGCACGAAGCTGGAAGAGCTCGACGGTTCGGTGAGTCAATGGACCTACGATCGCGCGCGGCAATTGAC
>Ga0194120_10003537_pt1 | contig 25341 bp, 24 predicted proteins | sample TA2MahCa65mmetaG_FD_148642 | JGI IMG/M metagenome (GOLD analysis project Ga0194120, IMG submission 148642) | Freshwater microbial communities from Lake Tanganyika, Tanzania - TA2015019 Mahale Deep Cast 65m | ecosystem: Environmental > Aquatic > Freshwater > Lake | place: Tanzania: Lake... | reverse complement strand
CAGGAGCATGTAGGGGCTGTCGCCATCGAGTTCGAACCAATCGGCCACGTCCTCGCGCAGCACCGAGGGCGCGAAGGGGCGGAAGGATTCGCGATATTTGACCTTGAGGTTGAGGAGCGATTGCATGGACGGCGAACGGGCATCGCCGAGGATCGAACGGCCACCCAGGGCACGGGGCCCAAATTCCATCCGACCCTGGAACCAACCGAGGGCTTTTTCCCCCGCGAGGGCATCAACGGCGGCGCCGATCAACTCCTCGTCGGATAAACGCGCGAAGCGAGCGCCCGCCTTGGTCAGCCGCGCCGCGACCTCATCGTCGGTGAAGGCCGGGCCGAGATAGCTCCCGCGCATGGCGTCGGCCGCGCCGTTGGTCTTGCGCGCGCCGCCCTTGTGGACGTGATAGGCCGCGAGCGCCGCCCCTAGGGCACCGCCCGCATCCCCCGCCGCCGGTTGGACCCAAATCCCGTCGAACTGTCCGTCGCGAAGTACCTTGCCATTGGCCACGCAATTGAGGGCGACGCCGCCGGCGAGGCAGAGGTTTCGAAGGCCGGTTTCCTGGCGCAGCGCACGGGTGAGGCGTAGCACCACTTCCTCGGTCACCGCCTGGATCGAGGCGGCGAGGTCCATGTGATGCTGGGTCAATTTCTCGTCGGGCTTGCGCGCCGGCCCGCCGAACAGGGCGTCGAACCGGGCGTTGGTCATGGTGAGCCCGGTGCAATAGTCGAAATAATCGAGGTCGAGCCGGAAACTCCCATCCGCCTTGAGATCCATGATCTTGTCGAAGACGACTGAGGCGTATTTCGGTTCCCCATAGGGCGCGAGACCCATGACCTTGTATTCACCGGAATTGACCTTGAAACCGGTGTAATAGGTGAAGGCGGAATAGAGCAGGCCAAGGGAATGGGGAAAGTGGATTTCCTTGAGGGTCTCGAGGCTATTGCCCCGTCCGATCGCGGCCGAAGTCGTCGCCCATTCGCCCACACCGTCCATGGTGAGGACCAGCGCTTCCTCGAAGGGAGAGGGAAAGAACGCCGAGGCGGCATGGCTCTGATGGTGCTCGGAGAACAGGAGCCGTCCCATCCAATCGTAATCCGGGGCGAGCTCGCGAAGTTTCTTGCCGAGAAGGTCCTTCTGAAAAAGCTTTTCCCTAAGCCAGAGCGGTAGCGCCATGCGGAACGAGGTGAAGCCGCGCGGCGCGAAAGCGACATAGGTCTCGAGCAGGCGCTCGAATTTGAGGAAGGGCTTGTCGTAGAAGGCGACATGGTCGATGTCGGCGAGGCCCACCCCCGCCTCGGCCAGGCAATAGGCAATGGCGTTCTTGGGATAGTCGGAATCATGCTTCTTGCGGGTGAATCTCTCCTCCTGGGCGGCGGCGACGATGCGGCCATCCTCGACCAGCGCCGCGGCGCTGTCGTGGTAGAAGGCGGAAATGCCGAGGATGCGCAAGGGGGCTCAGAACAGGGTGTAGATGAAGGGCGCGACGGCCGAGCCCTGGGTGAGCACGATCAGACCGCCGAAGACCACGGTCACGATCAGGATCGGCAGCAGCCAGAATTTCTTGCGCACCCGCAGGAAGGCCCAAAGCTCGGCAAGAAACGACATCACGGTCTCCTAGAATTGACGAGGCATGGTTTCGGGCGATGGTCCCGGCGGATCCCGGGGGATCCAATAGCTCTTGGCGGCACGATCGATCTTGAGGCGCAGGATGTCCTTGCCTAACGCCCGCATGATCAACCCGGTCGGCACCACCGCGACAAAATAGATGGCGCCAAGAAAGATCGGATTGGTGATCTTGTGGAGAAAGAGGCCAAGGCCGGTCCACGCCTTGTTGAGGGGCGCGAGCGCCCGCGGCGCGGCGAACGCGGCAAGGACAAAAAGCGCGGCGATTCCCAGGGACCAGAGTCGCGGCCCTTCGCCGTCGAGGAGGGGCCAAGCACCGATGATGGCGAAGAAGACGGCCATGACCAGCCCGAAGGCCCGGTTGGTGGACCCTTTTTTCGCGGCCTCGTCGGTCCGCGTGAAGGTTTCATGTGTCGTTCCGGTCATTCCGTCCTACTGGCCTTGCCTGCCGCCAGCCATGGCGCGGAATGTCGCGTTGGCCGACATCAAGTCGTCGAAACTGCCGCTGGCGCTGACATGGCCATGCTCGAGGAGATGGATGACATCGCAGTGGCGAACCGTGGTCAAACGGTGGGCGATTATGATCATGGTGATCTTGCCCGACAAATCGCCGATCGCCTCGGACACGATGTTTTCGGTGATGCCATCGAGGGCGCTGGTGGCCTCGTCCATGATCAGAACCTTGGGCCGGCGATAAAGCGCCCGGGCGATGCCCAGGCGTTGGCGCTGTCCGCCGGATAGGCGCAGTCCCCTTTCACCGACAATGGTGTCGTAGCCCTGGGGCAGGGATTCGACGAAATCGTGGATATGCGCGGCCTTGCCGGCCTCGACCGCCGCGGCGCGGTCGACTTCGGCGTCGTCACGGCCAAAGGCGATATTGCGAAGCACGGTATCGTCGGACAGGAAGATATGTTGTGGGACGTAACCGATATCGCCCCGCCAGGCACGGATCGCATCGCCTCGGATGGGGGCGCCGTCGACCTCGATCCGACCCTCCGTTGGAATCAGCAGACCCATCGCGAGGTCGGCAATGGTGGTCTTGCCCGCCCCGGTCGGCCCGACCAGGGCGACCGACGTGTTCGCCTTGATCACGAGATCAAGCGCCGAGACCGAAAGGCCGGCGGCGCCGGGATAGCAAAAACCCACGGAGTGAAAACGAATTTCGCGGTCGAGAGAAAGTGGCGGCGGGTCGAGAGGCAGACCTTGGCCGGGACGCTCTCCGGCGATGTCGCGGCAGGTTGAGTGGAACACCTCGTGGGCGAATTGGAACGAACTGACGCCGTTGTAGATGCGAAAGAGCGCCGGCATCAGCCGAAAGCCGGCGACGCCGTAGAGTACGAGCACGCCCGTCACCTCGGCGACCCGGGCGCTACTTCCGATGAGCACGGCCATCGCCGCGATCAGGCCGATGAAGGCCAAGGCCTCGACCAAATAGCGGGGGGTTTCCTTGATCACCGCGCTCTCGACATGTAGCCGCGCCTTGGCGCGGGCGAAGCCGGCGAAGGCGTCCACGAAGTACCGCTCGCGCCCAAGAACCTTGACGTCCTTGATGCCGGCGAGCACCTCCTGGGCCTTGCGGAAGATCCCCTCTTCCGCCCGGCGGCTTTCGCTGCCCATCGAGGCGAGACGCAGACGCACGCCGTAGTAGATCACCGCCAATACCGCGCCCAGGCAGCCGATCGCCGCCAGGGTAACCACAGGGTTTTCGACCACGAGGTAACCGATCAAGGCGAAACTGGTCACGCCGTCGATGATGATGTTGATGGCGGAGAGAATCGAGACCGAGATCAAGGCCGAGACCTCGGACAGAACGTTCTTCGAAAGCGCCGCCGAATTCTTGTCGAGAAAGAACGGGTAGGGCTGGACCACATAGGCGCGAAGCAACCGGGTCGCGGTCTCGGCTTCGAGGTACTTGACGAAACGCGCGCGCTGCCACACCACCAGCGCGCCCCAGGCGTTGCGCAGCATAATGATAATGATGACCAGGACCGCCGCCACCTGGAGAAGCGATCGCGAATCGGCGACGCCCACGGCCCTTTGCAGAGCGAGAAGTATCCGGTAATTCTCCAGGGCCTGCGGCTGGGCGATGACGTCGACCGCCGCGTTCATCAACCAGAAGATCGAAGCCACCCACGCCACTTCGATCGCCGCGAAAGCGAGGATCGAGCCCAGCAGCAGCGTCGCCTCGAGCCGGCGGGCCGGGGGAAGCAGCAGGGTGAAGTTGGCGACCAGCTCGCGCATCGATCTAGGTCGAGTAGGCGATCTCGCGGTTGGCGAAGAAATTGGGTCGCGCATCGGCGTCATCGAAAAGGCCCTGGCGAATCGCGCCGATCAACTCGTCGACCCCGTCTTCCACCGTGAACCGCGGGGCGAAGCCGAGGCGCTCGCGGATCTTGGCGAAGGACACGCGGTAGTTGCGCGGATCGCTCCCCTGCGCCTTGTAGTCCACCTTCGAACCCGGCAATCGCCGGAGTATGGTGTCGACGATGGTCTGCTTGGTGGCGTTGTTGATATCGCCCCCGGCGTTGAATACCTCGAACGCGACTTTCTCCACTGGCGCTGCCAAGACGCGAGCAATGACCTCGGCGAAATCGCGGACGTGGCAGTAGGGACGCCAGGTATGGGCGTCGTAGACCAACAGGGGACGACCCAGGGCCATGTCGCGGGTGAATTCGCTGACCGTCAAGTCGAAGCGCATCCTTGGCGAAAGGCCGAAGGCCGTCGCGAAACGCAGGACGGTCGGCCTGAAATCGACGGTTCCCCGGCCGGCAAGCAGGGCCTGCTCCACCGCCACCTTGTGCTTGGCATAGAGGGAGAGCGGCCGAAGCTCGGTGGTTTCGTCGGATAGCCGATCGCCCTCTTGCAGGCCGTAATTGGAACAGGTCGAAACGAAAACCAGGCGATCGAGGCCGCGACCATTGGCGGCCTTGAGTAGCGCGAGCTGGGCGTCAAGATTGATGCGGGTCGAAGCCTCGGGATATTTCTTTGTGATGGGATCGCCGACCAACCCGGCGAGCAAGACGACGTCGGTAATGCCGGCAAGGGCCGACTCGACGGCCTTGGGATCGGCGATGTCGCCCCGCTGGAACTCGAAATCGGGATGGCGGATCCAAGGGAGTACGCAGCCCTGATTGCCGTAGAGAAGCAAATCGACGCAGCGAACCGCGTAACCGCGCTCCAGCAGGTCGGGAATCAGAACCGAGCCGATATAGCCGGCGCCGCCGACCACCAGGACTTTGCGCTTCATGAGCTATTTTCCGTCGTTGCCATGGCGCGCATTGGCATCGCGGAAGGATTCCGGCGTGCCAACGTCGCTCCAATACTCGTGCAGGGGGAAGAGGCCGATCTTGAGGCCCGCCTTCTGCCCGCGGTTGAGGAGGTCGGGCATGTCGAGGCGCTCGCCCTCGGTCACCAGTTCGGCGAATTCCGGCGCGAGATAGTAGATGCCGGCGGCGATGAAATGGGTGAATTCGGGTTTTTCCTCGATGCCCTGGAACAGGCCGTGCTCGTCCTGCTGGACGATGCCGAAGGGGATGCGCGTCCTATGCGGCGCTATCACCACCGTCCCGTCGTGGTTGTGGCGCTCATGGAAATCCTTGAGGGCCAGGAAGTTGACGTCGGTCAAGACGTCGGCGTTGAGGATGAGAAGGGGTCCGTCAAATCTGCCCCTCACCAGGGCGAGTGCGCCCGCCGTTCCAAGCTGGCTTCGTTCGCGGACGATCTCGATCTCGGCGGAGTTGCGCCGACGGGCCACGAATTCCTCGAATTGCTCCGCGAGATAGTGGGTGGACAGAAAAACCCGACTTACGCCAATCGATTCGAGGCCGGCCATGAGATGCTCGAGGATCGGTTTGTCGCCGATCGGCAGCAGCGGTTTCGGCGTCTTCTGGGTGAGTTCGCCGAGACGCGTTCCCAGGCCGCCCGCCATGACCAGGGCAAAGGCAATGCCGCGCTCGCCGTCCCGTCCTTCCAGAATCGCGGCCAGGCGTCGATCCGCGTCGACCAATGGGACGAAGCCGAATTGAAGGGCGAGGCGACGGTTCCTCTCGTCGTCACCTGGCCGACCGACGGTCGGATCCGCGCGCATGCAACTGGAGACCGGATCGCCGACCCCGGCGCCACCCAAGAGACCGCGGCGCACATCGCCATCGGTCAGGGTGCCGACAACACGACCGTCGTCGTCGAGCACGACTTGATAGGCGACGCGATTGAGACGAGCCAAGGCGACGCGCAAAGGTTCCCCCGGTCGGGCCAGCAGGTCGTCGAATCGCGTCACCAAGCGAAAACCGCTCATGCCGCGTCCTTGCTCGCCTCGAGGAAGCCAATGATGTCGCGCATGCCGAAGCACTCGCCCGGGCGGTAGAGCGCGTCGGCGATTCGCCGAACCAGAACGAGATCCTCCGGATGATCGACCAGCCAGTGATGGTGGCTGAGATTGACTTGGTTGATATAGGCGATGACTTTCCAGCGCTCCGGGTTGTCGCGAATGCGGATCGCGAATAACTCGCGGTCCTCGGGATCGGTCATGTTGGCATCGCACCAGAGAATGGCGCGGGCCGAGACCACGTCCGCGGAGAGGCCAAGGGGAAAACTCCAGTTTAGGCGGTTGCTAACGAAATCGGCGTCACCCTCCGTGACGAAGCGATCCTTCATGCCGGTCAGGACCTCGGGATCGATGAAAGGGCAGTCCGCTCCGGTCTTGACCACGACATCCGCGCCGGTCAAACGCACCACTTTGGCGAAGCGTGCGGCGAGGTCGTCCTCCTTCTCTTCACGCACGACTAGGTAGCCTTCAGATCGCGCCAAATCGCAGATCGGGTCATTGCGAGGGTCCGCCGTGGTGGCCAGGACCAGGGCGTCGAGGCCCGGAACACGTCGCAGACGATCCATCATGTGCCAGAGCAATGGGCGTCCCGCGAGGTCGATCAACGCCTTTCCTGGAAGGCGGCTCGATCCCATCCTCGCCTGTATCGCGCCCACGATTTTCAAATCCGACACTCCATCAGCACGCGTTCGAGGCGATCGAGACTGCCGGCCAGGACGCCGATCAATACCTCGCCGCTACGCGCAGGCTCCTCGAGCGCGAGACGCAATTCCTCGACGGTGCCCGCCCGGCGGATGCGTCCGTGCCGGGAGAGCGGACACATGTCAAGGCCCCTTGCCCCGGGCTGCAGGCTGACCACCCGCCGCCCGCCGATCAAGGCGTCGATCATCGGCGACGAAAAAATGCCGACCACGTTTTCGACTTCGGCCAGGGCCGCCATGCTTTCCGTTATGAGGCGCGCCGGCGCCACCATGTCCTCGGTAATTTCGGTTTGGACCGGATGGCGGCCATACCAGATCTCGCCGACCAGGGATGGGTGGCGGGCGGCGGTCGCTTTGAGCAACTCCCAGGCGGAAATTTCGTCATAACCGAGACTGTCGCCGTATTGACGCCGAACCGGGCCACTCAGGAAGAGGGTACGGCGCGCTTGGGGGGGGGATGGAAACTCCCTTGCCTGCTCCCACGACGGCTGCCCGATCGCCACCAGCCTTTCGCCGGGAAGGCCCTCGCCCAGGGCCTCGGCAACCGCCTTGTCGTCGATCACCAGGATGCGATCGGGCAGAACCAGCCCAAGACCGGAATGTTCGAAACGGCGGCGATAGTTGAGCCAGCTATCTATCGCCTGGAGCGAGGGAATGCCGGCTTCCCTTGCCTGTCGAATCGCGGCCAACTCGATGGGATAGGCCAGCCCCGCCGAAGCGACGAGACAGTCGGCGTCCACTGATCCGATGTCGCCCGCCTCGGTGGCCAATTCGGCGACCACCGGCAGGCCATGTCCAAGGCCTTGGTCGCGCAAATAGGTCGCCGGCATCGCGCCCAGGATGATTCGGAACGCCGGCGCTCCCGTGGCGAGCCAGCGCCGCCAGAGCGGCAGGAAGTACCGGGCGGCACCGATCTCGGCGACGACGAAGAGAAAGCGATTGTTCACGCCGCGGCGCGGAGCGCGTCCCGATTGGCCAGGATCTTCTCGAAAGCGTCGAGGAAGCGGTCGATGAAGCTCTCGTCCAACGGCGGATAGATCAGGTTGGTGAGAAGTACCTCGCCGTCGTTGAGGCGTTCGACCGTGGGACAGATGCCCTTGGCGTAGGACAGATTCTGATTGCGCGGATTGGCGTTGAAGGGAAAGCCGTTCGGGCCGAAGCAGAGCTTCCGCTGGTAGAGCGGCTCCAGATAGATCGGCTTGACGTAGCCGGCGCGAAGGAAGAACCCTTCGGCCACCATCGCCTTGGCGAAAATCTCCCGCTGAATCCCTGTCGCCCTGGCGTCGTAGCGCAGGGTGTAGATGTAATAGACGTGGGTGCAATCCTTCTCCACCACCGGCGGCGTGAATCCCGGAAATCGAGCCAGGCCGTCGGAGAGTCGCTTGGCCAAGCGCTGGCGGTGAACGTTGAGCGCGCCCAGCTTGCCGAACTGAACCCGGGCGACCGCCGCCTCCATTTCGGTCATGCGGTAGTTGAGCCCGACGGTGTTGACGATGTCCTCGATCCCCATGCCGTCGACGATCACCTCGCCGTGGTTGCGCAGGAGCGCGGCCTTGAGGGCGATGTTGTCGTCATTGGCGATGAGCACGCCACCCTCGCCGGATTGCACGACCTTGTGGCGGTTGAGGCTGAAGACGGCGCAGTCGCCGATGGTCCCGGTCTTGCGGCCCCGATAAAGGGCGTCGGGTGCCTGGGCATTGTCCTCGATGAGAAAGAGCTTGTGCTTGTCGGCGATCGCCCGAAGCTCGTCGAGACGCGAGCCGTGACCGAAAATATTGACCGTCATGATTCCCCTGGTCTGGGGCGTGATATTGTCCTCGACCGACTTCGGATCGAGACCGAAAGTGCGGTCCTCGATGTCGGCGAAGACCGGCACGGCGCCGGTCATGAGGATCGCGGTCGCCGACGCGCTCATGGTGTAGGGGGTGCAGATCACCTCGTCGCCCGGGCCGATGCCCATCGCCGAGGTCGCGCAATGGAGCGCCGAGGTCGCCGAATTGACGGCGATCGCATGCTTGACGCCGAAATGGGACTTGAACGCCGCCTCCAGGGCGCGCACCTGCTTGCCACCCCAAAAGAACTCGTCCGCCGACGCGACGAAACCAGAGAGCTCGCCCGAGTCGAGAACCTCCATCACCGCCGCCTTTTCCTCGGCGCCGATGGTGTTGTAGCGCGGGGTGGGCTTGGCATTGATCGGGGTTCCGCCCAGCAAGGCGAGTTTTTCGACGTTCATGGTGTGGCGTCCGTGGGTGAGGCGGTTACGACCGAAGACCAAGCCAGGCGGGAACGTCCCTCAGGGGGAAGACGGCCACCGCGCGGGCGGGGCAGCCGTCGCCGCCGACCAGGCGGGGCGGCGCGCCATAGAGCAGGAACTGCTCGTCCACCTCCCAGAGATTGACCAGGTTCTCGAGCAACACGATCTCCTTGCCGAGGATGATGCGGTGGTTGGGCGCTGGCGTGCCCATCACCGTCTCTTCCGGCTTGTCGATGTTGGGAAAATCCATGGCGATCATGTGCAGCTTCGGCTGCTCGGCGAGGAACTGGGCCGCGCCGCGCGTGAGATAGGGACCCTCGAGGAAGTACTCCTGTCCGCCCCAGGTGGCCCGCGCCCAGCCGGTGTCGAGCACCAGCTTCTCGCAAGACCCGAGCCAGGCGAAGCCTTCGAGGTCCTTGCGATCGATGGGATTGGCCCGCGTCTTGCCTGGAATGCGGGCGATGCGCGCGACGCCGCAGAGCTGGGCGAGTGGAATCTGGTCGATGGTTTTGCCCGTGGCGTAGGAATGAAAGGGCGCGTCGAGATGGGTCGAGACATGTGTGCCGAAAGTCACGATCTGGGCCGAGCGCGCCTCCACCTCGTGCCTCGCGGCTGGCCTAACCGACACCGGCGGCAGATAGGGTGATGGGTAACGGACCATGTTGTCCGCGAGCTCGACCGAAAGATCGACGATGCGCATGAATGGTGCTCCCTTCAGGGCGCGATCGGCCGACCCCGGGAGTCGGCTGATTTCAGCGCCGCTTCGATGATCTCGAGATTGCGTATGGCTTCCGCCGGGGTACAGCCGCCCGGCTCCGGTCCGCCGCGAAGGTGGTCGCGAAGGGCGGCGTGGGTCTCGACGAAACCGCCAACCACTCCTTGATGCAGGATCTCGCCGGGATCGGCGAGGTGAGCGTAACCGGGATAGACCCGATCCGGCACGGCGAGGGCGAGGCGCTTGACGGTTCCGGCATCGTGCAAGGCGAGTCGACGATCCGGATGGTAGAACTCCATCTCGAACTGATCGTATGCAAGTCCGTCAAAGCCGATCAGCACCGCGTCAAACCCGGATGCCGAACGGCAGCGATAGTCGAGGGCGCCGTCGCCGACGGGCCGCGCGCCAAGCGCCTGGACCTCGACGATGTCCCCGAACCAATGAAGCAGAAGGTCGACCATGTGCGAGGAGTAGTTGAGCACGCCCTTGCCATAGCGCATCACCGCCTTGACCGGCGGGGGGTCGAGCTGGCGGCGGAAGAGGACATGACCAGGATCGAGGCGGCGATTGAAATTCACCCGCAGGAGAACACCGGCCTCGCGGCAGGTCTCCGAGATCTCCCGCGCCATGGCGGCGGTCGACGCGAGGGGCTTTTCCACCAGCAGGACCTTCGGCTGGCAGGCGAGCGCGGCGGCGATCTGCGCGCGTCGCGTGGTCGTCGGTCCACCGACGACCACGATGTCGCCTCTGAGGCCGATGGGGTCGGATTGGATCGGTGCCGCGATTCGACCGCCCCAAAGCGCGCGCGACGCCTCGCGCGATGCGGCATCGGGATCCACCAACCCGGCGATCTCGATCCCCCCGGCGGCGAGCGCCGCGCCGACGTGGCTGAGCGTCTCCAATTCAGGTCGTTGGGCATTGCGGCTGCCGACGCGACCCAGCCCAAGGACAACGAGGGAAATCACGTCGCCCGGCGTTTCGCGCCGTGTCCCTTTTCCCACTCCCGGCGCAGGATGCTCATCATCAACGAGTCGTAATACCGGCCATTGCGGTAGACGAATTCGCGGCGCGCGCCTTCGTGGACGAAGCCGGCCTTCTCGTAGCTGCGCACCGCCCCCTTGTTGTCGGCATTCACTCCAAGCTGAATCGAGTTGAGGTTCAGAACGCCGAAACCATAATTCACCAGGAGTTCGAGGGCCTCGGTGCCGAGACCCTTGTTCCAGGCCTTGGGTTCGCCGATCAGGATGTTAAACTGCGCTCGCCTCGACGTCGGCGAGATCATATAGAGGCCGACGACACCGACCGCCGCGCCTGACTTCTTCTCGACCAGGGCGAAGACCACGGCGTCCGCCGCCTCGTGCGCCAGTTTCCACCACGCCTCCAGGTCGGAATCCCGGGTTGGGCGCCCGCCCATCTCCAGGAACGCGGTGACCGCGGGATTGTCGAGCCAGCGGCGATAGGCTTCGAGGTCTTCGCGTCGGAAGCCGCGCAGGATCGTCTTCTTTCCTTCCAGGAATCCGCCGCTCATGTCACCCCTCGCTTCCCCGACCATCGGCAATTCCCGCCGCGGCCGCAAACACGTCCTCGAACCACAGCGATTTTTCGTCTGGAAAGCCCTCGCCCAACCGCGGATCGCCATGAAGAAGCGCCGCCTCGAGCTTTCGCAGTTCGATTTGCGCGGCGCGGCGCTTGTCGGTCGTCGGCAAGGCGGCGAAATGGGCGAGCGCCATGCGACATCTCTTGAGCAGCGATGCCGGAGTCGTCGCCGGCGTCGATCCGAGGAGATTGGCGCCGTGCTTGCGATACCGCACCACGACCCCGTCGGCGCGGCGCGCGGTCCGGCCGGCATCGAGAAGCGTGGTGAAGAGCCACCAATCGGTCGCGTCATTGGCGCGGGGCGGGTGGAGCGCCGTCGCCGTCAACCTGTCGCGACGCATGGCGGTATTGGAAAGGCCGAGGAAATTCCGTCGCGTCACAGGATCCGACGACGAGACGACCGCCGGAACGTCGATGCCTTCGAACAGGGTCGGGCCCAGGGGCCGGCCTTCCTCGTCAATCGGTCGCGCGTCGCCGAAAGAGATGTCGGCGCGCGCCAACGCCCCGAGATGCCTGCCCAGGGCGCCCGTCTCGATTTCGTCGTCGGCATCGAGAAAGACCAGGACCTCGGCCTCGGCCCGAGAACCAGCCGCCAGCATCGTCCCCCGCACCTCGGCGATGGTCGAACCCGGCGCGCTCAAATGGACCGAGACCGGCAGGTCGCCGAGACTTCGCGCAAGCGTGCCTTCGGGCTCGCGGAGATCGTCGATGGCCGCGACCAAGCCGACCTCTCGGCCGGCCGTCTCGGCGCGAAGCATCCGGGCATAGGCGGGAAGAAAACGCCGCGCCCCTTCATAGAACGACGTGCAAACCGCGATGCGCAAGGCCCGAAGTCAGCCCGCAATCTGGAAATCGGCGAGTTGAAGCACGCAATTGGCCGGTATGTCCCGTGCCGCGACCATGCCGACCAGGTGGTCGGCGAAGTCCGGCGGCAGAGCCGTGCCGGGACGGCGATAGGTCAAATGATCGAGAGCGATCTTCTCGCCCTTCCGGATGGCGCGGGCCGAGACGATGCTGCGGCGGAAGCCCTTGCGCTGGCTTTCGTCCCGGGCGGTGACGATCCGCCGAGCCGTGCCGAGCGCCGCGTGGATGCGCCGTGCTCCCGTGACGATGGCGGCAAGTTCCCTGGGATCGGCCGAGATCGAGTGGTCCCAGCCGGGCATGGTCTTGTCCAGGGTGAAATGCTTTTCGATGACAACGGCGCCCCGGGCGACGGCGGCCAGGGGAAGCTCGACCCCGATGGTGTGATCGGAAAAACCGACAGGATAGCCGAAGGCCGCGGCAAGGGTGTCGATGTTGCGGAGATTGACCTCCTCGTCCTTCGGCGGATAGAGCGCGATGCAATGAAGTATCACGATGTCGCGACAGCCCTCGTTTTCGATCAACCGGACGGCGGCGTCGATCTCGGCAAGGCTCGCCAGGCCGGTCGACAGCACGATCGGCTTCTTCTTCGACGCGACATAGCGTAGGAGATGGGGATTGGTCACGTCCATCGAAGCGATCTTGATGAACGGCGCCCCCAGCTCGACCTGGACGTCGACTTGATCGTTCTCGAAGGGCGTGGAAGCGAAATCGATGCCGATCTCGCGGCAGAACGCGGCCATGCCCCGCAGGCGAGCCGGCGTCATCGCGTAGAGATTCATGGTCTCGCGGAGGGTCGGCTGGCCGCCCGCCCTCCCGTCGGGATTGAAGGCGTCCTTGTCGTAGACCTCCTTGGCGAAGAGGTTCTCGTCCCAGGACTGGAACTTGACGCAATCGGCGCCGGCCTCCTTGGCCGCGCGGATCAGCTTGCGGGCGATTTCCATGTCGCCGTTGTGGTTCGCGCCAAGCTCGGCGATGACATAGGGCGCGCCGTCTTTCCTGAACGTCATGACTTCTTCCTTTTTCCTGCCGGCGTCCCACGCCACAGCGTGACCGCCCGCACCAGCGTCGCGGCCGGCACCGATGCCTGCTGCAATACGACCGCCCCGGCCCCGATCATCGAGGCACGCCCGACCGTCGCGCCACCCAGAACGATCGCGCCGGGAGCGACCTGGGCGCCATCGCCGAGAACCGCGTCATGTTCGACGACCGCCCTTGTATTGACGATGACGCCATGCCCGATCACGGCCGCCGCCTGCACCATAGCGCCGGCGAGCACCACGGTTCCCGCTTCGAGACGCGCCGAGGGGCTGACCCAGGCGGCGGGATGAGCCACGACCGGAACGGAAAAGCCGCGTCGCAGCAGGGCCTCGACGACGACGAGGCGACGAGCCAGCGCATCGGGCGTCACTCCGCCGAGGCCGATGACGATCTCGTGGGAGCGCGGGTCGAGCTCGCCCTCGGTCGTGGCGACGCGCCGAACCTTGGGCCATTCGACCTCGCGCCGGTCGACATATCCAGCGATGCGCCGGCCCATCGCCGCCAGCGCATCGGCGACCACCTTGCCGTGGCCGCCGGCGCCAACGAGAACGAGAACGCGTTTCTCCCCCGCCATGCCGAGATCAGGCGAAATGGCGGATGGTCTTGACCAACGCCTCGACCTTGGGGGCCGCTTCCTCGACGCCGCCGTAATTGGTGACGAACTGCATCAACCGCGGCTGAAGCCGATCGGCCACGGGACAGATCGGGCGGGGAAATTCCAGATTGTCGTAGAGCGGCGGGCAGATCTTGCGCCAGGCGCCGCTGGCGAACAGCGTCTCGTCGTAGAGAAGCGCCCAAGCCGCGTAGATGCCATCGCCACCGAAATCGAAATATTTTTGGCGAAAATCGTGCCAGGAGACGTCGGTGCGCTCGTAGCGGCAGCCGAAGGTCCAGTAGGTGTTGACATAACCCTCCGGCACCCTCTGAGGCTTGAGATAGTCGCAGCCCTTGATCGCCTCGAGATACATGTTGGCGATCCTGACACGCATGTCGACGAACCAATCCATGCGTTCGGTCTGGGCGAGCCCGACGGCCGCGGCCACCTCCGGCATGCGGTAGTTGAAGCCGTAGGCATCGTGCCGCTTGTAGCTGGGGTCCTGGAAGATGTCCTTGAGACGGCGGATGCGCCCATCCGCGGCCGGCAGGGCGGCATAGCCGAGACTGCCGAACTTGCGCATTTTCGTCGCGTATTGCTCGTTGTCGGTGACGACGATGCCGCCGTCACCGGTCGTGATGTGCTTGGAGTTCTCAAGGCTATAGCTGGTGATCTCGGCGATGGTGCCGATGTTGCGGCCCTTGTACATGGCCTGGTGCGCCTCGGCGGCGTCGTTGATCACCGGGATGCCGTGCTTGCGGCCGATGGCCATGATGGCGTCCATGTCGCAGGGAAGGCCATAGAGCGGCACGGGCATGATCGCCTTGGTGCGTGGGGTGATCTTCCGCTCGATATCGGCGGGGTCGATGTTGAAGGTCTCGTAGTCGACATCGGCGAAGACCGGGATGGCGTTGCAGGACAGCACCACGTCGAGATTCGATATGACGGTCAGCGGCGGGATGATGACTTCGTCGCCATAGCCGACGCCAACGGCATACAGCGCCGCGTGCAGGGTTCCGGTGCCGGAATTGAAGGTGACGGCGTATTTGGCGCCGACCTTGTCGGCGAAGGCCCGCTCGAAGCGATTGTTGAAATCGCCGAAGGTGCCCGAACCCGCGCCGGAATCGATCACTTCGCGGAGGTAGTTGAGTTCGTTGCCGGAAAAGCGCCACGTGTTCTTCATCTCGCTCTCTTTCCTAACTGACCGGGAGATCGTGGCCGCGCCAGGCTCCCAGCGCGTCGATAACCCGATCCTGTTGCGTCTTGCTGAGGCTGCTGGAGCACGGGAGGGAGACCAGCGTGCCTGACAGGCATCGCGCCGCGTAACCCGAAAGATAGCGCGGCGCGGCGGCATAGGGTCCCTGGCCGGAGAGGCAGCGCCAGAACGTGCGCGCCTCGATTCGCCGCGTCTTGAGCCGGGCCTCGAGGGCCACGGCGTCCTCCGGGCTCGCGGTTCTGACCGAATAAAGCCAGCAACCGCTCTCGGCCCAGTTGGCGCGCGGCATGGCGCCAAGATCCGCCCGCCCCGAAATCGCGGCGTCGTAGCGATCGGCGATGGCGCGCTTGGCGGCCAGCATGTCGTCGAGCCGCTCGAGTTGGGCGACGCCCACCGCGGCATTGAGATTGGTCATGCGGTAGTTGTAGCCGACCGCGTCATGCTCGTAGATCGGCGTCGGGCGGGCGGTGGTCGAGAGATGACGGATCGTCTTCGCCCAGTCGTCGCGGTCGGTGACCACCATGCCGCCACCCCCGGCCGTGACGGTTTTGTTGCCGTTGAAGCTGAACATGGCGATGTCGCCCAGCGACCCGACCGGCCGGCCCTTGTAGCGCGCGCCAATGGCGCCGGCGGCGTCCTCGACCAGGGGCACGCCGAAGTCGCGGCAGACGGCGGAAAGCGCGTCCATGTCGGCGGGATGGGCGCAAGCGTGAACCGCGATGACGGCGGCAATTCGCCGTCTCGAGGTATTCAGCGCCTCGCGCACCAAGTCGGGATCGAGCGTCCAGCTTTCCGGCGTCACGTCGACAAAGCAGGCCTCGCCCCCAGCGTGATAGATGGCGGCGGCGCTGGCGGCGAAGGTCCAGTCGGGAACGATGGCCAAATCGCCCGGCTTGAGGCCGACGGCGGTCAACGCCAGTTGCAGGCCGGCCGTGCCATTGACCGTGGCGACCGCGTGACGCCGGCCGGTGAGCGCGGACATGCGCTTTTCCATTTCCACGACCCGCGGGCCAGCGGTCGAGACCCAATTGTCGTGGACGCATTCGGCGAGATAGCGCGCCTCGTTTCCCCGAAGATCGGGAACGGCAAGCGGAATGGTATCGAGCTCGTTCATGTGCCGGGAATGTAGGAGCGCCGTACCGGGACGCCGGCCTGGCGCAGCGCCTCCTTGGCCATGTTCGGCGTGACGTGGCGGAAATGGAATATGCTTCCCGCGGCGACCGCCGAGGCGTGCCCATCGACGGCGGCGGCGACGAAATCCTCGACCCGGCCCGCGCCGCCGGCGGCGATCACCGGAATCGACACGGCGTCGGCAACGCCGCGGGTCAGGTCGATGTCGTAGCCTTCCATCGCGCCATCCTGGTGCATCGCGCAGATGATGATTTCCCCGGCACCGCGCCGCTCCGCCTCCCGCGCCCAGGCGGCGGGCTCAAGGCCGGTCGGATGCTTGCCGTTGCGGGTGAAGACCTCGTACCGCCGGTCGGGATGGCGTAGGGCATCGATCGACACCACGATGGCCTGTCGCCCGAGCAGGGCGGCGCCGGCCTCGATCAACCCGTGCACCTCGACGGCGGCGGTGTTGATGACCACCTTCTCGGCCCCCGCCGCGATCAGGCGCTTCATGGTCTCGACGTCCTTGACCCCGCCGCCCACGGCGAAGGGCACGGTGAGCTCATCGGCGATGCGGCGGACGAAATCCTCGTTGATCGCCTCGTCATAGCCGGCGCAGCCGATGTCGAGAAGAACCAGCTCATCGACCTTGCGCTCCTCGAACACCCGGGCAATCGACATCGGGTTGGCGACGGTCCGCGGGCGCGTGAAGCGGAAGGGCTTGTTGAGGCCGCCATCCTTGATCAGAAGGATGGGAATGACCCTGGTCTTGAGCATGGTCTCGCTTCAGCGGATGGTCGCGGACAGGAAGTTGACGATCATGCGCTTTCCGGCGTCCTGGCTTTTTTCCGGATGGAACTGAGCGGCGAAGACGTTGTCCTTCTCGACCGCCACCGTCACCTCGCCGCCGTAATCGGTGGTGGCAGCCACGTCCCCGGGATCGTCGCAATGAAGCGCGTAGCTGTGGGCGAAGTAGAAGTCTGTGTCCTCGGCGATGCCGTCGAACAGGCGGGACGGCTTCCTGACCCGGACGCCATTCCAGCCCATATGCGGGATACGCAGGCCGTGCCTTTCGGCATCGAGGCGCCGCGCGTCGCCGGCGATCAGGCCGAGGCCCTCGTGGCGTCCATCCTCCTCGCTCGAGCGAGCCAGAAGCTGCATGCCGAGACAGATGCCGAGGACGGGCTTCCCCCCATCGCGCGCCGCCGCGAGCAGAGGCTCGACCAACCCCGAGGCCCGCAGCTTGGCGATCGCGTCCTTGAAGGCACCCACTCCGGGCAAGACCACGGCGCGCGCCACCCCGACCGCGGCGGGATCGGCGCTGACCACCGCCTTCTCTCCGGCCTTCTCGAAGATTTTCTGGACGTTGCGCAGGTTGCCGACGCCGTAGTCCAGGATGACGACGCCACTCACGGATTGCGCCTGGCCTCGATCCATTTGCTCTTCATCACCAGGCCGCCGTCGATATCGCGCAGGAACTTGCCTTCCCTGGTCTCGAATATGGCGGGGTTGGTGAATTGGTCGCAGATCTCGTCGAACTCGACCTTGGGCATCTTGAAGTGGTCGCAGAAGACCGCCACCGATTCCTGAGGATAGTGCCCGTCCCAGCGTTCGACCAGGCGCAGTGCCTGTTCGCGGTCGATATAGCCGTGCCGCAGGTCTCGGCTGGCGTCGTCGGTGGCGCGACCATAGCCGTATTTGCAGTACTTGACGTAGTCGTGGAGGTTCATCGACAGGCAGTCGAGCTTTTCGTAGTCGCCATAGGTGGTCTCGACCCGGTCACGCCGCCGCTTCCAACCCAGCGGCTCGATCGCCTCGACCTGCTTGCGGGCGTCCCAGAAGAAGTAATAGCCGAGGAAGACCCCGAGGCAGCCCATGTTGCCCCGGACGGCGGCGAGCCTTTCCTTGGTCGGGAACAGGTAGGGCTTGAGATCGGACAACGTGAGGCCGGTCTCCGGCCCGACCAGGTCCTGCGGCCTCAGGCCGTTGAGGCCGCCGAAATCATGGATCCAGTCGTTGTCCATCTCGCGCAGCTTCTGGTCGTCGATCCAGAAATTGCCGGCGAACTCCATGCGCCCCTCGCCCCAGACGATGAGGGGAATGTCGAAGGCGACGGCATACGTATAAGGCAGGCTCCAGATCGCGAGGTGGTTCGCCCATTCGTTGTCTCCCACCCGCTTGAGCCCCTCGATGATCAGTTTTTCGTAGACGATGGGATTGCGCTTGACGTGAATCAGATCGACGCCCATGCGGTTGAGGTTCTCGAGGTTCTGGCGGCCGATCTCGGTCGGCAGAGTCGGCTCGAAACAGAGACAGAGCGGCCGGAGTTTGTAGATGTCCTTGATGACGTGAAGCTGCCAGGTCGAGTCTTTGCCCCCCGAAACCGGGATGATGCAGTCATAACGCAGGGGATCGTCGCCGCGGGCCTTCTCGATCAGCGCCTCGAACTCGGCCTTGCGCTTGGCCCAATCGATGGGCGGGTATTTGCCGATGCCCAGCTTGCGCTCGGCCATGCGGCAGGCATCGCAGACGCCTTCATCGTCGAGATCGAGGTCGGGCCGCGTCGACGGCATGACGCATTTTCGGCAATATCTCATGTCCCGTGCTCTTGCGAATGGAATGTCAGTAGGCGATCGGCACTTCGCCCGGGAAAATCTCGCGGGCAAGCGCCAGGAGTTGGTAGTCGCCGTAGCGCCGGCCGACCAGTTGCAGTCCGTAGGGCAGGCCGTCGGGTCCTTTGAACAGCGGCAGCGAGATCGCCGGCGCGCCGCAGAAAGTCCAGATCAGGCAGGAATCGTCCGGTTCCGCTCCCTCGGCGATGGTCGGCGCCTCGCCGGAAACCGAGAGCGTCACCAGGGCATCGTAGTTTTCCATCATCGCGTCGTATTCCGCTTTGATCGATCTTTGGCGAGCGAGCGCGGCATTGAACGCTTCAACCGGCGTCGCCCGCCCCTCGTCGGTGATCCGGCGGAAGATCGGGCTGATGCCTTGCTCGCGCGCGAGTTCCCTCTGGAAATAGTAGGCCAAGCTTTTGTGATAGATGGCTTGGTGAATTGGGTGGACCTCGGCGAGGGGGCCATCGCGGAGGTCGAGCTCGTCGACCTGCATGTCGCGGCGGTTGCCAAGCTGATGGGCGAACTCGGTGATCGTCTCGCGGGCGTAGGGCTTGGCGGTATTCCATTTGGGATGGATGGCAAGGCCGACCCGCCAATCCCTTCGACCATCGCGCCGCGACGTGTTGCCAAGAATGCCACGCTCGGTGATCGGGTAATCGCGACCACGGATGCGCAATGCATCAAGGCCCAGTTCGATGTCGTCGACCGTGCGCGCGAACCAGCCGATGGTGTCGAGGGTGTCGGCGGTCTTGAGCACGCCCGTCCGCGGTACCAGACCGAAGGACGGCTTGAAGCCGATCACGCCGTTGTAGCTCGCCGGCCGAATGATCGATCCCGCCGTCTGGGTGCCCAGGGCGAAAGGCACGGAACCCGACACCACCGCCACGGCGGAACCCGAGGAGGACGTCCCGGCGATGTGTTGGCGGCTGCGGGGATTGAGGGTCTTTCCGGGATCATGCACGGCGAATTCCGCCGTCACGGTCTTGCCGACGACGACGGCGCCCGCCATGCGGGCCGACCACACCGGGCGCGCGTCGTTGCCGGCGTGGAATCCGTCCCACAGGCCGCTGCCCATCTTGGTCGGGCCATGCATGGTGTTGAAGACGTCCTTTACCCCGATCGGAGCGCCAGCGAGAAAGGGCGTCGGGCGCCATGATTTCCAGTCGACCTTGTCGTATTCGGCGGCGTCCTCGAGGGCGCGATCGCCGTAGAGGTATTCCCAGGCCTTGACTTTGGCGTCGCGTTCCGTGATCGCCTGGTGGCAGGCGCGCACCCATTCCGTGGGCGAAATCGCCTTGCGGCGAACGAGATCGGCGCCCTCGCGGACCGTGAGGGTCGCGAGGTCGGTCTTGGCCGAGGCGCGAAGAGCGACGTTCACTTGAGGGCCTCGCGGGCGCGGGCGGCGGAGTCGATCTCGGTTCGGCGTCGGCGAGCGTCGTCGAGGGCCGCCTGGATCTCCTCGCGGGTGAGGTAGCCAAGCTTGTCGCGTTGGCGGTCCATGATGGCGTAGAACTCGTCGCGACTGTACCCGGTGATATGAAGATAGTAGTCGAGAATCTCCGGCTCGACCGGGTCGATGTCCCGCATCAATTCGTAGCCTTCCTCGAGGGTCAGGATGCCGGCGCGGATGTCCTGGCAGACGTGTTCCGTGGTTCGGCCCATGCCCCGCTTGAGAAAGCGCGTGAAATCATGGACGCCGGGCATGCGGCATTCGACGCTCTTGTAGCATTTGTACGTGCCCTCGACCTTGTCCTCGAGCCAGCCGTATTTCTCGCGCAGGAACTCGGTTTGTCTTTCGCCGTCCCAGAAGATGTAGTCACCCATGTGAACCTGGACGACGCCAAGCGCGTCCAATTCTTCCTGTCGTGGCCACATCAGGGGCTCGAGATCGCGCGCAGTCAGATCGCCTTTGGCGAAATCCCTTGGGGCCACCTTGGCCGATTCGGCGACCTGGGTCGCGACATTGTATTTGACCGGCTGGTCATAGGTCGCCTTGCCGGTTCCTTCCGCCGCCGACTCGCCCCAGACGATCAGGGGAATCTCGTAAAACAAGGCGGTCTTCAGGGAAAAGCTGCCAACGCCGGTGTGGCAGTGCCAGCAAGCATCGCCAATCGACTCGAGTGAATGTCGGGCGCATTTGTTCACCAACTGCCGACTCGGGGTGAACATGATATGATCGACGTTGAAGGTCTCTATGGTCCGTTGGAGGTTCTTCCAGCCCGAGTCCGACCACCAATTGTGCGAGAAGGTGACTGCCAGCGGCTTGAGCTTGTATACCTGGGTCAGCATGTAGAGCTGAAACGCGCTGTCCTTGCCGCCGCTGATCGGACAAAGGCAATCGTACATCTTGTGTTTGCCGCGAAACCGCTCGAGCAACTGACGCAGCAGCTTTTCGCGCTCCGACCAGTTGATCCGCATCTTCTGTTCCGACGAGCGGCACGCCGTGCAGATCTGCAGCTCGTCATACGAGATCGACTCCTCGCTGGTCGGCAGGCCGCAACGGCTGCAATAGCGAAGATTCGAGAACATCGGCTTGCGGCGTTCGTGGATGTAGGCCATATCGCCTCCTAGTCGCGTCGAAACGGGTCGAAATGCGGATCGACCTTCGTGATCAGGCCGGTGCCAGCCAGCGCGGCGACAGCCTCGTCGAAATCGAATACGGACATGCCGTAACGATCGGCGATCTCCAGCAGATCCATGGTGCCGTCGACGCTTCCCATCAACTCGAAATAGGCCCGGGCAATCTGGTTGCCGTGTCGCCCACCACCGGCGCCGTGTTGGTAGGGAAAGATGCCATGCTTGGTCAAGAACGGATCGACGACGTAATTGCCCTTCCACGTGACATTTCGCTCTAGGATCAGAACGGCGTCGAGTACGGTCTGTAGCGTCTCCAAGAGATACTCTGGTCGAACGAGCGCGAGATCGTCGGCCGAGCTGTGGTAGGCGGGATATCTGTCGAGGACGGGGCCGCCGCGCGTGAAGGTCCCAAAAGGCAACCGCAGACCAACGCCGTCAAAATGGCCCGAATCCGACCCGCCGGTCCAGCGCGAATAGGGCAGGAACTGATCGGGCCAATTGTTGATCTTCAGCGCATGCCGCGCGGCGCGATCGAAGGCACTGCCGCCCCGAAACGTCGGCGTGTACGACACGGGCCATGCATCGCCCACCATCATTAGGCAATAACCGCCCACGGTTTTGGCGATCCGGTCCGGATGGGCGGCGATATACGTGATCGCACCGATGCTTTCTGGCCAAAGGGCCAATCGGTACGTGTAGCGCAGCTTTGGCATCCGACGGAGAAGCCGGAAGAGCTCTATGGCCACAACGACGCTCGACAGATTGTCGTTGGCGCCACGTGGATGACAAAGATAGGTGTTGATCAGTATCTCGCGATTGTCATCTCCCGGGATCAGGTGCTCGCCAATGCGGAGATGGCCCGGGCGGTGCTCGGTGGCGACGTGCACGCGATACCTGCCCGGCGGAAGCGCATCGACCGTTTCGCGGCTCGCGCAAAGCCCCCACTGATCCCGGTAGTAGAATTGGCGGAGCGGGATCGCGTCGGGAAGACGCGTATGGCATTCGATCCTGCGGACCAGTTCCTCTCGATCAAGCACCCCGTCAAAGGATCCCGAATAGAGCGGTACATGATAGCAATGCCGCTCGTAATCGATTATCCGTCGTCCTGATTCGTCCTCGACCCACGCTTCGCGGACATGGAATTCGTTGGGGATCGTCCAGCCGAGGACCTCGGTGCCGCTGGCGAATTCCGAGATCGATAGGGGCAGCCGGGAGTTCAAGCGGGTCAACGAGTCGAGAAAGCCAGGCCCGCAGAGGGACCGGTAGAGCGGAAAAAGCTCTTCCATCATCGACCACATCGATGCCCGGCTGCCTTCGCCGACCAGACGCCCCGATTCGCCCCGCATCAGTCTCCTCGCTTCCGAACTCGTCCGGCGAATGCTTCAGCCGCGCTTCAGCCCGGTCACCAGGAAATGGTCGTTGACCAGCCCGAACAGATCGTCGGTCACGCGGCCGACCCTGACCTCGTTGAACACCTCACCGAAATAGAGCTCGGCGTAACGCCGCGATTCGACAATGCAAAACACCTCGCCCTTCCTGAAATCGTCATCCCGAGTGATCCGATAGCGATGATTGCCCAACGGGCTGCACCCATCGAGAACCCAATTGTCCGGTCCGCAGGTCTGAAGCATCAGTCGTCCGCCGGGCTTGAGCACGCGGGCATATTCCCGCAGGCCCTTCCGCAAGTCGGCCTCGTCGGTTTCATAGTGGATCACGTCCCATGACACGAGGTAGTCGAAAGTCGCGTCGGGCCAGGGAAGTTCACGATTGAAACCTACTTTCACATCGACCTCGAAGCCGAAACGTCGCGTGTTGTCCTTGATAAGGTCGAGGATCGGCGCGCGAACCTCGGTGCCGTACAGCCGAAAACCGAGAGTGCCCAGAAAAATGAGATTGTTGCCGTTGCCGCACCCGACGTCGAGGACCTTGAGTCCCTTGTACTCCTTGGGAAAGCCGGGAATGTAGATTCCCTTGAAGATGCGGACGAGGTTCTCGCTGGGCCAACCGGCATTGAGGCCGGAGGCTTGATATTCGGCGAAGCTCCGGCTCCAAAGATCGAAAGAGCCTTCGTTCTGTTTTGGATCGCTCATGCATGCTCCTCGGCATTGCCGACGCTATTGCGTCACCCCATGAGGGCGCTCGTTCTCCGCCAACGCGGCGATTTCATCGGATCTTCCATTCTCCACCCAGGCGACCACGTCATCCTGATTGGCCACGAAGGCGTAGGGGTCGTTTTGAAGAAGATCGCGACAGGTCGTGATGATTTCGCTTGCCGTATTGGACGCGCAAATGAAAGGGCAGTCGGGCGCGTTATCGACCCCGGGGAGACCAGAAAGAAACGCGCGGATTTTCGGGTTTGCGGTCACCGTCGAGACCAAGCGTGATCGGACAAAAAGGGTCTCCTGCGTGGAACGGCGATCACGCCCGTCGATTTCAATGGTTCCTGGAAAGCGCTTGAAGTAGCGATACGGCACTTTGGCAGCCTCCTCGGCGCGATGATATAGGCCGCAGAATTCCCATGTCACTCCAAGCATCACCACCCGGGTCTTCTTGGTTTCGAACCAGGCCATGCCGCTGTCATCACCCCATCCCGTGCCACCCCGGCATGTGATGAGGTCGTCACCATGAGGCCCCAGGGCGAGAAAGCTTTGCCCAGGCTGCAACGTGCGTCGGCAGCCCGGATGATGGTGAAGGGTTTCGGCCAGAAGCCCGGTTTCCGGCCTCGTCCGCACCGGATCGTAATGACGATCACGTGGGTAGGTGTAGACCCAGCCGGGCATGGCAACTGTCCGCTTCGTCCCCGCCACTTCAAGCAAGGTCGCCAGGATTCGGCCCGGAATTTCGCGCCTGGGCAACTCCCAACCCTGCGCGAGCGACCAGAGGCCCGCGAAGACGAGAACGATTTCGTCTTCTGCGCGAACCATGGACTCGACGGATCGCGCCAAGATCTCCGTCATAGACCGGGTTGAGGTCAATTCGACCTCGTCACGGTCGGCCCTTGCGGGTTGGCCAGCTTCCACGCCTTCGCGGCCAAGATGGAATGACCGAGAGGGTTCAGATGCGTATCGTCGCGCCAGTACGCCATATTGCCGTTTCTCGCCTCCTCCAGGACCTCCGGCGTGATGTCGTCGAAGGAAAGCCCCGCCCGCCTCACCGATTCGGCGACGGCTTGCTTCAAGAAGTCCTCCTTCGACGTCGCGCTGTGCGACCTTCCGGACGGATAGACCGTGCTACGGTCCGGTACCCAGAAGACGAAACCGCGGCCAAGATGATCGCGGAGCGCTTCGGATAGGCGGACAAAGGCGCGATCAAGATGGGTCGCCTGAACCGCGCGAACCGCCGAACCCATGCTGGCGTTCAGGTCATTGATCTCTCGCTGATAGGGAAGATAATTGGCATAGGGCCCAACGTCCGGATTGAAGACGGTTTCAAAGTCATTGGCCTTTGTCTCGGCAGGTCGAAATTTCGATCGGACAAAGGCATATCCATGAAATCCAACACTGGCCCGCACATAGTCCCTCGAAACGCTCTTTGCGATCCGCAATAGTCCCGAAATATCTTCATAGGCCGATCGATCCGTTGCATCATTGCCTTCGAAAAAAAGAAGGACAACGATGAACCCCGGGCAAACAAGCAGGGCCCGATGCGCGAGGAGTTCCCTGAATAGTTCGATCTGATGAGAGGGGCTGGCCCCATAAACGCCCAGATTGATTATCCCACCCGACAAAGGTGCCGACTCCGAATATCGGCGCAACCGCGCCGACCAGATATCTCGACCGTCTGTCCCGTATCCGAAAGCGTACGAATCGCCCATGAGAACGAGCGACTGACACGTGCGTCCCTGACTTGGTGGATTTCTCAATCCCAAATGGTCCGTTTCGATCTCGACATGGCGCGACTCGAAGTACTCTTGTGGTTCCAAATAGCCAGCCGCCTGACCCTGAGTCATGACGGAAGATCGAAAATTGGGGTCCTGCGTCGCGGTCACGTATCCATCCGACGTCAGAAGGTAGCGGTGCCGCGGCATGCCGCGAAGATCGTGCAATTCGCTCAGCCGAATTACGTCGAAGTAAAGCCCTAGGCCCTGTTTACGAAGTCGCGAAGCGTAGACAACGA
>Ga0194120_10003528_pt1 | contig 25378 bp, 12 predicted proteins | sample TA2MahCa65mmetaG_FD_148642 | JGI IMG/M metagenome (GOLD analysis project Ga0194120, IMG submission 148642) | Freshwater microbial communities from Lake Tanganyika, Tanzania - TA2015019 Mahale Deep Cast 65m | ecosystem: Environmental > Aquatic > Freshwater > Lake | place: Tanzania: Lake... | reverse complement strand
AGGGCTGAGGTACTTCCGGCCGCGGCTGCGGCCTGCCAGCGACCGAAACTGCCTGAATTTACTTCAGGCAGTTCTTGGTCGCTGCCTCGATCGCAACCACCACGGAGCCTGTCGGACGATAATCCGACAGGCTCCTAGTAGGCGAAACCGATTGAGGATTTGTTGCGGCATTACGGTCCGTATCCCGACGCGAATTTGGGGTTTCGCCTACTAGCGCGTCACGGGCTGAGCATACCGCGGATCATCACCCAGCCCAGGCCGATCGCCGCCACCAGCGCCACCGAGGCCGTCGCTCCGCAGCCGAGCAGCAACCAACGACCGACCAGGACCTCGACCTTCGCTTCGGGCTTGCCGGGGGCGATCGGCCGGTCACTGCCGGGCATGCGGTCGGCGGTGGCGGGCAGTTCGGTGTTCGGTTGCGCCATGCCGGCGATCCTCCCGCCCTTGTCGATTGCCGTCAATTCCGCTACACCGCCGGCCACGCCGCAACCCGCGCGCGGAGCTTGCCCGAACATGCCGACTGGTCGCCGACAAAAAGTGCTCGAACGCCTTGCGGCCCTGGAGCAGCAGGCTGAAATCGGCGGCGGCCAGGACCGCATCGACAAACAGCACAAGGCCGGCAAGCACACCGCCCGCGAGCGCATCGAGCTGCTGCTCGACGCCGGCAGCTTTGTCGAGATGGACAAGTTGGTCACGCACCGCTGCACTGATTTCGGCATGCAGGACAAGGCGGTTCCGGGTGACGGCGTGGTGACCGGCTACGGGCTGGTCGACGGCCGGACGGTTTTCGTGTTCGCACAGGATTTCACCGTGTTCGGCGGGTCGTTGTCTGGTGCGTTCGCCGAAAAGATCTGCAAGGTCATGGATCACGCCACGCGGGTTGGGGCCCCGGTGGTCGGCCTGAACGACTCGGGCGGCGCGCGCATCCAAGAGGGCGTGGTCAGCCTCGCCGGCTACGCTGAGATCTTCACCCGCAACACCCTGGCCTCGGGCGTGGTGCCGCAGATCTCACTGATTCTCGGCCCGTGCGCAGGCGGCGCGGTGTACAGCCCGGCGATCACCGATTTCGTGGTGATGGCGCAGCAGACCAGTTTCATGTTCATCACCGGCCCCGACGTCATCAAGACCGTGACCCACGAGGAGGTGACGCAGGAGGACCTGGGCGGCGCCATGCGCCACGCATCGACTTCTGGGGTCGCCCATTTCGCCTGCGACGACGAGCGCCAGGCCATCGCCACGGTCCGTGCGCTCTTGAGCTACCTGCCGCAGAACAACCTGGAGAAGGCGCCGATTGTGCGCAGCGACGACCCGTGGGACCGCCGCGACCCGGCGCTGGCGACGCTCGTGCCCGACGAGGCGACCAAACCCTACGACATCAAGGCGGTCATCGCGGCCATCGTCGACGAGGGAAATCTGCTCGAAGTCCACGAACATTTTGCGCGCAATATCGTGGTCGGCTTTGCGCGGCTGGACGGCCAGGCGGTCGGCATCGTCGCCAACCAACCGGCGGTGCTGGCCGGCTGCCTCGACATCGACGCCTCGACCAAGGCCGGCCGCTTCGTGCGCTTTTGCGATGCCTTCAACGTGCCCATCGTCACGTTCGTCGACGTGCCTGGCTTCCTGCCCGGCACGCGCCAGGAGCACGGCGGCATCATCCGCCACGGCGCCAAGTTGCTCTACGCCTACGCCGAGGCCACGGTGCCCAAGCTCACGGTCATCACCCGCAAGGCCTATGGCGGCGCCTACGACGTCATGGGCAGCAAACACGTGCGCGCCGACCTGAACTTTGCCTGGCCCACCGCCGAGATCGCGGTCATGGGCCCCGAGGGCGCCGTCAACATCGTGTACCGCCAAGAACTGTCCAAGTCGACTGATCCGGCCCAAGCGGCGCGGGACTATGCCGAGCTGTATCGCGACACATTCGCCAATCCGTTCAAGGCCGCCGAACTCGGCTACGTTGACGAGGTGCTGCGGCCCGAAGACACCCGGCCGCGGCTCATCCAGGGCTTGCGCATGCTGGCCAGCAAGCGCGCGCACAACCCGCCGCGCAAGCACGGCAATATTCCGCTGTAGTCCGACAAGGCCGGCCGGTGCAGCCAAGGCCTTGCGCGGTCACGGTCCACAAGGGGGCAACGCGGCCAGCGATTCTGCCACCCAGCGCCACGCTGGCGCAGTCGCGGCGACGGCAAACAGCGCATGGTTGGCCCCAAGCAGGCCCACGGCGACCGGCATCGGCGCCCGAACGCGGCCCTGACCCGCCTCGCAGGCCGGCAACACCGCGCACGTCGCTTCGCAGGTGACGAGGCTGTCGTGCCCCGCTCACGCCCGCGCTTGGGCGCCCCAGGTCTGCGAAGTGGCACGGCCAGAACCCCAGAACAGGATTGGCAGCACGGCGACCGCCCCGATGGCGACGCGCAGGGGGCGGTCACCCGTCGAAAGAGGCAGTGGCTCCGAGCGACAGGCGGTTCGGGGCTTGCAGCCGGGCGGCGCGGCGCAGGCCGGCGTTGCGCGGCTCGGACAGGCAGCGTTGGACTTCTGAGGTGTAGAAGATGCCGTCGCCTTGCAGGCGCGGGTGCCCGTCGTTCCACGCGAGCCAGCCGCGGTCGGCGAGCACTTGCCACCACGGCGCAAAGTCGACGGCCAGATCACTGCCGAACGTGCGCGCATAGGCGTCGGCGTCGAGCCACGGACAGCCTTCCAGGCCCTTGAGCACGTAGATGAGTTGCAAGTCCACGCGATTGAAATCGAAAATCGACTCGACGGCGCTGCGGCCGGCCTCGAGGCGCGCATGGTACGGTTCGCGGCCGCTGACGTTGCGGTAGGCGTGCCCGGGCTGATCGAGCGTGCCGGCGAAAAGCGAGTTGGCCCCGTAGCCGACGCCCAAGCGGTCGTTGTGCAGGGCGTCGCGGTACATCTCCAGGAACTGCACCGGCCGTTGGTCGGCGCGGCAGTAGTCGGTGTAGCTGTCCGAGCGGTAGCCGAGTTCAAGCAAGGTCGCCCGACCAGCCAGGAAAGCGTCGCGGCTGACCTCGACCGGCGGCAGGTTGTGCTTTTCGCGGGCGAACACCGAGTCGCCGCCGAGCGTCAACGGGTGGTTGACGATGCCGTCGACGCCCCAGGCGTGCAGCAACCGCACGTCGTCGACCACGTCGGCAGGCGTCTGCTCGAACCAGCCGGTGATCAGGTCGACCGAGCAGTGGATCCCGCGGGCGCGGCAGAACTCGACCGTGCGCTGGATGTGCTCATTGCGCTGGGTCCGGCCGCTGTACTTGATCAGGTGCTGCTTGAGGACCTGGGCGCCGACGCTGATGCGGTTGACGCCGACCTCGTGCAGCGCCTCCAAGCGACCGGGGGTGAACAGGCCCGGCGTGCCCTCAAAGCTGATTTCACAGCCGGGAGCAAATTCGAACAGGTGGCGCAGGCAGGCAAAGATCTGCCGGATGCTCGCCTCGGACAAGAGGTTGGGCGTGCCTCCGCCAAAGTAGAGCGTGCGCAGGCTGCGCCGGCCCACCTGCTGCGCCACGCGGCAAACTTCCAAGAGCAGATCGGCCACGTAGGCGTCGACCGCTTTGTAGGTGTGGTAGTCCTCGCGGGCGAAAAGGCAGAAGCCACAGGCCTCGGGATCGGTCGGCGGGCAGAAAGGAATGTGCAGGTACAGGTTCAGTGGTTTGTCGCTGTCCATCGGCGCCAGCAACGCGGCCTGCGGTGCCTCGCGCACCGCCCAGAAGCGCGGCGAGGGATGGCCATACTGGATCTTGGTCCCCGGTTCGCGGCTCAGGTGCTTGTCGAGGTAGGCAGCCACTTCCGCGGCGCTCGGGCGGACATCCATCAGTGCCTCGTTGCGTCGGCCAGCCGCTGGGGAGGGCGACCGCCGTCCGCAACCCGCCGTCCGGTTCGACGACGCCGGGCTGCGGCCATGGATTGCATCGTAGCGGACGTCGCGCACGCTGGCCATAGCGGCGTACGGTCGATGCGCACCCGCCGCCCGATGGACCGGTCTGAACGCTCCCCGGTCGGGCAGCACGCCCCGCCCACAACCCGGTCAGGGCCAATTGACCTTGATCGTCTGCTGCGCCTGCACTTCGCCCACCAGGGTCTTGGTCCCGTCCGGCCATGCCACCGTCACGGCGGTCGCCTTGCTCGCGGCGCCGAGGCCAAAATGCGCCACCCGAGTCGGCGTGCCGCCAAACGCCCCGCTGCCAAACAGCCACCGCGTGACCTTCTTGCCGCCAATGGTCGCCGTGACGGTGGTGCCGAGCGCATCCTGGTTCTTGCCTTTCCCCTGGACCACCACGCGCATGCTCGACCCCTTCTTGGGCAGGTCGTTGCGCAGGATGCGCACCAACGAGGTCATGATGTCCGGGCCGGGCCGGGTCTGCACCACGTCCAGGTCGCCGTCGTCGTCCAGGTCGATCGGCCGCTGCTCGACCAGGATGATGTGGGCGTAGGCGCCGCCGACGACGCGGTAGGCGGTCGCGCCGCCTCCCACCTTGCTGAGGTGCATCACGTCGACGCTCGGCACCCCCTTGAACATCGAGGCCAGTCCGCTGCTCTTGCTGACCAGGCACATGGTCTTGGGGTCGGCGGTCATCTGCACCGGCAGGTTGGCCGCGTTGGCGACCCACAGGTCCTCGAGCCCGTCGTGGTCGAAGTCGGCGATGATCGGCGACCACGAGCTCGCCGCCCAGTTGGGCGCCCAGGTGTCGTAGTCGCCGCCCTTGTCGACGAACGCAAACGGCGCAGTGCCCTTCCACTGCGGAGAATTGATGTACACCGGGGTCGGCCCGGACTCGGCGATGACCAGATCCGGCAGTCCGTCGTGGTTCAAGTCGCCCGACGCGCAGCCCATGGCGCCCGAATAGCTGTGCAGGCCGACGTTGGTGTCATACGACACGAAGGTGGCGCCGGTGTTGCGCAAGATCCGCGCGCTGCCAAAGTCGTCGGCCACGGCCACATCGACCTTGCCATCGCCATCGAAATCCATCGCCATCGCCGTGGTCTGGGTCCCGCCCGGCGGCGGCTTCCACTGCGCGGTGGCGTCGTCCAGCGGCAGTTGCGACCCTTGGATCAGCACGCGGTCCTGCAGGTTCGGCAGATTGGGAATCGGCGGGTTGAAGGTGCACAGCAGGTCGTTGGCCGTGTAGTTGCAAGCCATGCTTTCGCAGCCGGGCGGCGCGAACCCGGCCCCGATGTACAGGTCGAGGTCGCCGTCGCCGTCGAGATCGGCCGGCACGACGCTGAACGACTCGAAATCCATAAAGAACGGCAACCAGTCGTCGCTCTTGTTGTGGAAGCCGCCCGCGCCGTCGCCCAGGTAGAGCGCGAGGCCCGAGAACCCGCCGACCAAGAGGTCGGGCTTGCCGTCGCCGTTCATATCTACGGAAGTGCAGCCAAAGTTGGCCTGCGAGGTGGCGCTGTCGAACTTGGACTTGACGTGCTTGGGCGGGCCGGCGCCGAGCAGCACGGCGTGGATGGTCGATTTCCAACCCTGCGATTCCATGACCACGAAATCTTCACGCCCGTTGCCGTCGAAGTCGGCCACCGCCACGCATGCGTTGTGGGTCTGCGCTGGATCGATGCCAAAGCTGGCAGTCTGGTCCACCATCGCCGCCAAGGGCAGCGTCGCCGGGTCGACGGGCGTGACCGGCGGCACCGGAGGCAGGTCGGGGAAGGCGGCGGCTCCTGGGCCGACGTCGCCAGCGCCGTCCAAGGGGGCCGCGGCGTCCGCTGTGACGTCTGCGGGCGCGCTGGCGGGAGCGTCTCCCAGCGCCGAGGCACCGTCCACCAGCTCCGCACCCGCGTCTTCGACGGCGCCCGCGTCCAATGGGGTCGCGGCGTCCGCCGCGCCGATGACCTCGGCCGGCGTCCCTTCCGCGTCGCCGTCCGCTCCCGCCGCGTCGCCGATGTGGTCTTGGACCGCGTCGACCGGGTTGTCCGCCGCCCCGTCGCCGCTGGTGTCCGCGACGCAGGGCATGACATGGCTGGCTGCGTCCAGATCGGACGCCATGGTGTCGGTTGCGGCCCGCCCGCCGATGTCCGCGGCGACGTCCGGCGCAGGGAGATCCGCTGCGGCGCCCTTGCTGTCCGCTGCGGCGTCCGCACGGACGGTGTCGGGACCCGCGGCGCCCGCCCCAGCAGTGCAAGCCGAGCGCAACAAGGCGAGCACGCCCAGCAGGGCGAGGCGACGGTCCAGCCTGCCGATCACTGGACCTCCTGCATGGCACGCCCGCGGCGTCGCCCAGGGGGCAGGCTTGATCCACCCACAACAGCCCAGCGCCCCGCGCGGAGCCCTCAACGACGCGGCCCGATGGTGGCGCGGCGCGCGGCGGCGGCCCTTCAGCCTCGCACGCAAAGTGATGCTGCACCGCAGGTTCGGCCCTGTCAAGCGAGGTTTTGTCAACGCGCACGTCGTTTGTCGCGCGACACGGGGGCCGCTACCATCCCGGCCGCGGGGCGTGCGGTTCGGGCGAAGGTCGCCCACGTCAGGCCACGCAGGGCAAGGCAGCGTGCTCGACCGGCGTCAACCCAGCCCACATGCGCTTGCGAGCGTCGGCCTGGTGGCCGGCCTGTGGACGGCAGCGACCGTCGCGGCCGACCCACCGCCCACCGGGCCCGACCATGCACAGCGCGTGTTGTTGCCGAGCGCCGCGCCGCGCCTGCAAGCCGCCCTGGACCGCGCTGCGCCCTCCTGGCGCTTGGCATCGGCGCACATCGCCCGCGACCGCGTCGACGCCCTGGTGTGCTCCGTCGCCCGATGCCACCGCCTGCACCTCTCGGATGCGCAGGCGTGCCGTGCCGCCGTCGCCGGTCCCTGGTGCGTGGTGTGGCCAGACGGGACCCCGCCTGCGGCCGATACCCTGCTGCGTGCGCTTGCCACCGACGCACCCGCGGCCATCTGGCATGTCATCGCCGCGCGGCCTGCCCAGCCGCCCGTGGGCCTTGTGCCGCCGCCTGCGGATCCGACGTCCCCGGCGCATGACCCTGTCACCGCGACTGGTGCCCGATTGGTCACCGGGCAGACGCCACACGACGCGCCCGCCGCGGTCGCAGCGGCCACACCCACCGACGCTGACCCGTTGTTGCGGATGCTGGTGTTGGGCCTGGTCGTCGGGTTCGCGGCCCTGCTCGTGCTGCGCGGCCTTGGCGCCAAGCCCCAGTGACTTTGCGCGGGTTTCGCAAGGTTTGTTATCGTCCCACAACCTCCCAGGCTGGCGGCAGGCGCCAGGTCACGGCGGGGCGCAGCAGAACCCATGACACCAACCGGCGTCAGTGCCAGACGTGCAGCGCGTGCGGTCGCGGTGGCCGCCGCTTGGTGCGCGGTCGCCCTGGCCTGCGGCACCCACAGCCCTCCGACGGGCGCCGCCCCCGCCGTTGCCGACGCCTCCAAGGCGCCGCCCGCGCCGGATTCCGGGGCCGAAACCGCGACGGCGGAGGCCCTCGCTGAACTTGGCGCGGCGACCGATCTGGGCATGCCCGACCTGACCGGCGCGGCGGACCTCGACGGCGAGATCAGCGCGGTCGCTGGCGCGGAACTCGACGCGGCCGCCGAAGCCGTGAACGACGCACCGACGCTGGACGACACGGAGGTCCTCGCCGCCGCCGATGCCGAGGTGGCCGCGCAACCCGGCGCCGACGGCACGGTGGACGCGACCGCTGATGTGCCCGACTCGCTCGACGGCGGCGCTGCCGAAGTCCTGCCCGCCGATGTCAGCGCCCCGGCCGACGCGGCGCCCGTGCCCATCGGCCCCATCGACCCGGCGGCGCTGCCGTTTGCCGAGTTCGCCAACGTCACCGCCGAGTTTGGCATCGATCCCGACAAGCCGCATGGCGTATGCGTCGCCGCCGCCGACCTCGATGGCAATGGCCGCGAAGACCTGCTGGTGATCGAGCGCACCGGCACCAAGGCCAAGATCCATGCAGTCTTGCTCGGCCCTGCGGCGCCAGCCCACGTGTGGACCGAATTCGACACCACGTTGCTCTTGCCCACCACCGGTTGTGTGCTGGTCGACATGGACGACGACAGCAAGCCTGATCTGCTGGTCGGTGGGCCGTCCGGTGCGGCCTTCTACCACGGCGACGGCAAGGGCGGGTTCGTCGATGCCAGCGCCGACTGGTTGCCGTATGTGATGGATTTCACGGCGTGGGCCATCGCGCCCGTGGACCTCGACGGCGACGGAGACCTCGACCTTTTCGTCGGCGCGGGCTCGCCTGCCTTCGATACGTCGAACCCGGGGCCAGGGCCGGCGTGCGGCAGCAGCAAATGCGGGTACGAGGGCGACGATTTCGTCTGCGCCCTGGTCACCAAAGAGCCCAACATCGCCGATCTCCAAGATCGGGTGCTGATGCGCGGCCCCAAGCTGCCGCTCGTCGACCAGACCAAGGCGTGGAATGTGCCGCCGGCCGGCATCCTGTCGGCGCCCCTGCCGCTGGACGTCGACAAGGACGGCAAGATGGACGTGTTCCTGGCGAACGACTTTGGCGAGCACTACCTGTTGCGCAACGCAGGCGGCGCGTTCGAGCGCTACGACATCGACATCGGCTTCTACCCGTACGCCCACGGCATGGGCTGGGGGTTGGGCGATTTCAACGGCGACGGCCTCGCCGACTTGGTCCTGCCCGACGTTGGGCCCAACCCGGTGTTCATGCAGGTCAAGCCGGGACCGATGCTGCCAGTGGCATTCGTCGACAAGGGCGGCGAAATGGGTGTCTGGGGTCCGACGTGGAGCGCGAGCACCTGGTCGCCCATGGTCGCCGACTTCGACCACGACGGGCTCGAAGACATGCTGGTCGGCAGCGCCCTGAACACGTCGCCCAAGGACCTGCCTGCCGTGACCGCCGGATGCACCAAGAACGGCGTGCTGCCTTTCGGCGGCCACCCCAACATCGACCTGCTGTTCACGGCTTCGCCCGGCGGCGGGTTCACCGCAAAGCGCTTTGCCTCCGGGCCGGAGTCGCACTTCATGGCCATCGCCCAGGCTGTGGTCGATTTGGACGCCGACGGCGACCTCGACGTGCTGCAGTCGCGGCCGGGGTTCAACCTGACCTCGCGAATCCGCGTCTGGCGCAACGATCTGCCCAAGAAGGGTGCGAGCTGCCGCGTCGTCGTCCAGGGCAAAGCCGGAAACCGCGACGCCGTGGGCGCCATCGTCACAGCGCAGATCGGCGGCAAACTGCGCACGCGCTGGCTGACGGGCGGCGGCGGCTTTGGCAGCACCCGGATTCGCATCGCCGAATTCGGCCTGGGTGGCGCACCCAAGGCCAGCAACGTCGTGGTCACCTGGCCCAACGGCGCCAAGACCGCGGTGGGCGACGTGGCGGCCGGGGCGACGCAGGTGGTCGTCTGGAAGTAGGCCCTGGGTCGGGGCAGCGCGCCTGGGAGCCTGTCGGACGATAGTCCGATTGGCTCCTGGCTACATACACTGAACCGGCCAAGTCGCCGAGGTGTGCGTGCCGGCCTGCAGTTCGCCCAGCTTGGTCACCTTGCCGTTCGGCCAGCGGATGGTGACGTCCTTGGCGGACGCTGCGTTGCCCAGGCCGAAGTGCGCAACGCGGCTGCGCGTGCCGCCGGTGCCGCCCGACCCGACCAGGTAGCGGGTCCGCAGCGCGCCGCCGACCTTGGCGGTAATGACTGTGCCGAGCGCGTCGAGGTTGCCCGGCTTGCCCTTGACGTGCACGAAAAGGCTCTTGCCCTTGTTGGGCAGGTCATTGCGGACCACCCGCACCAGCGACGTCATTTTGGCGTTGGGCCGCGTCTGCACGAGGTCCAGGTCCCCGTCGCCGTCCAGGTCAATGGTGGCCTGCGCGACCATCGCAAAGTGCGAATACGGGCCGGAGGGGAACTGGAACGCCTGCCAACTCGATGCACTGCCGGCCGAAAGGAACAGCACGTCGGGGTTGGGATAGCCGTCGTACGGCTTGGCCGCGGTGCCCGCGCAACCCGCGGCGACGTTGGGGAACTCGTCCGGGTTGGTGGTCGAAATCGACACGCCCATCATCACGTCGTCGTACCCGTCCTGGTCGAAGTCTGCGATGAGCGGTGACCAGGTGCTCGCCATCCAGGTCGGCGACCACAGCCCCCACGGGCCGCCCGCGTCCTCAAAGCCCACCGGCATGCCGGCCGGCGCCTTGCCTTGCAGGAAGAGCGGATTGGGCCCGGCGTCGGCCATGATCAGGTCGGCCAAGCCGTCACCATTGAGATCTCCCACTCCCCAACCCATGCCGTGGCCATACGAATGGAAGCCGATATCGGTGCTGTACGCAGCGAACTTGCCGCCAACGTTGCGCAGCAAGCGGTGGGCGCCAAAGTCATCGCCGACCAGCACGTCCATCTTGCCATCGGCGTCGACGTCCAAGGGTTGGGCATTCGACCACATGCCGCCGGGCGGCACGCCCCACGCCTTGGTCTGGTCCACCAGCGGCAGCTTGGCACCCTGGATGAGCACACGGTCCTGCAAGCTGGCCGGCGCCTCGGGAAACGGCATCATCATCGAGCAGATGAAATCGGAGTCCTGGTAGCCGCAGTTGAGCGAACCGCAGCCGGGGCCGCCGCCGTCGGACGTCATCGGGGTCACGCCCGCGCCGACGAAAAGATCGAGATCGCCGTCGCCATCGAGGTCGACTGGAGCCAGGGTCAGCGTCGCAAAGTCCATGATGTAGGGCAGCCATTTGTCGGTGTGGTCGACAAAACTACCTTTGCCGTCTCCAGCGTAGAACGCCGCGCCCGCATGGCCGCCGGCCAGCAGGTCCAGCTTGCCGTCGCTGTCCAGGTCGACGACCGAGCAGCCGGTGGAGGGCAGCAGCATCGTCGTGTCGAACGGCGTGTACACGTGTTTGACGGTCGCGCCGCCCAGCAGGACCGCATGGATCGTCGCCTTGGTCTTGTCGACTTCGATGACCAGAAAGTCGTCGTGGCCGTTGCCGTCGAAGTCGCCGATGCCGACGCAGGCGCCATGGACCTTGGCCGGGTCCACCCCGAAGGTGGCGGTGATGTCGGCAAAGGCCACCTTGGGCAGTTGCGTCGGATCTTGCGGCTTGATGGGTGGGGGCGCCAGGTCTGGCCCGGCTGCATCGCCAGCATCCTGGGCCGAGGCGCCGTCCAGCCCGTCGTTGCCATCCTTCCCGGCTTGGGCGTCGGTGGCCGTGGGGACGTCTGGCGCGGCCGCGGTGTCTGGCGCACCCCCAAGGTCCGCCGCGCCGCCGGATTCGGCGCTGTCGGCGGGGCCGGGCACGTCGGCAGGGTCGTCCGTCGCATCGGCCACCAGAGCGGTGGCGTCGTCCTGCACGTCGAGGGCCGCATCCGCGGTGTCGGCACCACGAGCGCCCACCGTGTCCGCATCTTGGGACCCGGCGGCGTCCTCGAGGTCGGCGTCGTTCGGCATGGCGGGCTGCGCGTCTCCGGCCGTTGCGAGGTCCGCCTCAGAAGCGGTCTCGCTCCCGTCCCACTGATGTCGCGCACTGTCCGCCGGGCTCACGGCCGCGGGACCGGTACAGCCCGAACTTATCAGCATGGCGACCAGCAACCTTGGCGCCCACCCCGCGGGCGTTGCCTCCCCTGCGACGCTGCTGGCGCGGCGCTGGACGGCCTCGCACGCTCGCCTGTCGGAGGCGGCCCGGCGCACGCAGGTGGCGATGGTGGCGGTCATCGAATTCCACGCTGGCGCACGCGATGGTGGACCGTGCGGCAAGGCCTTGAGCATACGTCACGCAGCGAGCGAGTCAATCCGCGCATGTGCGCGTGCGCAGTTGCAGAGGCGCGCTGGCGGTTCGGCCCGCTGGTCGCGCTGGCGAGGGCAGTGGACTTGGCCGCAGGCTTTGACAAACCCACAAGCGAGCCCGAAAATTGCCCTCTGCACCGCGCGGCCGCGACCCTGCGGCCGTAGCGTTGCAGCCATCCCGTCGCAGCCCGCCGCGCGTACCGCGGGGACGCACGCCGCCTGGGAGCCTGTCGGACTCTCGTCCGACGGGCTCCGCGCTGATCGCGATTGGGGCATCGACCGAGCACCGCCTGAAGTGTTTTCAGGCAGTGTCGGTCGTTTGCAGGCCGCAGTCGCGGCCTGCCTCGGCGCCTGTCGGCCAGAATCTGGCGATCCTGGCGTGTTAGGGCCAGAAAATGATTTACTCAATCATTTCTCGGGCCCGTTTGCTTGCTCCGTGGGTCGCCAGCTCGCGGACCAAAGGTCCGACTCGCGGCTCCGTCCTCATGTGAGAGTGATCGACTTATTATTTTCCAGTTCCTTACCGGCAGGCTCCCAGCGCCGATTGCGTCGACCGGACCGCGGGGTTGCGGCAGCACCGTCGCGGACCAGCAGAGGTTCCACCTGATGTCGAGCGTCCACCGCAACTCCGCGCCCTGCCGCCGTGGGGGCAGACCGCGTGCGGCGATCGCAGTCGTGGCCGTTTGCGCCGCATGGCTTGGGTGCGCTCGGCCAACGCCGGCGAGCGTCGCCGCGGATGCCCCCGACGGCGAGGCGGACCAGGTCGGTGCGTCCGAGGCCATCGCCGTCGCGGATGCCGTCCGATCGCCCACCGATGCCAAAGACGCTGTGCAGCCGTCGGCCGACGCCACCGCCGCCCAGGATGCCACCGCGACTGCAAGCGACAGCCACAATTGCCCCTTTCCGACCGAGCCGGGACCCGATGCCGACGTGGGCCAGGTTCCCGAGCCCGCCGCGTGGTCGTGCCCGACCGACCCGCCCGAGTTTTTCAAGGGCAACGCTCCGCCGCCCGCGACGCTGGCCATCGAGGTCGGCGCCGTCAAGCCCGACGGCGCGTTCAAGGTGTACAAGGACGGCGTGTGGGTGCCGATGGTGCACGGGCCGCAGGGCGGCTTCCACATCTATGCCGGCGTGCGCGTGCAATTGCCCGGCGCCACCATGCCCAAGGCCAAGTTGCAGGTCGAGGCCCGCCTGTGGGATGGCTGCAAGATCGTCGGCTACGGCGTCGCGCCGGTCAGCTATGGCGGCCTGCAGCCCGGCAGCAAACCGCCTACCTACGTCGTGGGTGAATCGGCCATGCCCGGAACGCTGGTGATCTTCGACGACGGCGGCACAGGCGTCAAGTCAACCCAGTCCTGGTACTACTGCAACCGTTGGTATGATCTGCGGGTGGCCGTGCGCGACGTGCTCACGGGAGCGTGGGCGCAGAGCCAGGTTCGCGTTCGGACCTACGACACAGCCAAACACCAATAGGCGGCGCGCCGTCCTCCCGTTGCCGCAAGCCCGGCCGTGGCGGTGTCTGCGGCCCTGGGTCCCTGTGCATGCGGGATGGCAGCGGTACGTCAGACCCGAAGTTCGCGCCGGGTCCAGGCGCGCAACAGGGCCGAGGTACTTTCGACCGCGGCTGCGGCCGAGTGCAGGGGTGAGCGCGCATGGGCGCACGAGGGGGCTGCGAGACCCCTTCACGCAACAAGCCCTGGTCGGCCAAACCGATTGCGGAGTTGTTGCGCCATCACGGCTCGTATGCCGGAGCGAATTCGGGCTATTGCCTCTAGTGGGTGTAGCCAAAACCCCGTCCCGCTACGGCCGAAGATCCTGGGCATCTCGCGGCTTACGTCCTCCCCTGTCCGAATCAGTGTGCTACTGGCTCGGTCGGCGCACTGCGAGTGCGCCTCGGTCGGTCGCTGCGGGCGCGCTCGCGATCTGCCGGCATGCTCTTCGACCTCGCAACGGACGAGATTTGGCTGCACCCTCTTTGGGTCCCGGAATTGATTTACTCAATCATTTCTCCGGCCCGATTGCTTGCTCCGTGGGTCGCCAGCTCGCGGACCAAAGGTCCGACTCGCGGCTCCGTCCTGATGTGAGAGTGATCGACTTGTTATTCTCCAGTCCCTTAGGCCAAGTACAGCAAGGCCACGCCGCACACCGACGCCGCAGCGCCACCGATGGACCGCCAGGTGACGCGCTCGCCCAACCACGCGGCGGCGATGGGCAGGATGAACAGCGGCTCGGTGGCATGCAAGGTCGCCGCGACCGCGACATCGATGGCTTGCAGCGAGGCGTGCAGCGCCCAGAAGCCGCCGAGCGTCACGACAGCCACCCCGGCCAGCAACGTCGGGAGCACCGACGGTCGCACACAGGGCGCCAGCGCGCGCACCAGACCGCCGCGCACCGCAGCGACCGCGGCCAAGCCCAGCGTGCCCGCGCCGACGCGGACCAGCGTCGCATCCAAGGCCGAGGTGTCGCGCATACCGACCTTGGCGAGCACCGTGCCGGCGGCCATGGCGACCACTGCCCCCAGCCCATAGCCAAGACCGCGGCGCGCGAGCGCAGGTGCGGATGCGCGCAGTTGGCCGGACAGCACCGCGCCGACGCCGCCCAGAACCAGCGCGATGCCCAGCCAGGCGAACGGTGCCGGCCGCTCGCCGAGGCCGGCCACGGCCAAGCCGATGGTCAGGACCGGCGCCAACATCGTCAGGGTCACTACCGCGTGCGCGTCCAGGCGGCCAAGCGCCAGAAAGAACAGGGTGTCGCCAACCGTGATGCCGACCACCCCGCTCAGCGCCAGCATCCACGGGGCCGAACCCGGCAAGTGCGGCCCGCCCCCCGCGATCGTCGCCGCGGCGAGCAGTACCATGCCGAGCAGGGAGGTCACCAGGTTGAGCCCGATGGCCGGCACGTCGCGCCCAAGCCGCTTGTAGATCGTCGACCCGACGGCCCACGAGGCCGCAGAAACCAGTGCCAAGGCGATGCCGACCGAAGGGTGCATCCGTGCCGCAACCCGCCGCGGCGGGCGGCGATGTGCGACCGTACCCCAGGCGGGCCGGCCCGGCAATTGTCTGGTCCGCGGCCCGCGCACCCAAATCGAGCACGGAGGCAGACTGCCCACCCGTGCCGTATTGGCGTTCCCGGATCCGCGCCGCCCGCCGTTTCTGGCCCGCAATCGGCCGCACGTGGCATCATGGCCGCGGTCCCTGCCCTGAGGTGGGCAATCATGGTCCGTGGTGCCCTGCATATCGTGGTGGTGGTGGCGTTTGCCGCTGCGGGTTTTGCCGCGGTGCGCCTCGCCAGAGGGCGACCGGCGCAGGGCGTCGACCACGGCGCGTCCTTGGGGCTGGCACCCGGCCAGCATGTCGCGCTCCTGGGCGATGTCCCTGAGGTGTTGGACAGATCCGTGCGTGCCGGCGTCGCCCCTGGCGGCCGGGTGGTCCTGGCTTCCGGCACCACGGTGCCGCCCTGGGACGCTGGCGGCTCGTTTGACGTCGTCGTGCTGGTGGACGCGCCGGTCGATGTCCGACCGCTGCTGGCGAAGGTTCGGGCTTGCTTGCGACCCGGCGGTCAGCTGATCGTCCGGCCGCAGGCGACGCCGCCTGAATTCGCGCTCGGCGAGGGCTTTGCGCGCGCCTACCACCGGGCGGCCGACGCCGCCGCAACGCCCGCGGAAGCGGCCTTGCGGCGGGCACTGGATGCCCGCTTGAGCGCCGCGAGCCGCGCTGGCATGGCCCTGTGGCGCGACGGTCCGCCTCCGGAGGTGCTGCGCGTCCTGCTGAGCCGCGACGTGGACCGGGTGCTCGACGACCGGACGCTGGTAACTTCGCTCAACGACCAGTTGGGGGCGCGCGGGTCCGGCGTCGCCCAGGCGCTCGTGGCGCAGTTGCCGGTGGTCGAGGCGCGCCTGCTGCAATGGCTGGTGCTGGCCTATGACGACGCGGGCCTGCTTGATCCCGCCGGTGCACCCTTGGACGCTCGTCAAGCCCGGGCATTGCGCAGCACGGTGCGGTTGATCTTCAGCCCGCTGCTCGGACCCTTGCAGATCGACGGCGAGTTCCTGCGCTCGGACCCGGTGGCGCTGCTGGCCCGCATCGAGCGCAGCGGATTTCGCCGCACCGACCACCTGGCGCCGGCCGACGGCTGGTCCTTTGCCGTGCAGGCCGAGCCGTGAAGCGCAGCGCCGGCGCCGCAGCCTTCTTGGGGTTGGCATTCGGTGCCGTCGCGGGCCTGTTGTGGCCCACCGATCCGCCTGCAGTGGCGCGGTCGGGTGGCGTGACCCGTTTTGGCCAGGTCGCGCGCTCGCTGTCGCAAGAGGAACGCGAGCGGTCCGTCGAGCGCAAAATCGGCGCGCTCGAACACCCGGTGCGCGACCGTCAGTTGCCGCCAGACGTCATCTTGCGCGCACTGGACATCCAGCCCGGCATGACGGTGGTGGACATCGGCGCCGGTACCGGGCGTTTGAGCCTGCCCATCGCCCGGGCGCTGAACGGCCGCGGCCGGGTCTTCGCAACCGACGTCGACGACCGCCTCGTGCCCGTGTTGCGCGACCGCGCCGCCGCGCAAGGGCTTGAGGTCCTGCAAGCCGTGCACGTCCAGCCGGGCTTCGACCCGTTCTACCGCGACAAGCAGTTCGATCGCGTGGTGATGTGCAGCGTCTTTGAGTACCTGCAGTCGCCATCGGCGTTCTTCGAGGCGTTGCGTCCGTCGTTGCGACCGGGCTCGGGCCGGCTGGCCATCCTGCAGGGGCACACCCGCGCCCGGTACTTTCCCACCGATTTCGACGGCACGTTTCGGCGCGCGCCGTTGTTGGCCCAAGGGGATGGGTCGCCGGTCCTGCGCCGCATGCCTCCCAACCTGCGCGCGCACCTGCGCCGAGTCCCGGTCGACCTGCCGGTGGACGCGACATTGGCCGCCGATCTTGCCGTCGCGTTCGAGCGGATGCTCGCCGACCCCTTGCTCGTCAGCGACCTCTTGTGGCACGACGACCCAGCACTCGGCCTCGGCAGGACCTGGTTGCGGTCGATCGCGGCCGACGACCGGGCGCTGCTCGCCTGGATCCACGTCCACTTCGACGACACCCACCTGTGGCAAGGCCCGTCGCAGCCGCAGACCCAGGCCGAGCGGGAGGCCGTGCGCACCGCAGTGTGGACCGCGCTATCGCCCTACTTTTCTGACACGTTGCCGCGAGAGATCTTTGCGCGCGGCATCTATCTCAGCCCGGCGGGAATCGTCCGACGCATGCAGGCGGCCGGCTATCGCCTCGACAGCACCGTCCAGGCCCTGGAGGGCCACGACTTCCTCCTCTTTTCTCGCGCCGCAAACTAGTACTTCAGGCCCGAAATTCGCGCCGGGTTTCGGCGCGCAACAGGGCTGAGGTACTTCCGGCCGCGGCTGCGGCTGGCCGCAGGGGTGAGCGCGCATGGGCGCGGCAGGGGACTGCGAGCCTCCTTCACGCGACGGGCAGCTAGTAGGCGAAACGTATTGCGGGTTCTTTGCGGCATGACGGCTCGCATCACGGAGCGAATTCGGGGTTCCGCCTACCAGGCGGTGTGACCAAACCACGTTCGTTGCGAGGCCGGAGAGCCTGCTGGCAGATCGCGAGCGCGCCCGGAGCAACCGACCGAGGCGCACTTGCGGTGCGCAGAGTGAGGGCCAGGAAATGATTTACTCAATCATTTCTCGGGCCCGTTTGCTTGCTCCGTGGGTCGCCAGCTCGCGGACCAAAGGTCCGACTCGCGGCTCCGTCCTGAAGTGAGAGTGATTGACTTATTATTTTCCAGTCCCTGAGCCCGTACCACACCTTTTCGGACGGGGAGGACGGAAGCAGCGGGGTGCCCAGGCTCGTCGCCCATAGCAAGACGGGGTTTGGGCCACGCCCTCTTGGCCCGGCAGGGCGTTTTGGCTTCGCTGCCCGGCTACTTGCACATGAACAGCACGTCGTCGATGTAGGCCTTCAAGGCCTTGTTTTCCGCCGACGCCGCTGTGCCGATGGACAGATTGCAGTCTTTGCCCAAGTAGTTGCTGTCCGAAATGTCGCCGACGAACGTCTCCCAGCCCACCGTGCTCGCGCAGTGCTGGGCCAAGCCAAGGTTGGTCGGGGTGTTGCCGGGCGGCGGCGGCGAGTTGGCCGACGGCATCGTCGTTTGCTTGCCGATATAGCAGCGCAGCGAAACACCGGAGAACGCGGGCTTGATGTTTGGAGCCGCGATCGGGTCGGGGCACTTGGGCGTCTGCACAAACATGTTCAGGGCGTAGCTGTAGGTCAGACCGGCCACTGGGATGAACGTCGGCAGCTTGGTCGACATCAGGTTCTGCGTGTTCGCCGTGGGCTGCGATGGGTTCGGATAGCCATTGAAGGCCGAGTACTTCGGCGACTTGACCTGGTCAGTCGACAGGGCCCACGGTTTCCACTTGTTGGGTTCGCCGGCCGTCAGCGACCAGAGTTGGCTCAGCGCGCCCGTGTCGAAATCGGCCCAGAAGCACGCGTAGAGGCACTTGCCGGCGACGCCCAGGTCGTCGATTTCGAATAGGCCCTTGCTCGACGAGGCAAAGCCGGTGACCACCGAGATTTCGACGTCGCTGGTGGCATTGGCCGGTAGGTCCACCGACACCGTGATCCACGTCGCCTGCGCATTGCAGCGCCGGTACACCTCTTTTCCGGCCACCTTGACCACCAGATCGTCGTTGCCACAACCGGCGTCGCCCACGGTCGGCGCGCGCATGGCGAACCAGAACTTGTCGCCAGACTGTGCCGCCACTTTCGGGATGGTGATCTTGGCCGTCTCCTGCTTGCCGCTCGACGGAGCGCCCGTGTAGGCGGCTTTGAGGTAGCCGACGCCGGAGTGGCCCGCCGCGGACGCCGCGACGAAATTGACGTAGGTCGAAGCCGTGGACTCGAAGCGCCACGGCTGCGGGATGGTCGCCGCAACGAGGTCCACCGGATCGGCTGCCGGATCCTCAATCAGCGGTTCAAAGGCCGCCCCGAGGCAGCCCGGACCGCACGCGCCGGTCAGGCGCACGCTGTCGATGTGGATGGTGCCGCTCGATTGGGCGTCGGTGCGCGCCACGGCCAGGAACTCCAGATCCACCGGCATGCCTGAGAACTTGGCCAGATTGATCGTGATCTTCTGGTACTTGGTGCCCGGGACCATGTCCTTGTCCTGGACGTTGTCGCACTTCTCCCACACCACCAGGCCGTTGATGCGCACCTGGAGGTCGTCGCCCATGCAGCCCTGCATGCCAAACTCGGTCATCAGGTAGAACTCGAGCGTCGCCGCGGCCGAATCCGCGACGTACAGGCGCCGGTGGCGCAACGAGGCCGTGACCAGGGACGGTGGCTTGTCTCCGGCCAACGGGCCCTTCCATTTGGCCATGAACGCGCCGATACCGGTAAACGGCGTGGTTTGCGTGTGCGTCCACTTGGCGTAGGTGGAGTCGGTGCTGGCGGTCGCCCAGCCGGGGAGCATCGTGGCGGTTGGCCCGCCGGCCAACTCCTCAGCGTCGAATTGTTCGTTCAGGCAGGTGACGCAGCCCGCGATCGGCGTGTTGATGCACTTGCCTGCTGTGCACGAATCCAGCGTGCACGCGTCCTTGTCATCGCAGTCTTTCTGTTTGCCGCCCGTGCACTTGCCGTTGGCGCACGAGTCTGCTTCGGTGCACTTCTCGTTGTCGTCGCAATACACGATCTTGGTCGACGTGCAGGTGCCCGTGTTGGTGACGGGGTCGAGCACGGTGCACTTGTAGCCCGTCGCGCACGGAACCTTGTCGGGCGTGCAGTCCACAGGTGGGTTGAGTATCGGGTACGACTCCTTGGGCGTGGCGTCGCACTTGAAGCTGTTGTCGCCCGTGGACTTGCATACCGCGTCCGCGCACAGCCCGGCCAAGGTCGCGCAGGTCTGCACCTCGCCGGCCTCGCAGAAGCCCAACTGGCAGGTGTCGTCGACCGTGCAGCCGCTGCTGTCGAAGTTGCACGCAGTGCCGTTCTTGATGGGCGCGTTGTCGCACTGGAAGGTCGTGGACCCGGACGGCACGCAGATGGCAGACAAGCACTGTGATTTCGGAGCTTTCGGGTCGGTGCAGTCCACCTTGGCGCCGGGCTCGCACTTGCCGGCCTTGCACTTGTCGTCCTTGGTGCAGCCCGACAAGTCGGCGTCGCACGCCGATCCGTCTGGCTTGGGATCGCCCTGGCAGGTGTAGGTGTCGGCGCCGGTAGGCTTGCAAATGCCCTGCGAGCAGCCCGTGGTCACGCCGAGGCAGTCGACGGCCTTGCCCGGTTGGCACGCACCCGAGCCGTTGCACACGTCGCCCTGGGTGCAGCCGTTGTTGTCGGAGTTGCACACCTTGCCCTTGTCGGCGAACCCGATGTCGCAGAAGCCCGACGACGGACCGGTGGACTTGCACACACCCAACTGGCAGCCGTCGGTGCTGTTTTTGGCCGAGCAGTCCATGGCCTTGCCCGCCGTGCACTTGCCGGTCTTGCAAGCGTCGCCGATGGTGCAGCCGTTGTTGTCGGCCTCGCACGGCAGGTCGTCCTTCTTGGGCGCGCCGATGCACTGGAAGGTGCTGGCGCCGGTGGTCTTGCATGCGCCGACCGCGCAGTTGGTGCTGGCCGACTGGCAGTCGGGGGGCGCGCCGGGTACGCAGGTGCCCGCCGAACACTTGTCGCTCTCCGTGCAGCCGTTGTTGTCGGCGTCACACGCCTTGCCCTCGTTCTGCGGCTTGGGAATGCACGCGCCCAGGCCGCCGTTGCCGGTCTTGTCACACGAACCGGTCGCGCAGGTGCTGTTCAGTTCGCTGCAATCGTGAGGTTGGGTGCCCGGCTGGCACTTGCCGGCCTTGCAGAAGTCGCCGTCGGTGCACAGTTGCTTGTCTTCGCAGGCGCCGCCGTCGGCCACGTTGGCGGTCACGCACTGGAAGGCGCTGGCCCCCGTGCTCTTGCACGATGCGGTCTGGCACTCTTTGGCGACGCCGCTGCAATCGACGGTGGTGCCGGTCACGCAGGTGCCGAGCGAGCAGAAGTCGTTGGCCGTGCAACCGTTGGCGTCGGCGTCGCACGCGGGCGATCCGTCCTTGGGCAGCGCCACGCACTTGAACTCGCCGAGCTTGCCCGTCTCCTTGCATTCCGAGTTGTTGCACGCGTTGGCGTACGTCGAGCAGTCGGCCGGCGGCCCGGACTTGCACGCGCCGCCCTGGCATGCGTCGTTGACCGTACAGCCCAGGCCGTCTTCGCACTTGGCGCCGTTGATGGCGTCCTGCATCACGCACTGGCCAGTCGGCGGCTGGCAGGTGTTCTTTTTGCACGCGGTGTCATTGATCGTCTCGCAGACCGTCGGAGCAGCATCGAAGTAGCAGGCTTTCTTGCCCGTAGCACCCGCCTTGCACAGGTACTTGCCGTCGCACTTGTTGTTGTTGTCGAAGATCTCGCAGTCCTTGTCCACGGCGCACAATCCGCACGCCATGGTCCCGCCCTGGCAGTTGCCGCCCAGGCACACGGTGTCCTTGGTGCATGCGTCGCCGTCGTCGCACGGAGTCTTCTCGCTGACGTCAGTGGTCACGCAGCCCTTGAGCGGGTTGCACTCATCCTTGGTGCACGGGTTGCCGTCGTCGCAGGTCTTCTGCTTGCCGACGCATTGTCCCTTCTGGCAACCGTCGTCGGTGCACGGGTTTTTGTCGTCGCAACTGACCTGGGTGTCTTCGCCGGCCAGGAACACGCAGCCAGTCGCCTTGTCGCAGCTGTCCACGGTACAGCCGTTCTTGTCGTCGCAGACCACCTTCTTGCCGACGCACTTGCCCGATTGGCACTGGGTCTGGTCGGTGCACAGGTCGCCGTCGTCGCACATCGCGCCGTCGAGCACTGCGTGCTGGCAGCCCTTGGCCTTGTCGCACGTGTCAGTGGTGCACGGGTTGGCGTCGTCGCAAGTGTTCTGCTTGATCTGGCAGCCCTTTTTGGGGTCGCAGGCGTCGTTGGTGCACACGTCGCCGTCGTTGCAGTCGATCGACAACCCCGTACACGCACCGCCTTTGCAGTTGTCGTTGAAGGTGCACAGGTCGTTGTCGCTGCACGCCTTGCCGTCGTTGGGCACGCTCAGGCAGCCCTTGGTGGGCAGGCATCCCTGCGGGTAGGCGATGCACACGTTGCTGGTGTCGCACTGGAACACCTTGCCGCCGCATGCGCCCTTCTTGTCGCACTTGTCGTTGTCGGTGCAGGCGTTGCCGTCGTCACAGGGCGTGCCGTCGAGCGCCAGGAGCACGCATGCGCCCTTTTCGCACTTGTCTGCGGTGCATGCGTTGCTGTCGTCGCACTTCTTGGGCGTGCCGACGCACGCCGCCGACTTGCAGGTGTCACCGGTGGTGCAGCCGTCGCCGTCGTCGCAGTCTTTGCCGTCGATGACGATGTTCTTGCAGCCGCCCTGGCCGTTGCACGCATCGATGGTGCACGGGTTGTTGTCATTGCACTTGAGCGGCGGGCCGGCGCACACGCCGTTCTTGCAGACGTCCTTGCCGGTGCAGCCGTCGCCGTCGTCGCAGGGCAGGGTGTCGTCGACCTGGTTGGTGCAGCCGTTGATCTTGCTGCACAGGTCGAGCGTGCACTGGCTGCCGTCGTCGCAATTGAGCTTGTTACCCACGCACTTGCCATCCTTGCAGACGTCGTTGGTGGTGCAGGCGTCGTTGTCGTTGCACTTGGCGCCCGTGGCCTTGGGGCCCGATGCACAGCCGAACTCGGCCGCGCAGATGTCGTCGGTGCACGGGTTGCTGTCGTCGCAGGTCAGTTTCTTGTTCGACGTGCACTTGCCTGCCGTGCACGTTTCGCCCAGCGTGCACTTGTCGTTGTCGTCGCAGGCGGTCTGGTCGGTTTTGATGACCGGTTTGCACTGGCCGCTGCCCTTTTCGCAGGTGCTGACCACGCACGGGGTGTCCTTGCTGGTGTCGCACACAGTCTCGGTGCCTGCGACCGGCTTGCAGAACTTCTGGCCGCCAGCGCCCGACAGACACTTGTATTTCTCGTTGCACAGGTCGCCGTCCTTGGTCTCATACACGGCGCAGTCTTGATCGGTGGCGCACGCGCATGTGTTGGTCGGGTTGAGGCATTGACCCTTGGTGCACTTGTCGCCTTCGGTCGGGGTGCAGAGCGTGCCGTCGTCGCATACGGTGCCGTCGGCCTTGGGCGCGAACTTGCAGCCGACCTTGGGGTCGCACGAATCGACGGTGCAGTCGTTCTTGTCGTCGCAGGACAGCTTCTTGCCGTTGCACTGCCCCTGGGCATTGCATGCGGCGCCGGTCAGGCACTTGTCGGTGGCGACGCAGGGCACCCCCTCTTGCTTGATGATGGCGCCGCACACGCCGGTGTCGGGGTTGCAGGTGTTGGTGCTGCACGGCGTGTCGCCGCTGGCATCGCACTTGACCACGCTCGCGGCCTGGACTGCGCAGACCTTGCCCTTGGTGCCGCCGTCGATGCACTTGACCATACCGTTGCACACGTCGTTGTCGTCGAATTGCTTGCAGTACGAGTCGCTTTCGCACGCCTTGCACTCGTCCTTGGCGGCGATGCACTTGCCGGCGTCGCAGTAGTCGTTGACGGTGCACGAAAGCCCGTCGTCGCAGGGCGAACCGCCAGCGGCAAACTTGTACTGGCACCCTTTCTGCGAATCACACACGTCGATGGTGCACGGGTTCTTGTCGTTGCATACCACCGTGGTACCTGCGCATGTGCCGCCCGCGCACAGGTCGCCGCTGGTGCACTTGTCGCCGTCGTCGCAGGGGCCGTCGTACGATTCGTGCACGCACGCCTTCTTGATGTCGGTGGCCTTGGGGTCGCACTTGTCGTTGGTGCAGGGGTCGGTGTCCTTGCAGTCGCGCGGCACGCCTTTGCAGCTGCTGGCCGAGCACTTGTCGATTTCGGTGCACGGGTCGCCGTCGTCGCAGAATACGGTCTTCTTGGGGTCCGTCGGCACGTTGATGCAGCCGGCGCCGGGCTGGCAGTTGTCGTTGGTGCAGGGGTTCTTGTCGTCGCACCCGCCGGTCGCCAGCAAATCGACGCCCAGGCACTTGCCGGCCTTGCAGGCATCCTTGCTGGTGCACTTGTCGCCGTCTTCGCATGCCGCGCCGTCCTTGACTGGCAGATAGGCGCATTGACCGCAGATCTTGGTGCCGCCGTTGTCGACGCACTTGTTGGGGTCGCAGGCGTCTTGGGTGCACGGGTTGCCGTCGTTGCACACCAATGGGTTCGACTTGCAGGCGCCCTTGACGCAACTGTCGCCGACCGTGCAGGCCTCGCCGTCGTCGCAGGCCTTGCCGTCGATGGGCAGGTGGTCGACCTTGGGTTTGGAGAGGCCTGCGCCCTCGCACTTGTCGTCCGTGCACGGGTTGCCGTCGTTGACGCCGGGCGCGTCCTTTTCGCTGCACGTACCCTTGACGCACTTGCCGTCGACAAAACATGCGTTGTTGGTCGTGCAGGCGTTGCCGTCCGGCACCGGCTTGTTGATGCAGCCGATGGCGGTGTCGCACGAAGCCGTCACACACGGACCGCCGGTGGCCGCGCAGTTGATGGTCGCCCCCGCGCACTTGCCCGTCGAATCGCACAAATCGTTGTTCGTACAGGCATTGTTGTCGTTGCATACCGTCCCGGAGGCGGCATTGGCCATCTCGCAGGCGCCGCCCTTGGCTGGATTGCACGTCTCCAAGGTGCACGGGTTGTTGTCGGCGTCGGCGCAGGCCTTGAACTCGCCCGAACACTTGCCGCCGACCTGGCACTTGTCGCCGACGGTGCAGGCGTCGCCGTCGTCGCAGCTACCGGTGGTCGAGTTGAAGAATTCGCACTTGCCGGTGCCGTCGTCGGCGCACTTGCCGACCTTGCAGGCGTTGGGTTTGCCGGAGACCGGGTCCTTGTACTCGCACTGCACCGCACCTTCGCATTTGCCGGCCGCGCAGACGTCGTTGACGGTGCACTCGGCGCCGTCGCTGCACTTGGCGCCGTCTTTGGCAAAGCCAATCTGGCACTTGCCCGTGCCGACGTTGCAGGTGGCCGCCTCGCACTTGTCGGCGTTGACCGCCAGCCCGGAGTTGGCGCAATCGGCATCCGTACTGCACTTGGTCGCCGGGGTGTCCGGCGGCGTGGGCGCGTCGCCGCCCGTATCCGCGCCTGCATCCGGGGCATCCGAGGGGGCGACGACACTGTCAGGGTCGATCGCGTCGGGTTCGACGGCCGTGCCGCTATCGGTGGCGCCGCCATCCTCGCTGCACGCGCTGACGGCCCACACGGCGCACGCGGCGAGTGAGACGGCGCCCCACCGACTGCGAGAGCGGCAAACGACGCCTTGCATGGCGATGGTGGTGGCATTGGTAGGCGTGCGCATGCGTCCCCTCCCGGGCGTGGACATCGAGGGCGTTCCGGCCTTCCCGCTGGGGGTGCGGGGGCCAGAGTCGCCAAATCGCGCACGGCAGCCCCCCTGAGCCACCTTGGCGCGACAAAGCGCGACGATACCAGAGCAGCCGCCGGCAGCGCAAGGAAATCACCTGCGCCAGGCGCAGGGGGCGAGGATCCGAATTGGGGGTCCAGAAGATCCGGCCGATGATCACGCATTTGCCCGTGCGAACCGCCGCCTGCCGTGAGCGGGGCCGAACAACGCAGAGCTGCATCTGGGCGCGTCCCTGCGGGACCGGGCTCTAGTCCGGCC
>Ga0194120_10003525_pt1 | contig 25383 bp, 20 predicted proteins | sample TA2MahCa65mmetaG_FD_148642 | JGI IMG/M metagenome (GOLD analysis project Ga0194120, IMG submission 148642) | Freshwater microbial communities from Lake Tanganyika, Tanzania - TA2015019 Mahale Deep Cast 65m | ecosystem: Environmental > Aquatic > Freshwater > Lake | place: Tanzania: Lake... | reverse complement strand
ACCCTTCACTCATGACGTCCAATAACGCCCTTCAAGAATTCATGACGGTCTGCCAGGCGCGCGCCGAAGCCGCCCTGGAAAAGCGACTGCCCGCGGAAAACCGCATGCCGGAGCGCTTGCATCAGGCGATGCGCTACTCCGCGCTGGGCGGGGGCAAGCGGCTGCGTCCGCTGCTGACCTATGCCACCGGTCAGGCGCTGAGCCTCCCGCTGGAGGCCCTGGACGGGCCCGCCGCCGCCGTGGAGATGATTCATGTCTATTCGCTCATCCACGACGACCTGCCCGCCATGGACGATGATTCCCTGCGCCGCGGCAAGCCCACCTGCCACATTGCCTATGATGAAGCCACGGCGATCCTGGCGGGTGATGCCCTGCAGGCACAGGCTTTTCACATTCTGGCCCAGGACCCGACCCTGAACGTGCCGGCGGAAAACCGCATCGCCATGATCGATTGCCTCGCCACCGCCAGCGGCTCGCTAGGCATGGTGGGGGGACAGGCCATCGACCTCGATGCCGTGGGCAAGGCCCTGGATATGCCTTCCCTCGAAAACATGCATATCCGCAAGACCGGAGCCCTGATCCGGGCGAGCGTGAAACTGGCGGCCCTCGCCAAGGATCCCATCGAAACCGTATTGGCGGACCGGCTGGATCATTACGCCAAATGCATTGGACTCTCCTTCCAGATTCAGGACGACATCCTCGATGAGGAGAGCGATACCCAGACCCTGGGGAAAACACAGGGCAAGGACCGCGATCACAACAAGCCCAACTACCCTGCCCTGCTGGGTCTGGCTGGCGCAAGGCAGAAAGCCCGGGAGCTGCATGAAGCGGCTTTGGACAGCCTGGCGGGTTTCGGGGCCGAGGCCGACCTGCTCCGCGCCTTGTCGCAATTCATCATCGACCGGCGCCACTGATCGTGTTGAATCCACTGGCGCCAACCATTCACCGCCACCCCCGCCCGGGCGTCCTGCGTGATCTGCCCGGAACCACCGTCGCGTCACGGGACATCGCCCGCCGCCCAATGACCCGATAACCCACCACGAGCGGCAACCACGTCACGCTCGGTCAGATTGGACTTTCCCATGACTCAACCCGACAACCTTTCATTGCTCCACTCCATCAGCGACCCGGCGGATCTTCGCGCCTTGCCGGAAGACAAGCTGCCCAAACTGGCGGAGGAGTTGCGCGAGTACTTGTTGCATAGCGTCAGTCAGTCAGGCGGCCACCTGGCGGCGGGGTTGGGTACGGTCGAATTGACCATCGCCCTGCACTATGTTTTCAACACCCCGGAAGACAAGCTGGTGTGGGACGTGGGTCATCAGGCCTATCCGCACAAGATACTGACCGGCCGGTGTGACCGCATGCCGACCATTCGCAAAAAGGATGGGCTGTCCGCCTTTCCCAGCCGCGATGAGAGCCCTTATGACACTTTTGGCGTGGGCCATTCCAGCACCTCGATCAGCGCCGCACTGGGTATGGCGATTGCCGCGGGCCTGGACAAACGCGACCTGCACGCCGTGGCCATCATCGGTGACGGTGGCTTGACCGGCGGCATGGCCTTCGAAGCCTTGAACCACGCCGGGGTGTTGGACGCCAACCTGCTGGTGATACTGAACGACAACGAGATGTCGATATCGCCCAATGTCGGGGCGATGAACAACTATCTGGCCAAACTGCTGTCAGGCCGCTTCTATTCTACGATCAGGCAAGGCAGCAAACAGTTGCTGAAAAAGCGCATGCCCACGGTCTGGGAACTGGCGCGCCGCGCCGAGGAGCACGTCAAGGGCATGGTCGCGCCGGGTACCCTGTTCGAGGAACTGGGGTTCAATTACATCGGTCCGATCGACGGACATGATCTGGATACACTGGTCACCACGCTCCGCAATCTGCGCCAAACCGATGGTCCCCGCTTCCTGCATGTGGTCACCCGCAAGGGCAAGGGCTATTTGCCCGCGGAGATGGACCCAGTCGCCTACCATGGCGTCGGCACCTTCGATCCCAGCAAGGATCATCTGCCCAGGGCCAAACCCAGCACCCCCACCTATACCGAGGTTTTCGGACGCTGGCTCTGCGACATGGCTGAGAAAGACCCCCGCCTGCTGGGGATAACGCCGGCCATGCGCGAAGGTTCCGGCCTGGTCGAATTCGAGCAACGCTTCCCGGACCGCTACTTCGATGTCGGCATCGCGGAACAACACGCGGTGACCCTGGCCGCCGGCCAGGCCTGCGAGGGCTACAAGCCGGTGGTGGCGATCTATTCCACCTTCCTGCAACGCGCCTACGATCAATTGATTCATGACGTGGTCCTGCAACGCTTGCCCATCCTCTTCGCCGTCGACCGCGCCGGCCTGGTCGGGCCCGACGGGCCCACGCATGCGGGCAGCTTCGACTACAGTTATCTGCGTTGTCTGCCCGGGATCGTGATCATGGCGCCCGCCGATGAAAACGAATGCCGGCAAATGCTCTATACCGGCTTCATGCATGACGGACCCGCCGCGGTGCGCTATCCCCGTGGCAAGGGGCCAGGTATCGAGGTGCGGGAAGAGATGACCGCGCTGCCGCTGGGCAAGGCGGAAATCCGCCGTGAAGGCAAGAAGATCGCCCTGCTGGCTTTTGGTTCCATGGTGCTGCCTGCCCTGGAGATTGGCGAGAAACTCAACGCCACTGTCGTCAATATGCGTTTCGTCAAACCTCTGGACGCAGAGTTGATCCTGAAACTGGCGAAAAGCCACGATCTGCTGGTGAGCATCGAGGAGAATGTCCTCCCGGGCGGCGCCGGCAACGCCATCAACGAAGTGCTCAATGCCCACGTCTGCGCCACCCCGCTGCTGACCATCGGCCTGCCGGATGTGTTCATCGAGCAGGGCAGCCGCGAGGAAGTGCTGTCGATGGCCGGCTTGGATGGTGAGGGTATTCTCGCCTCGATCGAGGCATTTCAGAACAAGCTGCATAGCCGCAAACCGGCCCGCAAAGCCCAATGATGGACAGGCTCAGGAACAAGGTCAGGGATATTCCGGACTTTCCCAAGCCGGGGATTCTCTTCAAGGACATCACGCCCGTCATTCAGGATCCGGAAGCTTTGCGACTCGCGATCGATCATCTGCATCTGCCCTATGTGGACCAGGGCATCACGGCGGTGGCCGGCATGGAGGCCAGAGGCTTCATCCTCGGCTCCCTGGTGGCCTGGAAGCTGCGAGTGGGCTTTGTACCGCTGAGGAAACCCGGCAAGTTGCCCTATGAGGTCAAGAGCGTCAGTTATGACCTGGAGTATGGCTCGGCCGCGCTGGAGATTCACACGGATGCCCTGCAGACCGGGGATCGGGTGTTGATCGTCGATGATCTGCTGGCCACGGGCGGCACAGCCGCCGCCAGTTGCGAACTGGTCGAATCGCTGGGCGCGGACATCATCGCCTGTGCCTTCCTGGTGGAACTGGAGGGACTGGGCGGCCGGGACCGATTGGAGGGTCGCGACATTCACAGCCTGCTGCGCTATCCCGCCTAAGTCACGCAACAGGTCGTGCGCGATCAGGTAGTGACGATATGCCAGGGCGTTCCACCTTGACCGCCGGCAAGCTCAGCTTCGGGGAGCATGTCGCCAACAAAGACCACCGTCCCCTGCGACTGCTGCAAATCTCCGACTTCCATCTGCGCCAGAAATCCGGGGATACGCTGCTGGGGGTGGATACCGAACAAAGCTTCAAGGAGACCCTGGCCGCCGCACTGGCGGGCAATCCGCCTCCCGATCTGGCCCTGTTGACAGGCGACCTGGCGCAGGACGCCAGCCCGGAAACCTATCAGCGATTACTCGCCGATCTGGCGCCCCTGCCCCGCCCCGCCTACTGTCTGCCGGGCAATCATGACGATGCGGCCCTCATGGCCGATGTGTTGGCCAAGCCAGCGGTTTATTGCCAGAGCCGCATCGAACTCGACTCCTGGCAGATCATCTGCCTCGATAGCTGCATCCCGAACTCGCCCAACGGGCGCCTGGCCGCCGAGCAACTGGCCATTCTGGAACATTGGCTTACGGTTTGCCCGGATCATTTCACGTTGATTGCCCTGCATCATCCGCCCATACCGACGGGCAGCGCCTGGCTGGACACGATGCAGTTGCAGAACTCCGCCGAGTTTCTGGCCCTGCTGCGCGGCCGCGAACGGGTCAAAGGCGTCATTTTCGGTCATATCCATCAGGAACTGGATGTGGAAGAGGCTGGCCTGCGATTGCTTGGGTGTCCATCAACCTGTTTCCAATTCAAGCCCGGGCAGTCCGAGTTTACGCTCGATCGCATACCGCCCGGTTATCGTTGGCTGGAGCTGTACCCTGATGGGCTGATCACCACGCGGGTGGAACGACTGACCAACATTCCGACTGGACTGAGCCTGCAAGCGGAAGGGTATTAAGGCAGCCGGGTCGGCGGCGCGGACCTGGTGCACTGCGCCCGGGAGGTGAGATTCAGGGCTTGCCTGAACTCAGACACAGCCCCAGGCCTTCAGAGAGTTTGTGACTCAGGAGCAAATGATTGCTGAGTTCACTCAAGGCGCGTTGATAGACCTCGCGCTTGAAGTAGACGACATCCTCGATGGGATGCCAGTAATCCACCCAGGTCCAGGAATCGAATTCGGGTTTTATCGAGCAATCCAGTCGTATTCTTGACTCCGGCGATATCAGCCGGAGCATGAACCAGAGCTGCTTTTGCCCTATGCAGAGCGGATAGGATCGTTTGCGGATGTACCGCGCGGGAAGATCGTAATGCAACCATTCACTGGTGCGCGCTACCAGTTGTACGTCCTCGCGGGTCAGCCCGACCTCTTCGTAAAGCTCCCGGTACATCGCCGCCTCGGGGTCTTCATTACGCTTGATCCCGCCTTGAGGAAATTGCCAGGACCGCATACCCACCCGGCGCGCCCAGAACACACGCTGCTCATCGTTGCAAAGAACGATACCGACATTCAGTCGATATCCGTGTCGATCTATCATGTTAGGGCTAAAGGGTTTACCAGGTTCTTCGAGTGTATAATCCGGCACGCTCAAGGATGGACCCATAGGCTTTCATCTGGCCTATTGGCGTACCCTCGCACCACCGTGTCGTGGCATTTTATTGACGTCCGAATGTAAAGGAATCTCGTGACTCTGGCAATCTTTGATCTGGATAACACCCTGATCGCTGGCGACAGCGATTATCTTTGGGGCCAATACCTGGTCGATCACGGTCTGGTTGACCGTGATGACTATGAGGCGGCCAATGCCCGATTCTACGAGGACTATCAGCAAGGACGCCTGGACATCGCTGAATTCCTGGCCTTCGCCTTGAAGCCTCTGGCCTCCCATGCACCCGAGCAGTTATTCGCGTGGCGCGCCGCCTTCATTCAGGACACGATCGAACCCCTCCTGCTGCCAGCCGCACGGGAGCTTGTTGAAAGGCACCGGGTCGCGGGCGATACCTTGATGATCATTACGGCAACCAACCGCTTTGTCACCGAGCCTATCGCCTCGCTCTATGGAATCAGCCATCTGATAGCCACCACACCGGAATTTCGCGAAGGGCGGTTTACGGGTCGCTATGAGGGTGTGCCGTGTTTCCAGTCCGGCAAGGTGACGCGGCTCGATGAATGGCTCACCGAGCATCGCCATGATCTGAACGGAAGCTGGTTCTACAGTGACTCTCACAATGATCTCCCCCTGCTGGAACGGGTGACCCATCCGGTGGCCGTGGACCCTGACACGATACTGAAACAACATGCCGAACAACAGGGGTGGCCGATACTGACCTTGCGTGAGAGCGCTTGCCCGGCTTATCACCTCGAACGCATCGTCCCACGGGATCAACCCTTTCGAATCAAGTAGATCAAGATGCCGGTTTCCTCGTACTGCTCCAGCATGAGGTGGCCGGTCTGCTCGACAAATACCCCAAAATCCAGCACCGACGCGGGATCCGTGGCCGTCACACGCACGACTTGGCCGCTCTCCAGCGTGTTCAAGGCTTTTTTCAACCTCAATAAGGGTAAGGGGCATTTCAGCCCTTGGGTATCCACTTCGAGATCGATGATTAGCGTGGTATTCATGACAGCATGCTGGGTATTGAGTGGTTGGCATTCATCCTTTGACCATTGACCGATGGCCATCGGCTCAGTGCCTTCCCAATGCATTGAATGGAGAATTTCGGCTTGCAATGGCGGTTCCAAAGAGAGGGCCTAAGCAATCCATTCCAGCTTTTCGATCCGCTGGAAGCCTCTTGGCAACAAGTTGCCACGTCTGCCTCGTGTTGCCCGGTAGCCGTCCAGATCGGCTGACGACAATGTCAGGAATCGCTTAGGCCCATACAGCTTGAGTGACGCGCCCGGTGGAAATCCGGTGATGGCGACCACTCGATCGGCGCCGTTAGCCAAATCATCCCCGCTGATCTGGATCAATTTGTTTCCCTTGCCCTTATTCAGTACGGGTATCTCGGTGGCGGGAAAAGCCAGCAAGCGGCCCTGCAGGGTGACCACCGCTACCCAGTCGGTCTCGGGATCCATGATACGGCAGGGGACCATGACCTCGGAATTGTGGGGAACGCTCAGGAGCGACTTGCCAGTGCGGTTCTTGGTTTGCAACTCCTTCATCATCGCCAGGAAGCCATAGCCGCCAGTGGTGCTGAGCAATAACCAGTCCTGGTCCGCGCCGGCGACCACCGTCACGAAGGTGGCGCCGGGTGGCGGACTGAGGCGTCCGGTCAGGGGTTCTCCCTGGCCGCGCGCGGAGGGTAACTCATGGGCGGGCACCGCATAAGCCCGGCCAGTCGAATCGAGAAAGTAGGCCGGCTGGTTATTCCGCCCCGCCGCCGCGCAGAGAAAGGCATCGCCCGACCGGTAGGTCAGACTGGCGGGATCGACATCCACCCCTTTAGCCGCGCGTACCCAACCCTTTTCCGAGAGAATGATGCTCACCGGTTCGCTGCCGATGACCGCCGTCACATCCAGTGCCTGAGCCGCCTGGCGAGCCACGATCGGAGACCGCCGCGCATCCCCGTAACGCTCCGCGTCGTGCCGCAACTCCTGCTTGATCAGTTCGCTCAGCTTTTTGGGCGAAGCCAGAATACCTTCGAGTTGCTCGCGCTCGGCCGCCAGGTCGGCCTGCTCGCCCCGAATCTTCATCTCCTCCAGTTTGGCGAGATGCCGCAATTTCAATTCCAGGATGGCTTCAGCCTGAACATCGGTCAGACCGAAGCGGGCCATCAGCACCGGCTTGGGCTCGTCCTCGCGACGTATGATGGCGATCACTTCATCGATATTCAGAAAGGCAATCAGCAGGCCTTCGAGGATATGCAGCCGGGCGATGACCTTATCCAGCCGGTACTGAAGGCGGCGGCGCACCGTCTCGGTTCGAAAACTCAACCATTCCGTCAGGATATCCCGCAGGTTCTTGACCTGCGGTTTCCCGCTCAGACCGATCATGTTGAGATTAACCCGATAACTCTTCTCCAGATCGGTAGTCGCGAACAGATGCGACATCAATTGCTCGGCGTCACATTTGCGTCCGCGCGGCATGATGACCAGACGGCAAGGGTTCTCGTGGTCGGATTCGTCCCGGAGATCCTCGACCAACGGTAACTTCTTGGCCTGCATCTGGGCGGCGATGGCTTGCAATACCACATCGCCGGAAACCTGATGCGGAAGTGCGGTGATGACGATATTGCCGTCCTCGACCTCCCAGCGCGCCCGCAGCCGCACCGAGCCATTCCCTGTCCGGTAGAGACGCAGGAGGTCCTCCCGCGCCGTGATGATTTCCGCCTCGGTCGTGAAATCCGGGCCGCGGATGTGCTCGCATATTGCTTCCAGGGTGGCTTCCGGATCGTCGAGCAAATCAATGCAGGCGTCGACCACCTCACGCAGATTGTGCGGCGGGATGTCGGTGGACATACCCACCGCGATGCCGGTAGACCCATTCAGCAATACATTCGGCAATCGTGCCGGCAGCAACCTGGGTTCATCCTTGGTGCCATCGTAGTTGGGTTGCCAATCGACCGTGCCCTGCTCCAATTCCGACAACAGGGTCTGCGCGTAGGGGGTCAGCCGCGATTCGGTGTAGCGCATGGCAGCGAAGGATTTGGGATCATCCGGCGAACCCCAGTTACCCTGTCCGTCAATCAATGGATAGCGGTAGGAGAACGGCTGAGCCATCAAGACCATTGCCTCATAGCAGGCCTGGTCGCCATGGGGGTGATACATACCCAGTACATCACCCACGGTACGCGCGGACTTCTTGTACTTGGCGTTGGGGCCCAGGCCCAGTTCCGACATGGCGAAGACGATACGCCGTTGAACCGGCTTGAGGCCATCGGCGATATGCGGCAGAGCGCGATCGAGGATGACGTACATGGAATAGTCCAGGTAGGCCTTCTCGGTGAAGTCCTTGAGGGGAAGTTGTTCGTGCGTAATGGTGTTCACGTGGATATATCGCGTTAACTGGCCGTGGGCCTGGACAAACCTTGAATTTTAGCGACTTCGGCGAGTGACGTCCCGCAATGCAGGCCTGGGGTCAAGCTAAGGCAGGCGGCGGTCCGTGAACAGGATTGACGCCGGCGTGCGTCAACAGATTCAGGCTAATGAGCCAAATCCCTGCGTAATGACCCCGGGAAAGAACACTCCAACACGAACATTCTCGGCCTCGTTAGTGGCAATAAATGAAGCCATGAATGTAAACATGATAAATTTTTTTTGATAATTGCCTGAAAAGGTTGCACTTCGCACACCTTATCCGGCAATATATTGCCCGCAACACAACAACACAGGAGTCTTTCCGCCATGCACATTCGCACACGCAACAAAACCATTCAGGTTATCCGCACCACCTATGACGCCGATAGCAAGAAGGGAAAAAACGAGATCGTGGCCCGGATGCCCGCGGCAAACCCGCAGATCAACGATGCCATGATTGAGTCACTCTCCTCTAGCGAACTGCAGGAAGTCGAGCAGTGGCTAGAGGGGCGAGCTCGGTTGGACAGCATGCAGAATGAACTGGCTGCCAAAACGCTGAGTGAGACGATTAACAAGGCCACCCAATGGTTTGCCGCAACCTCCAACAAGGAAGAGGCACAAACAGTCTATGCGGGGATCAACAAGGCCCTGAGAGGGCTGAAAAAGGCTGTCGCTCAAGCAGGTTCGCTCGAAGAATAAGGTCAACCGGTCTTTGGGGTCGCGCGATGTTATCGGCATGACAAGCGCGCCCCCAAAGGGCCATCCCTTGCATCTCAAAGCGGGGACAGTTCCATTTGACCGACCTCCTCAACTGAACAAGCGCTAACGCACCCAATAACGTCAGGGCCAAGTTCTCAATTCCGGTTTGCCCTTACCACCGTAGTGAGCATCCAGCCTTCAGTCCGCGTCCGCAATTCCCTTGTTACAACCCAAAAAGGCGGGGGACATGCTTCGTCCCAGCCATGATGTTCTTCCACTCATTTGAACCTGGCTTTCACCGTCTTGGCTTTGCCCAACTTGACGGTGCAACTGGTTTTCTTGCCCGAACAAGCCCCGGTCCACCCGGCGAATCGGAAACCATCCTTCGGAATGGCGGTGAGCCTTACTCGGGTCCCCTTGGTGAAACTCCAGTTACACCAGCTTCCGCAAAGGATGCCGACAGGGTCACTGGCTACCGAGCCTTGGGCATTCCCGGTCAAGATGACATTCAGGCCGATGCCAGGGGCTGGATAATTGGGTTGTTCAACCAACAGCGTCCGGGTAATAGCCGTCGAGGCATATTGGTCATCGCCAATCTGGTTTGCCGTGATACTGCAAACTCCAAACCCCACGGCGGTAACCAGTGAACCGTCGACCCGGCATACCTCGGGTGTATTGGTTCTAAAATTGACCGGCAAGCCGGTTGAAGCTGTTGCGGTAAGCGGGATCGTGCTGCCCAGTGTGAGGTTGTCAGGCAAATTAAAGGTGACCTTCTGCGAAATTTTTTCAACACTGAATGATTGGGACACCTCGGGCGCGGGCAGATAGCTGTCATTGCCCTCCTGACTGGCTGTCACCGTGCAAACGCCAAAGCCAACACCAGTCACTGTACCGGCATCCACCGTACATACGGATACGGTGCCCGACTTGAATTTAACCGGCAAGCCCGAGGAAGCCGAAGCGGTCAATACCGCCGTCTCTCCCAAGGCTAGACTCGACACAGGTTGAAAAGTGATGGCCTGGGCGGCGCGCGCCACGCTGGCAACCTCGAAGGATTGAGTTGCCTGGGCGGGGCGATAGGTAACATTACCGGCCTGGCTGGCGATGATCGTACAGATCCCCGCGCCGATTCCGGTCACGACATCCACCTTGACGCTACAGGTGGCTGGCGTTTTGGTGGCGAACGCAACCGGAAGCCCCGAGGACGCCGTCGCCGTGACGATACCCGTACCCCCATACGTCAATTTTGGCGGCGGCCCGAAGGTGATGGTTTGCGGCTGGCGCGGCCGGGTGAATTCGTTCAAGGCCGCGTTGACCTGAATGCGCGGCTTATAAAACAAGCCGCCCCGGCTCAGTATGGTAATCCCGCTATTTTTCAGGGCCCACTCGATCTCGTCGACGGACGCTTCAGGGCGCACGGTGCGGATGGCAGCAAACGCGCCGGCCACATGGGGCGCCGCCATGGATGTACCGATTTTGTACCAGTAAGTACTCACAGGTATCGAGGACGCTATGCCTTGCGGCGGGTCGCCTTGCCCCCCTGGCGCCAGGAGATCAACCAGGGCTTCCGATTGGTTTGAATAGTCGGTGACCACATCCCCCTTGGTGGTGGCTCCCACCGCGATTGCGGAAGAAATACAGGCTGGTGCGGAAACGGCGAAATTGAAAGAATCGTTCCCTGAGGAAATGACCGTGGCAACTCCCACGAATTTCAACTGGTTAATTATGGGCAACCGAGGGTCCGTGTCACAGAAATCCGTGTATTGCCCCGAACCCAGACTCATGTTGACGGCCGCCAGTTTGTTGCCCCCCGGCAAGGTATCCAGATTGGCATAGAGCCACTCCAAAGCCAGAATCTGGTCTGAAACATAGGCGCCTACATCATCGCCGATGCGAGTAAATACCTGCGCGGCGATCAGCATGGATTTGATGGCCACCCCATTCCGCGGGTCGGAAACAGTAGGCTTTTCTCCCGCCGCGATACCCGCCACATGGGTGCCGTGATCGCAAATATTATCGAAGCCGAAATAACATATCGGTATCGTGGGATCGGCGGCGCCCGCGCCATATTGCCGAGTTTTTCCGTTGGGACACAGGGTCGTCCCCCCGTCATTACCACCCGCGTTGGAGAAACAGGCCTCCGCGATCACCTTGCCAGCAAGAAATGGGTGATCGGCCTGCACCCCGGTATCGAGAATGGCTATGGCCTGGCCCTCGCCCGTCGCCCCCATGGCATAAGCGCCGCCCTGGGAACCCGTCATACCGATGAGCGGGACACTGTCCATCAGATGAGGCTTATCCCAAGCATCAAGACTGATCGCAGTGACGACAGGATCAGACAACAGGGCTGTCAGTTCGTGTTCATTCACGGTCACCGCGATCATGGGACTGATGTCAAACAGTGTCAAACCACGCTTGAATTCGCGATCCAGCCTGGCTTGCTCGGGACTGCCAAAATGCCGTGTCAGGAACTGATTCTGAATCGACCGCAGGGAGTTTAAGTACAGCGCACGTACATTGCTCGCGGGTGATAGCGCTGCTTTTGGCGCTGTGAACTGTACCAGTATCCGGACATGCCCCTGGGTTTTCAAGGCATTGTCGATCGGCAGGGAATCCCGGGATTTGTCGGCCAAAGCCATGACCTTATCATCCCCGGCCATACTGACCATAGGCCACATCAAAAAAACCATTAATCCGAACGGTACGAGGGCCTGGTAAGCTTTGTTCATGATGCTTTTACCATTGATATGGTTACTGATGACTTCAGTCAGGCTAACCCCGGGAGTCAGTTTTCTGTCTGGCCACGGATTCAAACTTGCTCACTGACACTGCCATGTATACGGTGTACAAAACACCAGGGGTTTGCGCCCACAGTTTTCCGTCGTGACGAGCAACGGGACCTTGACCAAGGTCTGCCCAGCGGGACATGGGCTAGTTCCGCCGCTACCGCTAGTGGCTTGCACGTTGCCCACCTTTACCAAGTAGTCACTATTACCGAATGCCTCCGTGCCTGCGGGACCTGGGGGAGGTGTTACCACCACATAGTAGTTGCCCACCGCCCGTGTCCGCATATTGAAATTGAAAGTCTGTTCCTTGCAGTTGATGGCCGGGACTTTGTAACTGGCCTGCTGAACCACATTCGGGTCGTACCAACTGACATAGTAACTATCGGAATCCTGCGCACCCTCGCAGCGGAAGCGGGCTTGGGCCTTGCGCGGGCTGCCATTCCCCACCTTCAAATAGAACCAGTCCTGATCATACATGGAGGCAAGTTGGCCGGTCATGCGCTGGTTTCTGCGGAGTCGGGTTGCCTCCAACTTACCATCATTGGGTTCCGGCATATCCGGTATGATTTTGGTCACCGCCCATAAAGTATAATCGGAGAGTGGCCCTGTTGCCTTGCCAGATAGATCCAAATCCGTATTACCGGTGATACTCACATAATATCTGCCAGGGTTTACCGTATTCATCTGAAACCGGAAGGGTCCCTTGATATCGGCGGCATTTTGTTTGCAGTAGTCAGAGCTCACCTGGTAACTGCTCTGTAATACCATGTCGTTGCCAAAACCCGAAGCGGAATAGTAATAATCAATTTTCCAGTAAACATCCACTTCAACCCAAGTGTACAAATAGGAACCATCGTCTTGTTTTATTCTCTCCAGCACCTTGGGTTTAGGGAGTGACAGGTTACACCCAAAGTAAATCGGTATACCTGGCTGCTTGGAGTCAGGGTAGACATCCACATAGAAATAATCGATATCCGTATCGAAAAGCTGTCCGACGATCTGATCGCTGATATCCAGCTTGCTGAAGGTATTACCGCTCGCTTCTTCCGGCGTATTATTAGGTTCCCACTCCCTTTGCGCCGCGTTGAGCGTTACAGGTCCAATAAGCGTGACCAGAAAGGCGACTACTGATAGAAGGCGCATAAAAATACTCCGTGCGGAAGAAGAGAGGGCCTAAGCATCATCCCATATCTTGTCACCCAGCCTTACGGGTCTGTTGAAGCCGATTAGGGAGGGTGACTGGACCTCATTTCAGAAGGCCGACCATAAACCATCAAGTCTTGATAAACAAGCCATCTGAATGACACCCCGCAGTAAACCGCGACAGGGGGTGCGTTCACGAACTAAACAGTCGATATGCCCCTTCGCACATCAACCCCGTGGCGAGGCATTCCGCTGGGCAAGCAGATGGCGATCGAAGGCCTGGAGCCGATCGATTGTCCCGATATCCATCCAGAGTCCTGCATGGAGTTGCCCCGAGACCGCTTTGCGCGCCATTGCCGCCCTTAGCAAGGGCGCCAGCGGAAAGCGGCCGGGCGCACATCCCTCGAACAAGGCCGGCCGATAGACGCCAATCCCGCCAAAGGTGAAACGGGGTTCTCCCCCTGCCAGCACCCTCTCGCCGTCCAGACCAAAATCACCCGCGGGATGATGTTCGGGGTTGGGCACCAAAATCAGATGCGCCAGATCGATGGGCTGTTGGATCAGCGTGCCAAAGGCAAAATCCGTAGCGATATCGCCATTCACGACCAGGAACGGCTCCTCGCCCAGCAGGGGCAGCGCGCGATAGATGCCGCCACCGGTTTCCAGGGCCTCGCCTTCGGGCGAGTAACGGATAGGCACGCCAAAGCGGGAACCGTCGCCGATCACGGCCTCAACCTGCTCGCCAAGATGGGCGGTATTCACGATGATTTCCCTGATGCCGCCCGCGACCAGCGCCAGAATGAGATGCTCGATCAACGGCCTCCCGCCAGCCATCAGGAGTGGCTTGGGCGTGAGGTCGGTCAGCGGGCGCATCCGCTCGCCGCGTCCCGCCGCCAGAATCATGGCCTTCATACCCCAACCTCCGACCCCAGGCGTGGCAGGACACGCCGATCGAGCCAGTACATCAGCCCCTCCAACTCTGGATAGTGCTGCCCGACCGTGGTCACATACCCCAGTGTTCGCGGGATATCCTTGAGATAACCCGATTTGCCATCTCGTATATTTAGCCGGGCAAAAATACCGGCGGCTTTCAGATGTCGTTGCATGCCCATCAGGTCAAACCAGCGCTGGAATCGGGGCGCGTCCGACTCGGCCAGCAAGCCGGCGGCAAGCAGGCGGTCTCGGTAATCTTCCATCCAGGCGCCGACCTGCCCCGACGGCCAGGCGACGTAGCAATCCCTCAGCAGGGAAGCCAGATCATACGTAATGGGGCCGATCACCGCGTCCTGAAAATCCAGTACGCCGGGGTTGTTGGTCACGGTCACCATCAAATTGCGCGAGTGGTAATCCCGATGGACACAGACACGTGGCTGCTCCAGCGCCGAATCGATCAGCACTTGCCAGGCCTCTTCGATCAAGCCGTACTCCGCCTCGGTGAGTGCGAGGCCTAGCCAGCGCTCCAGCAGCCATTCACGAAAAATCCCGAGCTCAGTTCGTAGCAGGGTCTCATCATAGGCTGGCAGATCCGCGTTGCCGATGGATACACCCGCTTGCAGCGCCAGCAGACTGGCCATGGCGTCGGCATAAAGCGCATCGGCCGTCTCCCCATTCAGCGCGCCCAGGTAATCGCGGTGACCGAAATCAGCAAGCAATACGAAACCGCGCTCCGCATCGACCGCATGAATATCAGGGACCTGGACACCGGCGCCGCTCAGCAAGCCCGCCACCTTGATGAATGGTCGAACATTCTCTCGCGGTGGCGGAGCATCCATGACAATCCTCGACTCTCCAGAACGGTGCACCCGAAAGTAGCGGCGGAAACTGGCATCCGAGGAGGCGGGTACGACACATTCGGGCGTATATCCCAAATCGGTGTGCAGCCAATCAAGCAGTTGGGAGTAACGAGCGTCCGTTAGGGATGGCATTGGGTTTATGGCTAAGGGTGGAGAAAAAACTTACCGAAATCGGTGCATTGGGTAAAATGTTCGGCCTTGAAGCGTTATTTCATCACAAAGCCCGCCTTTCGACGACCATGCTGTCCTTGGCTCAGTGTCCAACGAAACCCATTGCAACCGGCGCCTCGATGATCGTGGTCGCAGTTCGATCCTACGTCGTCTAAGCCGTCGTTTATGGCCCCTCCCTTCCGCCGCAAGTTCGGCCCGCTGTTATTTATTCTCTACACGGGTTTTGCGCCCGACCTGACTCAGGCGGCGGCCACTGACTGGAATTGTTCTCCGGGAACCAGGAACAAAGGCTGGGTGTGCGGATCCAGGATGCCATTGACGGGCAAACAGTCTACTCAGGATAGCGATGTTGAACTGGGCGAGGATCCGGCCACCGGCAATGTCACCCTTCCCGAGGATCGACCCGAACTCCTGAAAAGCAAGGCGCCATTCGATACCCCGGAGGCAAGGGAGGCAACGCCTAAACCGCCTACCCCGGGCTGGAATTGCACCCCCAGCCTGGACGAGGGTCCCGATCGGGGCTGGATTTGCTCCCTGACAGGGCGAGATCCGCGCGGACTGGCCCATGTCGTCAGCGAGGAGGGCGAACCCACCGAGAACTGGGCCGAATCGAACACCATCACAAAGGAGGACGAGGACCGCTTCGAGACCATGATGGGCCGCTTGCAGGCCAATCCCTGGCAAAGAAGCTGCGCCCCCAAGGTCGGCAAGCGCCGACCGCCACCGCTGGCGGACTTTGTGCTCACGCCTCGGGAGAAACTGGCGCGCAAGAAATCCCCCATCGACATCCATTCCGACTATTTCGAGTTGATCGATAACGAGGTCACCAATTTCAATGGCTCGGCCGAGATGATCAAGGCCGACCAGCGATTGTGGGGGGATTACATCACGCGCAATTTGAAAACCAACGCGGTCAACGCCCACGGGAACGTAACTTATCAGGACAAGGGAATGATCCTGTCCAGCGACTCGGGGTTCATGGATGGCAAGGCGGATCGGGCGGTGTTTCGCAACTCCCAATTCATCATTCCCGCGGTCCCCGGACGCGGCACCTCCCGACTGACCCACGTGGATAGCAGCACTCTGTCCCGCTACGAAAACTTCAGTTACACCAGTTGCCCCACCGGTAACCAGGACTGGATACTCCACGCGGACAGGGTGAAGATCAACAAGGAAACCGGCATGGGTACCGCGCAGGGGGCCTGGTTCGAGTTCATGGATGTGCCGTTCATGTACTCTCCTTACATGGATTTCCCCATCGATAACCGACGGATGTCGGGACTGCTGAGCCCCAACTTCGGCGTAACCCAGGTAAGCGGTGTCGATGTCTCGATTCCTTATTATTTCAATCTGGCGCCCAATTATGATTACACGGCCCAGCCGCGTTATCTGAGTAAACGCGGCTTTCTGCTGCGTAACGAGTTCCGCTACCTCAGCGAAACCAGCCGCGGCCGTCTGTTCGGCGACATTCTGCCCTATGACGACGAGACCAAGACCACACGCGGGCAGGTCGGCTTTCGCGATGACACCCGTTTCAACGCCGACTGGTCCTCACATATCGATGCCAACTGGGTCTCGGATTTCAACTACCTGAACCAGTTGGGATCGCCCCTGGCGCTGATCGATTATCGAAACATACCCAGCCAGGCGCGGCTCAGTTACAACAGCCCGATTGGCCCCGTGACGGCGATGGCGAATTACTTTCAGACCATCGACCCCAGCATACCCAGAAGCCTGTACCCGTATTTCTATCTACCCGCCCTTGGGCACAACTTTTCGGACAATATCGCCGACACGGGCTTGATGTTCTCCAATTTCACACAACTGGCCTCGATTCAGGCCGACAGCAATGAGCGAACCATGGGGCAGCGCTTCCTGATTCGGCCCAAGCTGGAATACCCCATGGAAAGCAGCACCGGCTTCATTCGACCCAGCGCCACCCTGGCCTTCAATCAGTACAACTTGCAAAACCCGCAATATTGGTCCGCCCAGCAGCAAGCACTGCTGGTCAATGCGAATACGCAGACTAGCGAAAACTACACGGTCCCCATTCTGTCGCTGGATAGCGGCACCTATTTCGATCGCGAGTTTTCCTTGGGCGACCGGGCCATGCAACACACGATCGAACCGCGGCTGTTCTACGTCTATATACCGACCGTCAACCAACAGAACATCCCGCTATTCGACACCACGTCCTACGACTTCACCTACTATCAACTCTTTCGCGAAAACCGGTTTGCCGGCTATGACCGCGTGGGTGACGCCAATGATCTGACCGCCGCCGTCACCTCTCGGCTGATCGATCAGGCCACGGGTATTGAACGCGTGCGGGCCACAGTGGGTAATCTGGTGTATTTCAAGAATCGGCAGGTGACACCCGCGGGTCCCCCACCCGACACCTATCAAGAAAGCTTTTCCAATATCATTGGCGATGTTTATGGCGCCATCACCGATAACTGGTCCATCTACACGGCCGGGCAATACAATGCCTCGTTAAATCAGATCGAACGCGGCCAGGTCGGGTTACAGTACAACAACAAGCAGAATCAGATACTTAACATTGCTTACCGGTATCGCAAGGACCAATACATCAACTACTGTCCACCCGCGTCCGCCGGGCAAAACTTTCTCACCAACAATATTGGCTGCCTCAACCTGACCGATGTGTCCATGCGCTTACCCATCCTGGCCGGCTGGTACGCCATCGGCCGCTGGCAGTATTCCTTCCTGGACAATGTAACGACCGAGAGCTTTTTTGGCTTTGAACGGGAAACCTGCTGCTGGCGCTTTGCCCTGTTAGGCCGGCGCTTCCTGAACAGCATCAACAGCGCCGGCGAGCCACAGTCCAATAATGCCGTGTTCTTCCAGTTCGAACTCAAGGGCCTGACTACCCTGAGTGACGATGTGGACAAATTCCTTGAAAGAAGTATCTCCGGCTTCCGGTACCGGGATTATTGATAAAACCTGACAACCCAATGACACCCATCCGACATTGCTTCATCCGCGCCAACACTACTCTACGGAACCTCCTGTTTCTTGCGGCAACGCTGGGTTACGCAACGGCCTTTGCCGAAGGCGTGGATCGCATCGTGGCGGTCGTTGAGGACGAGGTGGTGCTGGAGAGCGAACTTCAAAAAAAGATCGATACCATTCGCCAGGGCCTGTCTCGCAGCGACACGCCGATACCTTCCGGTCTCGTCCTGGCCCGTCAGGTGCTGGATCGACTGATACTGGAAAAAATCCAGCTCAGCCTGGCCGAGAAGTCGGGACTGCGGGTCGACGATGAGACCCTGCGCCAGGCGGTCCAGCAGATCGCGCAGAAAAACAACCTGACACCCGAGGAACTGCGCAGCTCCTTGCGTGCGGAAGGCATCGAGTATTCCGATTTCCTGGAGCAAATTCGCGGGGAACTGACCCAGCAACGGTTGCGTACCAGTCAGGTTAACAGCCAGATCAAGATCAGCGATCGTGAGATTCAGCACTGGATGGAAACCCGTGGCAAGGCCGGCGGCAATTCGGATACCGAGTATCTGCTGGGTCATATCCTCATTGCCACACCGCAGGCCGCGTCGCCCACCGCCGTGCAGAGTGCGCGGGAGAAAGCCGACAAACTGATCGCCGAGTTGCGGAAGGGATTGGACTTTCGGCAGGCCTCACTGAGCAACTCCGATTCATCCGAGGCGCTCAAGGGTGGCGATCTGGGCTGGCGTAAATTGAGCGCAATGCCCACCCTATTCGCCGATATCGTACCGAAATTGAGTAAAGACGATGTCGAAGGGCCGATACGCAGTTCCAGCGGCTTCCATATCATCAAACTGCTGGATCTGCGTGGCGGTAGTGTCGAACGTGTCACCAAAACGCACGTGCGGCATATCCTGATCAAACCCAATGAAGTGCTGAACAACGCCGACGCACGTAAAAAGCTCGAATCCATCAAGGCCCGCATCGAGGCGGGCGACAATTTCGGCGACCTGGCGCGAGGGAATTCCGATGACAAGGGTTCGGCCGTCAAGGGCGGTGATCTGGGTTTTGTTTCACCGGGCGCGTTGGTTCCGGAATTTGAACAGGCGATGACCGCCCTGCGACCCAACCAACTCAGTGAACCGGTCCAAAGCCAGTTCGGCTGGCATCTGATTCAAGTGCTTGAACGACAAGAGTCGAGCGACACGGACGAGTTACTGAAAAAGCAGGCTCAGGACGAGATCTTCAAGCGCAAGGTCGAGGAAGAGACCGAACTCTGGCTACGCCGGATTCGCGATGAAGCCTATGTGGAAATTCGCGTGCCCGAACTGGCCCCCGAGGGAACCCCTCCGCCACCGGCCAAAGCCAGCCAGTGATCCCGGCTCTCGTCCTTACCACCGGCGAGCCGGGGGGCATCGGACCGGACCTTTGCCTACAACTTGCGGCGCAAGGACTCTTGGCTCATGTCGTAGTGGCCGGCGACCCGGATCTGCTTGACTTACGCTCACGTCTGCTCGGACTCTCCATTGAGGTGGAAACCTGGCAGCCCGGCAGGGCTTGTTCCACCACGTCAGACCACGTCCGGGTATGGCCCGTGGCCCGCTGCGTCGATCCGGCCGCCGGGACATTGAATCCCGCCAATGCGAACTATGTGCTGGAGATGCTGACCGCGGCGACCCACGCCTGCCAGGAAGGGCTCTTTGACGCCTTGGTCACAGGGCCAGTCAACAAGGGCAATATCAACGCGGCGGGCATTACCTTTACCGGACACACCGAATTCATCGCCGGACTGACGGGCGGCGATCCCGTCATGCTGCTGGCCGCGCCCGGCCTGCGAGTGGCGCTGGCCACTACCCACTTGGCCTTGTCGCAAGTCCCTGCCGCCATCACCCGGGAGGGACTCTCCCGCACACTGCGCGTCCTGGACAGGGATTTGCGGAGCCGTTTCGGCATCTCCCGCCCCCACATTCTGGTGGCGGGCCTGAATCCCCACGCCGGCGAGAACGGTCATCTCGGCCGCGAGGAAATCGACATCATCGAACCGGCGCTGGACGAACTTCGCCGGGAAGGTCTGCGGCTGACCGGGCCGCTGCCCGCCGATACCCTGTTTCTGCCCCCAGTGCTCGCCGAGGCCGATGCCGTACTCGCGATGTATCACGATCAAGGCCTGCCGGTGCTGAAACACCTGGGCTTCGGTCGCGCCGTCAACGTCACGCTGGGTTTGCCCATCATTCGCACATCCGTCGACCACGGCACGGCCCTGGATTTGGCCGGCGCCGGCCAGGCCGACCCGGGCAGCCTGCTGGCCGCCATCGAACTGGCGCGCAAACTGGTAAGCGCCACTCAAGGGGCACCCACATGATTCATACCCCGCGCAAACGCTTCGGTCAAAACTTCCTCCGCGACGCCACCGTCGTGCACCGCATCGTCATGGCGGTGAACCCCCATACGGACGATCATCTGGTGGAAATCGGGCCCGGCGAGGGTGTGCTGACGACGGCCCTGCTCGCCCAAACCACTCAACTGGACGCCGTCGAAATCGACCGCGACCTGGCCGCCCTGTTGGGCCGGCGCTTCGTCACCAGCGCCCACTTCCGCCTGCATCTGGCCGACGCGCTCAAGTTCGATTTCGTCCACCTCAGCCACGGCGAAAAACTACGCATCGTCGGCAACCTGCCTTACAACATCTCGACCCCGCTGTTGTTTCACCTGTTCGCCCAGGCCAGCCACATCGCGGACATGCATTTCATGCTGCAAAAGGAGGTCATCGACCGTCTGTGCGCGCAACCAGGCGAGCCCGATTACGGTCGCTTGAGCCTCATGGCCCAGTACCATTGCCGGGCGGAAAAGCTCTTCGAGGTCTACCCCGAAAGCTTTTACCCGCCGCCCAAGGTCGTCTCCGCCATCGTCAGGCTGATCCCGCATGCAAGCCCTCCCGTGGACGCCGACGCCAGCGCGCTGGGCAAGGTCGTGGCGACGGCATTTTCCCAGCGGCGCAAGACGCTGCGCAATGCCCTCAAACCCTTGTTCACGGAGAGCGAACTGCGCGCGGCCGGGATTGACCCCGGCGCGCGCGCCGAAACAGTGGGTCTGGAGGGCTATGCGTCACTGGCTCGCCGCTTGAAATCGACCAGCGGATAAATTCCGCGGCAGTTCCCGACTTGGGCGACGCCACGAACGATTACCGTCAGAAGACCTCGACCTACATCCCGGGGCGCTCCGCACAAAGGCCCTACCGCACCAAGCTCGCGAGTTGTATAACAGTTATGTTGAACGAAAAGCCGCCGATATCCCCATCGCACTGTGGCGGCCATTGCGGCAAGACCGCCGCCACGAATTCGAAGGATCGATGCCCGAGGACACACGCCACAGAGGGGGGCTTACAGATCGTGTGGCATCACGCTTGAATGACCCGATTTATCTGTTCTTATGCTTGGCATTTAATCTCACCCCGTTGGGTCAGAAATCCCTTGGCGCTATTGACCTGCGGAACCGCTAGTGCGGTTCCCCCACACTTGATCAGAAACAATGCAAGTGCAATGGACGACAATCGGCCCGCGGGGCGGGCCGATTTCTTGGGCTTGTTGTCAGGTAATCACGGTCGGTTCCGGCATGCCCGAGCGTTTCCTCACCTCACCGAGTTGCTCGGCCAGGTCGATCAGGTCCTTCAGCGCCGTCTGCGGATCATGGCCGTGTTGGGCGGAATCCTGCTCGTAACGCTCCAGGTAGATACGCAGGGTGGCGCCCTCGGTGCCGGTGCCGGAGAGACGGAAAACGATCCGGGAGCCATTGTCAAAGATGATGCGGATACCCTGGTTGGGGCTGATGCTGCCATCCACCGGGTCGTTATAGCTGAAGTCATCGGCCTGACTCACGACGTTGTCGCCGAAGCGCTGACCGACCAGTCCCGCCAGTTGCCCGCGCAAATGCGCCATGATGCCGTCACCAATGGCTAGCGGCATGCCCTCGTAGTCATGCCGGGAATAGTAGTCTCGGCCGAAGCGTTGCCAATGCTCACGGACGATAGCGGCGACCGATTGCTGGCGCACGGCCAGGAGGTTAAGCCAGGCGAGCACAGCCCAGAGTCCGTCCTTTTCCCGCACATGATCGGAACCCGTACCGAAGCTTTCCTCGCCGCAGAGAGTGATCTTGCCGGCATCAAGCAGGTTGCCGAAGAACTTCCACCCTGTGGGGGTTTCGTAACAATCCAGGTTTAGGGCCTTGGCTACACGATCGACGGCCTGACTGGTCGGCATGGAACGGGCCACGCCTTTGAGACCAGCCCGATAGCCTGGCAGCAGATGCAGGTTGGCCGCCAGCACGGCGAGACTGTCGCTGGGAGTGACGAAGAAGTGGTCGCCCATGATCATGTTGCGATCGCCGTCGCCGTCCGAAGCCGCACCCAACGCCGGCGCGTGGGCGCCATTCATGCGTTCGGCCAGTTCATGCGCGTGAACCAGATTGGGATCGGGATGACCGCCGCCGAAGTCTTCCAGCGGCACGGCATTCATGACCGAGGCCGGCGCCGCACCCAGTCGTTCAACCAGAATACGCCGGGCATAGGGGCCAGTGATGGCGTGCATGGCGTCGAAACAGATGGAAAGTGCGCCGGACTTGAGGGAGGACTGGATCAGGTCGAAGTCAAACAGGCTTTCCATCAGTTCGGCATAGTCGCTCACGGAATCCACGACGGTAACCGTCATGTCGCCCACCTGGCTGTCACCTAGCGTATCCAGATCCACGTCACCCGTTTCGGCAATATGGTACTCGGCGATTTCCTTAGTGCGCGTATAGACTGCATTGGTGAAGCCTTCGGTTGCCGGACCGCCATTGGCGGCGTTGAACTTGATTCCGAAATCCTCATCCGGTCCACCGGGGTTGTGGCTCGCGGACAGCACGAAACCGCCCTGTGCGCCGAATTTACGGATCAGGCAGGAGGCCGCCGGGGTGGACAACAGTGCGCCTTGCCCGACCCAGATTCTGGCGACGCCGTTGGCGGCCGCCATTTTGATGATGAGCTGTGCGGCCTCCCGGTTGTAGTAGCGCCCATCACCGCCCAGTACCAGGTTGATCCCTTGAGTATCACCCAGGGTGTCGAACACGGACTGCACGAAGTTCGCCAGGTAATGGTCCTGCAGGACGACCTTGACTTTCTTGCGTAGTCCTGAGGTGCCGGGCTTTTGGTCGGTAAAGGCTTGTGTTTTTATGGTTTTGATTTGCATGAGTGGCTCCCAATATTCGGGGTAAATACATTCGCATTGTACTGAATTAGCTCCGGGCCGTGGTCCCGTCCGGGCATTCGAAGGCGGGCGATAACGCAGCCCTGCAACCTTTGGCGAAGCTTGAGAACGGGCATGATGGGTTGTCATCAAGCAAAACTGGTGACTCTGCAACAGATTGTGTAAAAATAATGGTGGAAAGTTTGCCGGATTCCCGGCAAACTAAAACCTGAGCGGCGCCCGCAACCCCTAAGAAGTTGCGGGTGCTTTCTTAAACGTCGATATCCCTATAAGAAGGAAACCAACCATGATGAATGCAACCAAGCTGTCCATCGTTCTTTTGTCTGCCGGTCTGACTGTTGGCTGCGCCAGCAAGAGCGACCTTGCCGCCCTCCAGACCCAGGTTGACGGCCTCAAGGCTGAAGTCTCTTCTGTCAAGAGCACCGCTGACGAAGCACTGGCCGCCGCTACCAGCGCTGATGCCGCTGCTCGCCGTGCTGCTGCTGCTGCCGAAGAAATCAACGCCAAGCTGGATCGTGGCTTCCGCAAGGGCGCGATGAAGTAAGTTCTTCGCTACGGCAAAGAATGGCAAAAAACCCGGTGGTTCCGACCACCGGGTTTTTTTTATTGCCTTTTGGCTGAACCCCTATCGGGCCTCGCTGGCCTCACGGGTTAACCGTGGGCGGTGCGCTATCGCCCCCTCGCAAATCAAAACCCACCAGCCATCCACAAATCAACACCCTGGGCATCATACGCGCGATTACGCTAGAGCCCCGGATTTCCCCTCCCCAGGGCCGCAAGCCTAACCGAGCATGGTGTCCTTGACCCAATCGCTGCGACGCTCCCGGTCCAGCACTTCCACCCGCGCCCGCATCAATACCACCGTGAAATAGTAGAACTGGAAGGCCCCGGCCATCAGCAGCAGGGGTATCAGCATGCTGAGATGGATGGAAGGCTTGTCCATCTTGGTGACGGTCGGCCCCTGATGAAGGGTGTTCCACCATTCGACCGAATAATGGATGATCGGGATATTCACCACGCCGACCAGGATCAGGACCGAGCCGGCCCTCGCCGCGGTGCGCGGATCCTCGATCGCGGAAACCAGCGCCAGATACCCCATGTAGAGAAATAACAGGATCAACTCGGAAGTCAGTCGGGCATCCCAGACCCACCAGGCGCCCCACATGGGTTTCCCCCACAACGACCCGGTCGCCAGCGCCAGAAAAGTGAACGAGGCTCCCAAGGCCCCAGAGCTGCGTACCATCACATCGGCCAATTTGATGTTCCAGATCAGATAAATGGCGCTCAGTACCGCCATGAAGGTGTAAACGAACAAGGACATCCAGGCGCTGGGCACATGCACAAAGATGATCCGGTAGCTTTGACCTTGCTGGTAATCCTGGGGCGCGACGAACAGCCCCAGATACAGGCCCGCGCCCAGCAGGATCAGGGTCAGCCCGGCCAACCAGGGTATCAGCCTCCCGGCGATGCGGTAGAAGTGCTTGGGCGAGGCCATCTTATGAAAAAACAATGCGAGGGTGTTCCACATATCGGTTAACTCAAACTGATTCTGAGGGCGGCGGCGGTTGCGAAAGGCGAAAGCGTCATGGCCAGGGCCAGCAGCGCCGCCAGGAAATACATCTGCCCATCGTAGGGCAAGCCGGCCACGGCCGCCGTTACGGCATTAGTGGCGAAGATCAAAATCGGGACATAGAGCGGCAGCACCAGCAGGGTGAGCAGAACCCCGCCCCGCCGCATGCCGACGGTCAAGGCCACGCCGATCGAGCCGATCAGGCTCAACAACGGGGTACCGACCAGCAGGGTCAACTCCAGCGCCTGAATGCCCGTGCCCGGCATGGCCAATAACAGCGCCAACAAGGGCGCCATCATCAACATGGGCAGACCACTCACCAGCCAGTGCGCCAGCACCTTGGCCAGCACCAGCACCGGCAAGGGCTGGGGGCTCAACGCCATCTGCTCCAGCGCGCCGTCGTCAAAATCGGAGCGGAACATGCTTTCCAGGGAAAACAACGCGGACAGCAAGGCGGCAATCCAGATCACGCCGGGCGCCAGGGTGCGCAACAGGGTTTCCTCCGGACTCACACCCAAGGGAAATAGCGTGACCACGATCATGAAAAACAGCAAGGGATTGATCAG
>Ga0194120_10003524_pt1 | contig 25385 bp, 21 predicted proteins | sample TA2MahCa65mmetaG_FD_148642 | JGI IMG/M metagenome (GOLD analysis project Ga0194120, IMG submission 148642) | Freshwater microbial communities from Lake Tanganyika, Tanzania - TA2015019 Mahale Deep Cast 65m | ecosystem: Environmental > Aquatic > Freshwater > Lake | place: Tanzania: Lake... | reverse complement strand
GATTCTTGGAGGGCAAAGCGTGCCTCTCGGCCAGGGGCAGGTCGACTTTGCCAGGTTTTTTTATGCCCTAGCTGAGGTTGGCTATTCCGGTGCGGTAGTGCTTGAGGCGGTTTACGGCAATGATTACCTCGAGGACGCCAAACGGCATCTGGGCTTTGTGCATCACTATCTCACGTCACAGGTCCAGCCCAAGGGAACAGCTTCTTCACGCCAATGAAGATTTTGATGGTCGGTTTAGGAAGCATAGGGCAGAGGCACGTCAGAAATCTGCGGACTCTCTTCGGAAAATCCGTCTCGATTGGTGCAGTCAGGCACAAAGGCTTCAGGCACGTGCTATCCGACCGACTCCAGATCGTACCCGATCAAGATGTCGAGACCCATTACGGCATTAAACGTTACAATGACCTCGATTCTGCTCTCGCCGATCGTCCCAACGTCGTCTTTGTTACAAACCCGACAAGCCTTCATATCCCTATAGCGTTGGCGGCTGCCAAGGCAGGATGCCATCTGTTCATCGAGAAGCCGTTATCTCACAGCTTCGATGGAATCGAAGAGCTCGAGGAGGTCGTTAACCGTAAGCAGTTGACCGTTCTTATTGGCTACCAGCTCCGCTTTCACCCTTGTTTCAAAATACTGGCCGAGACTCTTGAGAAGCGAAAGCTCGGGCAGATCATAGCGGCCCGAATCGAAATTGGAGAGTATTTGCCTGCTTGGCACCCATATGAAGATTACCGTGAGATGTATGCGTCACGCCGAGATCTAGGAGGAGGAGTAATCCTGTCCCAGATTCACGAGCTGGATTACGCGTACTGTCTGTTTGGCCTGCCCAAGCGTGTCTTTGCCCTGGGAGGTCATCTGAGCCGACTCGAAATCGACGTGGAAGATACTGCCAGCATGCTACTTGACTGTATGGTCGATGGAAGAAAGTCCGTACCGGTATACGTTCACCAGGACTGCGTGCAGCGGCCTCCATTGAGGACGTGCCTGATTATCGGCGACAGTGGAAAGGTTCTGGTCGATTTTGTTGAGCCGTCGATCACGATGTACGACGAAGCGGGACATTTCATCGGCAATCAGAGTTTTCCGGAGTTTCAGCGAAACCAACTTTTCCTCGATGAGCTGAAGCACTTTGCCGCCTGTCTGAAAGGTCGTGAGGCTCCCAAAGTCAGTTTACATGACGGCATGCAAAGCCTCCGTATAGCGCTTGCCGCGCATCGGTCTTTGAGCTCAGGCCGACCAGTTTCCCCAGAGGACATTAGGTAACCGCTTTCATCGGATTTCGTGGTGGTCGGCAATGGTCAACATTGCGCAGTTAATCTATCTGGAAAGTGGGGTCCATGATGCGTAATAGGGAAATTCGTATCGGCAAGAAACTCATCGGCGATGGCCATCCATGCTATGTCATCGCCGAAATAGGGATTAATCACAACGGTTCGGTGAAGCTAGCCAAAGAACTGATCGATGCAGCGGTGGAATGTGGCTGTGACGCTGTAAAATTTCAAAAGCGCACGGTCGAGATTGTTTTCTCTCCTGAGGAATTAGCCAGGCCACGTGAAAGCCCGTTCGGTTCCACGAACGGGGACCTGAAGCGAGGGCTCGAGTTCGGGCTTGAAGAATACGCGGAAATTGACCGGTATGTCCGTCAGAAGGGTATCGACTGGTTTGTATCATGCTGGGACGAAAGATCGGTCGACTTCATTGCCCAGTTCGATCCGCCGGTGTTTAAGATCGCTTCCGCTTCGCTCACAGACGACGATCTACTACGGCATCACCGCAAACAAGGCAGGCCGATTATCCTATCGACTGGCATGAGCGAAATGAAACAGATCGAACATGCCCTCAGAGTGCTTGGACAAGAGAACCTTATCCTGCTCCACTGCACAAGCACGTATCCGGCGAAGCCGGAAGAATTGAATCTCAACGCCATTGTCACCCTCCGAGAGAAATTCCAAGTGCCTGTGGGGTACTCCGGGCATGAGGTCGGATTTTCCACCTCATATGCAGCTGCAGTGCTCGGAGCTTGTTTAATTGAACGACACCTCACGCTGGACCGGTCCATGTGGGGGAGCGACCATGCCGCATCCATGGAGCCTCAGGGTATGAAGAAGCTGGTGAGAGATGTCAAGGAGCTTCCCCATGCGTTGGGTGATGGGATCAAGAGAGTCTACGAGAGCGAAATACCGATTATGAAGAAATTGAGGCGGGTGACATGATCCAGACCGTGCTCCTGGACATCGATGGCGTGCTCACCGACGGAACGGTATGGGTCGACGGTGGAGGGCGGGAGATCAAACGATTGTTCTTCCTAGACATCGATGCAATCTTCGAGCTCAAGCGGGCGGGAATTAAGGTGGGCTTTATCACGGGGGAGCGAAACGCGTTTTGTCGCTATGTTAGGAAGAGATTCGACCCCGATTTCTTTCTGGCGGGATGCAAGGACAAACTGGCCGGGTACAGACGGTTACTCTTGGCGCAAGGGTTCGACGAGCAAAGCGTCTGTTATGTTGGGGACTCTCACAAGGACATCGAGCTCTTACGGGAAGCGGCGCACAGTTTTGCTCCCGCGGATACAGACAGGACCGTGCGTAGAGCTGCCAAGGTTGTCTTGCAAGCTTCCCGCGGACAAGGCGTCATACGGGAGGTGGCAGATCATATTCTTCTTGGCAAGTATCATAAGGCCGGGTCCGTCTCTGAAAGTCAGAGGAAAGGGCAACATTCTCGGAGCACTGAGACCGCCAATCTTTCTTCTCGCGCGCGACTGAACAAGAGACCTATGAACGGAGGCATGGTGAAGACTGCTGTTGGACGGAAGCAGGTGCGCCACGAAAGGGAATCGTAATGCCTACAGAAAGACAAGTGTACCTAAATGGCGACTTCGTTCCTGAATCTCAGGCAAAGATCTCAATCTATGATTCAGCCTTGATGTTCGGTGACATGGTGTTTGAGATGACACGGTCATTTCAGAAGAAACACTTTAAGCTTCGTGAGCACCTGGAGCGGTTGTACGCGTCGGTCAAATTTCTTCGGATTCCATTAAAAGTGCAGATTGATCACATGGAAAATCTCTGTTATGAGGTCGCGGCAAGGAATGAGCGGGAATTCCAAGCGGATGATGAACATAGGCTTATGATCAGTATTAGTCGAGGCCCGCTGTCCATTTACGCCGATGTCTTTGGCGGAAAAGTGGAACCCACGATTGTGATCGCTGATTTTCCGCTCCGCTGGACGGTTGCAGGGATGGGACGGTTATTCGATGCGGGTATCAATGCGGTCATTCCCTCTCAACGAACAATACCTGCCCACTTGCTTGATCCGAAGGTAAAGAATCGATCCCGGCTACATTACATGTTGGCTAATATTGAGGTGTCTAACTGGGCCGGTGACGATAACTGGGCTCTTTTACTCGATCCCGATGGATTCATCGCCGAAGGAACCGGGTATAACTTCTTTATAGTGAAAGACAACATTATTCAAACACCCGAAGGGCGGAATGTGCTGCGCGGAGTGAGTCGGGCATATGTGCTTCGGGAATTGGCGCCACAGTTGGAAATGAAAGCTGTGGAAATCAATTTGGATCTCTATGACGTCCTCACAGCCCAGGAGGCGTTTATCACGGCAACACCTTTCAACTTACTGCCTGTCACACGCTTAAACGGTGTGTGCATTGGTGATGGCCAGGTAGGATCGGTGACACGCGCACTTCTGTCTCAGTGGAGCAAGAATGTCGGCGTTGACATCGTTAGTCAAATTAAGGCGTGGGACGAGGGCCGGGCAGGCCGTGCGGCTCAGACCGTCACACCTTACAAGTATAAGAGTCAGACTTGATCAAACACGATCTTAGAATTCGGTGACATCCGTGGACACCAGTTTGAAAGACAAGGTCGTGATGATTACCGGTTCTAGCCGTGGAATCGGTCGGGCCATCGCCCTTGCTTTTGCACGGGAAGGCGCCAGGGTTGTCGTAAGTGGCCGAACAAAGACGGACGTCGAGAAGACCGTGGTCGACTGCGAAGCGATCAGTGGAAGGGAGCGAGTCTACGGGTTTGTGGGAGATATGCAGAGTGATGAGGTGATCAGGCAGTGTATCAGTGGGGTTCTGGGCCTGTGGGGTAGGATAGACCGGCTGGTTCTGAATCTGGGCAGTGGCAGGGGACAGCGAGGCGTGGAAGTCGAGGATCAGGAGTGGCTCCGCTTGCTTGATCTTAATCTCCTGGCCGGAATGAGAGCTGTGCGGGCTGCCGTTCCAAGCCTGGCGAAGGCCGGAGACGGCAACATTGTATTTATCTCTTCCATTGCCGGCTTGGGTCCTGTGGGTGCGCCTCACGCGTATGAGGCGAGCAAGGCGGCCGTGATCGCTTATGCCAAGAGTCTCGCGCGCGAACTTGCCCCGGATGGCATACGAGTGAATGCCGTGGCTCCCGGGCACATCTTATTTCCTGGTAGTACCTGGGAAGGCAATCTGCAGCAAGACCGTGTTCAGACAATGAGCCTTATCGAATCACAGGTCCCACTCAGGCGATTTGGTCGTCCGGAAGAGATTGCCGATGCAGTCGTCTTCCTATCGTCGGCCGGAGCATCCTTTGTCACAGGGGCCTGCCTGATCGTGGATGGCGGCCAATCACGAGCTTCCGCATAAGAAGTGAGATCCAGTGGAGGGGGAATCGGCCATCTGTTTGACCTGACCGGTCGGGTTGCCGTCATCACGGGCGGTGCCGGTATGTTGGGCCAGATGCATGCTCAGGCAGTTGCTGAAGCCGGGGGCGCGCCAGTATTGGCTGATATCAACGAGCGCCTGGCCCGGGATACGGCCAAGGCAATTCGTGCGAAGCACAAAGTGGCTGCTCTGGGAGTCAAGACCGACATCACGAATAAAGGCCATGTGGAACGTCTCCTAAAGACAGTTCTCGCAAAATACGGCAGGATTGACATTCTTATCAATAATGCCGCGAATGATCCAAAAGTCGGGAAAGGAAGGACGGCGGGAGCTTGGACTCGATTTGAGCAGTTCCCAATGAAAGCTTGGAACGAGGATTTGTCGGTGGGCCTGACTGGCGCCTTCCTGTGCTCCCAAGTCATAGGAAGAGAAATGGCAAAACGCGGAAACGGGGTCATTCTGAACATCTCATCGGATCTGGGTATTATTGCGCCAGATCAGCGCATTTACGAAAAGAATGACGTGCCGGCTAATCTGCAATTGGTTAAGCCTGTGACGTATTCGGTGGTGAAAACCGCACTCATCGGGTTGACTCGCTATCTCGCTACCTACTGGGCCAGACAAGGCATACGGGTCAATGCCCTTTGTCCCGGCGGTGTAGAGGCAGAGCAAACAGCCGAATTCAAAGAGCGCGTCTCTTCCAGGATTCCCATGGGACGGATGGCGGGAAAGCATGAGTACAAAGGTGCCGTGCTGTTTCTCATTTCAGATGCTTCATCCTACATGACAGGGGCGACGTTAGTTGTGGACGGCGGAAGGACTTGCTGGTGAGGGACAAAGCAGCCATAGGCAATCAAGAGAAGCCGAGAGATTTTCATGATTATGTCTTCAGAGATGGTCGACTCATTGGCAAATTTGAAGAGATGACAAGCAGAGTCGTCGCAATCATCCAAGCTCGCATGGGATCAAAGCGATTGCCGAAAAAGTCCATGGCTGATCTAGCCGGCAAACCGCTGCTCTGGCATGTGCTGGAGCGCGTCAAGCGGACGAGGCAAGTAGACGAGGTTGTTCTTGCAACGACAACGAAGCCAGAGGATGACGTCCTGGTCAGCGTGGCGAAAGAATGTGGGGTCAGCACGTTCCGAGGGTCGGAAGATGACTTGGTTGATCGGTACTACCAGGCAGCGAAAGCCTACAAAGCAGATGTCATCGTAAGGATCTGTGCTGACAATCCTGTTCTTGAGCCACACGAAATAGACCGTATTATTCAACACCACTTGAAAGGCTTGAGCGATTTCTCCTCCAATACACACAATATCGACGGCAATGGTTATCCCGATGGTCTGGGTGCGGAAGCGTTTGATCGTCAGAAGTTGGAAGAAGTGTGGCGCATTACAACAGATCCACGTCACCGTGAACATCCCCATACTTATTTTTATGACCATCCAGAAAAGTACCGGATCGGCACCATTCCCTGTCCTGCGGAGTTTCGTCGCCCAGACTTAAAGTTGGACGTCAACACGTCTGAGGAACTGGAATACATTCGCTCCATTTTCGAATATTGGTATCCGAGAAAACGAGACTTCCATATCACCGACATCATTCGATGGCATGACCAAGTCAAGGGGCCTGGCGAGCCCTCTGTGATTCATCAGTGAACCGTAAGCCAATGCTGCGGCTGTGGTATAGGCCTTGCTCGCCCTTCCTTTAGGCTGATTTTTCCTTCCTCCACGGCATCAAGAACTATGAAGGCCACTCACGCAATCCTAGGGCTGTCCTATGGATCCCACGATACGGCAGCTGCCTTGCTGATCGATGGGCGTTTGGCCGCGGCCTGTGAACAGGAGAGATACACCCGAGACAAGCACAGCCGGTTGTTTCCGAATGACGCCATCGCCGATTGTCTGAAAATCGGCGGCATCACGATGAAGGACCTTTCTGAGATTGCAATTGGAATCGACACGGTTCGGTTCGTCCGCGAGACCTACATCAGACCAGCATTACATGACGATGACCGAATTGCTTTCTTAATCCATGATGTGGAACAGGTTCGCACGCATTTCTTCATGGAGGAGCGGATTCGCAAGGAAACGGGATTTACCGGCAGGATCGTGGCTTATCAGCATCATCTCTGTCACCTGGGGAGTTCATATTACCCGAGCGGCTTCGACGAGGCGCTCGTCGTAAGTTGCGACGGGATGGGTGAAATTGACACCGGCATGATGGCGCGTGGACGGGCTGGCGAGATAGAAGTATTGTACAACGGCAATCACTTTCCGAACTCACTGGGGCTTTTCTACGCGGCGATTACCCACTTTCTCGGCTGGAAGTACAGTTGCGATGAAGGCATTGTCATGGGATTGGCAGCCTATGGGGATGCCTCCGCGACTGTTCCTGGGCGGAACCGAAGCTATGGGTCGGTGTTCCGGAAGATCATCCAGGCGACGGGGGATTACGCCTATGAAATCGATCGCTCCTGGATTGCCTATCACAAAGAGCGGGACAAGTGGGTTAGCGATAAGTTTCTTGAGTACTTCGGGCCGAAGCGCAAGGCCGATGAACCGGTGACTGCGCATCACATGCATATTGCCGCGGCCTTGCAGGGGAGACTGGAGGAAATTGTCCTTGGTCAGCTTGGTAAAGCCCGGAAGGAGTTTGGGCTGCGCCGGCTTTGCCTTGCTGGCGGTGTTGCGCTGAACTGCTCAATGAATGGAAAGATTTTGAAGAGTGGTCTGTTCGATGAACTCTTTGTTCAACCAGCAAGTGGTGATCCTGGAACGGCTATTGGTGCCTGCTACCTTTCCTATGCCAAGAGGATAGGCGGGCTCAAGCCGGAGAAGAACCATGATTTCTACCTCGGTTCCCGATTCAGCCCGGCAGAAATTATTCACGCATTAGAACGAGCTGGGGTCTCCTATCGCGAGCCTGCCAATATTTTTTCTGTGACCGCACGGAGGCTGGCTGAAGGGAAGGTTGTCGGATGGTTCTCTGGCCCCGCAGAATTCGGACCGCGTGCCCTCGGCAACCGAAGCATCCTGGCACGTCCTTATCCAGGCGAGATGAAGGACTACCTCAACGGGCGAGTGAAGTTCCGTGAAGGATTCCGTCCTTATGCTCCGGCAGTTCTTGCCGAATATGCAGCCGAGTATTTCCAGATCCATCAGGAAAGCCCGCATATGTTGATCGCCACGAATGTGAGGCCCGAAAAGCGCAACTCGATCCCGGCAGTCGTGCATGTGGATGGAACCTGTCGGGTCCAGACTGTCACGGCTGACTTAAATCCGAGGTTCCGGTGCCTCCTTGAGGCATTTTACGAGCACACAGGATGTCCGGTCCTGCTGAATACCTCCTTCAACATTAAAGGGGAGCCCATCGTCAATTCACCGGAACATGCGATTGAATGCTTTCTGCGAACTAATATTGACTGCCTCGTGCTGGGCGACTTCCTTTGCGAAAAGGGCACAGCGGTCGAAGGCGTTAGGCCGAGTTCATCTACGTAAACAGCACAAGGATGGGGAGTCATCGCGGACATTGTTCAGGGTCGAACGACGCTGATGTGCCTGCGAGAGAGCCATGAATGCCTGACTCAAGGATACGCCACGTTTGCTTCCGGGGTAAGGCACGAAAGGGGGGGCCATGGGCAACAAACTCCAGCATGGTCATGTGGATGCAGATGATGGTGGGACACTGGGCACGATTATTGGCACTGGGCAGCTCAAGACCGCCACAGGGTCAGCCGTCAGCGCCGTCAATACGGCCCTCATTGTGACCATGAATGATTACGCCTTTGCTCCCTCGCTCACAAATGATACAGAAACTGTTGCTGTGACCTGTATCTACAGCGCTGATCCCAACAATACTGTCGCCTGCATACGGGCAGCCCCTTCGACTCTCGGAGGCATTACCACAATTCGTTGGCGCTATATCACGGCCTCTGATGATCCGACGATTTGGATGGCCTATGATCCGGATTCGGGGATGATCAAGGCCGTCTGGGTTTCGGACGATCCGACCGTGGATGAGAGACCTGGAGTCATCGTCGAGGGCTGTATCAGCAAGAAGTTCATGGGGGCGGACCTCGCAGTCCTGGGCATAGCTAAGTCTCATCTATCTGCTGCGGAGCGCTACATCGCGGCCAACAAGATGAAGATTGAGCATCGGTTTTACCGGGCGCTGCAAATCGCAACGAACGACTCAGCCCCCTTTCGCTGGCTGTTGGAGAACGTCAAGATTGATCCTAGAACCGTCGGGCTAGCAGCAAAGGCTGCCTAGGGTCGCCCAATAATGTGGTGAAGAGACAGCTTGTGGAACAAATAAGTTCCTGGCCTCAACTGACTGCTAAATGGCTCTGAGCAAGTGAGTATGGTGGGCGAGAGCGCCAGCGGGCCGCACATCGTGCTTTTTGTCGAGGGGGCCGACCAGGCCGCTCAAGCAGAGAGACTTGTGCGGTCAGAGAACGCCAAGGTGATTGCCCTGGACCCCGCGTCTGAATATGCGCTCGAACGTAGCAAGGTCGCCCATTCTATTCCGGATGAGTATTGCAGCGAAGAGCACCTGAACGAAGTTGGGATCGGCAATTTTGAGAAGGTCGAGCGATTCTGCGACCATGCAGATCAGTGGCTCAGTGACCATTGCGAACCGGTTAAGACATATGGACTCAGGCCGGCTCGTTACAATTATTTTGCCTTGAAGCGGCTTTTCGACGCGATGACCGTAAGGCTTGCGCTACTTGAGGCCATTTTACAGAAAGAGCGGCCTGAAGAGGTCTGGTATTTCTCTGATGCCGAAGGCGGCGGATTCGATCATAATCTTTTTTTCGAAGAATCTATTTACCTGAAATTGATTCCTCTTGCATGCTGCAGCCTACAGATAGATTCCAAGAAACTCGATCGTCCTATCTCACGTCCCAACCACTGTAAGGGCACGCTATCTAGGTCCGTTCCGTGGGCTCGCTGGTGGCGGGTCGTTCGTACTCTTGTGGACAGGCCTGTCGTGTTTGCGGGTAGCTGCTTGAAGCGGTGGCGAGAGACTGAAGCGCCGGCCGTTCTCATCGATGATTTGGGCGCGGATGATATCCTCCTCGTGGCAAGCCAGCTTGTGAAGCATACTGAGTGGCGATTGTTGAACTGGAGGCCGGGGAGGGACCAGGTTATTGGGCTTTGTCCCCCTGCGATCTCTCAAGTGGGTTGCAAGGCGGAACGTGAGGCGGTGCTTACGGGCCTTCGTATCAAGGTTGAAGAGCTATGGCGCGGGTTATCTCAGGATGAGGCGTTCAGAAGCTATTTAGTCTGGGGAAAAGTCAAATTTGGGAATGTCCTCGAATCCAGGCTGCGCTATGTATTCACCACGTTGCTGGTCGAGATAGTAGCCAGATATATGTCTGCCAGGACGGTCATAGGACGTTTCCGTCCGGTCCTGGTCCTCTTCTCGCAGATCGTTCACTACTGGCAACATGCATTGGCCGCTGCGGCCAGGGAGGAGGGAATCCCGGTCGTTGGATATCAGCACGGAGCATTGGGCGAACGGTTCGCGCCGATTCTTTATTATATTGACTGCCGTGAGCCCGATTATCTACTGCTGTATGGCGAAGGTGTACAGCGCTTTATGGAGCGGAATTACCCGCAGGCAGCAATGGCTATCCCGGTCGGATCCCCTCGTCTCGATCGATTGAGTCAATCACAGCCTGCGGGGAAAAGGACGGCGCTATGTAGGAGATGGGGCCTGAATCCAGAGCGACGGATCGTCGTCTATTGCCCAACGTTCGTGTATGGGAACCAGCTTTATGTATCCTACTGCTACCCTCGTTCGGACAGCTATTATTTCAAGGTGCAGCGACGCATTGTCGAGGTCTTTCGAGAATTTCCCTCGGTTCTACTGGTCGTAAAAGAGCATCACGAAACTTCAGGCAGCTTTCCATTACGAAAATGCATTCAGGAACAAGGATTTACCAATTGTCTTTTTTTCAAAAATGAGGCGTCGTTCGGAGAGCTCCTCCCACTCGCCGATACATTTATCCTGGATTCACCGACGACGACCTTCCTGGAGATCCTGACGACGAACAAGCCGGTCTTTGTCCTCAACAATTGGTTCCGATGGAACGAAGATGCTCTCGCGCTAGTGAAGGAGAGGGCCGAATTCAGTCAGGACATCGACGATTTCGTGGCCCTCCTGCGCATGCATCTCCGGAGAGATTGGACTGTGCGTGGAGAATCTATTTCAGATGCCTTTCTGAAGCGATTTGGCACTCACTTGGGCGACGGACAGAGCGCGGAGCGAGCCGCTTCGGCGCTTAGGAATATCTATCGGCGGCACAATAGACGGTGCGTGGCAGTTTCATGAAGATCGTCATTTGCACGACACCGATACGCCCCGTTCCCACCGAATATCCCCCCTTAGGGTCCCTGGCAATCATCCAAGCTTTGCGTGGAGCCGGATATGGTCCGGTCTTCTATGACATCGACGGCCTCCGACCTTCATTCCCGGAGGTCATTGAATGGTTCCGGCACGAGGCTCCGGATGTGATTGGTATCAGTGCAGTTGTGTCCACGGCCTACGGGTATGTGAAGCAACTGTGCAAGGCGCTAAAAGAGATACTGCCCGAAGCAACCATAGTGGTGGGTGGAAACCTTGCGGCCAGTGCGGAGCTACTTCACCGATTCTGTCATGTGGACATATGTGTGATCGGAGAAGGGGAACGAATTATCGTCAACCTGATGGGCTATATTTTTCGTCACGGTGGCTGTCACGACTGTACGGACTTGGCTAACATTAAGGGGCTCACTTATCTGGACGAATCTGGTGAGATGATCTTCACTGGCTACGAGGCAGCGATACCCGGCAATGACTTGTTTGATCCGGACTTTTCGATTCTGGAGAAATATTCCAATATCAATCACTATGTGATCAATCCTTTTAATCGTGGGGACTTTGCAGAGGATCCCAGGAGCCATGAACCACATAGGCTAGGAAAGAAAGCGAGTACGGTGGTCTTTACCAAAGGTTGTGTGGCCCGGTGCACATTTTGTCATAGATGGGATAAGGGCTTTCGGCAAATGCCGGCCGAGCGGGTGATTGGCCGAATCCGTCATCTGATGGATCGTTACAATGTTGGATTCATCGCGTTTGGCGACGAAAATTTTGGCTCCGATCGGAAGGCGACGTACGAACTCATTCGTCTGATCAAACCTCTGGATATCTTGTGGCAGGTCGGCGGGGTCCGTGCCTGTACGCTCGACTTGGAGCTTTTGAAGGCCATGCGGGACGCGGGTTGCGTCGCGATTTATTATGGCTTCGAAAGCGGCAGCCCTGAGATTCTGGAAGTGATGGAAAAAAAGCTTCGGCTGGAGCACAACGTGAAGGCTGCTCGATGGACCCACGAGGCAGGCCTATTCACGATTTACCAGCTTGTACTCGGTTTGCCAGGGGAAACGCCCTCTACGATCCGAGATACTATAGAAATGGTCAAGCAGATCACCGAATTTCTTCCTGAGCCCCCATTCAAGCGACTCAGCCCAAATTTCATTCAGGCATTGCCGGGCACCCCGGTTTATGAATATGCTAGGGCCAGCGGGCTAATCGGTTCCACACGGAAGCAAGAGGAATCCTATCTCCTATCCATCTCCGACGTGGATGCCGGCGACGACACGAAGTTCCTGAATTTCACCAATTATCCCTATGTGATCGTCCAGAGTTGGCGGCCCCAAATCATGTATGAAGCGACGGCCCACTGGCATCGTGTCAGGGCCAGAGCAGGACGTAGCGAGTCCTCCCCTTCCCCAAATAAGACGTTCAAGGCCTATCAGGAGGGCGGCTATTTCAACCTTCAAGCGCTCGGGGGCGATCCGAGGATCTTTGTCAGCCTGTATCCGATCCGATGGCTGATCATCTGGGCTTGGACCTTGCGGGCGGTATTTCGGCGGAGCACGAAGAGAGAATTCTCTTTCCGAATCTTGGAACTTCTGATCTGGCCATTCAAGAAGCCAAGGGCGTTTACTGACTATCGTTCACTCCGTCATGTGATGCGAGATCTGGGTTCCCAGCCCGCCACACAAACGGAGCAAAGCATGATGCCGCTCCGCCGGGGACGCTAAGGCTTCCTGTCGATCTGATTTGAACCTATCTCAAAATCGAATTTCCTGAATTGCGAACGTGCCCCCTTTGTAGCGAGGCCTAGACGAAATGCAGATTTCCTTGGAAATCCAGGGTCGAGAAATCACGTTTTCGCAGCATAACCTCATCCACAACATCGCCTGGTCAATTTTGAGATAGGTTCTTATCATTTCGATGCCTGTCAAGGCGTTCATCTCCAATCAAGTACGTGCCTTTGACGACATGGTATCGCGATTGGGCGTTGCCAGACGGCAAGTCTTTGCCTTGCTCTTCCTTGGCATCGTCTATGCTGCTTTTGAGGGCATTGGAATTGGCATGCTCCTGCCTTTGCTGCAGTACCTGGAGCGCGGCGCGGCCTACTTTGGCGAGAATCCGGATTCCAGTATCGTCCATGTGGCCGAAACCGCTGTCGAGGCTCTGGGGTTACCTTCTCCCATCCCCGCATTATTCGCATTTGCGTTTGTTCCAATACTCGCGCGACAGGCGTTTCGATATGTCTATCAGGTGTATGCCGGGCGGCTTCGCTTCCGAGCCGTGGCGAATCTCAGAACACGAGGATTCGCATCCTCCCTAACCGCGAGTCTTGATTACTTTATCAAGGAAGGACACGCGCGTTTGGTCAATGCGCTGACGAGCGAAGTTGAACGAGGGGTGTTAGCCTTTCCTCTGTTTCTGAATCTCTATGAAAATGTCATTCTGTTAATCGTCTATCTGGCCCTCCTTCTCGTCTTGGCACCGAAGCTGTTCCCGATCACGATGGTTGCGGTTGCACTCGTTGCGCTGGTTGTCCGAAAGCGGATAGTGAAAACCCGGGCCTTCGGGATCGAAGTGTCTTGTGCGAATGAGGCATTTCATAGGGTGGTTGCAGAAAGGTTCGCCGGCATTCGCCTGGTCAAGTTACGAGGGCAAGAGCATGCAGAGAAGGAGAAGGTCGGGAAGATCGTGGCAGGCATGACGCACTCTTTGCACGGCATTTCTCGAATGAGGGAAGGGCTAGAAGCTTGCATAGCTCCCATCATGGTCCTCTCCGCTTTTGGAACCCTCTATGTTGCCATCAGCAGATTCGGCATGTCGCTTGCCAGTCTTGGGATGTACACTGTTGTCTTGCTGAGAATCGATCCTCTCTTGAGGCAGGTCCAGGCCGCCCGCCAGGGCTTAAGTGCTCATGTTGACAGCCTGAAGGCCGTGCACGTCCTTATAGAAAAAGCGACCTCCGCAAGCGATATGACGAGCGGTCATGTGAAGTTTGGTGGTCTCCAAAAAGAGATTGTCTTCGATGAGGTGAGCTTCGCCTATGCCAATAATAAGGACACAGCCCTTCGGGACATCTCGTTTACCGCTGCCAGAGGGAGTTGGACCGCTATCGTCGGCCGTTCAGGCGCTGGAAAATCTACATTATTAGATCTCATTCCTCGATTACGGGAAGCGACAGCGGGAAAAATAATGATCGATGGTCTGCCTATTCAAGCACTTGATCTTGGCAGCCTGAGGCGGGCAGTGACCATGGTGGATCAGTACGGGTTTCTCTTTAATGACTCGATCAGAAATAATATCGCCTATGGTATAGGCCAGGTGTATGAAGAGGAAATTGAAGAAGCGGCTCGCCAGGCGCACGCACACGAGTTCATCCGAGAGCTGCCCGATGGCTATGACACTGTGATTGGAGAAAAGGGCGTCAGACTCTCGAAGGGGCAGCGACAGCGCCTCGTGCTGGCACGGGTATTCTTGCAACGCCCGCAGATTGTGCTTCTCGACGAGCCGACCAGCGCTCTGGACGCACAGTCCGAGGCTTTCATACAGCAAGCGCTAGAAACGCAGCGTGGCAAGTGGACGATGTTTTCTGTTGCGCATCGTCTCTCAACGGTGGGGCGCGCTGATCAGATTTTGATAATTGACAAGGGGGTATTAGTTGAGAGAGGTACCCATGATGAACTCCAGAGGAAGGGTGGGCTGTATGCTCGTCTATGGCACTTGCAGCATGGTACCGCTGAATTTGACCCTGTGCATAGCAAGTGACCTTCCCCCCGAAAACTAGCCCATTGGCTTGGAAGTGGAGATGGGCTGTCATGGGCCGACAGGAGGAGGCCTAGGACTCGAACACGGCATCCCGAGGAGCCGAGCATTGGGGTGTGGAAGGAGGCGCGGGCCGGGCTCAGGGTCCTGGATCTCTGCCGCCAGCACGGCATTTCGGACGCCCCCTTCTATAAGTGGCGGGCGAAATAGGGCAGGCTGGAGGTCAGCGACGCGAAGACGCTGCGTCAGCTCGAAGAGGAAAACCGGCGGCTGAAGCCGATGGTGGCCGACCAGGCGCTCGATATGCAGGCGCTGACAGCGGGCACCGCAAAAAACTGGTAGGGCCCCAGGCGAAACGAGCGGCCGCCCAGGGGGTGGGGGCACGCTGTGGGCTGAGCCAACGGCGCGGGTGCCGGGTCGTTGATCTGGATCGGAACACCCTGCGGTACCAGCCGCATCGGCCCGCGGAGGCGGCACTGCGGCGCGGATGCGTGAGCTGGCCGCCACGACACGACGGTACGGGAGTCCGCGCCTCTCTGGGCGGCTCCAGCGGGAGGGCTGGCGGGTGAACCACAAGAAGGTCGAACGGCTCTATCGAGAAGAAGGGCTCTCGTTACGGCGTCGGGCACGCAAGCAGGTGGCTCTCCCGCGCGTGCCGCTGCCCCGGCCGACCGGGCCGGGCCGCTGTTACGCGATGGACGTTGTCCATGCTCGCTTGGCCACGGGCCGGCGGTTCAAGGGTTTGCCCATGCCCGCTCCCGGCTCCAAAGAGGTGCCGGTCATCGCCGTGGACAGCTCGATCGGCGGCCAGCGCGTCTGCCGCATCCTGGATCGGCTCTTTGCGAAGCGGCCGTTGCCGGAGCGCTTGCTCCTCGATACTGGACCCGAATGTGCCAGCCTGGCCGTGGATGCCTGGGCGGCCCAGCACGGGGTGCCGCGGCATTTCATCCCACCCGGCAAGCCGGTCCAGAACGCCTTCATCGAGAGCTTCCATGGCAAATTCCGGGACGAATGCCTCACCGAGCACTGGTTTGTGACTTGGCAGGAAGCCCAGGTGGTGATGGAAGCCTGGCGACGGGAATATAATGAGGCGCGGACCCATAGTACCATCGGGGATCTGACGCCGATGGAGTTTCTCCACCACCATCAAGACGGGCCCCTGACGGCACCGGACTCAACTTCGTTGGCCTGGGTGTAATAATGGGGGGAAGGTCACCAGTAATCTATGATTCTACTCGACAAGTGTTCTCCATAGTTGGTTACTAATGTGAAATCTTAGCAGCCTTGGTTAAGTGACTGTGGCGGTTCTGGCTAAGAGTCCTACAGGGGGGGAGAGGGGATGGAGCAAGAAGTGAGGGGAAATAGAACTGTTCCTGGAGCGATGAGGTACGCGAGATGTCACGATTCAATCTCCATCTCCTAGCGCGCCGCGTTGCACTACGGTTGCGCTCGTGGGTGTCGCTCAGTCCGAAAGAACTGGCTATCGAGGACGCATTCCGCGTGACCAGAACCAACGGTGTAAAGGGCCATTATCTAGAATTTGGTGTCTTCCAAGGGAAAACATCCAGTGTCGCTGCGTATCTCTTGCGTCGCTACAATATGGAGCAAGTTCATCTGTACCTCTTTGATTCGTTTCGAGGAATGCCTGACTATGCCGTGGCTCCATTCTACAAAGGGCAGTATGCGACCTCCCGTGCGATCGTCGAACGCAACCTCAGGCAGAGTGGGATTGCACCAAGCCGCGTCCATCTGATCGAGGGCTGGTTCGAGGATACCTTGCCCCCCCCTTGGGAAGGAGATCGGCGCAGCGGCAGTCATCTATGTAGATTGCGATCTCTATCGCTCGACGCAATTGGTCTTAGCATTTGTAACTCCCCTCATTCAGGACGGCACGATCATTATCTTCGACGACTGGTGGCTCTGGCATGGTCAGCCGGACGAAGGGGAACAACGTGCGTTTCACGAGTGGCTTGCCATAACCCCGACAATCGAAGCCGTGCCCTACCGAAGCGTCGGCCACCATGGGGAGTCCTTTCTACTGAGGACGCGCCGGTAAGTATCCTACACCCTAGCGCTGGCTAGTCTTGAGAAGCTGCATAAGCATTTCTCTCGACAATAGCGAACCAGTGCGCAGAATCAATTAGAGGAGTCATTGAGATGCGTATCTTCAACGTCTGGCAGATCGGTGCCTGGCACAGAAATTTCGGAGATTGGGCGCTAGCCTATCAGATGCATCGGCTTCTCAATGAGCAGGCCAGGCCAAGAGGATGGTATCTGAACTTTTATCTGGTAGACGGTCAGCGAACTTTTTTCTATCCCGAGCTCATCGATCACATGAATGAGGAGGCCGATCTCATTATTCTTGGCGGGGGCGGCCATCTGTTTCATAGGCCCGAGGATCGGAGTCGATCAGGCTGGATGTTCAACACGTCGCTCGATGACCTAGAGCGCATCAAAAAGCCGATGGTCATTTACGGCATAGGAGACAATCGGAACCCCTACGATCAAACGGGCTTTCCGGAGATCACGAAGCAGCATCTTCGCCGTGTTCAGGAAAAAGCGCGGCTCTTTTCGGCTAGGAACCATGGATCGAGGAAAGTCTTAATCGAGGAGTTTGGATTGGATGCATCGAAGCTGGCTGTGATTCCGGACCCGGGAATCTGCCTCTACGATCGGCCGATCGAGATTCCTGCCAGGAAGCGGACGGGACCTGTCATCGCGCTTAATTGGGCAGGTGATCGCCCGCACCTTCGATATCGTACGCCTCATCAGCAAAGCATGCTTCATTTCATGACGACGATCAGGGGTGCCCTCCTCAAGTGCGTCCGCGATCTGGGGGCTCAGATCATGTTCTTGCCGCACCTTGTCAATGTGGATACAGATATCTATCGGGAATTTTCGGAAGGATTTCATCCGGGAACTATCTTTAGCACTTTCGAGGAACTGCCGTTTTTGTATCCGCCTCCAGGCGAGATGATGTATCCCCATGTTCCATTCTTCACGAACCTGTACCGGCAGGCGCACGTATCCCTCGGCATGCGGGGTCACTCGTGCATCCTGGCGTTTGGCGCCGGGACGAAGTTCATGCCAATCGGCGAGCATAAGAAGGTAGCGTTTTTCTCGGCCGATGTGGGTGTGCCGGCAGAGTATGCCATCCCCTGGGTGGAACCCGGCGAGAATGCCGTATCCGTCGTCTTTGAAAAAATCAGGGCCTGCCTTCAGGACCAGAACTATGGTGACAGCCTCAAAGTTTCTCTCGCAGAACAGATGAACATCCTTCGTGCTTTCAATGAACAAGTCCTGGATCTCCTGACATGAAAGGGGGCAGCGATGGCTGAGAAGGGATCGAAGTTTCTACCGATCTGGGATGATATCACACTGAATTCGCGAGCATTGAATTCAGTCATTGATCTTTTGGTGACGACTCAAATCAAGATGCTTCCGCTGTTTGAATGTGACCCGGTACTGTTTGAGAGGGTGAAAGACGAAGCGATCATGTTGGCCAGGAGCCACTCCGGGCAGTCCGTGCAGGGAGACCATCCCACCGCTGTCTATGTCAAGAAGAACGATCCGAGTTGGACTGTGAAGCCCGAAAGTATTGAGCAATATAGTTTGTACAACTCGAGGGACGATCTGTTGTTCAACGGAGAGGACAGTCATTGGCATTCGACAAAGCGGAGGTTTAACCCTCAGTTGCGATTCATCCCACAGTTTATTGAGCGCTACTTCGGCGCTTCGGAGTTACAAAATTTCCGCATGCAGTGCATAAGGGGAGGAGGAGATTTGGGCCTCCATCGGGAGAAGATTATCGGCATCCCGAATCGGCCGAGGCATTTCAAAATCCGATTTCACCTGCCGATCGTGACCAATCCAGGTGTCAGGTTTATGATGGACGGGCGGGCGTATACCATGAGAGCAGGATGGGTGTACCTGTTCAATCAAGTGTGTTTGCACAATGTCGAGAACAAAGGAGACTTGTTAAGGATCCACCTGGTCTTTGACTTTTACCTGAACGAACATATCCTGGGGGAATTTGTTGCCCCGGCCTACAGAAGCGCTTCGGCATAGTCAGGAACTCCATGACGCCCAAGAAGGTGGTCGGGATTATTCCCGCAAAGGGGTATTCGAGGCGAGTCCCTCGCAAGAACATGCGGCTCTTTAATGGCAAACCGCTCATCTACTATACCCTGCAATGTGCTCTGGAAAGTCGATGCCTCGATGAAATTTATGTGTCGACAGACTCCGAGGAGATCAAGGCTTATTGCGAATCAGCCGGGGTCAAGGTGCCATTTATGCGACCGCCCGAACTGAGCCGCGACGAGGTGCACGGGTCGGTGCCCATTCTTGATATGCTTGAGAAACTAGGCGGATCATCGAAGTATTCCTATTGTGTCTCGCTTCTTCCCACTTGTCCTCTGCGACGGGTTCGGACGGTTGATGCGATTATCAGCCTTTCGATAAAAACTCAACGAAACGTCCTGTCCGCATCTCCTCTGGGCAAACTAATTTATCATTTGCGGACCCTTTCTTCCGATGGCCTGGTGCACCCGATAACCAAGGACCTCGTCTATAACTTTCAGACCCAGGACGCTCCGGAGCTATTTTGCCTCGGCGGAGGGGCGCAGTGCGCTCCCGTGGAAGAGGTTCTGGCGCATAGGACCTTTCAATATGGGAATCCCATGGGGTACGTCGTTGATAGCATCGAGGCCTGGGACATTGACACCGAGGCGGATTTTCAGGTTGCCGAGCGGCTGGCTGATTTGGTACCCTATTCGTAATGTTGCGAGGGAATGACGGGCACGTCCGTGCGTATGGATCAGAATGTCAGTTGCGGACTTTGCGGGGCGCCAGAGAGCCTGGAAGTCAGGCGTGGGGTCCATCATGGTCCGGACATGAACGTGAGGCAATGCAAAACCTGCGGGATGATTTTTCTTTGGCCGCGTCCAAAGCCCGAAGAATTGACAGCCTATTACGCCTCTCAATATCGAGCACAGTATCTAGGAGTCATTGATCCCGAAAAGAAATATTGTGAAAGTCTCCCCGCGGCACGAGACCGGACGAAGCGACTTCTTTCTTATCTGGATCAGACCACCAGGCTACTGGATGTTGGGGCAAGCTCAGGAGCTTTTTTGAGTTCGATCCGAGGTTTCCTCGGAGAGGCGGTTGGAGTTGAGCTAGATGAGGCTCATAGAGAATGGGGGTGGCGGGTAAAGGGCCTTACGATCCTCCCGAGTCTCGAGAAGCTCGGGAATAGGCGCTTTGACCTCATCACCTTGTTCCACACGTTGGAGCATGTGCCCAATCCGGTCGAATTTCTTCGTCGGCTTGCTGAATTTCTGGATATTGGCGGACGCATCGCGATAGAAGTTCCCAATGTGGCAGACGCTTTGCTGGCTGTCTACGGCATTCCCGCCTTTGCCGAATTGTATTACCAACGAGCCCATCTGTATTATTTCTCTTCGGATACTCTTCGCAGGACGATAGAAGCGGCAGGAGGAAAGGGAATGATTGAAGGGATCCAACGGTATGCTCTCTCGAATCATATTCGATGGATGCTTGCCGGTGAGCCAGGAGGCCAAGGCTATTATCGGGGCGTGCTGACTGAGGAAGCGAGCGAAGCCTACGCAGCCGCCTTGGTGAAGTCCGGCCATGCCGATACGCTGTGGGCTATAGCGACGTTTGGATGATGACGTTCCGAAAATGCGATGCCTTGGGTCTCAAATAGAAGCAGAGTCTTTATGACCTTTCAGCGAAGCGAATTGATCGGCGGCTGACGTTACGAGGAAAGGGATCGGGTCTGACGGTGATATCCACAAGCAAGGCATGCAGCCGCAACGAAGCACCACCTCGAGCTAGCGTATGGCTCGCTGACCTGACGCATACCCAGCAGATCATTACAGCGGATGCGATGCCGGCGGCCATTGGTGGGATCGCAACCTTTGCGGAGGCACAAGTCCATCTTGCCGAGAGAATTCGACTTTTCAAGTATCCGGAAAAACTGGCTGACGCGCTCGAGAGTGAACTGCCGGATGTGATTGGATTCAGCAATTATATTTGGAACTTCCGGCTTTCCTATAAGTTCGCTGAAGTCGTCAAGCGCCTGAAGCCAACGACGACCATAGTGTTCGGCGGGCCTAATTATCCCACCACTCCGAGCGAACAAGAAACCTTCCTGCGACGCTTTCCCTGCATTGATTTCTACGTGGTCAAAGAGGGAGAGGTCGGCTTTTTGAACCTTCTCGCTTTGCTTATCGAGAAAGAAAATAACGGGGAGGCGGTCAAGCAAGGGGGAGAGATTCCTTCGGTACATTGGGTCCGGCCAGATGGCAGGGCAGTCCTCAGTCCTCTCGCGCCAAGACTCCAAGATCTGACGGTTATCCCTTCACCGTATCTTTCCGGCCATCTCGATGAGTTCTTCGACGGCAAGCTGATTCCGATCTTGCAAACCAACCGAGGCTGCCCATTCTATTGCACGTTCTGTGTGGAGGGGCTCGTCTATTACAACAAAGTGTACGCGAGCTCAGCCGAAAAGATAAAAGCCGAAATCGACTACGTCGGACGAAAGATGGCCGAGCTTCGGGCCACTGGTGGTCGCAATGACCTCCTCATCGCCGATTCCAACTTCGGGATGTTCAAGCAAGATCTTGAGACGTGCCGAGCACTGGCTTCAGCAATGGAGCGGTATGGGTGGCCGGAGTATATCAGCAGCAATACCGGCAAGAATCAAAAAGAGCGTACCATTGAAGCCGCCCGGTTGGTAAAGGGCGCATTGAGTCTCTCTGGTTCGGTGCAATCCTTGGATCCTGATGTTTTGAAAAACATCAAGCGGTCCAACATCTCTGAGGGACAGCTTCTGGATCTTGCCATCAAGGCTGCCGAAGTGGGAGCCAACTCACAGAGCGAAATTATTCTTGGCTTACCAGGGGATTCGAAGCGGGCACACCTTGATTCGCTTCGGAAGATCGTGGACGCCAGCTTTAAGAAGATACTGACCTGGCAACTGATGCTCTTGCCCGGCTCGGAGCTCCATACACGGGAATCTCGAGAGCGGTATGAAATGGTGATCCGGTATCGTGTGTTGCCCAGATGCTATGGTCACTTCACTGTGCGGGGTCATTCGATCACGGCTGCTGAAATTGAAGAGATTTGTGTCGCGAATAATACTCTTTCATTCTCAGATTACCTTTGGTGTCGGAAACTCCACCTGATCATCGGAATCTTCTACAATGACACAGTCCTATTGAGCCTCACCAAACTGCTAAAAATGCTGGGCATTTCGCCATTCCGTTGGCTTGAAGCAGCGGCTTCGTATCCGGTAGAGGGACGGCTTCGAGAACTTTTCGAGAGTTTCGAACATCAAACGAAAGCGGAGTTATGGGAAGAGTTTGATGCATTGGCAGCCTATGCCGATCGTGAGGAAAATATTAGGCTGTATATCAATGGGGAATTTGGCCATAACGTGCTCTACCTCCACAGAGCCATGGCCCTTACACAGTATGTTCCCGAACTAATGGAGTTTGCCGGAAAAACATTCAGGGAGGTCTTGAGCAGAGAAGGAAAGCTGTGTAGAAAGACCGACGCCTTTGTGGAGGATGCGTTGATCTATGCGTCGCATAGGTTGAAAAATATCTTTTTCGATCGACAAACATCGGTACATGCAATGTTATGCCATGATATCTTGGCTTTCGAGAAAGAACCGGTGCCGAGTTCTATCGATCGCTACATTCACGCCGAACCGGTGGGATACGAATTCATACTGGATGCATCTCAAGAGGACTTTATCGCCAGGTATCTAAGAATTTACGGGGAGACGGTGATGGGAGTCTCCAGAGTTCTAATGAGGCTTTATCCAAGCAAGCTGTTCCGGAGGCCGATTGCAATACGGGACCACGCTGATTCTACAGAAGAGAGCCATCACAACGAATTGGATATGTCGAGACCGGATCTGAAAGGTCGGACATCCTCGTCGGTTATGTAAACAACTCCGCCCTATTGCCTCAGAATTTATCCATGGGCATCTTACTGTGAGCGCCTCACACACGGCGTGACGCAATCATGCCTAATCCTTCACCACATAGATTGACTTAAACCAAGTCCGTCAGTCTCTTATATTGAGGAAGGTATGGCAGTAATCGGGAAAAATCGTGTCCTGATCATGATCGATCAGGCGACACGTGATGCTTTCAGCCAACTCCTGGTGGCTCACTATCTGACATCGAAGGGTGCGCAAGTCTATATCTGCAACCAAGGCACGCTCGTTGCCATGTACGAGCGCTATCGGCCTCAGGTCGTCCTTGCTTCTTGGCTGGTGGGCGGCCAGTTGATGGAGTTCTTGAAAGGCATCTGTGGCCGGACACACTTGGTCCTGGTGGATCAAGAGGGAGGGAAGCTGGGGGAAATACCATTCAAGCGTTCGTTCACTCGACAGAACGGTGTGAAAGCCCAGATCGCTAAGGAATGCGCACGAGTGCTGACCTGGGGGAAAGGCCAGGCGCAATGGCTGCGAGAGCTTGGCATAATGAAAGAAGAGCGCATTGTGGTGGCGGGGTCTCCCAGGTTGGATCCGTATCTGATTCGCGAAGAGAGTTCCCGGACCAGAGCAGGCAAGTATCTGGGAGTTACCCTGAGAAGTAATGCCGTTACCTCCCAACCGATGCGAATCATGGAACAAGTCTTTCATTTTTCTTGTGCAGACAAAATGGGCGGTATCAGTGTCGGATATCCGGTGCGATCCCAGCATGAAGATCGTGTCTGGCATGCGATAGCAGGGACACGCTGCATGTTCGAAATCATGATTAACCTGGCCGGACGGAGCAACGCTTCAATGGTCCTACGGCCAGATCCCTGGGAGCAATACAGCGTCTATGACTTTCTGACTCGTCAGATCCCTCACGTTTCTGTTGAGCCGACGATGACACAGCCCGAATATGTCAAGAATGCCTTTGCCATCCTTGACGAATCCTCAAGCCTCAGCGTAGAAGCCCTCTTGGCAGGCACCCCGGTGATCTCCATACGGAACCTGATGCCAAATTTAAGAGAGCGTATCGGTGGCGAGGAAGGCGGACTGTACAATGCGCCGTATGCGGAAGCTTTTTGGGGACCGAAGTCCGTGGAGGAGGCAGTTGAGTATGTGTTGAAAGCCGAGAAGGGCGAATTGGCGCTTTCGCCTTGTATGGAATCGATACGGTCATATCTGCGTGACTACCATTCTTGGCCCAGAACTAGGCCCAGCTGCTTTGAGATGGGCGACGCGATTTTGGAGCTGTTAGCCGGCCCTGTTGCTTCCGATCCATTGGGTTATGAAACGTCAACATGCCAATCGGTCTCGAGCCTAAAACGTTCCATATACCGGTACGTTCCCGGTTCGGTGGCGCTGTCGAAGGCAAAGCTGTTGGGGCAATGCGTGTTTTCTACGGACCGAGAACTTTGGAAAAAGTATCATTATCTGGCATGGTTTTATCCTCACCATGAGCAAGTTTTAAACACGTTCACGTCGTTAATCCAAAAATACGGCGCCGCAAGTAGTCAATCGGTCGACAACCGGGTGAACTAACCGTGTCACCTTCGTTTGGTGAGATCGATTCTGCCATTTTTCTTTGACTCATCGGATCTAGCATGCCCGGCATACCTTCGCTCAAGCAGTCTCTGCAGTCAGGAAGAGTCACGATTGGGTCCTGGATCACCCTTGCCCATCCGGCCATAGCGGAGATCATGGCCAAATCCGGCTTCGACTGGCTGGCCGTAGATCTGGAACACAGCGTGATCACGATCCGGGAGGCAGAGGAACTGATCCGGATCATCGGGCTATGCGGGGTGACGCCGTTGGTCAGGCTATCGGCCAACAACCCGGTTCAGATCAAGCGGGTGATGGACGCAGGGGCCTGTGGTGTCCTCGTGCCGATGGTCAAGTCCGAGGCCGAGGCTGAACAGGCTGTGTCCGCGGTATATTACCCGACTACAGGCAAGCGGGGGGTCGGTTTAGCAAGGGCCCAAGGCTACGGAGCGCGGTTCAAGGAATACAAAGAGTGGCTGAGCCAGCAGGCCGTGGTCATCGTCCTGGTGGAGCATATCGACGCCGTGAAGAATCTGAAGGCTATTCTTTCAGTGAAAGGTGTGGATGGGTACATGGTCGGACCCTATGATCTGTCCGCCTCCATGGGCATGCCCGGAGAGCCGGATCATCCGGAGGTACTGGCATCCCTGAAACATGTTCGGGAGGTGGCCAAGGCGCTCGGCGTACCGGGCGGAGTTCATGTCATCCGGCCTGATCCCGCGGCGATCCACCGTAAGATCGACGAAGGATTTACTTTTCTGGCGTACAGTTTGGACATTCTCATGTTGGGCGAAACCTGTCGGCAGGGGCTTGCTGCCATTAAAGCAAGCAGGTCAATGGAAGGCAAACATTCATGAAAGAGCATGAGATCCGCCCGCCCGACCTGTTCGAGCGCTATCTTGAACTGAGCCGGCAGGATGCAGAGGTGTTCTTTTCTGATCCGACTGAGTTTGAGAGCCTGCCTTGCCCGGGGTGTGGAGGAGAACAGGTCGAACATGCGTTTACAAAGGCGGCCTTTCACTATGTCGAGTGCGTCGGATGCGGCTGTCTCTTTGT
>Ga0194120_10003523_pt1 | contig 25394 bp, 24 predicted proteins | sample TA2MahCa65mmetaG_FD_148642 | JGI IMG/M metagenome (GOLD analysis project Ga0194120, IMG submission 148642) | Freshwater microbial communities from Lake Tanganyika, Tanzania - TA2015019 Mahale Deep Cast 65m | ecosystem: Environmental > Aquatic > Freshwater > Lake | place: Tanzania: Lake... | reverse complement strand
ACGCCTTGCGCCAATCGATCCATGATCTTGCCCCAATGGGTGTCGTAGAACACGATCGCCGAAATCAACTGCACGATCGCGAGCGGGGTGATCAGGATCACCATCGTCCGCCCGAGCAGGGACTTCGGCATGTATTGTTTGACGATGGGTTCCATGGGCCGCGCCCCGCTCAGTCGAAATTCAAGGCATATCCGCGTCCGCGCGCGGTCACCAGATGGCGGGGGTTGCGGGGATCGTCTTCGATCTTGCGCCGCAAGCGGGTCACCTGCACGTCGACCGCACGCCCGCCGCCCGACGCGCCGGTGAGACGAGCCAGCTCCTCGCGCCCCACCGCTTCTCCCGGTCGCGTGGCCAGCACGGCCAACAAGGTCGCTTCCGCTTCCGTCAACCGCACCGTTTCGCCGGCGCGCGTCAGTTCGCGGCGATCGGCGCGAAAGACCGATGCTCCCAAGCGGATCTCGTCGGGCGCCTCGGCGACGGGCGCCGGAGGCGGCTGCGCGAGCCGGCGCAGGATGGCGTTGAGCCTGAGCAGCAATTCGCGCGGCTCGAACGGCTTGACCAGGTAGTCGTCGACGCCCGCTTCCAGGCCGGCGATCCGTTCTTCGGGCTCGCCCATGGCGGTCAGCATCAAAACCGGCGGCGAGCGTTCGGCGCGGAGCGCGCGCGCGAGCGCGAGGCCGTCCTCGCCCGGCATCATGCGGTCCAGCACCAGGACGTCGAAATCGAAGCTCTTGAGGCAGGCGCGCGCCTCGGCCGCATCGGCGGCGGCGGTCACGACAAAACCGTTGTTGACCAGATAGCGCCGGATGAGGTCGCGCAGACGGGCATCGTCATCCACCACCAGGACATGCGGAACCGAGGGGGCGTGTTCGTTCGGCGCGGGCATGGCCGACATTATAATCGCCGCCGGGGCCGGAAAAAGGCCATGCCGGCGCCGCCGGGAGCCGATGCCGGCGGAAATTCCGGTTGCCGGAGCGGAGCTTCGCTTGCGACAATGCGACCGGGATTTCAAGAATCATGGCTTTTTCGCGAACCGTAATCTTTTTCTGCGGCGCCCTGCTCACCGCGGCGGCCACGGCCGCCATCGCCAAGGATTTGACGACGTACGTGCAATTGGCCAACGTCACCGCGGTCGCGGCCTCCGCCTCGGGCCAGCGCGGAACGGTTCCGGTCACGGTTGTCCTGCACGTCGCCAACGTCGCCACCGCAAACGACACCTGCCGCAACCTGCCTGCGGTGCGGGCGGCCATCATGTCCGCGTCATCGCGCTCGCCGATCCCTTTTGCCCAAGGCCGGTTCGATTCGGATGGGGTCTCCAACGTTATCGCGGGCGAGATCGAAACCGCCGCCCGGCTCAAGGGCATCGTTCGCATCGGTTTCATCTACGGCACGCCCAAGGATACGTCGGACACCGCCACCGACGTGATCGACCCCGGCGACGTGACCGGCCAGAAGCAAACCATAAAAAGCGGAACATCCGGGAAAAGCGCCCCCTGTCGCCGGATCGCGGAACCGCCGCGCGACCTGGGCTGGACAACCGTTAAGGTCCAGGAAACCAAGGACAAGAACATGACCCCTCGCGCGCCGCCGTTGCGCGACCCGGCCACGCAAACCCAATCCAAGCCTGGTCCCGCGTTCGAAACCCACCCCCAATTCGCGCCCAAGAAGTAGTCCGAAAAACGGCCGGGAACGCCGCTTGTTCCGATCGGGACACATCGTCCGGCGCGCGTCATGCCCAGGGGTTGCGCCCTTCGAATATTCCTCTAACATCGCGTCCCGGGCGCGGCCGTTGACGGCGGGCCGCGCCCATTGAACGCCCGGAACAGGACGACCATGGCCGACCAAAAACCCTTCGACGATCGCGACGGATCGATCTGGATGAACGGCCGCATGGTGCCGTGGCGTGACGCGAAGGTGCACGTGCTCACCCACGCGCTGCATTACGCCTCCGCCGTGTTCGAGGGCGAGCGGGTTTACGGCGGTAAGATCTTCAAGCTGACGGAGCATACCGAGCGGCTGGCGAACTCCGCGCGCCTGCTCGGTTTCGAACTGCCCTACTCGGTCGCCGAAATCGACGACGCTTGCCGCAAGGTCTGCGCCGCCAATAACATCGTCGATGGCTACGTCCGGCCCATCGCCTGGCGCGGCAGCGAGATGATGGGCGTCGCCGCCCAGGCTGCCCGCATCAACGTCGCCATCGCCGCCTGGGCGTGGCCGTCCTATTTCTCGCCCGAGGCCAAGACCAAGGGCATCCGCCTGATGTTTTCCGAATGGCGCCGTCCGGCGCCCGAAACCGCGCCGGTGCACGCCAAGGCGACCGGGCTCTACATGATCTGCACGCTCTCCAAGCACACGGCCGAGCGCCAAGGCTTTCATGACGCCCTGATGCTCGATTGGCGCGGCCAGGTCGCGGAAGCGACCGGCGCCAATGTCTTTCTCGCCATTGCCGGCAAGCTGCATACGCCGACGCCCGATTGTTTTCTCGACGGCATCACCCGGCGCACGGTGATCGATCTCGCCAAAAAGCGTGGCATCGAGGTGATCGAGCGCGCCATCTGGCCGGAAGAGCTGGCCAAAGCCGACGAGGTGTTTTTGACCGGTACCGCCGCCGAGGTGACCCCGGTGGGCGAAATCGGCCCCTACCATTTCCAGCCGGGCACCATCACCCGTTCGTTGTCCGAGGACTACGAGCGCCTGGTCGGCAAAAAAGTCATCCAAGCGGCGTAATCGTCATTCGCCGGGCTGGTGCGCTTCTTCTCCAACGGCGGTCTTGCGCGAAGACAGCTTCGCGCCCGCGCGCTTCGCGAGCGTATAAACGGCCGGCACCACGTAAAGGGTGAACAGCGTCCCGACCAGCAGGCCACCGACGATCACCCAGCCGATCTGGCGGCGGCTTTCGGCGCCGGCGCCGACGGCCAGCGCGAGCGGCACCGCGCCCAGCACCATCGCCCCGGTGGTCATCAGGATCGGGCGCAGCCGCAGCACGGCCGCCTCGGTCACCGCCGCGACGGTATCACCGCCCTTGTCGCGGATCTGGTTGGCGAACTCGACGATCAGGATGCCGTGCTTGGTGATCAGGCCGATCAAAGTCACCAAGCCGACCTGGCTGTAGATGTTAAGGGTGCCGCCGGACAGCTTGAGCGCGAGCAACGCGCCCGTCATCGAGAACGGCACCGTCAACATAATGATGAGCGGCTCGGTAAAGCTTTCGAATTGCGCCGCCAGCACCAGATAGATGAAGGCCAACGCCAGGGCAAACGTCATCGTCAAGCCGGCGCTGGATTCCTTGAACTCGCGCGATTGGCCGCCGTAATCGACCCGCGCCGTCGGCGGCAGCACCTGGGCGGCGGATTTGTCGAGGAACGCCAGCGCCTCGCCGAGGGTGTAGCCGGGCGCCAAAGTCGCGGTCAGCGTCGCCGAACGCAACTGGTTGAAATGGTTGAGTGATTGCGGCGCGACCTGTTCCTCGAGCCGGACCAGGCCGGCGAGCGGCACCATCTCGCCCGAACGCGCGCGCACATGGATGCGCGCGAGGTCGTCGGGGTTGCGCCGATCCAGATCGGCGACCTGGACGACGACATCGTACTGCTTGCCTTCGCGCTTGAAGCGGGTCACTTGCCGGCTGCCGAGCATGGTTTCGAGCGTGCGACCGATTGCCTCGATGTCGACGCCAATTTCGGCCGCCTTGTCGCGATCGACCGCGACCCGAATCTGCGGCGCGTTCAGCTTGAGGTCGCTTTCGACGTTGATCAGCCCGGGAAAAGTCCGCGCCCGTGCCATCAGCGCGTCCATCATGCCGGCCAACTCGTCGTAGGGGCGCGAGGTCAGCACCACGAATTCGACCGGCTTGGAGCGGATGTTCTGGCCCAAGGGCGGCGCATGGACTGGAAACGCCAGCACGCCGGGAATGGCGAACAACTGCGGCGCCACCGATTGCGCGATCTCGAATTGGGTCCGCTTGCGCTGCTCCCACGGCACCGTGCGCACGAAAGCGATGCCCTGGGCCACGGTCGGGAACCCGGCCACGACGAAATAGCGGTTCACTTCCGGCACGGCGCGGAAGATATCTTCGATCGGGCGAATGTGCGCCGCAGTGTAGCCGATGGTGGCGCCTTCGGGCGCGACTACCACGGTGACCATCACGCCCTGGTCCTCGAACGGCGCGAGTTCGGAGCGCAACTGGGTGAAAAGCGCGACACCGCTCAACGCCGCGAGGCTGCCGATCCCGAGTACCAGGCCGAGGCGCCTGAGCGACCACACGAGCGAACGGCGATAAAGCGCGATCAGCCTGTCGATCGCGGCGCCGACCGCGGCCGAAACGGCATTCACCCGCGTTTCGTGGCGCAACATGCGCGAACACATCATCGGCGACAGGGTCAAGGCAACGAAGCCGGACACCAGTACCGCGCCGGCCAACGCCCAGGCGAATTCGGTGAACAATCGCCCGGTGGTTCCTTCCATCAACCCGATCGGGACGTAGACGGCGGCCAGCGTCAGCGTCATCGCCACCACCGGAAAACCGATTTCCTTGGCGCCCTTGAACGCGGCCTCGATCGGCGAAAGCCCGCCTTCGATGTGACGATGGATGTTTTCGAGCACCACGATCGCGTCATCCACCACCAGGCCGATGGCGAGCACCATGGCCAGCAAGGTGAGGGTATTGATGGAAAAGCCGAGGGCGTACATCAGCGCGGCGGCGCCCAGCAGCGATACGGGGATCGTGACCAGCGGAATCAGGGTCGCCCGCACGGAACGCAGGAACAGGAAAATGATGGCGACCACCAACACCACCGCTTCGCCCACCGTCGCGCGCACGTTCTTGATCGAGGCCTCGATGAACTGGGATTTGTCGTAGGCGATCTCGACCTTCATGCCCTCCGGCAACGCGGCCAGCACCCGCGGCATTTCCTTGCGCAACGCCGTCGACACGTCGAGCGGGTTGGCGGTCGCCTGCTTGACGACGCCGAGCGCGATGGTGAGATTACCGCGGTAGCGCGCGATGCGCCGTTCGTCGAGCGCGCCGAGCTCGGCGTGCCCGACGTCCTTGAGGCGGACCAGATAGCCCCGGTCGCGGCGGATGATCAGGTTGTCAAACTGGGCCGGCGTGCGCAGGTCGGTTTCGGAGAGCACCGTGAATTCGCGCGCCACGCTTTCGATCCGGCCCGACGGCACTTCCACGTTCTGGGTCCTGAGCGCCGCTTCCACGTCCTGGGGCGTCACCCCGTAGGCCGCCATCCGTTCGGGGTCGAGCCACACGCGCATGGCGTAGCGGCGCTCGCCGTAAAGGCGCACTTCGGCCACTCCGGGCAGTGTCTGCAGCTGATCCTTGACGTGGCGATCGGCGTGATCGGTGATTTCGAGGGTCGAATGGCGGTCGCTGAAGAACGCGAGCCAGACGATCGGCTGGGCGTCGGCCTCGACCTTCTGGATCAGGGGTTCGTCGATATCCTGGGGCAGCTTGTTGCGCACCCGGCTGACCCGGTCGCGCACGTCGGCGGCGGCCGCGTCGGGCGCGCGCCCGAGGCGGAAGGTGACGGTGATCTGGCTTTGCTCCTGGCGATTGACCGAGGTCAGGAACTTCACGCCTTCGATACCGGCGAGCGATTCCTCGAGCACCTGGGCGATCTGGGTCTCGACGATCTCCGCGCTGGCGCCGGGATAGCGGGTGTCGATCGTCACCACCGGCGGATCGATGTTGGGATACTCGCGCACCGACAGGCGGGTGTAGGCGACCAGCCCGATCAGCACCACCACCAAGCTCAACACCGTGGCGAGCACCGGGCGACGGATGCAGACGTCGGACAAAATCATGGTCGTCTTCCCGTCAGGATCCCGTTTTGGGCGCGGCGGACGGCGCAGGCATCTGGGCCGGCCGCGCGCCGATTGGTTGAACCGGCGCGCCGTCCTGAAGTTTCATCTGTCCGGCGGTCACGACTTCTTCGTCCGGCGCCAGACCGCGCACGATCTGCACCTGGCCCGCGACGCGGCGACCGATCTCGACCGAAGCCAGCGCCGCCTTGCCGTCGATCACCTTGTAAACGAAAAACTTCTCGCCGCGCGGCAGAATCGCCTGTTCGGGAATGGAGATCGACTCGCCGCTTTCGCTGACCGTCAACGTCACGCGCGCGAACAGGCCGGGGCGCAGCCGGCGCTCCGGGTTCGGCAGCCGCGCGCGCACGGCGATGGAATGCCCCGCGGGATCGATTTGCGGGTCGATGGCGTAAACTCGGCCGTCGAAGGACCGTCCGGGGAAGGCGTCCACCTCGGCCGCGACTGTTTGCCCGACGGCGAGCACAGCGAGATGACGCTCCGGGATGCGGAAATCGAGTTTGACCGCATCGATGCTTTCGAGATTGACCAGGTCCTGCCCGGCGGCGACGTAATCGCCGACGCTGATCTGGCGCAGCCCGACGATGCCAGTGAACGGCGCCTGGATACGGGTCTTGGCGAGGCGCGCGCGCGCCAGTTCGACACGGGCCCGGTCCATTTCCATGCGCGCCAGCGCTTCGTCGCGCGCGCGCGCGGTGCCGGCGCCTTTTTCCAGCAGTTCGCGCGCGCGCAGATTGTTCTGGCGGGCGAGCACGTAAGCGGCCTCGGCTTCGACCAGTTCGGCCTTGGCGATGCTGTCGTCCAGGCGAAACAACAGCGCGCCCTGTTCCACCACCTGGCCTTCGGCGAACGGCGTTTCGATCACCCGGCCGGCGATTTCGGGCCGCACGATCACGGATTCGTCGGAACGGAACGTGCCGACCGCGCGCACGGTCTCGGCGAGCCTTACTGCATTGGCCCTGGCGGTTTCGACTGGTACGCCGCCCTTGGGCCCTCCCGAGCCGGCGGCAGGTCCGGCACCCGTCGGGGCCTCCCGACCGAAGCCGAGCACAGCGAGCGCCGCGCGCATCGGCCCCGAGGTCAGCGCGTCGGCGCGAAATATCCACGCCGCGAACGCGACCAAAACGATTCCCGCCGCCAGCGCGGCGAGGCGAATGCCCAGGGAAGACATAACGGAACCGATATTAGGTTACAGACTCGCGCCCGGCAACGGCCGCTTACTCGAACTCATTGCGTCGGCATGCCAGCGCCAGACACTCCAGCATCACGGTGCCGGCGAGGAACGCGGTCATGCCGCCAATGTCGTGGGGCGGGCTCACGGTGTTGACGTCGAAGGCGACAAAGTCGAGGCCGGCGAGCCGTTGCAGCAGCGTCAACCCTTCGCGCGCGGATGCTCCACCCCAGGTCGGCGTGCATACCCCGGGCGCGCACGACGGATCGAAAAAATCCATATCGAAACACAGATAGATCGGTCGGCCGGCCAGCCGCTTGCGCACATGGGCGATGACGTCGTCGTAGCCGCGCCGGTTGAGCTCCTGGCCGTCGATCAACTCGTAGCCCTTCTCGCGGGTATGTTCGAATACGTGCTGCGTATGCACGGTGCCGCGCGGGCCGACATGGATCGAGTTGCGAGCATCGACGACCCCTTCTTCCGCGGCGCGGGTGAAGGTGGTCGCGGTGTTGTAGCGCTGGCGCACGTCACCGTCCCCGGGATAGGTGTCGGTATGAGCATCGATGTGCAGCACCGCCAGACCCGGATATTTCCGATGCATGGCGCGAAGCTGCGGCAGTGTCACCGCTCCATCGCCGCCCATGGAGAGCGGAATCGCGCCGGCGTCGGCGATCCGCCACACCGCCTCCTCGATCCGGGCGAACGATTCCTCGATCGCGCTCGGGGTCAGGCGCACGTCGCCGCAATCGACGACATTGAGGCGCGTTAAAGGGTTGAAGTCGGCATGCGGCGGCTGATAAGGCCTGACAAGGCCCGACTGCTGGCGGATGGCGCTTGGCCCCTGTCGGGCGCCGATACGGCTCGGATGCGTGCCGCAGTCGAAGGGAATTCCCAGGATCGCCGCCCGGCTATTCGCGAGATCGTGCGAATAGGGAACGCCCATGAACGTGCCCGGACACTTGAATAACTCGTCGTCGCCGATATCGGTGCGTGTCATGGATCGCCCTTCCCTGCCGACAGGTAATCGAACGCCGTCAGGGTATGCATGTACCCGACCGCGAACAAATCCTTCAAGGTCACATACTCGTCGGCCCCTCCCATATTGTGGGGCGTGAGCCCGCAAACGACCGAGGGTATCCCGCGCCGACGATAAAGACGGGAATCGGACGCGCCGACCCGCATGTTGACCACGGGCGTTTCCCCGAGCGCCTCGCGCCCGCTCGCCCTCAGCAGGCGTACGATAACGTGATCGGGCGGGGTCCAGTTCGGCTCGTAGCGCCGCACAATACGATAATCGATTCCGGCCAAGGAGCCGAGCAACTTCTCGATCCGCGCTTCGATCCCGGCCGTCGTCGCGCCGACCGGCAGGCGGATGTCGAGGCTCGCGCGCGCCGCCGCAGGAACGAGATTTGCGGACGTCCCTCCCGAAACGATGCCGCAATTGACGGTAACCGACTGCAGAACCTTCGCCTCGCCGGCACCGGAGAGCGGTTCGGATACCGACCGAGCCGCGCGGATCGCGGCCGTAACCGCGCGCGGTGCGCGTACCGGCACACGCCGCAAATCCCTCAGGCGGGCGAGCGCCTCCATCAGGCGTTCGAGCGCGTTGGCGCCGAGATGGACGTGTGCGCCGTGGGCGGGCCGACCCTGCGCCGTCACCTCGATCCAGATCATGCCCTTTTCGCCGAAGCGCAGCACCCTGGGCGAGCCGGCATCGCCGCAAATCATGGCGTCGCCGGTGACATGGGGCACGGTGTCGAGCAAAAATTCCGCGCCGCGCACGCCCATGGTTTCCTCGTCGCCGGCGAGCGCCACCACCACCTCGCCCCGCCAAGCTTCGCGCCGCTCGGCGAGGAGAAGAAAGGCGAGCAATGAGCAGGCGATGCCGCCCTTCATGTCGCAGACGCCGCGCCCGTAGAGCCGGCCTCCCCTACGTACACCCGCGAACGGATCGACGGTCCAGCGGGAAAGATCGCCGGCCGGAAAGGTGTCCAGGTGCCCGCTGAAGACGAGCCGCCGCCCCGGTCCGTTGCCCTTCATGCGCGCCACCACGTTGGCGATCGGGGGTTCCGAGACAATTAATTCGACCTCGGCGCCCGTGGCTTGGCGCAAGATCGCGGCGGCGACCTTCGCCACCGCCCGCGTGTCGCCGGGCGGATTTTCGCTTTTGGCGCGGAGCAGGCGCACACAAAAGTCGACGAGTTTATCGCGGCTTATTTTGACGTCCGCCGCAAGCGTTCGCCGCGTCGCGGCGTCAGGGGATCGGCGTCGGAGCATGGTTTCCATCACCCCTCAACGGACATGGACGTGCAAGCGCCGCTCCAACCCGCGCATGGCCAGCGATAGGGGCCAGCAGATGAAGAAATAGATGACCGCGATAAACGTGAAGATCTCCAGCGGTCGGAAGGTGGCCGCGCTGAGCTCGGTCGCCTTGCGCGTAATCTCGCCGACCGCGAACACGGACGCCAGCGACGAAAGCTTGATCAGATCGACGAAATTGTTGACGAGCGGCGGCAAGATCGTGCGAAACGCCTGCGGTAGAACGATCCGGGCGAATGTCTGCGCCGGCTTGAGGCCAAGCACCTTGGCGGCCTCGACGTGACCGCTCGGCACCGCCTGGATGCCGGCCCGGTAGACTTCGCCCAAGTAGGCCGCCGAATGGAGCGTAAGCCCTGTCAGCGCCGCGCCGAAGGCCGAGATCTGGACGTCCAGCAGAATCGGCAGCACGTAATAGAACCAGAACAGTTGCACCAAGACAGGCGTGTCGCGGAAGATTTCGACGTAGCCCGCGGCTATAAGCGAAACGGCGCGGTTTTTGGACATGCGCACGAGCGCGACCACTAGCCCCAGCACCATCGACATGGCGAGCGCGAGAAACGAGATGGCCACCGTCAGCCAAAGCCCATCCATCAAGAAGGGCAGATTGTTCCAGACGGCGTCGAAGCGAAACTGATAGGTCATCGCACGACCTCCCTTGCGTGTCGCGCCGGCGCGAGCGAGCGCCCGCGCGGAGGCGTTGCCCCCGCGCGGGCGCGGCGTCGACGGCGCTTCCGCGCGTTATTTCAGGTGAACGACCGGCTCAAGACCGTTCTTCTTGGCGTATTCCAAAAGCCGCCCATCGCGCTTGATCGTCTGCACGAACAGGTTGATGTAGTTGAGCCACACCTGGTCGCCCTGCGGGACCGCATAGGCGTAGGGCGTAACCGCCAGCGGCTCGGTCGGGGCGACGATCGACGCCCAGTCGTGAAGCGACTCGAGCTTCTTGGCGATCGGGTAATCGGTCATCAGAATGTCGGCCCTCCGGGCCGCGACTTCGCCTTCGCGCGTCGCCGGCGGCTGCACCGAAAGAACCTTCGCCTTTTTCAGATACCCCTTCATGAAGGTCTCGACATAGCTGCCCAACGCCACCGCGACGACAAGGCCGTCCTGGTCGAGGTCGGTCCATTTTTTGATTTTCGGATGATCCTTGCGGGTAACGCCATAGATGCTGGTGACAATGTAGGGTTCGCTGAATTCGACCGCCCGGGCGCGCGGAAGCGTGGCCCCCAGACCGAACATGCAGATATCGCATTTGTCGGCCTGCATATCGGCGATGAAAGCCCCGAACGAGGTCTCGACGAACTGCACCTCGGCGCCGAGCTCCTTGCCGAGCGCCTGGGCGACGTCGATATCGATGCCCTGGAGCTTACCGGTGGTCGGATTCTTGTGCGAAATCGCGTAGTACTCGGGCCAGATGCAAACCCGCAGCTTCTTCGATTTTGTCACCCGCACCAAATTCGATTCCCTCGCTTGGGCCGCGGCTTCGGTCGTTGCCAGCGCCAGCGCGCCGACAAAGGCCAAGACGGCCATAAGTCCGATCCATGTTTTAGTTCGATTCATGATGGTTCTCCCTGGTTGTCGTTCAACGATTGATGATGGTCGTCAGAAAACGTTGCGAGCGTTCATGCTTCGGCGCGCGAAAGATGACATCGGGCGATCCTTCTTCGACGATCTGAGCGTCGCTCATGACGATGACGCGGTCGCAGACGTCGCGGGCAAATCCCATTTCGTGGGTCACCACCAGCATGGTCATGCCGTCGCGGGCGAGCTGACGCATGACGCCGAGCACTTCCTGCACCAGTTCCGGATCGAGGGCGGATGTCACCTCGTCGAACAACATGACGTGAGGATTCATAGCCAGCGCGCGGGCGATGGCGACCCGCTGCTGCTGGCCGCCGGAAAGGCGCGACGGATACTCGTCGCGTTTTTCGGTCAAGCCGACCTTGCCGAGCAGCGCTTCGGCAAGCGCGACCGCCTCGGGGCGGGTCATGCCCTTGACCCGCATCGGAGCCTCGATGACGTTTTCAAGCGCGGTCAGGTGGGGCCAGAGATTGAAATTCTGAAACACCATGCCGATCTCGGGCCGATTTTGGCGGATGCGTCGCGCGACCTCGCGATCCGGCGGCGCGCAGGCGATGATGGAACCCTCCATCCAAATCCGACCTTCGCTCGGCTCCTCGAGCAACGCGAAACAACGCAGCAAGGTGCTTTTGCCCGAGCCGCTGGGACCGATGATCGACACCACCTCGCCCTTGCCGATCGTCAACGAGATGTCGCTCAAGACCTCGAGCGCGCCGAACCTCTTGTAAAGGCGTTCGGCCCAAATGAGCGGCGGACGAGAAGCCGCATTGGCGGCTGCCGCCCCGGTGGCTGGGTCCGCAACGCGCATATCTGGGTGTCCCCTCGATTGGCGGCCGTTCCCGCCAGGCCCCGGTCCGGCGCCCGTACACCCGCCGGAAAGAGAATATTACACAGAAATCACCAAACCCTGTCAAATGGAGGTGACCGTTCAGGCGGTGCGCGGATCGGCCCGACGTTACAGGCTCGCGCCCGGCAACGGCAGAACGCCCTCCAGCCGACCGGTGATGTAGGCGAAGGCGTCACTGACCGTGTCCGCGCTTTTGAACAGTTCGAGGTCGGGCGGATCGATGGTCCCGTGCTTGACCATGGCGTCGAGGTTGAGGACTTCCTTCCAATAGGGCGTGCCGTAAAGAACGATGGCCATCGGCTTGCGCAGCTTGCGGGTCTGCACCAGCGTCAACACCTCGAAGAATTCGTCGAGCGTGCCAAATCCGCCCGGAAAAATGACGATCGCCTTGGCGAGATAGACGAACCAGAATTTGCGCATGAAGAAATAGTGGAATTCGAACGTGAGCTCGCGGGTGACGTGGGTATTGGCTGCCTGCTCGTGCGGGATCGAGATATTGAGCCCGACGTTGAGTCCCTTGGCCTCGGAAGCGCCCCGATTGGCGGCTTCCATCACGCCCGGCCCGCCGCCGGTGCAAACGACGAAGCGCCGCGACGGGTCCTTGAGACCCTTCGACCATTCGGTCAGGCGGGACGCGAGCTGGCGCGATTCTTCGTAGTAGCGCGACATGGCGAGCGCCCGTTCCGCAGCGGCCGTGTCGCCGCCGTGCCGGCGCGCGGCGGCGAGCCGTTCTTCGGCGACGTCGCGCGGCAGCAGGCGGGCCGAGCCGAAGAACACGATGGTGTCGGAAATGTCGTAGCGGGCGAAGCGCGACTTCGGTTCCTCGAATTCCGCCAGCATGCGCACCGAGCGCGCGTCGCGGCTGGCGAGAAAGCGCGGATTCTTATAGGCCTTGAGCGGCCATTTTTCGGCCCGTTCGTCGTCGGGGTCGCGGGTCATGAACCGGACTTCACCGCTTTCGCCCAGCGCGCGGCCGCCGCGTCGTCGGACGCGCGCGCATCGACCCATTGGCCGCCTTGGGGCGTTTCCTCCAGTTTCCAGAAGGGCGCCTTGGTCTTCAGCCAGTCGATCAGGAACCGGCACGATTCGAACGCCGCCTCGCGGTGCGCCGACGCGGTCGCCACCAGCACGATGCGGTCCCCCGGTGCCAGCCGCCCGTAGCGGTGAATGACGAGCGTGTCCTCGAGCGGCCAGCGCGCGCGGGCCTCGGCCTCGATACGGCCGATTTCGGTTTCGGTCATGCCCGGGTAGTGTTCGAGCGTCATGGCGCCGACCGGCTTGGTCCGACCGGCGTTTCCGTCGTCGGTCATATCGCGCACCAGGCCGACGAAGACGCAGACGCCGCCGATCTTCGCGTTGCCCGCGCCGAAACGGGCGAGTTCCTGGCCGACGTCGAAGTCTTCGCGCTGCACGCGGATCATGCGGCCCCTCCTCCGGTCGCGCCGCCCGTCACCGGCGGAAAAAACGCGACCTCATCACCCGGCTTGATCGGGTGATCCATCTTAACATAGTTCTGGTTCACGGCGACGCGCACCAGCGCCGCGTCGGCGAACGCCTTTTCGCGCCCTTCGCCTCGCGCCGCGAGCCACGCCATCAACTGCGCGACCGTGGTCACATCGCCGGGCGGCGAAACATCCTCGCTCGCGCGCCCGGCGCGCTCGCGAAAATAGGCGAAATACAGAATCCGCACGGTCATGTCAGCAACTCCGAAAAGGGCAAAAAATTCACCGGCTGGCCGGGTTCGACCCGTACGATCTCCTCGGTCAGCTCGACCAGGCCGTCGGCCTCGGTCATCGACGTCAGGATGCCGGAGCCGGAGCCGCGCACCTTGCGCGCGCGCATGCCGCCGGCGGCGTCGGGTACCAGCTTGGCGCGCACCCATTCCAGCCTTCCGGCCTTCTTGTCGTAGGCGAAATCCGCCGCGACGCTGAAACGCAACGGCACGATTTCGGATTCGTTCGCGCCCGACATCTTGAGGATCATCGGCCGCGCGATGCGCATGAAGGTGGCCATGGCCGCGACCGGATTGCCCGGCAAGCCGACGAACGCGGCGCCGCCGACGGCGCCGAACGCCACCGGCCGGCCCGGCTTGATCGCCAGGCGCCAGAGATCGATCCGCCCGCCGATCGCGGCGACGGCACCCTTGACGTGATCTTCTTCGCCGGCGCTGACGCCCCCCGAGGTTACCAGAAGATCGTGCCCGCGCGCGGCCGTGCCCAGCGCCTCGCGGATCGCCGGTTCGCGGTCGGGCAGAATGCCGAGGTCGGACACCTCGAGCCCGAGTTCGCGCAAAAGCCCCATGATGGCGAAACGGTTGGAATCGAAAATGCGGCCGCCCTCGAGCGCGTCGCCGCCCAGGCCGGGATCCTGCACCTCGTCGCCGGTCGAAAAGACCGCCGCCTTGAGCGGGCGGTAGACGGAAAGCCGCGCCCGGCCGACCGAGGCGGCGACGCCGAGGTCCTGGGGCCGAAGCCTTCGGCCGCGACGCAGGATGGCGTCGCCCCGTTTGATGTCTTCGCCCCGCTTGCGGAGATTGGCACCCTTCTTCAAGCCGGACGGAAAGAACGCTACGCCCCCCTCGGCGCGTACGTCTTCTTCCATGAACACCGTGTCCGGTCCGTCCGCGGTCGTGCCCGAAGCCCCGAACGGAATCGGCGCGCCGGTGAAGATGCGGATGGCTTCGCCCCGTTTGGCGGGACGCCCCAGCGGATGACCGGCGGTGACTCGTCCGGTCACGGGCAAGCGTGTTTCGCCCTTGGGATCGAGATCGGCGACATAGACCGCGTAGCCGTCGACCGCGGCGTTGTCGTGCGGTGGCACGTCGCGGGTCGCGGCGATGTCCTCGGCGAGGATACGCCCGAGCGCGGCCGCGAGCGTAACCTCCTCGGCTTCGGCCGCCGGCGCGACTCGCGACATCAGCGTCCGCTCGGCCTCCGGCAGCGCGATCAGTCCGCCCGCGAAGGCGAAGCAATCGTCCTTAAGCTGCGCCATGACGAACCGGCGCCCCCAGCCGAAGGGTGGCGAGAATGTGGTCGACGATTCCGGCCACGTCGTCGAGCGCGAAGCCCGGCACCGGCAGGTCGGGCGGCAAGGCGTCGCTCGCCACCGCCACCACGTGCGGATCGTTGAGGCAGAGCAGCGGCTTGCCGAGCGCCGGACGGTGGATTTCGAGCTTGGGATGGGGATAAGCCTTGAATCCTTCCACCAGCAGAATGTCGACTGGCTTCATCCGGGCGATGAGCGCCTTGAGGTCGGGTTCCGGCTCGCCGCGCAATTCGTGCAGCAGCGCCCAGCGCACCGACGACGAAATCATCACTTCGTTGGCGCCGGCGAGACGGTGCTCGTACGAATCCTTGCCCGGCTTGTCGATGTCGAAGCTGTGATGGGTGTGCTTGATGGTGGAGACGGAAAATCCCCGGCCGATCAATTCGGGCAGCAGCTTGACCACCAGGGTGGTCTTGCCGCTGCCGCTCCAGCCCGCGAGGCCGAAAACCTTCATTGCCCCTCCGAGGCCTGCGGCGATTTCCGCCGGGAGACGACGCCGAGATGGCGAAGGCTGGCCATGAGGTAATCGAAACCGGTAACGACGGTCAGCACCGCCGCAACCCAAAGCCCGAGGACGCCGATCTCGGTCGTGGACAGAGGGCCGAACTCCGGCCCGGCATCGCCGACGATCAGGAATCCGAGCGTCACCATCTGCAGGCCCGTTTTCCATTTGGCCAGCTGGCTGACCGGCACGCTGACGCGGATATCGGCGAGGAATTCGCGCAAACCGGACACCAGGATCTCGCGGCAAAGAATGATCGCCGCCGGCAGCAACGTCAGTCCGCCCAACGTGTCGACACCCACCAGCATCAGCAGCACCGCCGAGACCAGGAGCTTGTCGGCGATGGGATCGAGAATCCGCCCAAGACTCGATTGCTGGCCCCACCGGCGCGCGAGATGGCCGTCGAGAATGTCGGTAACCCCGGCCGCGACGAAAACCCCGAGCGCCAACCAGTTGCCGAGCGGACGTTCGACCAGCATCAGCACCACCACCACCGGCACGGCGAGGATGCGGGAATAGGTCAGGAGGTTGGGCAACTTGAACGTCATGGCGCGCGGCTCGGAGAGTGGTGAATACCGGTTACCCGCTATTTTAGACCCTATCCCTCGGGGTGAAACCAGGCATAGATTCGACGCGCGATCGCGCGGCTGACGCCCGGCACGCGCTCCAAATCCGCCAATCCCGCGCGGGACACCACCTCGGCCGCGCCGAAATGGTGCAGCAGCGCCCGCTTACGCCGCGCGCCGATACCGGGAATTTCGTCGAGCGCCGAGCGCGTGAGCGCCTTGCCGCGCCTAGCGCGATGGGCGCCGATCGCGAAGCGGTGCGCTTCGTCGCGCAGACGCTCGATGAAATACAATACCGGATCGCGCGGCTCCAGCCGGAACGGCTCGCGCCCCGGCATAAAAATGCGCTCGCGGCCGGCGTTGCGGTCGGGCCCCTTGGCGATGGCGGCGAGCGCGATGTCACCCAGCCCGAGATCGGCGAGAACCTGGCTTGCCGCCGACAACTGCCCGGCGCCGCCGTCGAGCAGCACCAAATCCGGCCATTGTCCCGACGCGCGGTCCGGGTCCTCCTTGAGGGCGCGAGAGAAGCGGCGGCTCAACACTTCGCGCATCATGGCGTAGTCGTCGCCGGGGGCAAGGTCCTCGGATTTGATATTGAACTTGCGATAGGCACCTTTCACGAATCCTTCCGGCCCCGCCACGATCATGGCGCCACCGGCGGCGGTGCCGCGGGTGTGGCTGTTGTCGTAGACCTCGATGCGTGCGGGCGGGGCGTCCAGCCCGAATGTCGCCGCCATTGCCCCGAGCAGTTTTTGCTGGGAAGCATTTTCGGCGAGCTTCCGGGTCAGCGCCTCGCGCGCGTTGGCGAGCGCGTGCTCGACCGCCGCGCGTTTCTCGCCCCGCGCCGGGGTTTCGACTTCGACCTTGTGTCCGGCGCGAAGGGCGAGCGCCTCGGCCACCAGCGCGCGGTGCGGCAGGCGGTGGCTGAGCAGGATCAGCCGGGGCGGCGGATGGGCCGCGTAAAATTGCCCGAGAAACGCCTCAAGCACCGCCGGGGCCTCGTCCTCGCGCCCGTGGGCGGGGAAATAGGCCCGGTCGCCCCAATTAGCGCCGGCACGGAAGAAAAAAACCTCGATGCACGTCTGGCCGCCCGCCTGGTGGGCGGCGATCACGTCGGCTTCCGCCGCGACGGAGAGGTGTACGCGCGCCTTGGCCTGCACCTGGGCCAGCGCGCGCAGGCGGTCGCGCAACTCGGCCGCTGCCTCGAAATCGGTGCGATCGCTCGCCTCCTGCATTTGGCCTGCGAGCTTGTCTTGAATTTCCCGGCTGCGCCCGGCCAGAACGGCTTTGGCGTCGTCGACTTGGCGGGCGTATTCGGCTTCCGTGACGCGCCCGACGCAAGGAGCCGAACAGCGCTTGATCTGATGAAGGAGGCACGGCCGCCGGCGGTTGGCGAACACCGCATCGGGGCACGAGCGCAGCAGAAACGCCCGTTGCAGGAACGAAAGGGCTTCGTTCACCGCCCAGGCCGAGGCGAACGGGCCGAAATAGTCGCCCTTGCGCGTGCGCGCGCCCCGATGCTTGAGCACCTGGGGAAACAGGTGGTCGCGCGCGATCAGGATCGAGGGAAAGGATTTGTCGTCGCGAAGCAGGATGTTGTAGCGCGGCCGGTGGCGCTTGATGAGATTGGCCTCGAGCAGCAGGGCCTCGGCCTCGGTGTGGGTGGTGACGAACTCGAGGCCGTGCGTTTCCGCGATCATGCGCCGGATGCGCAAGGATTGCCGTTCGGGCCGGGTGTAGGCGTGAACGCGCTTCTTCAGGTTCTTGGCCTTGCCGACGTAGAGAACCTCGCCCTTGCCGTTGAGCATCCGATAGATGCCGGGCTTGGCCGGAAGGCGCACCAGTTCGGACCGGATCGCCGTGGCCCCGGTGGTTTGCTGCTCGGTCATGGCGCGCCGCGTTGTGTGGATAACATTGTTGATAATCGCAGGAAAATCAGCGGGCAACGGGCGGGAAGCCCTCCGGTCGCGGGCGCGCGCCCCCCCATCCGGTTCTTGTCAACCCCTTAATATTAAACGCGAAACCAGAGGATGGCGAGGATCGGAAAATCGCCCATTTGGCCGCCGCTCGGCACCCGACGATCGTTCCACCCGCCGGCGGCGGCATGTGCATGAACGGACCGGCGCCGCCGGCCGGAGACGGCCGTCAGACGGGAACGTTGAAACGCTCGATCTCGACGCCGACGCTTTGGGCATCGGGCACGATGTCCAGTTTCTCGATCCGCACCCGGACCGATCGGACGCGGGCATCGGCGAGACACATGGCGGCAATGTCCTCGGCGAGCGTTTCCACCAGGTTGACGTGACCGCGACCGACGATCGCCTTGACCTTGGTGACGATCTTTTCGTAGCAAATGACGTTGTTGAGCTTGTCGTTCACCGGCTCGGCGCCCTCGCTAACCGCGAGGTCGAGATTGACCCGGATGCGCTGTTCCGCTTCCCGTTCGTGGCGGTGGACGCCGATCGATCCGAACAGAACGAGGTCGCGCACGAACACGTGGCGCACCCCGGCGCGCCCGTCGGCAATGCGCGGCAGTTGGACGATTTTTGCGGTTTCGGAGGTCACGGTGTCCGGAAGATTACGTGGGTTCGGTTGCGGGATGTCAATCGACCGGCGATGTCGCGTTTCCGGGTTGCGCCCAGCCCAGATGCTGGCCGCCGTCGAGAGCGATCATTTGCCCGGTCATCGACGGCGCGTCAAGAATGAACTGCAACGCGCGGCAAATTTCATCGACCTCGATCGGCCGACGCAATGGCATCATAGACCATTGACGGCGAAATTGTTCGGGCGTCTGGTGGGCGCTTTGCAAGGTCGGACCGGGTCCGATGGCGTTGACGCGCACCTCGGGCGCCAGCGCCAGCGCCAAGGTCTGCGTCAGTCCCCATAAGCCCATCTTGCTCACCGTGTAGGAGACGAAATACGGGGTCGGATTCCAAACCCGCTCGTCGATCAGGTTGACGACGTTGGCGGGAATGCCCGGCGGGCGGCGGCGGGCGAATTCCTGAATCAGGACGAACGGCGCGCGCAAATTGACTTGAACGTGCTGGTTCCAGGATTCGCGTGTCACCGTGTCCCACAAGTCGTTTTCGAAAATCGAGGCGTTGTTGACCAACAGGGTAAGGGGCCCGATCGCGCGCGCGGCGCGTTCGACCAGGGATTGAGTCGCGTCCTCGTCGGCGAGATCGGCCTGAACCGTTTGCGCCCGGCCGCCCCGGGCCGCGATCGCGGCCGCGGTTTCATCCGCGTCCTTGGCCGAGCGATTGTAATGGATCGCGATCGACCAGCCCGTTTCCGCCAACGCGAGCGCGATGGCACGGCCGATGCGTCGTCCGGCGCCGGTGACGAGCGCGGCCTTCATCGCCGGCCGCGCTCCGCATCGGGAGAAACCCGTCGTTCAGTCAACCTGAATGTAGGCATAGCCCTTGTTCTGCAGCACGATCAGGTTTTCCCAGACGTTGTCGGCGACCACAACGAACGGTTGGACGTTGTCGAGTCCGACCTTCTGGACCTTCATGGCCTCGGCGCAGACCGCGACCGGCACGCCGCCATCCCTCAGCTTCCGGATCGTGTCCTGCGCTCCGGCCATGTTCTTGATGCTGTCTTTGTCCTTCTCGAAATTGGTCTTGTCCAGGGTCTTGGTCACGAACTTGGTCGCCGGGCCGCGGATCGTGACGACGAAGTCGGGCGTGATGCCTTTTTTCCTCAGGGATTCGGCTGTCCGGCCGATCAGGGCGACCTGACTGTTGAACCGGCGTTCGTCGCCCTGGGTCACGTCCCACACCACCTTGGCCGTGGTGACGCCCTTGAAAATGTCGACGTTCTCGGCCCGGGCGGCGCCGGCCAGCGTCAGGATCGCGAAGGCAAGAAACGTGGCGAGAGCGATTGCTTTCATCGTCTGAGCCTCCTTGGCGGGGTGCGGCTCCGGCGTTTCGCTTTCGGCCGCGCCGGAACGATCTTAGCCGGTTTTGCGAAACGGCGGAATTGCTCCACCAATGCCCGGTAGAGCGGGCGCTTGAAGGCGACGATCCGCGCGGGCAGTTTTTCAAGGTCGATCCACTTCCAGGCATCGAACTCGGGATGGCCGCCGGCGTCCAGCCGGATGTCGGCGTCGGTTCCCTCGAAGCGGAGCGCGAACCATTTCTGCTTTTGGCCCCGGTAACGGCCGCCCCACGAACGCGCCGCCAGCGGCGCCGGCAGATCGTAAGCGAGCCAGCCGCGCATTTCGCCGATAATGCGGGCGCGCGACGTGCCGATTTCCTCGGCCAGTTCGCGCAACACCGCGCGACGCGGGTTTTCGCCCGCGTCGAGACCGCCTTGCGGCAGCTGCCAAGCCGCGGTCCTGGTGTCGAGGCGGCGGGCCACCAGCACGCGACCCTGCTTGTCGAACAGAACCGCGCCGACGCCCTTGCGATAAGGGCGATCCTTCCGATGCGCGCGAAGATTCGCCCGCGCGCCCTTGCGATAAGGGCGCTTTTTTTTCGTCCGCACCACGGTCAGCGAACCTGCCGCCCGGCGACGGCCGAAACGGGCACCAGCGCGATCCCCTTGCCCGCGAGCGTCGGGATCCAGGCGGCAAGCCGGTCGAGGGTTACCGGATACGCCTGCGCAAACCCGACCGCGGCCTTGCCGCCGCGGGCCATGGTTTCCAACTCGGCCAACTTGGCATCGATGGCGGCGCGCGACGGCTCGGCATCGATCATGACATCGACCACGGCCGACGGCTGGCCGAGTGCGGTCGCCACCCTCGGCACCAAGGTGTTTTGCGTGCCGCCGCCATCCACGATCATCAGGCCCCGTTTGTGCAGTTCTTCCATCACCGGACGGAGCGCTTGTTCCTGGACAACCAGATCACCCTCCGGGGTAGTGATGACGCCTATGTAGCCCGCGCCGCGCGTCAGCGTCTGCTCAAGGCGCTTGAGATTTTCGGGCGGAGCCAGCGCCGCCTGCAACGCCGCCGGCCCTTCGTCGACGATCGGAAACTTGACCGAACGCACCGGCTGGATGAGCAACACCTCGTGGCCCGCCTGGCGGGAGCGGGATATCCAGTCGGGAATGCCCTTGGCCGTCGGATCGAAGGCGAGCGTCACGACGCCGGGCAGACGGCGTATGGATTCGATTCCGCTCGGACGACTGAGGCCGAGTCGTCCGATGATGATGGCGATGCGCGGGCGCACATCGTCCGCCGCGGGACCGGGTCCGGCGTAAACCTGCCACGGTCGCCGGCCGTCGCGGCCGATCCTGGGCAACGACCCCGCCGAAACTTGCTCGACCAAGGCGATGTCGGGCGCCGGCACCAAGGGCGGATCGGACGGCCGGTCGGGAATGCGCGCGAAGGCGTCCTGGTTGACCGCCGGCACGGCCAGCATCGCGCCGGTCGCTTGCGGCGACACCAATACGTTCAACCCACCGCCCGTGCCGCCCTTGGCCGCGGCCTTGCCCTTGGCCGCGGCTGGCGCTTCTTCCTCGGCGGACGGCGGAGCGAGCGCGGATTGCAGCCGGGCGCCGACCTCGAGGCGAGGCCGCGCCGCCTCCACTTTCGGCTTTGGCGTCAACGCCCACCAGGTGCCGCCGGCGACCATCAGCAAAACCAGGAAACCGCTCGCGCCGGCGACGGCGATTTTCTTCTTCTTATCGAGCCCGCGCCAAACGGCGGTGAGGCCCTTCTTTTTTTTCTTCTTGGGGGCGCCGTCTTCGTCGAGCTCGTCCTCGTCGGCGGAGGCCTCGCGCTCGTCCGGTTCCTCCTCCGGTTCCTCCTCGCCCTCCGACGGCACCGGCCGCGCCGGGCCGAACAGCTTGCCGCCGAGCTTCGCGCCCAAAACCTTGCGTCCGAACGCGCGGAAGTCGAAGCGCCGCTTGGGCTTCTCTTCGCCGTCGGCCTCGTCCTCTTCCGGTTCGGGTTCGGGCTTAGGCCGGGGCTTCGCCTTGGGCGGTGCGGCCACGTCCGCGATCCTCCGTCGGGCGGCCTAGGAGCGAGTCTTGACCGGTGCCGCCGCCGGCGCGGATGTCGGCGCGGCGCCGAACAACGCCAGACCGCGCAGCAGGTCGAGCGCGCGGCGCAGTTGGTAATCCTGCGCCTCCGGCGTTTGTCCCGGCTGGGCGGGATCGCTCGGCTTCGATTCCGGCTTGGATTCGGGCGCCTTGCCGTCGGCCGGCTTCTCCTCCGGCTTGGGAGCGTCGAGGGCGCCGCGCAAATCGGCCTCGCCGCGACGGGCGGGCGCTTGCGTTTCCTCGATGCGCGCCTGTTTCACCTCGATGTCGGGCTCGATCCCCTTCGCCTGGATCGAGCGTCCCGACGGCGTGTAGTAGCGCGCGGTCGTAAGCCGCATGGCGCCGTGCCCGGCGAGCGGGATGATCGACTGCACCGATCCCTTGCCGAACGACTTGGTGCCCATGAGGATCGCGCGCTTGTGATCCTGCAACGCGCCGGCGACGATTTCCGACGCCGAGGCCGAGCCGCTGTTGATCAGCACCACCATCGGCAAGCCGCCGAGCACGTCGCCCGGCTTGGCGTTGTAGCGCTGAATGTCCTCGGCCTTGCGCGCGCGGGTGGAAACGATTTCCCCCTTGTCGAGAAACGCGTCGGAAACCGCGACCGCTTGGTCGAGCAAGCCGCCGGGATTGTTGCGGAGATCGAGCACCACGCCCTGCAACGGCTTGGCGTCCGCGCGCAGCTTTTCGATCGCCTTGAGCAGGCTCTTGTCGGTTTGTTCGTTGAACGACGAGATGCGGATGACGCCGATGTTCCCTTCCAGCCGCGCGCGTACCGAATCGACCTGGATGACGGCGCGGGTCAGCGTAACATCGAATGGGTCGCGCGTGCCGCGACGGACGGTGAGCCGAATGTCGGTCCCGATCTTGCCGCGCATCTTTTCCACCGCCTGCTCCAGGGTCAGGCCCTGCACCGGCTCCTTGTCGAGGTGGGTGATGATGTCGTTGGGTTCGATCCCGGCGCGCGCCGCCGGCGTATCGTCGATCGGCGAAATGACCTTGACCAAGCCATTTTCCATCGTCACCTGAATGCCGAGCCCGCCGAACTGGCCGCGGGTCTGGACCTGCATTTCGCGGAAGCTCTTGGCGTTGAGGTAGCTCGAGTGGGGATCAAGCGCGCTCAACATGCCCGAAATGGCGGCCTCGATCATCTGTTCGTCGGTGGTCGCATCGACATAATCGGCGCGCGCGCGCTCGAACACGTCGCCGAACAAATTGAGCAGCCGGTAGGTCTCCGGGGTGTTCTTGGGTTCTTCGGCTACCGCCGGAAGAGCCCACGCCGACCCGATCGTCCATGATGCCAGCGCGAACGCCGCGAAGGTTGTCTTGTTCATCCGCTCACCTTGCCGTTGTTGGCCGCGAGCCAGGGCAGAGGGTCGAAAGGTTGCCCGCCGCGGCGAATTTCCACGTAGAGGCGGGGAAGGCCCTTGTCGCCTTCGCCCATGACGCCGACCGGTTCGCCCGTCTCCACCCACAGGCCGGGAACGCCGTCGATGCGGGAAAGCCCCGCGAGAAGCGTATGATACCCGTCGCCGTGATCGAGGATCAAGAGTTGGCCGTAACCGCGGAATACGTCGGCGAATACGACGTACCCCGCGAACGGCGCGACTACGGTCGCTCCGGCCTGGGTTTCAAAGGTGACGCCGCGGTGCGTGAGCCCCGTCGCCGCCGCTTGCCCGTAGCGGATCACCACCTGGCCGACCACCGGCGTCGGCAGCTGCCCGCGCGAGCGGGCGAACGGGGTGGTCGACGGCGTGAGCGACGTCGCCGGGGACCGCGGCCGCGCCGCAGCCGCGGTCTCGGTCCGCCGGCGTGCCTTTTCCGCCTCAAGGCGCTCCAGCAATTCGTTCAGGCCCTTCGCCTCGGCCGCGAATTGGGCGAGGCGACGCTCCAACGCCTTGGTCTCGGCCAACGCTTCCTGCGCCAGCGCCGACCGGCGCACCAATGTTTCCTCCAACGCACGGCGTTCCTGGTCGAGCTTGGCCTTGGCCGCGGCATGGCGGGCGAGGACCCGCGCCGCTTCCGCCTTGGACGCGCGCACTTCATCGAGATCGGTGCGGATATCGGCGGCGCGGCGTTCGATCTCGGACACGGCCGCGCGCAGCAGGATCGCGCCGCGCACGATGTCCGAAGGCGGTGCCGGATGGGCGAACATCGCCTCGGGCGGATAGAGGGCGAGCCGCTGCAACGCCATCACCGCCTTGCCGGTTTCGGCGTGGCGCGCGCGCAGCCGGTCGGCGACCATGGCTTCGGCGCGGCCGAGCGCGGCGACCTCGGTTTCGAAGCGAGCCAGCGTCCGCTCGCCGTCCTGCGCGACGCGGGCGGCGGCGACGGCGCGGGCGCGCACCTGCTCGATCTCGACCGCCAGCTCGGCCGCGCGCTTTTTGAGTTTTTCGCTTTGCTCGCGATCGCGCGCGATGTCCTGTTCGAGCTGCTTCAGGCGGCGGCCTGGATCGTCCTTGGTCTCGGACCAGGCCGCAGCCGATCCGAGCGCGCAAACGACGGCGAACGCCAGCGTTCGCAATAGCGCGCGACCGGCACCGGTCATCGCCGTCCGGCCGCCTTGACCGCGGACCCGGACACGAGCAGGGACTCCCCGGTCATCTCCCTCGGCTGGGCGAGGCCCATCAATCCCAACACCGTCGGCGCCACGTCGCTGAGCCGCCCGTCGCGCAAACCGACTATCGACGCCGGGCCGTTGACCAGGATCGCCGGCACGAGGTTGAGCGTGTGGGCGGTGTGCGCCTGGCCGGTGGCGCGGTCCGCCATCTGCTCGCAGTTGCCGTGATCGGCGGTGATCAGCATGGCGCCGCCCGCCTCGATCAGCGCGCGCTCCAGCCGGCCGAGGCAAGCGTCGATCGTTTCCGCCGCCCGGATCGCGGCGGAAAGAACGCCCGTGTGGCCGACCATGTCGCCGTTGGCGTAGTTGACCACGATCAAGTCGAAACGGCCCGAGTCGATCGCCTCGACCAGCCGATCGGTCACTTCGATCGCCGACATTTCCGGCTTCAGGTCGTAGGTCGCGACCTTCGGCGACGGCACCAGGATGCGCTCTTCGCCGGGGAACTCCTGTTCGCGCCCGCCGTTGAGGAAGAACGTGACGTGCGCGTATTTCTCCGTCTCGGCGATGCGGAGCTGGTTGAGGCCGGCATCGGCAACCACCTCGCCCAGGATCTTGGTCAGGTTTTCGGTTTCGAACAGCGCTAGGAACAACCGGTCGAGTTCGGCCGAGTATTCGGTCATGCCGAGCCGAGCCGCGAGAGCGGGAACGCGTGCCCGCGCGAAACCGGAAAACGCGGGATCGGCCAGCGCGGCCAGGATTTCACGCACCCGGTCGGCGCGGAAATTGGCCATCAAGAGCCCGTCGCCGTCCTTCATGCCGGCGTAACCGTCGATCACGGTCGGCTTGACGAATTCGTCCGTTTCGCCGCGCGCATAGGCGGCTTCGACGGCGGCGCGCGGCGAACCCGCCCGTTCCCCTCGGCCGTCGACGAGGGACGCGAAAGCCTGCGCCACCCGCTCCCAGCGCTTGTCGCGGTCCATGGC
>Ga0194120_10003521_pt1 | contig 25405 bp, 17 predicted proteins | sample TA2MahCa65mmetaG_FD_148642 | JGI IMG/M metagenome (GOLD analysis project Ga0194120, IMG submission 148642) | Freshwater microbial communities from Lake Tanganyika, Tanzania - TA2015019 Mahale Deep Cast 65m | ecosystem: Environmental > Aquatic > Freshwater > Lake | place: Tanzania: Lake... | reverse complement strand
GGAGCGGCATCGTCCACTACGTCGAGTCCCACCTCAGCAACGGCATCCTGGAAGGCATCAACCACAAGGTCCAGCTAGCCAAACGCAGGGCCCGGGGCTACCGCAATATCGACAACTTCATCAACATGATCTACTTCCTCTGCGGGAAGCTGCAATTCAGCTACCCACGGTATTTCACTTAGAGCCAAAAATACCGTCATTCCAGCAGGGGTCCGGAATGACGGAAATTTTTTCATTTTGTAACGTAATAGAACGGGTTCGTGCGATTGCCCTGAGAACAAAGGCTATAGGAACCTATCGGAATTCAAGCAATCTCTCCGATTGCAGGAACCAGCCTCGAATTTGAGTGTGATATGCCCGACTACCGGCTGTAACGACGGCGGAACTTATCAACACGCCCGGCTGTATCGACGACCCTCTGTTTGCCGGTATAGAATGGATGGCAGGCCGCGCAAACTTCAACGTGCAAATCCTTGCTCAGGGTGGAACGAGTCTCGAAGGTGTTGCCACAGCTGCATTGAACGGTCAGGTTGGTGTATTTGGGGTGAATTTCGGACTTCATGGGAGTTTCCTAAAGCAAGGATAAGAAAATTAAACCTGCTATCCTACCCGCAAGACCTTTCAGGCGCAACCCGGTAAAGGACTACTCGGGAAGAATCTCCATGCGCTGATGCACCACCCGATCAGCCCGCATCACCTCAAACCATCGAGCCCATTGCCCCATTCCGATGCGCATTATCACCCTTAATGCCAATGGCATTCGTTCGGCCGCCCGCAAGGGCTTTTTTGCTTGGCTGGCAGACCAGCAAGCCGATATGGTCTGCATTCAGGAAACCAAATCGCAGGAACACCAGTTGGGGGACTCTCAATTCTGGCCAGAGGGATACCATTGCTTCTACGTGGACGCCGACAAGAAAGGCTATAGCGGCGTCGCCCTCTACGCCCGGCAGGAACCCGATGAAATCATCGAGGGTCTGGGTTGGCCGGACATGGACGCGGAAGGCCGCTATCTGGAGGCACGATTCGGGGCTCTGAGCGTGGTTTCGATCTACATTCCTTCCGGTTCATCGAGCGAGGAACGCCAAACCATCAAATTTGGCTTTCTGGAGCGCTTCCTGCCCTGCCTCCGGGAATGCGCCGCTTCAGGCCGCGATTACATTTTTTGCGGTGACTGGAATATCGCTCACAAACCGATTGATCTGAAAAACTGGCGCGGCAACCAGAAAAACTCCGGCTTCTTGCCGGAAGAGCGGGCCTGGCTGGATGTGGTGTTCGACCGGGAGGGTTGGATAGACGCCTTCCGTGCCTTGAATGATGAACCCGACCAATACACCTGGTGGTCCAATCGAGGTCAGGCCTGGGCCAAAAATGTTGGATGGCGCATCGATTACCAGGTCGTCAGTCCCAACCTGAAGCCCTGCCTGCGCGCGGCCACCATCTATAAAGCTGCGCGATTTTCCGACCACGCTCCGCTAACCATCGATTATGACTACCACTTCCCCACGTGAGCGCCTGCTGAACCGCCGCATTCTGCTCTGCGTCGTCACGGGCTTTTCCTCTGGCCTGCCGTTATTTGTTCTGATCAGCCTGCTGACCGCCTGGTTGCGCGAGGGTGGCGTGGATCTCAAGGCCATAGGCCTTCTCGCGCTGGTGCAATTTCCCTATATCTGGAAATTTGTCTGGGCGCCGCTGTGCGACCGTTATGGACTCTGGCTGGGTCGCCGCCGGACCTGGATGCTGCTGAGCCAACTCGCGCTCATTCTCACCCTCCCGCTGTTTGGCTGGCTTGCTCCGAACGCGCAACTACCGCTCATCAGTGCCCTGGCGGTGGCCGTGGCGTTCTTCTCCGCGACTCAAGACATCGCCATTGACGCCTTCCGGCGGGAATTATTGCAGGATGAGGAACAGGGTTTGGGCAACGTCGTCCACGTCAACGCCTACAAGATCGCCGGACTGATCCCGGGCTCGCTGTCCTTGATTCTGGCTGATCACCTGTCCTGGCCGGTCGTCTACCTGATCACCGCACTGTTCATGCTGCCAGGGCTGATCATGAGCGCGATGGTCAGCGAGCCGCCTGTCTCGGCTCGGGCGCCAGCCACCCTGCGCCAGGCTATCGTGGAACCCTTCCGGGAATTTATCGGCCGGAAAGGTTGGTTCAGCGCGCTAGCCGTATTGGCATTCATTTTCTTCTACAAACTGGGCGACAGCATGGCCACCTCGCTGGCCACACCTTTCTATCTGGACCTCGGCTACAGCAAGACCGAAATAGGCATGATCGCCAAGAACGCCGGCCTTTGGCCCAATGTGATCGGTGGCATCCTCGGCGGTATCTGGATGATCCGGCTCGGCCTCAATCGTGCCCTGTGGGTATTCGGCGTGTTACAGGCACTCGTGATACTCGGCTTCGCCTGGCTGGTGACCGCCGGCCACACCCTGACCGGCCTGGCCGCCATCATTGGCGCTGAAGCCTTTGGCGTGGGTCTTGGCACGGCGGCATTCGTCGCGTTTACCGCCAACACCACTCATCCCGCCTATACGGCGACGCAATTTGCGTTATTCACTAGCCTGGCGGCTACACCGCGAACCCTGGCCAATTCATTGACGGGCTTTTTAGTGGAGGGCGGCGACATTAGCTTGGGTGGGGTTAGCCTGCTGCATATCGACGCCTTGGGCTGGCAACGATTTTTTTACTTCTGCTTCGCTGCCGCCCTGCCCGGTATGTTGTTGCTATTCAAGGTGGCCCCCTGGAATGGGGATCGTCTGCAACCGATGAATGAAACGCCGATCAACCCGGTAGAGGTAGAGACAATTTGACGCTCCAGAAATGTGGGGAGCCCTCTTGACCGGGGTGGGTTGAGGCTACCCTCAACGGTTTTGGCCAAATGGACGATCACGGGGGTCTCCCTTGTCCTGTAAGCTGAAATGGCAGCCTTGGCCTCGTGGTAAGTCACAAGGCCAAGGCTTTCCCAAGCGTTGGCAGAACCCGGCGCCAACCGTCCGGAACGTGTCGGTGTTGCCGGCCATGGCCTCAGAATGATAGCGCCAAGACCGGCCTAGACTACTTTTTGATATACAAATCCGTGATCGTGCCCTCGACTATCTCCGCGGCGAAGGGGAAGGTTTCGGAGAGTGTAGGATGGGGGTGGATCGTCAGGGCGATGTCGGACACGTCGGCTCCCATCTCCAGGGCAAGAACGGCCTCGCCAATCAGTTCACCGGCATTCGGCCCCACCATGCCCGCCCCTAGCAGACGATGGGTTTCCTTGTCGACGATGATCTTGGTCAGGCCCTCGCGGCGGCCAATACCGAGCGCTCGCCCACTGGCAGCCCAAGGGAAGCTGGCTTTTTCGATGGTCAGGCCCTGGGCGTTGGCCTGAGTCTCGGTCAGGCCCATCCAGGCGATTTCGGGGTCGGTATAGGCGACCGAGGGGATGGTCAGTGCCTGGAAGGCAGACTTGTGACCGGCGATGACCTCCGCCGCAACCTTGGCTTCGTGGGTGGCCTTGTGTGCGAGCATGGGATTGCCGACCACATCACCGATGGCGTGGATATGCGGCACATTGGTGCGCTGTTGGGAATCCACGGGAATGAAGCCACGTTCGTCGACATGCACGCCAGCGTTCTCAGCGCCGATCATCAATCCATTCGGTCGCCGACCGACCGCCACCAGCACCTTGTCGAACAGTTCCGAAGCGGGCGCTCCTTCACCTTCGAAGAATACCTCCAGCCCCTCGGACTTGGGCTCCATGCGGACAACCTTGGTTTTCAAATAGATGTTGTCGTACCACTTTTTGATGCGCTGATGCAGGGGCTTGACCAGGTCGGCATCGCATCCGGGTATGAGTTGATCCATCAACTCCACCACGGTGATGGCAGAGCCCAGCGCATGATAGACCGTGGCCATCTCCAGACCGATGATGCCGCCGCCGACAATCAACAGACGCTTGGGAATGTCGGCCAATTCCAGCGCACCCGTGGAATCGATGAGGCGGGGGTCGTCGTGAGGAAAGCCGGGTATTTTCACCGGCTGCGAGCCGACGGCGATGATGGCGTGATCGAAGGTGATGGTCCGCTCACCCTCGGCGGTGGTCACCGCCAGTGACTTGTCATTCACAAATCGCCCCACGCCCTGGATGACCGTAACACCGCGCTGCTTGGCCAGGGCCGCCAGCCCTGTGGTCAGGGTCTTGACCACCTTGTTCTTGTGGTCGCGAACCTTGTCAAGGTCGATCCGAGGCGCGGCAAAGGTGACGCCGGTGTTGGCGCTTTCCGCCGTCTCATGGATGATCTGCGCCGAATGCAACAGCGCCTTGGAGGGAATGCAGCCTACATTCAGACAGACGCCTCCCAGAGTCGGGTAGCGTTCGACCAAAACCACGCGCTTACCCAGATCGGCGGCGCGGAATGCGGCGGTGTAACCGCCGGGACCGGCCCCGAGGACCAGAACTTCGGCGTGCGGGGAGGAGGTTTCGCTCATGGTTTGGATCCTAAATCATGGGGTCGGAAATCTGGCGACGGTGCGACGTCGAAGGCGGAACCGGGTTGCGGATTCGGTTGTTCAATGGGAGGGGGTACATCCTCGAACACATCCGCCAGCGGCGCCCGGAACTCCAGACTGGCGAATTCGGCCACCGCTTCACCCTCATAGGGCCAGAGCACCCAGTGACCGCTCGTGTCGCGGCGGAAAACTTCCACGACACGGGCGCCGATATCGATGAGAACGTATTCCTGGAGGCTCTCCAGCAGCCGGTAGCACTGGAACTTGCGACCCCGGTCGAAGGCTTCCGTGGAATCCGAAAGCACCTCCACCACAAGCCTGGCATGGGTTTTCCATGTCTCGCTCGCAAGGTCGCGGGGATCGCAGGTCACGAAGACATCCGGGTAAAAGAAGGCTTCGGCCGCCGCCACCTCCAGCTTCATATCGGCAATGTAGGTCCGGCAGGGCGTACCACGGTTATGCGCGCGCAATAGAGCAAAGACATTCCCGGCAACGGTGACATGCGCGTCGCGGGCGCCCGCCATGGCAAAGATCTCGCCAGCCAGGTATTCGTGCTTGACGGTTTGGCGGGCCTCCCACTCCAGGTAGGTCTCCGGCGTGAAACCGAAACTCGGCACGGCATTCATGGCGAGCGTTCCGTCATAGAAGGATGCGTCTGAGGTCCGCCAGGAGGGCGCCGAGGTGCACGATGAAGCGCGCGCCCAGCGCACCATCTATCACGCGATGATCATAGGACAGCGACAGTGGCAGCATCAGCCGCGGCACGAACTGACCGTTCTGGTAGACCGGCTTCATCTGGCCGCGGGACAGGCCCAGGATGGCGACCTCGGGAGCGTTGATGATCGGGGTAAAGGCCGTGCCGCCGATACCGCCCAAGCTGGAGATTGTGAAACAGCCTCCTTCAAGATCCGGTCCGCGCAGCTTCTTGTTGCGCGCCCGCTGGCTGACCTCGGCCAACTCGGCGGCAAGATCGAACACACTCTTTTGATCGACATTACGAATCACCGGAACCACCAGCCCCTCGGGCGTATCGACAGCGACCCCGATATGAAAATACTTTTTCAGGATCAAGCTGTCGCCAGCGGGAGTCAAGGAGGCATTGAAGGTCGGGAACGCCTTGAGGCTGGCAGCGACCGCTTTCATGACCAACGGCAGGATCGACAATTTGACGCCCCGTTGCTCGGCTTCCTTTTTTAAGGAAATACGGAAGGCTTCCAGATCGGTGATGTCGGCGTCGTCATATTGGGTGATATGGGGTATGGATACCCAGTTGCGGTGCAGATTGGGTCCGGACAGCTTCTGTATGCGTGTCAGCGGCTGGTTCTCGACCGCGCCGTACTTGCTGAAGTCGATCTCGGGGACGGGCGGAAAACCCAGGGTCAGACCTGTGCTGGCAGCCGCGGCGGGTTGAGCCAGGCTCTGCTTGACGAATTGCTGGACATCCTCCCGGGTGATGCGGCTTTTGGGGCCTGTGCCACGCACCCTGGCGAGATTCACACCGAGTTCACGGGCGAACTTGCGGATGGTGGGACTGGCGTGCGGCAAGGATTTGCCGTCGTCAATTGGAACGGTGGCCACCGCTGAACTGGCCGCCACGGCGACGCTGGGGGTGGTCGCGACCCGGGAGTTCGCGGGGGGCGCTACAGCCGCGGGCACGGCTTCGGCAGCCCCGGGTACTGATTCCATGACTTCGAGCGACAGAATCGGTGTACCCCGGCTGACGCGATCCCCCGGCTTGACGCGCACGGCCTTGACCAGACCACCCTTGGGGGAAGGCACTTCCATGGCCGCCTTGTCACTTTCCAGGGTAATGAGCGATGCCTCGGCCTGGATCGTATCGCCAGGCTTGACCAATACCTCGATGATCTCGATGTCCTTGAAGTCGCCGATATCCGGTACGCGAATTTCCTCCTCGACGGCAACCCCCCCCGTCGCTGGCGTTGAAGCGGCCGGGGCGGGCACGGGCGGGCTCGGCACCGATACAGGCAAGGGGGCAGGCGCTGATGCCGCCACGGGCGGGACTGGCTGCGGCGAGGCCGCAGCTCCATCCGCCACCTCCACGATCAGAATCAGGGAGCCACGATTCACCTTGTCCCCTGGCTTGACATTCAGACTGACGACCATGCCGCCTATGGGCGACGGCACTTCCATCGCCGCCTTGTCGCTTTCCAGGGTAATCAGGGAATCTTCCGGTTGTATGACATCGCCGGGCTTGACCAGGACCTCGATGATCTCGATATCCTTGAAATCGCCAATATCCGGGACGTTTACCTCTTTTCTCACTGCGGGCATGGGGCTTCCTCAGACGGTCAGGGGATTGGGCTTCTCGGGGTCGATACCCAGCATGACGATGGCTTCGGTCACCGTCTTGACGGGAATCTCACCCTCGTCGGCCAATGCCTTCAGCGCCGCCAGCGTGATGTAGTTGCGATCCACCTCGAAGAACCGGCGTAACTCCGAGCGCCGATCGCTGCGGCCGAAGCCGTCCGTACCCAGGACGTTGAAGGAGCGCTGGACATAGGGACGAATCTGCTCTGCCACGCCGCGCATGTAGTCCGAGGCCGCGATGATCGGACCCTGTGTTCCACCCAGTTGTTGCTCGACATAACTGACTCGACGGGGTTGGTCGGGGTGGAGCAGATTCCATCGTTCGCTATCCAGACCGTCCCGACGCAGCTCGTTATAACTCGTGACGCTCCAGACATCGGCCTCGATGCCGAAATCGGCCTTGAGCTTGTCCGCCGCCGCCAGCGTTTCGCGCAAGATGGTGCCGCTACCCAGCAACTGTACCTTCTTGCCGGCTCTGCCACCCTCGCGAATGCGGTACATGCCCTTGACGATCCCCTCGCGACTGCCCTCGGGCATGGCGGGGTGCGTATAGTTCTCATTCATGACGGTCAGATAATAAAAGACCTGATCACCGTCCTGATACATGCGGCGCAGGCCGTCCTGAATGATCACCGCCAGCTCATAGGCATAGCAGGGATCATAGGCCACACAATTCGGGATGGCCGACATCGCCAGCAGGCTGTGACCATCCTGATGCTGGAGTCCCTCCCCAGCCAGCGTGGTCCGCCCGGCCGTGCCGCCCAACAGAAAACCCTTGGCGCGCATGTCGCCGGCGGCCCACATCAGGTCTCCCACGCGCTGGAACCCGAACATCGAATAGTAGATGTAGAAGGGGATCATCTGCACGTTGTGGTTGCTGTAGGCGGTGCCTGCCGCGATCCACGAGCACATGGAGCCGGCCTCGTTGATACCCTCTTCCAGGATCTGGCCGGACTTGTCCTCGCGGTAGTACATGACGCTGTCGGAATCCTCCGGTTCGTAGAGTTGCCCCACCGAGGAATAGATGCGGTACTGGCGGAACAGGCTGTCCATGCCGAAGGTGCGGGCCTCGTCCGGGACGATGGGCACGACGTAGCGGCCGACCTTGTTGTCGCGCAGCAGCATGGTCAGCATGCGGACGAAAGCCATGGTCGTTGAGAGATCACGGTCCTCGCTGCTCTTGAGCATGCTTTCAAAGATCGACAGGTCGGGGACCTGGATATGCGGGGCGTCGAGCCGACGCCGCGGCAGCGAGCCGCCGAGGGCCTCGCGGCGCGCGCGCATGTACTGCATTTCCGGGCTGTCGTCAGCCGGACGATAATATGGGATGCCCGCCAGTTGCTCGTCGGAGAGTGGGATCTTGAAACGGTCTCTGAATGCCCGCACCGAGGCGTCGTCGAGTTTCTTCTGCTGGTGGGTAGCCATCCTGCCCTCGCCCACCGGACCCATGCCATAACCCTTGACCGTCTTGGCCAGAATGACCGTGGGCTGACCGTTATGGTTCACCGCCGCATGATAGGCGGCGTAGACCTTGTGCGCATCGTGACCACCACGATTCAAGCGCCAGATGTCCTCGTCGGTCATATTGGCGACCATCTCCTTGAGTTCGGGATACTTGCCGAAGAAGTGTTCGCGGGTATAGGCGCCGCCCTTGGCCTTGTAGGCCTGGTATTCGCCATCGACCGCCTCTTCCATGCGCTTCCGCAACAGACCCTTGGTGTCCTTGGCCAGGAGGGGATCCCAGTAGGAACCCCAGATGACCTTGATGACGTTCCAGCCGGCGCCACGGAAGTTGGCCTCCAGCTCCTGGATGATCTTGCCATCACCGCGCACCGGACCATCCAGGCGCTGCAGGTTGCAGTTGATGACAAAAATCAGATTGTCCAGCTTTTCGCGCCCGGCCAGCCCTATGGCGCCCAGCGATTCAGGTTCGTCCATCTCGCCATCGCCGCAATAACACCAGATTTTGCGTCCGGCGGTATTGAGGATGCCGCGATCCTCCAGATACTTCATGAAGCGCGCCTGATAGATGGACATGATGGGTCCCAGCCCCATCGAAACCGTGGGGAACTGCCAGAAATCGGGCATCAGCCAGGGATGCGGGTAGGAACTCAGCCCCTTGCCCTGCCCTTCGATCTCGGCGCGAAAGTAGTCGAGCTGCTCCTCGGTCAGGCGTCCCTCAAGAAACGCCCGGGCATAAATGCCCGGCGCGGCATGGCCCTGGAAGTACACCAGGTCGCCGCCGGAATCCTTGGTGGGAGCGCGAAAAAAATGATTGAAACCGACATCGTACAAGGTGGCGGCGGAGGCGAAACTCGCGATATGCCCGCCATATTCGGACGACCTGCGGTTGGCGCGCACCACCATGGCCATGGCATTCCAGCGAATGAAGGTGCGAATGCGATGCTCGATCGTCGCGTCCCCGGGCAGTCGGGCCTCGAGGTGCGGCGGGAGGGTGTTGATGTAGGCGGTATTGGCTTTGTAGGGCAAATTCGCACCCTCCCGCCGCGCCTGATCCACCAGACTCTCAATCAGAAAATGGGCCCTCTCAATACCTTCCGCCCCGATGACGGCTTTTAGGGCTTCAAGCCACTCGCGAGTCTCCTCGGGGTCAGAGTCATGGGCAATCGCGGGATTGTGGGTTAAGTGCAAATGTGGGCCAGCCGCCATAGATCAATCTTCCGTAGGCTTGGTTGAGTCAAACTAAAGCACCGATTATAGACAAGCCAATCTCTCCATTTCCATTCAATTTGAAGTTCACCCCATTGAACCGCTGATGTGCGACAAAAAAATGCTGCATGGACATGGCGGCCTGACGACAGCATCGGGCGCGAAAGCGACAGCCGTGCCACTATCGCTGTTCCGGCTTGAACTTTGGAACGACTTGCCCGAACATGCCTGTGGGGCGATGCTGGGACTGCCCTAGCCCCACGGGCCTTTCCAATAGGATTTCATTCATAAATACAATACCTTGGGAGATAAATACATGACCATAATGCATCGTTCGGCGGCTGAATTCATGGGAACTTTCTGGTTGGTGTTTGGCGGATGCGGGAGCGCCGTGCTCGCGGCAGGCGTTCCCGATGTCGGTATCGGCTGGATGGGGGTTGCCTTCGCTTTCGGGTTGACGGTAATGACCATGGCGTATGCCATCGGCCATATTTCGGGTTGCCATCTCAATCCGGCGGTTTCCATCGGTCTATGGTCAGGTGGGCGTTTCCCGGCGCGGGATCTGGCGCCCTACATCGTCGCGCAACTGGCCGGGGCCATTGTGGGTGCGGCTGTGCTCTATCTGATCGCCAGCGGCAAGGCGGGTTTTGATGTCAGCTCTGGCTTTGCATCCAACGGCTATGGCGAGCACTCTCCCGGACAATACGGATTGGTTTCGGCGCTAGTCTCCGAAACCGTACTGACTTTCATGTTCCTGATGATCATCCTCGGCGCCACGGATGGCCGAGCACCCGCCGGCTTTGCCCCGATTGCCATAGGTCTTGGACTGACCTTGATCCATCTGATCGGCATACCGGTCACCAACCTCTCGGTCAATCCAGCCCGCAGCACCGGGCCGGCGCTTTTTGTCGGCGGCTGGGCACTGGCGCAACTTTGGGTGTTCTGGCTGGCGCCCATTTTGGGCGCCTGGCTGGCTGGCAAGGCCTATAGTTGCCTGGGTAAAAACAAGTAAGACTGTCAGACGTCACCCATACCCGGCGCGGGGACGCGCCGGGCTCTCCACCGCCTCACCTCCCGAACCGCCCAGAGTCGATAACTCCGACCGGCGTTCTTGACCCAGATCGCCGTTCCCAGGTAGCCCAGCGGCAAACTCGGCCCCTCCTCGCTGACTTCCAAATGGGGATAGTGAACCCAGGGTCGTCGATGATGATCGGCGTGCCGTGGCAACCCCATGAACAGGAACAAACTGATCGCGGAATCACAGCGCCAGGCCGTGACGGCGGAACGTCCCGAATCCTGGGTCAATCCAAAGTGCTGGAAATAGTTGACGGTCTCCAGCAAGCGTATGGCCACGGCACTGATGTAAAGCCACATGAACAGAGCCAGGGGACCGAAAATCCAACCATACCCCAGCGCCAGGATGATCTGGAAGGACAGGCCCCGCAGGACGGTCCGTGGTTGCAGTCGCCAGGCCAGCCGCCACTGCCCCTTGACCGATCGCCACAAGAACGCTTGGTAGCCCTCATCGATTGCCGAGGTGGAGGGGTCTTCGCGGCTACCGAGACGCGCGTGGTGACCCAGTCGATGGGCCACAAAGAAGTGGTCGTAGAACACCGTCATCAACAGCAAGCGTCCGAGGCGACGCTGCCACCGTGAGCGGCGATGAATCAATTCATGCGCCGGGGCGATGACCGAACAACAGGCATTGGTTCCCCCCAGAATACGCAAAACCAGCAAATTGACGAATGAAGTGATGACGTCCGCACTGTCAGCCCAGCCCAACCGTGACATCATCATGCCCATGGCAAGGATGTTCAGTCCCTGAAGGGCCGCCGCAACGTAGAGCAGACCATCGAAAAACCCATGGGCCGCGGCGTGAGAAACCCTTCGTTGCTCAGCGGGTCCCCAACGATCGGCGGCTATCAGAATCCAAACCGGCAAGCTCCAGAATAGGGCAGAGCCAGCCGTATGAGGTCCGGTCAGCAGAAAAAACAATGTTGATAGCGGTAACACCAGTGCCAGGACAAAACCACCCCACCAGGGCAAGCGGCGCCTCCCGCCCATCCAGGCAGACATCTGTAGCGCTGACCCATGGCTTTTTCTCGATAATATGGTCATGTATTGTTGGGTATTTCTAACCTTTCAAGCGGGGTGTGACCCGGCTCTCGTTGGACGACCTTCCTGACATCATTGGCGGGGATCGATTACGGCATTCAATGGCAATGAATGAGGCCAGTTCCCTGACCAACGACCACTGACCTAACGGCACGAATCCACTGTGATAAGTCCTTCCAAAGGCCCGAAAGTTTACCTTGGGCTTTGCTCAACCTACCACGATCCCGCCTTGGCGCTGGTCGATGCACAAGGCAATGTGCTTTATGCCGAGGCCACCGAGCGCTTCCTGCAATACAAGCGTGCGCTCAATTGCGAGCCCGACAATCCTTTCCTGCTCCCCAAGATCTTCGATGCGATCGCCAGCGATACGGCGGACCTCGTGATCGCCGGCAATTGGTCCGCGCGGCGCCCGTTGTACGAGCAAGTGGCGCGCTACTTGCGCTGGCTGAACCCTGAAGGAATTCTCTCCTATCGTGGCCGGCAACTGACAAGCTTTCTGGATACCTGGGAACTCCACCATATGCAGGCTTGCCAACACCACGCCCTGCGGCGCTCGGGCATCAACCTGGCCCGAATTCTGAGGCAACGATTCCCTCATGCCAGGATCCAGTTCAAACATTACGACCATCACGCATCTCATGCCGCAATGGCCTGTTATGGAAGCCCGTTCCAGGAGGCTGCCTGTGCCGTGATCGATTCTTATGGCGAACATGGGTCGCTGGCTTTCTTTCGCTTCCATGACGGCCGGCTCACTCGCCTTCATGCCTCCCATGGTCCGCAAAGCCTGGGTTTTTTCTACATGAAACTGACGGAGCTCTGTGGTTTCGACTGGATGGGAGGGGAGGAATGGAAAGTCATGGGGCTCGCCTCCCATGGCAAGACGGACGAGGAAGTGCTGGGCTGGCTGCGCGCCATGATGCGGGTCGGGGGATTGGACATTCGGCAGGAACGATCCAGCTTTTTTGAGTATCTCCAGCGCCTGGAATCCAGGCGCCGACGGCCCGAGGCGCCTCCCGAGGCCGCCGCCGACCTGGCGCATACCGGTCAACAGTTCTTTACGGAAACCGTCAACGCGCTGCTGAACCAGCTCCTGCAACAGACGGGACTGAAGAATCTGGCCTTGGGTGGGGGTTGCGCCCTCAATTCGGTGTGCAACGGTCAAGTGCTGCACTCGACAGGCTGCGCCGCATTGCATGTTCCCTCGGCCCCCGCCGACGATGGCACCGCCCTCGGCGCCGCACTGCTGGCCTGGCACGAGGATCATCCGGATCGTCGCTTGCCCAACCCTCCGCTAAGCCCCTATCTGGGTAGCACCGTCGATCCCATGGCCGTCAGCCGTTTCGCGCAATTTTCAGGACTACCCGTGCGGCATCTGCCCGAGGGTCGAATTGTTCACATCACCGCCCGACTATTGGCCGAAGGCAAGATCATAGGCTGGCTACAAGGCCACGCGGAATTTGGTCCACGCGCCCTGGGTAACCGATCGATACTCGCCGATCCGCGAGCGCCGGACATGATGGACCGTGTCAACCGGGTGGTGAAGTTTCGGGAGCGCTTTCGCCCGTATGCCCCGGCGATCCTGCATGAACAGGGTGAAAATTATTTTGAGCACTACCAGGAATCGCCCTACATGGAGAGAACGCTGCGTTTCAGGCCAAACGTCGGGGACAGGGTTCCAGCCGTCGTTCACATCGATGGCACGGGTCGACTACAGACGGTAAAAGCCGAATGGAATCCTCGTTTTCATGCCCTGCTGGATACTTTCCACCGGCTTACCGGAGTACCGATCCTGCTGAACACCAGCTTTAATGTCATGGGCAAGCCGATCGTTCACACGGTCGAGGATGCTTTTGGCGTCTTCATGGGCTCGGGACTGGATGCCATGGTCATCGGTGACTACCTCTTCACCAAACCGGGTTCAGACAACACCGGAGCATGCCCGGTTGCGCCCGAGCCGGCGGGCTAATCGATATTGGATTGGGTGAGCTCGGGTTTGGCAAAATAATTTTCCACGGCCTCATCGAATAGCTCCGGCGTCAATTCAAACGGCCGCGACTGATAAAGGCAGAGGTTGCGAACCTGTAGCAACAGGTCACGCGGATGACAACTGCGAAATGACCGCCGCGCGGCGCGAAAATGTCGCTGGATGAGATCTTCGATCACGGTGGCCTTGGGGATGAAACCCAATTTTGGCGCCATCAGCGCGAACAGGGCACGAAATTCATCGATCGTGGGATCGGGCACCTCGATCTTGTAGGGTATCCGTCGCAAGAAGGCCTCGTCGACCAGATCTTTTGGCTCAAGATTGGTGGAGAAAATCAACAACTGGTCAAACGGGACTTGAATCTTCTTGCCATTCGGCAAACTAAGAAAGTCTACGCGCTTCTCGAGAGGCAATATCCAGCGATTCAGAAGTTCGACCGTCGAGATCCGTTGTCGACCAAAATCATCGATAACCAGCGTGCCACAGTTGCTCTTCAGTTGGAGTGGCGCCTCACTGAACCGCGTCAGTGGGTTGTAGCGGATTTCCAACTCCGCCATGGTCAACTCGCCTCCCACCATGATGGTGGGCCGACGGATTTGCACCCACCGCCGATCCCGGGTCCCCTCAGCGGCCGAGACGGGCTTGTCGTCCTTGAGTTCGACATGATTCTGGGGATCAAACACGCGCACTATTTGCCCATCGATGGCGATGGCGCGCGGCACCCATATATTCGTGCCAAAGCAGCGCGTGATGCGCTCGGCAATGCTGCTTTTTCCGTTACCCGGGTTTCCATACAGAAACATGCCGCGCCCGGAGTTGACGGCGGGACCCAGTCTGCGCAACATCTTGGGAGAAACGAGAAGGTCGTCGAACGCCGCCTGAAGCTGATGGTTGTCGACCCGCTGTCCGGTGATGCTTTGAGCCATGACGGATTCGACATACTGGTCCAGGGTCACAGGCGCCGCACCAAAATAGCTGCACTCCTCCGAGTATTGGTGAGCTCTTGCGCGCCCCATTTCCGTCAGCGCGTATTCGAAGTCGTTGAATGGCGCATTGCTTTTTTGCCTCAAGACCATATGGCTCTTGAGGCTGCCATACAAACCTTCCATCAAGCCGAATGGCAAACCCAGATGTTCCGCAATCTGGCGGCCATTGAGGGAACCCCGGCTGGCCAGCAATTTGCATATCAGCTTCTCGATATCCTCGGCGCGCTGCCCGGTTTCCGCCAGCGTCCGGGGCTGACGAGGTACGAAGACGGCCATATCGGGACGACCAAGTTCGCTGGGTGATGGAGTTTCCGCAACCAGAAATGGCGTGGTATTCATGGAAGGAACGATGGAGTGTGAGAACGCAACCCTGCCGTCCAATGGAGCAACCGGAGCCCGCGAGAGGAGACGACACCAGAACCGCCATCACACGTCAAACCGCAAGCCTGGGGCAGGACCGAAACGAGGATTTTACGCCCTATTCCGGCGCATCGCCGTCTGATCCCGGGCGGACGAAAGCCCCATCGACTGATGTGAGATAAACCGATGCCTCGACGCGTCCCTTGTCCGAGCGTACCCACGGATAAGGAAATTGGGAAGACACCCGCGGACGGGAGGTCAAGGGACACGAAGTTCTTGATTAAAACAGTCGGGTTATTTATATTTCCGGCCCATTTGCTTGAGTTTATGCTGGATTTATCCCGATTCCTGGCAGGACAAGCCTCGATACTGGCGCCGTCCCCTTCTGGTGCATAAGGCTAAATGACAGCAGCAGCACATCGCTCGAACGAGTTGAGCACTATTTAACAATGACGTCCATCGCAAGGTTCCTGACCGAGGTTATCCATGAGTTTTAACGCCATCCCTGACAAGCAGGGTCTCTACGACCCGATGAATGAACATGATGCTTGTGGTGTGGGTTTCATTGCCCACATCAAGGGGCAGAAAAGCCACGACATCGTTTGTAAGGGTCTGGAAATCTTGAAGAACATCACTCATCGCGGCGCCGTGGGAGCCGATCCGCTGGCGGGCGATGGCGCCGGTATCCTGATACAACTACCCGATGCATTTCTGCGGGCGGAATGCGGCGCGAGCGGCATCCAGCTTCCCGCCCAGGGGGAATATGGCGTCGGCATGATCTTTCTCCCCAGAAATCCCGAACCGCGCGCCTGCTGCGAAAAGACCATCGAGGATTTCATTCTGGCCGAAGGACAAAAACTGCTGGGTTGGCGGGATGTGCCCGTAGAGAATGCGGGCCTGGGTGAGTCGGTCAAGGTCATCGAGCCGTGCATACGCCAGGTCTTTGTTGGGCGGGGAGCCAATTGCAGCGATCAGAACAGCTTCGAACGCAAGCTCTTCGTGATCCGCAAGCAGATTGACAACCGCATCCGTGAACACAAGCTGGATGGCGGCAAGACCTTTTACATCCCGTCCTTCTCGTCACGCACCCTGGTCTACAAAGGCATGTTGCTGGCCGATCAGGTGGGTGTCTATTATCGGGATCTCAATGACGAACGGATGGTGACGGCTTTGGCGCTGGTACATCAGCGTTTCTCGACCAACACCTTCCCGACCTGGGATCTGGCCCACCCGTTCCGCATGATCGCCCATAACGGCGAAATCAACACGCTGCGCGGCAACTTCAACTGGATGGCGGCCCGCCGGCACTCGATGTCCTCGAAGATTCTGGGTGAGGACCTGAACAAGATCTGGCCGCTCATCGGCGAGGGCAAATCCGACTCCGCCAGCTTCGACAACGCACTGGAACTGCTGGTGATGGGCGGCTACTCGCTGGTTCACGCCATGATGCTGCTGATCCCCGAGGCCTGGGCCGGCAACCCGCTCATGGACGAGAAACGCCGTGCCTTCTACGAATACCATTCCGCCCTGATGGAGCCCTGGGATGGTCCGGCCGCCGTGGCCTTCACCGATGGCCGTCAGATTGGCGCGACGCTGGACCGCAACGGGCTGCGGCCGGCCCGCTATCTGATCACCGATGACGATTATGTGGTGATGGCTTCCGAGATGGGTGTGTTGACCATTCCCGAGGCGAAGATCGTCAAGAAATGGCGCTTGCAACCCGGCAAGATGTTCCTGATCGACATGGAGCAGGGCCGCATCATCGACGATGCCGAGATCAAGGCCGAACTGGCCGCAAAGGCGCCCTACCAGCAGTGGCTGAACGAAACCCAGATTCAACTGGAAAATCTGCCGCCGGAAATCTCCGCCATGCCGCCGGACAGCCAGACCCTGCTCGACCGTCAGCAGGCTTTCGGCTACACCCAGGAAGATATCAAGTTTTTCCTGACGCCGATGGCCATGAGCGGCCAGGAGCCGGTGGGTTCGATGGGCACGGATGCCGCGCTCGCGGTCCTGTCCAGCCGGCCGCGCATGCTCTACGACTATTTCAAGCAGGGCTTCGCCCAGGTCACCAACCCCGCGATCGACCCGATCCGCGAGGAACTGGTCATGTCGTTGGTCACCCACATCGGCCCGCGGCCGAACCTGCTCGATCTCGAGAACGGCGGCGCCCACAAGCGCCTAGAGGCGCACCAGCCCATCCTCAGCAACAAGGACCTGGAGAAGATTCGCCGCATCGAGGCGCGCACCAACGGCGCCTTCAAGACCACCACGCTGAGTTTCTGCTATCCCGCCGACGCCGGCGCCGGCGGCATGGAGAAGGCGATTGGAACCCTCTGCGAGCGAGCCGAACAGGCCGTCCACGACGGCAACAATATCCTCATTATTTCGGACCGGCAGATGGATGCCGAGCACGTCGCCATTCCGGCCCTGCTGGCTACCTCGGCGGTGCATTACCATCTGATCCGCGCCGGACTGCGCACCGAGGTCGGCCTGGTGGTGGAAACCGGCGAAGCGCGCGAGGTGCATCATTTCGCGCTACTGGCGGGTTACGGGGCCGAGGCGATCAATCCCTACCTGGCCTTCGATACCCTGTCCGCCCTGCGCCACGATCTGCCGGAGAAACTCGGCGAGGACGAAGCCCACAAACGCTACATCAAGGCGGTCGGCAAGGCTCTGCTCAAGATCATGTCCAAGATGGGCATCTCGACCTACCAGTCTTACTGCGGCGCCCAGGTGTTCAATGCCGTGGGCCTGGGCGACGAGTTCCTTGCCCGCTACTTCGCCGGCACCAGCGCCACCACCGGCGGCGCCGGGTTAGCCGAAATCGCCGAGGAAACGGTGAGGCGGCACCGGCTGGCCTTCAGCGACGCGCCCATCTACCGTCACGCGCTGGATGTCGGCGGCGAATATGCCTACCGCGTGCGCGGCGAGGACCACGTCTGGACGCCGGACACCATTTCCAAACTTCAGCATGCCACCCGGACCAATAACTGGCAGACCTATCTGGATTACACCCGCTCGATCAATGAACAGAACGAGCGATTGCTGACCCTGCGCGGCCTGCTGGACTTCAACTTCGACCGGGCCGAAGTACCGCTGGATGAGGTCGAACCCGCCAAGGAGATCGTCAAGCGCTTCGCCACCGGCGCCATGTCCTTCGGTTCCATCAGCTACGAAGCCCACACCACTCTTGCCATCGCGATGAACCGCATCGGCGGCAAGTCCAATACCGGTGAAGGCGGCGAACTGGCCGAACGCTTCAAGCCGCTGTCCAATGGCGACTCCATGCGGTCGGCCATCAAGCAGGTGGCCTCCGGCCGCTTCGGCGTCACGGCGGAATATCTCGTCAATGCCGACGACATCCAGATCAAGATCAGCCAGGGCGCCAAGCCTGGCGAAGGCGGCCAGTTGCCCGGACACAAGGTCGACGCGACCATCGCCAAGGTGCGTCATTCGACGCCGGGCGTGGGCCTGATTTCGCCGCCGCCGCATCATGACATTTACTCGATCGAAGACTTGGGCCAGCTCATTCACGACTTGAAGAATGTCAACCCCGGCGCACGCATCAGCGTCAAGCTGGTATCCGAGGTGGGTGTCGGTACGGTCGCCGCCGGTGTGGCCAAGGCGCACGCCGACCATGTCACCATTGCCGGCTACGATGGCGGCACCGGAGCGAGCCCGATCACCTCCATCAAGCACGCCGGCCTGCCGTGGGAAATAGGGCTGGCCGAGACCCACCAGACACTGGTGCTGAACAAGCTGCGTGGTCGCATCTGCGTGCAGGCCGATGGCGGCATGCGTACCGGCCGCGACGTGGTCATCGCCGCCCTGTTGGGCGCGGACGAGATGGGTTTCGCGACCGCGCCCCTGATCGTCGAGGGCTGCATCATGATGCGCAAGTGTCATCTGAACACTTGCCCTGTCGGCGTCGCGACTCAGGACCCGGAACTGCGCAAGCGGTTCACGGGACAGCCCGAGCATGTGGTGAACTTCTTCTTCTTCATCGCCGAGGAAGTGCGCCGGTTGATGGCGAAACTGGGCTATCGTCATTTCGACGAGATGATCGGCCAGACCGACCGGCTCGATATGCGCAAGGCCATCGCGCACTGGAAGGCTTCCAGGATCGACCTGTCCCGGCTGCTGTACAAACCCGTTCCCGGCCCCGACGTCGCCATTTTCAACTCCGAGGAGCAGGACCACGAACTGCACAAAGCCCTGGATCACCGCTTGATCGAGCAGGCCGGACCGGCCCTGGAGACCGGCAAGCCCGTGCAGATTGCAACCGACATTCGCAATTACAACCGCACCGTGGGCGCCATGCTCTCCGGCGAGGTTGCCAAGCGCTACGGTCACGCCGGGCTACCCGAGGACACCATCCACATCAAACTCAGCGGCACGGCGGGTCAGAGCTTCGGCGCGTTCCTGGCCTCGGGCGTGACACTGGAGCTGATTGGGGAAGGCAACGACTACGTGGGCAAAGGCCTTTCCGGGGGCCGTATCGCCATCTACCCGCCGGCGGAATCCCCCATCGTGCCAGAGGAAAACATCATTGTCGGTAATACGGTGCTCTACGGCGCCATCCAGGGTGAATGCTACTTCAGCGGCGTGGCGGGCGAGCGTTTCGCGGTCCGCAATTCTGGCGCCATCGCGGTGGTGGAGGGCGTTGGCGACCATGGCTGCGAATACATGACCGGCGGCTGCGTGGTGGTGCTCGGCGAAACCGGCCGCAACTTCGCGGCGGGCATGTCAGGCGGCGTGGCCTACGTGCTGGATGAATCCGGCAACTTCAATCAGCGCTGCAATCTGTCCATGGTCGAGTTGCAACCGGTACCTTGCGAGGACAAGGCGCTGGAGCGGTTCGAGCACCAGGGAGGTGATCTCGAGAATCACGGACTGGTAGACATCCTGCGCGATATGACATGTCATGACGAACAGCGTCTGCGCCTGCTGATCGAAAAGCATCGTCGCTATACCGGTAGCGAGAAGGCGCGCCGCATACTGGATAACTGGCCTGACTACGCCCCGCGCTTCCTCAAGATCATGCCGGTCGATTACCGGCTGGCGCTGGAAAAAATGCAAAAGGCTCAGGAGCAGGCGCAATTGAGCCACTGAATGGGTGAACAAGGCGAGCCCATGTTCATCCGGCCTCGGGCTCGGCCGCGACTTTGACTATAATTGGCGTATTTACAGCGATGCCACGGGCATCACAACGAGGTTAACTTAGCATGGGCAAACCCACGGGTTTCATGGAAATCTCGCGTCAGGATAGACGCTACAGACTGGTTGCCGACCGGGTACAGAACTATCAGGAATTCATCATTCCGCTATCCGAGGAAGAACTCGGGCGTCAGGGCGCGCGCTGCATGGATTGCGGCATCCCCTATTGCCACAATGGCTGTCCGGTGAACAATATCATTCCGGACTGGAATGATCTCGTGTATCACGGCAATTGGCGTGAAGCCATCGAAGTCCTGCACAGCACCAACAACTTTCCTGAATTCACCGGCCGCATCTGCCCTGCCCCATGCGAAGCCGCCTGCACCCTCAACCTTACCGATGAGCCGGTGACCATCAAGGCCATCGAGTGCTCCATCGTCGATAAAGCCTGGGAGATGGGCTGGATCCAGCCCCAGATCGCCAAGCACAAGACCGGCAGGAAGGTCGCCATCGTGGGCTCGGGGCCGGCCGGATTGGCTGCCGCCCAGCAACTTGCGAGGGCGGGCCATGATGTCGTGGTGTTCGAGAAGAACGATCGTATCGGTGGCCTGATGCGCTATGGCATCCCCGATTTCAAGATGGAGAAATACCACATCGACCGCCGCATCGCCCAGATGCAGGCGGAGGGCGTGGTCTTCCGGCCCAACTGGCACATCGGCAAGGACATTCCAACCCGGCAACTGGTCGCCGACTTCGATGCCGTCATCCTCGCCGGTGGTTCGGAACACCCGCGCGATTTGACGGTATCCGGTCGTGAATTGGAGGGTGTCCATTACGCGATGGAGTTCCTGCCACAGCAGAACAAGCGCGTGGCGGGCGATTCCATTCCAGACGACACCAGCCTCTCAGCCAAGGGCAAGCATATTATCGTCATCGGTGGCGGCGATACCGGGTCCGACTGTATCGGCACCTCGAAGCGGCACGGCGCGGTGTCCATCACCCAACTCGAAATCCTGCCCAAGCCACCGGAGAAGGAAAACAAGGCGCTGACCTGGCCCAATTGGCCCAACAAACTGCGAACGTCCAGTTCCCACGAGGAAGGCTGCGAACGGATGTGGTGTGTGGATACCGTCTCCCTGGAAGGCAGCGACGGCCGGGTTACCCAAATCAACTGCGTCAAGGTCGACTGGAAGCAGGACAATGGTCGCTGGGTCATGGAGCGCGTGCCGGACAGCGAATTCAGCCTCAAGGCCGACATGGTGCTGCTCGCGATGGGTTTTGTACATCCAGTGCGTGAGGGCATGCTGGAAGAACTGGCTGTCGACCTGGACGAACGGCGCAACGTCAAGGCGAATCTCCAGGATTACCGGACTTCGGTGGACAAGGTCTTCGCGGCAGGGGACATGCGGCGAGGCCAGTCCCTGGTCGTCTGGGCCATTCGTGAAGGCCGCCAGTGCGCCCGTTCCGTCGATGAATACCTGATGGGCCACAGCGAACTACCTCGCTGATATCCACGGCTCTCCCCGCCGTCGGGCCGGAAGATCGATCTTTCGGCCCGACGGCGGGAATGTTTCGCCGGAATCCGGCGTGGAGGCCCAAACCAATAGGCGAAGCTAACTCCCAAGTCTGTGGGGTAATACCGCTTCGTGTCCAACACATCTTCCCGACCATACCCCTCTCCACACCACTCCGGGAGCGCCATACGTCAGTTTCGGATCGGCCTGACCAAACACTCGCCCCGCACTCGGCATCCCTGCCGTGGAGGATCGAATTGCGCGATCTCAAGAAAGAATACGGCGCCATCAGCCGCTGTGCCCCCCGGCGCAGGGAAACTTCGCGGAGAGCGCCTCGATGATGATCCTGGAAGCGGGCTCCTTGAGCCTCTCCGGATGCGAGCGGATGAACTGCTTGGTCATTTCGGTAGCTTCCCCGTTATCGAAACGGTCGGACGTGCAGAACAGCATCCCGCGCATCGAATCATGAACGCCCGCGATGTAGCTCAGGCAGGCCATGGAGTCGTGGATATCATTCTCCGTGGCCTTGTGCTTGAGGACCCTGTCATCCGCATCGCAATAATCCCTGAGCGCCTCGCCTGTCATGAAGGCCGCCTGAACCGGAATACTCAGACTCTGCCCCGCCAGCCAGAGCAGCGAGATGACCCACGGGGATGCTCCGCCTCGGCGGGAAACGGCCGGCAACCTTGCGGCCACGGGTGGCGAGGACAGGCCGGCGGTCATGGGGCGGCGCCACAGGGATAGGCTTGCTTGAGCGCCTCGACCACCAGGTTAGTCTCGTGCTCGTCGAGCCGTTCCGGGTGAGTCTTCATGAATTCCCGCACCACGCGGACCTTATCCTGGTGGGTGGCCATAGCGGGAGGGCAAGCCATGACACCATCAATCGCGTCATAAACACCATGGATGTAGCTATGGATGGATGAGCAGATAAAGGTTCATTTGAAATCCCCTCACCCCAGCCCTCTCCCCGGAGGCGGAGAGGGAGTTGATGTATCTTTACCCGCTCATTTATCCATATTGCACTGGCCAGCATTCCGCGAACTCATGTGCATAGCGTCACAGACCGTCTTGAGATTCCGGGCGGTCTTGAGGTGAGCCAGAGACAACATGGGCGTCAATAGCAGGGCCGGGACCATGATGATGTGTCGATACATGCCGCAGGCCTTTGTGGGAGCAAAGGCGAATTTCAGCACAGGCGTCAAGCCGCTGGATAGCCCCTAGCGAGATTGCGCTCCACTATTTATCTATACCAATGATTTTCTTGGGCCTATCACTCCCTAGCAAGGCAGGGAACTTCTGAAGCGGGGGTTTCAAGCACCCATTGCAGCGAAGGTAAATCCGGCTTTGAAGTACTGTTCACCAGGTATATCTGACAGTATAGGTCACGGTTTTTTCCTCGTCCGGTTTCAGGTTCAGCGGAAATTCGATGGTCTGCGCATCCCTCTTGTCGAACATCTGGGACTTCTCCTCGATCGACCAGGTGAGCCAGCGGAACAGGTGCTCGACCACGCGGATGTCCACGGCTTCGTTCTTGTGGTTGCGCAGTTTGATTTCATAAGACTCCCTGGCCCGTCGATTGGCGGTGTCGACCTGGAAATCCAGCCGTTTACGTTCACCCACCAGGTCAAAGGAATCGCCGGTATACAGACGGATCGTCTCGTCCTTGGGCGTATGATCGAGGGTGTTCTCGCCGACGAATTGCAGGGACTGATCGGCGCTGTCCTGGGTGTAGAAACGCACCCGCCCCTTGGGCAGGGGTACCCCCAGGTGGTTATCCTGGGTGTTCTTGAACTCGCGATAGACAGCCACCTTCTTGTTCGATTCCACGCCATAGCCAGGATTCTCGCCATAGGCCATGCCGACCCGCCAGCCCCTGAGTTGCGCCCCATCGTAGACATAGAGGCGGTCCATCCTTACGCCCGTGGCGCGGACAAATTCCACCTGCTTGCTCTCCTGGTCGCGCAGCGTGGTGGGATGAGCGAGGGTATAGAGGTGGAATTCGTCGAAGGCTTTCTGGCTGACCGGCGGGGCCATTTCAGCAGCCATCTCCGCCTTCATCGCCAGCCGGGCCATCTGCGGCGCGGGCGGCTGGATCTTGTTCACATCGCCCGCCATCAGCTTGATGCGCGCATCCCGGAAGGTTTTGCCGGAATCGTTGCCAAGCGTGACCCAACCGATCAGATCGGCCTTATTACCCGTCTCCGGCGAGATCAGATTGTAGTCTGCCGCCCAGGTGAAGCCTGCGGTCACATAGCCCAGTTCGGCATCGAATCTGGCCTCGGCAGCCGACTCGATCTTCCAGGCAAGGGTGGGATTGAGCACGGTGTCATCGCCCAGCGACGGAAAGATGGGTTGCCCTGGCAGGCTGAAACGCAGCTTGCCGTCCATTTCGATCACGGGCTGGGTATGGGTTCTGAACCCACTGCGGATGATCTTGCCCGGCACGATCGCATCAGGCTTGTTGGGTTCCTTGATGAAGAAATCGATGGTTTTGCCCTCGAAGAGAGAGAGCAGCAATTCCTGGGATACGGGATCGTTGCGATAGCCCTGTTCGAGGATCTGAAAACGGGCCTTTCCGGCGGGGTCGCGCAGGATGACCGAGTCGGGCTCCAGACGGGAGACCATGTCGGCATAACGGATTTCGTTGACACCGGTTTTGAGACTCAGTGGCAAGGTCTCGCGTACCACGGCGAAGTCCTGGTTATAGAGCGTCAGGGTGGATTCGGCCTGGAGAGACGATGTAGTCATGAGCAGAATCAGGGGTAGCGTATCGAGGAGTTTCATGGGCTTGGCTCCGGCAGCCGTCGTTGAATGTTTCTAGCGTATCAAGTCCGTCGATCGTCCGCATCCCGCCTGATGCAGTCATCGCCGTTGCCGAAGATCGTGTCTGGCACAAAGCCAAGGCGATACCACCTCTTGCAGCGGCAAGCGGCTGTGACGCGGGATGCCGCGGGGGAAAACCAATGCCCCACGTGCCGCGCGGTTCCCGTCTGGCGGGGATCCACCGCCTGTTGCTTGCATCGGCGGCTGACGGAGTTTCGTCATGATTAGCTAACCGGATTCAGTATATCGGATATATGCATGTTTCCTATCCGCTCTGAATCGATAGGATATTCATGGCCTGTAAAATCAAGCATTCAAACCCTTAGCTAGCAAAACCACCTGGGATTCCGTAAGTGTGACAATGCCAGACTAACTTGGCCCGAAATGGTCCGCTAAGGTTTTGTTATTATCTACTCCTCATCGCGGCTAGTGCGTCAACTGACGATTACAGCCGCGTCGATACAAAGGCCCATAAGGCCCATCCCAACAACAATAATAGATCAACAAATGCTCACATCCGAACACTGCAAACCAGCCATTAATCCTTTGACTCAATACTTGAAATCCATCTTCAAGGGGTTTGCAGTCTGCGCCCTCGCCTGTTTTGCCGCCTTCCCGGTGCTCGCCGATTCCTTGCCGAACCCGTCGGACGCACAGCCACCGGCCAAACAGCAAAAGAAACAATATTCCTTTACCGAGGCCATGGGCAAATCCATCTGGGGAGATGTCTATGCGCATCCCGAGGATTGGCAGGCGTTGGGCTACGAGGACTTTTTCTCCAAGGGCTGGGATCAGCCCTGGGTCAGTCCACCCACTGGCGGGGGCGGCGCACCCAGGCAAGGATGGCTGCTGGCCTTCGAAGGCGTGTTCTACCGGCTCGGCATTGGCATTTTCGGCTGGCAGCATGACCTGGCCGGACAAGGCGATGGTTATACCGGCACCCTGGTCAATTTCACCCCGATCAATC
>Ga0194120_10003519_pt1 | contig 25411 bp, 21 predicted proteins | sample TA2MahCa65mmetaG_FD_148642 | JGI IMG/M metagenome (GOLD analysis project Ga0194120, IMG submission 148642) | Freshwater microbial communities from Lake Tanganyika, Tanzania - TA2015019 Mahale Deep Cast 65m | ecosystem: Environmental > Aquatic > Freshwater > Lake | place: Tanzania: Lake... | reverse complement strand
CATGGCGGCCGCGCCGAAGGTGATCACGAAGCTGGGGCCGGTCGAGCGCCGCTATTCGTACGCGTCGTGGACCGCGCCGTCGCACTACAACCTGCTCACCGGACTGTTGCCGCACACCAGCCCGGAGCAGGTCTACGCGTCTGAGTACTACAAGGACGACTTCCTCAACTACAACAAGCGCCTGGGCGCCAAGGCGATCGAGTTCTCGTCCATGGTGCCGGGCCTGTGGCTGCCCGATTTCCTGCGCACGAAGCTCGGGTACACGACGCACGCGCGCGTGTCCTTGCCCGTGATGAACGAGAAGACCGGCATCAATCGCGGTTTCGACTCGTTCAAGCTGATGGACAAGCACAACGACATGCGCGCGATGCTGCCGACGCTTAAGTTCGACTCCGCGAGGCCGGCCTTCTACATGCTGAACGTCGGCGAGACGCACTACCCGTACGCGAAGCCCGACGAGGACAGCTCGATGTGGCCGCGCATCAGCGGCGTCAACGGCGTGTTCAAGAAGCTCGAGCAGAGCGTCGACGCCGAAGGGAAGGCGATCGCCGACCCGTCCCTCGCGCAGTTCTTCGACGCCGAGAAGATGGAGCAGCTGCGCGCGCGTCAGATCGACACGGTGCGCTACCTCGACAAGGTCTTCGAGGAGCTCTACGACCTCGTGCCGAAGAACACCTGGATCGTCGTCACCGCCGACCACGGCGAATTGTTCGGCGAGAACGGCTACTTCGGCCACGGCCCGATCATGCACGACAAGTGCTTCGAGGTGCCGTACCTCGAAGGCAAGCTCCGCTAGCCCGACCTCGGATTCCCCAACCCCTCTTCCTCACTTCCGCCTCCATGGCCAACACGCAAGGCTTCATTCTCTGGTTCACCGGCCTCTCCGGCTCGGGCAAGTCGACGCTCGCGACCTACATCGCGCCGATCCTCAAGCAGCAGGGCTGCAAGGTGGAGATCCTCGACGGCGACGAGGTGCGCGAAAACCTCTCCAAGGGTCTCGGGTTCTCCAAGGAGGATCGCGATACGAACATCCGCCGCATCGGTTACGTCGCCGGCCTGCTCTCGCGCAACGGCGTCGTCGCGATCACCGCGGCGATCTCGCCGTACAAGGACGTGCGCAATGAGATCCGCGCGAAGACGACCAACTTCGTCGAGGTCTATGCCGAGTGCCCGCTCGACGTGCTCGAGGATCGCGACACCAAGGGGCTCTACAAGAAGGCCAAGGCCGGCATCATCAAGAACTTCACCGGCATCAGCGACCCCTACGAGGCCCCTGAGAAGGCCGACGTCGTCGTGAAGACGCACGAGGAGTCGATCGAACAGTCCGCGAAGAAGATCCTCGACTACCTGAAGAAGCGCGGCCTGCTCGCCTAGCGCGACCGGATCAGCCCGGCCGCTACAAGTCGATCACGATCGGCGGCTGCGCCGGCTCGTAGGCCAGGTCGCATATGCATGCGTTCACATAGCGAGTCGCCGGCGTCTCGCGCACGCCGTGAGCCTCGTGGATGTGGCCGAACACGTGCAAGCGCGGGCGCAGCCGCGCCACCGCGGCCGTGAGCTCCTCGCAGCCGACCTCCTGGCCGCTCCAGACGCGGTCGAGGATGCCGTGCGGCGGCGTGTGCGTGATCAGCACGTCCACGAGGTCGGAGATCCGCTCCCACTTGCGGCGCAGCGGCTCGCCGCGCTCGAGGTTGAAGGCCCAGTCGAAGAAGCGCGGTTGCCACGGACTGCCCCAGAAGCGCAGGCCGTCGATCTCGCAGCCGGAGTCCTCGAGGTAGGCGGCATGCGCGAGCAGCGTGCGAGCGACCTGCGGCGCGCTTTCGAACAGGAAGTCGTGGTTGCCGGCGACCACGAGCTTGTGGCGGTGGGGGAGGGTTCCGAGCCACGCGTCGAAGGAGGCGACTTCGCGCTCGCTGCCGCGCTTGGTGAAGTCACCGGCGTGGACGAGCACGTCTCCATCGGGGACGACGACGTCGCCGTGCCGCGAATGGGTGTCGCTGAGACAGACGATGCGCACGCTATCGAAACGCCGGCGAGTGAATGAAGCCAGGCCTACAGCCGGCGCGCCCACACGTTGCGGAAGCGCACCGGATTGCCGTGGTCCTGCAGCTCGATGGGGCCGGTCGGCGCATGCGGGGCGTAGGCCGCGACATTGCGGTGCGTCGTCGCCCCGAGGAACTCGCGCGCATGGTGTACGAGCACGCCGTTGTGCACGACGGTGACGCGCGCGGGCGAGACCAGCGTGTCGCCGTCGAACTTCGGCGCCTGGAAGAAGATGTCGTAGCTCTGCCATTCGCCGGGCGCGCGGCACGCGTTGACATCCGGCGGGTATTGCGCGTACAGCGCCGCGGCGCTGCCGTCCGCGTACGTGCGATTCTCGTACGAGTCGAGGATCTGCACCTCGTAGCGCCCCATCAGGAACACGCCGCTGTTGCCGCGCCCCTGGGACGATGATTCGACCTGGGCCGGCGCGGCCCACTCGAGGTGCAGTTGCAGGTCGCCGAACTCCTGTTGCGTGCGGATCGACCCCGTACCGTTCACCTCCATCGCGCCCTCGGCGACCTTCCAGCGCGCCGGGCCGTCGCCCGACTTCCACCGGGACAGGTCGCGCCCATCGAAGAGCACGATCGCGTCGGAAGGCGCCGTGCCCCCGCTGCCCGGAGTCACGACCGGCGGCTGCGGTCGAGTGCCGTCGTGAACGCGCCAGGGAGAGCCGGGCAGATGCGGCGTGTCGGCATAACCGACCGGCGGATCTTGTCGTGGCTCCGACGAGAGCCGCAGCAGCGAACCGACCACGAACAGAGCGGGGATCACGAGGAGCAGGGCGCGCATGCCAAGAGCATAAGGAGCGCGACCTGTCCAAGGGCAGGCATCGGCTCCGTTGGCCGAGTGCCCCCCGGAATCGCCGCCCACTCCTTCCGCATCGGGCGGGAGGGAGCGATCATTCCTGGTGGAGGCCCGACCGCGGTCCTCTGCCCCCCGATGTCCGAATCAGCTAGTCGAGGCACTGACTTGAACGCGTTGCGCACCTTCGCAGAAGGGCTCGGCCCGCGCTCGGGAGCGTTGTTGCGCGAGGCCCCGGCTGCCGCGGATGCGGCCGCCGCTCTTGCCGCCGGCTTCGCGCCGGAGGACGCGGTGCTGCAGGTCGTGTACCCGCGCGCCCAAAAAGATCGCGAACTGCTCGGTGAGTTCCTGCGCTACATGCAACCCGAGATCGAGCGCATCGGCGACCTCGCGATACAGAGCCGGCTGCGGGGCCGACTGGACAAGCTCGACGTGGCCCAGTCGGTGATCGGAGACCTGCTGCCGCGCCTGCCGGACCTCTGCTTCCGCACACGGGCGGAGTTCTGTGCCTACCTGATGAACAAGATGCGCTGGAAGGCGTCCGATCGCGGTCGCCAGCACGTGGCAGCGAAGCGGCGCGAGCAGCGCGTGGCCGAGGGTGAGGTCGGACACGAACGCGCCGACGTGCCGCAGCCGGTCGAGCAGTTGATCGAAGTCGAGGAGCACAAGCACATGCATTCCGTGCTCGATCAGTTGTCGCCGCGCGAGCAGGACATCTTGCGCCTGCATCTTGCCGGCCGCACTCCGCAGCAGATCGCGGAGAGTCTGAAGATCTCGCGAGACGCCGTGTACAAGACGCTGCAGCAAGCGACGGCGCGCGCACGCCTGCTCGGCTGAGCCTCAGCGGAGCGGCGGGGCCGCGCCACCGCGCCGCGCAGGCGCAGGCAGGCCAAGGAGCTGCAGCTCGGACTCCGCGAGCGCTCGCCACTGCCCGCTTTGCAGATCGTCCAGCCGCAGCGCGCCGATCGCAACGCGCCTCAGCTCACGCACGTCGCCTCCCACCGTGTGGACCATGCGCCGGACCTCGCGATTGCGCCCCTCGTCGAGCGAGAGCTCGATCCAGCGACCGCGCTGCGCGCCGATGCAGCGCTCGACGCGCAACGCGCGCGCGGGTCCGTCGGAGAGTTGCACACCTGTGCGCAGCTCGGCGAGCTGCGTATCCGACAGCCGCGCCCGCGTGCGGACCTCGTAGTGCTTGGCCACGTGCGAACTCGGGTCGGAAATCCGGGCCGCGAGCAGCGTGTCGTTGGTGAACAGCAGCAGGCCGCTCGTGTCGAGGTCGAGTCGCCCCACTGCGCGCAAACCGCTCGGCGCGCCGGCGAGGTAGGCGAAGACGGTGGGTCTGCCGGCCGGATCGCGCGCGGTCGTCAAGCAACCAACCGGCTTGTTCAGCATCACGACCACGCGCTCGGGCTGCTCCGCGCGCTGCCCGTCGATCTCGATCCGCGAACGCTCGTCGAAGCGCTCGTGCGGATCGGTGCACACCCGGCCGTCCACGCGCACGCGGCCCGCGAGCACGAGCTCGCGTGCCTGCGCGCGCGAGCCGACTCCGTAGCGCAGCAGCAAGCGCACGAGGTCCTTGCGCGCCGGCGCGGGCCCGCGTCGCGGTGGGGTGGGCATCCGGGCATTTCGCGCTAGCCTGGAGCACGGATGCAAGTGCGCGCGACCTCGCTGTGTCGGATCCGGACGCTGGCGCTGCCGGCAGCCGCGGTCTGCGCCGCGGTCTTGCACGCCCAGTCGCTCTACCCACAGCGCGCGAGTGCGCCGGTCGGAGTGGCGGGTTTCGCGCTCGCCGATTGCGACCTCGATGGCCTGCAGGACTTGCTGACCGCGCCGGGCGCAAGCGCGCCCCTCGTGCTGCGCGGCGACGGCCAGCAGGGGTTCGAGCCCTGGTGGACGCTGTCGATGGCGAATCCCGGTCAGCAACTCGTCGTCGCCGACTGGGATGCCGATGGATGGCTCGACGTCGCGGCCGCGCAATCGACGAGCGGCGCCGCGCTGTTCCGCGGGCTCGGGCCGGGCGGGTTCCAGGCCGCCGGGGCGACGGGTTTCACGGTCGGGCCCGACGCGATCGCGAGCGCGGATCTCGACGGCGACGCCAAGCTGGATCTGGCCTGGCTGGGCAGCTCCAGCATGCTCGGCGTCTCACGCGGCGATGGTGCGTTCGGGTTCGCGATCTCCAGCACCGTCGCCGTGCCGGACAGCGGCGCGCTGCGCTGTCTCGACCTCGACGGCGACGGACGCCCGGAGCTCGTGCACGCGACGCGTCCGACCTTCCACACCGGCGAGCTCGTGTCGCGCTCCGTGGACGCGCAAGGGCAGATCGCGCCGCAACAGGTACTGCACGCGGCCGCCACGTTGTACGTGTGGCAAGCCGGCGATCTCGATGCCGATGGCGACCTCGATCTCGTGCTGCAGGAGGAGCCGTCGCTCGCCATCACGGTGCTCGGCAATGGGAGCGGCGGTTTCACGCCCGCGAGTGCGCCGTTCACTACGCGGCGCGCGCGCGATTTCGCGATCGCCGACGTGAATCTCGACGGGCGCGCGGACCTGCTCGCGGCCGCGGACGGTGCGACGGCCTCGGATCCGGCGCTCGAATGGTGGATCGGGCTCGGCGGGCTCGTGCTGGGCCCGCAACTCGTCGCGCCCGAGCTGCCGAAGCTGTCCGCGCTCGAGGTCACCGATCTCGAGGGCGATGGCCAGCCCGACATCGTGCTCGGCCACACCGGCGCCGGTGCGCGCGCCACGGTGATTCGAATGCAGGCCGGCGCGCTCGGGGTGCCGGTGAGGATTCCGCTCGCCGACCCGCCGCTCGCAATCGAGCGCGGCGACTGGAATCGCGACGGCCATGCGGATCTTGCCGCCATCACCGCGCAGGAACTCGTGCTCGCGCTCGGCAACGGGCAGGGCGGCGTCGGCAGCACTGCCGCCCCGCTCGGTGCGAACAGCGGGGGCGGCCTGGTGGCCGGAGACTGGAATCTCGACGGCGATCCGGACTTCGCGTGTGGGACGAGCGCCGGCGTGCTCGTGCTGCATGGCGACGGCAGCGGCGGCTATGCGAGCGCCGGTACGTCGAGCCTCGGCTTCGAGCCGAACTGGCTCGGTGCCGCGGACTTCGATCAGGACGGACGCACCGATCTCGCCGCGGCGCGCGCGGCCACGACCTCGCTGGCCGTGCTGCCCGGTACCACCGGCGGATTCTCCGCGCCGCTCGCACCTGCGCTGTCGGTCTCGATCGGCGCCGTCGCGCTCGGGCGCGCGGGGACCGATGCGTATCCCGACATCGTCGTCAGTCCGACGACCAGCGCCGCGCTGCGCGTGCTGGCGGGCGGCCCGGGGTTCGCATTCCCGCAGCAGTCGATTTCCAAGCCGGGATTCCAGAAGGAGGTCACGCTGGCCGACATCGACCTCGACGGCGACGACGATCTGGTATTGGCGGGCAGCTCGGCGACCGCCTGGTCGTTGCAGAGTGCCCAGGGGAGCTTCGGCGCCTGGAGCACGAGCTCGAGCGCGCTGACGAGCTCGGTCGCCGCGGGCGATGTCGACGGAGACGGCCGCGTCGATCTCGTCGGTCAGCACGACGGGCTCGGGCTACTGCGTGTGCTGCTTGGAGTGAGCGGGTCGGGCTTCGCGCTCGGCCACGAGCACGTCGGACCCGGCTCGACGCGCGGGCTGGTGCTGACGGACCAGGATGCCGACGGGCGCCTCGAGGTCGTGTGTGGAGACAGCGCGCGGCGCGAGCTGTGGCTCTATTCGAACGCGCGCGCCGACGCGGTTGGAGCGAGTGCGTTCGGCGTCGGCACGAGCGGCTGCCTGGGTCGCGGCGGCATCGGCGCGAGCGGCGATCTGAAGCCGGGCGGTTCCGTCCGCATGGTCACCAGCGGCGCGCCGCCCCAGGGCCAGGGTTGGGGCGTCGTTGCGGTCGCGCCGCTGCCGGGCGGCGCGGACCCGTTCGGGCTGGGCGTGACGCTGCACGTCGACCTGCTCGCCGGGCCGGCCTTCTTGTTCGGGTTGCGGGCCGACGCGGCTGGCGTTGCGACGCGGTGGTTCCCGATTCCCCAGGACCCCCTGCTGACGGGGGTCGCCGTTCCGCTGCAGGTGCTTTGGCCCTGGGACTCGACATCGAGTTGTGATCCTTCCGCCTTCGGGCTCGCGAGCTCGCGCGGGCTGTCGATCTCGATCGGGCCCTAGGCCCGACCCGCGACGTCCTCGACCGGTCCGGTGGGAGGCTAGGACCAAGAAGTCCATCCAATTGAAGGTGTTTTGTACGTAGTTTGATATCAAGAAGCTTCCAGTCTCGGCGGCTTTCGCAGTGCACGGGCGCTTGTTTCGCGAAGTGACTTCAGCGTGCCCGCGCCAACGTCGATCCACGCTGTTCCGTTGCTGTAGACTCCGCGATCCGACCCGTTCCGCTCGTTCCAGCCTCGATGCCCCCCTCCCGGCCCCACCCGCCCCTCCGATCGCGGTTTCCAACCCGCATCGGGCGGCAACTGCTCGTGCTGGCGGCCGCCACGGGCCTGGCGAGCCCGGCCCTGGCGTACATCGGCCCCGGAGCGGGTTTCGCGGCCGCCGGCAGCGTGCTGATCCTGCTCGGCACGTTCCTGCTCGCCTTCGGGATCATCCTGATCTGGCCGCTCAAGGCCGCAGTTCGGCTCGCGCTGCCGCGCAAGGGGTCCAAGCCCAAGGTCAAGCGCGCCGTGATCATCGGCCTGGACGGTTTCGATCCCGGGCTCGCGCAGCGCTTCGGCGCCGAGGGCCTGATGCCGAACTTCGCGAAGCTGGCGGCCGAGGGCTGCTTCTCTCCGCTGCGCACGGCCTGCCCGTCGATCTCACCGGTGGCCTGGTCGAGCTTCGCCACCGGCGTCGATGCGTCGCGCCACAACATCTACGACTTCCTGACGCGCGATCCGTGCAACTACATGCCGACCTTGTCGTCGACGCAGTCGCACGTGCTGCCGAAGACGCTCAACCTCGGCTTCGCGCAGATCCCGCTCGGCAAGAAGACCGTGATGCGGCTGATGCAGAAGAGCCAGCCGTTCTGGAAGCTGCTCGGCGAGAACCGCGTCTGGTCGTCGATCATCCGCGTGCCGATCACGTTCCCGCCGCAGCCGTTCAAGAACGGCGTGCTGCTGTCGGGGATGTGCGTGCCGGACTTGCAGGGGACGCAGGGCTCGTTCTCGTTTTATTCGACCAAGCCGCGCCCGGCGGGCGCGCACATCGGCGGACAGCAGTACACGGTCAAGCTCAAGGACGGTGCCGTGCACTCGAACCTGACCGGACCGCAGGGCAAGGACGGGCACGCGATGAAGTGCCCGTTCACGGTGCGTTTCGACGACGCGAAGCGCCGCGCGACCTTCGAGGTGGGCAAGGAGCGCGCGACCGTCGCGCCCGGCGAGTACACGCCGTGGCTCGTCGTGCCCTTCGACGGCGTGACGGGGATCGCGCGTTTCTACGTGCAGACCTGGAACGAGCGCGACGTCGAGATCTACGTGACGCCGATCAACATCAACCCGGATGCGCCGGGCATGGCGATCTCACACCCGTTCGTCTACGCGATCTACCTCGCCAAGACGCTCGGCCAGTACGCGACGCTGGGGCTGGCCGAGGACACCTGGGCGCTGAACGAGCGCGTGATCGACGAGGATGCCTTCCTCAAGCAGGCCTGGCTGATCTACGACGAGCGCAAGAAGCAGCTGTGGGACGTGCTCGACAAGACCAAGCGCGGATTCGTGACGGTCGTGTTCGACACGACCGACCGCATCTCGCACATGTTCTACCGCTATCTCGAGCCGGATCATCCGGCGAATGCCGGCAAGGACGTCGAGACCCACAAGCACGTGATCCGCGACCTGTATGCGCGGATGGACGGCTTCCTCGGTGAGGTGCGCGCGAAGATCGGCGACGATCCGAACACGGTGCTGATGGTGATCAGCGACCACGGGTTCACCAGCTTCCGGCGCGGCGTGAACTTGAACACGTGGCTGATGCAGCACGGATATCTCGTGCTCAAGGAAGGCGCCGAGACTTCGCCGGATTGGTTCGCCAAGGTCGACTGGTCGCGGACGAAGGCGTTCACGCTCGGGCTCACCGGCCTGTTCATCAATCGCAAGGGGCGCGAGGCGCATGGCATCGTCGAGAGCGGGCCGGAGCTCGACGCGCTGTGCGCGGAGATCAAGGCGAAGCTCGAGGCGCTGGTCGATCCGGCCACGGGCGAGCGCGTCGTGAAGGAGGCCTTCCTCACGCGCAAGATCCACGCGGGGCCCTATGCGGACATGGCTCCCGAGATCCTCGTCGGCTACCACAAGGGCTTCCGGCATTCGTGGGACTGCGCGACGGGCGCGGTCTCCAAGGACGTCTTCACCGACAACACGAAGAGCTGGTCGGGCGACCACTGCGTCGATCCGCGGCTCGTGCCCGGCGTGTTCTGGTGCAATCGCAAGATCGATGTCGCCGAGCCGGCGCTGCTCGACCTCGCCCCGACCGTGCTCGACCTGTTCGGCGTCGAGCCGCCCAAGTACATGCAGGGTCGCAATCTGTTCGGCGGCCGCGCGGCCGCGGCGGCCGATGTCGCGCGATCGCGGCAAGCGGGAGCCGTCGCTTGAAACTCCCGCGCTGGACGGTCTACCCGGCGCTGGTGGTGCTGCTCGGCCTGCCGATGGCCTTCGTGCCGTCGATCACCGAGGACGAATACGCCGGCGCGGCCAATGCGCGCGCCGAGGGCGCGGGGCCGGGCACGACGGCGTCAACGCCGCGCCATCCGCGCGTGGTCGTGATCGGCATCGACGGGCTCGATCCGGACATTCTCGAGGAGGCGCTGCGTCTGCATCCGGATCGCACGAGTGGATTCCGCTGGTTGGTCGGCGAGCGCGGCGTGCATCGGCTCGGCACGTCGAACCCGCCGCAGAGCCCCGTCGCCTGGTCGAACTTCACGACCGGGCTCGACCCGGGCGGACACGGGATCTTCGACTTCATCCATCGCGATCCGACTTCGCGCGGCCCGATCGCCTCGACCACGCGCGAGAGCGCGCCGGGGTTCGCGACGCGCTGGCTCGCGAAGTTGCCGCTGCCGGGGGACTACGCGCTGACGGCGGCGGGGAGCACCGAGTCCAATCGCACGGGCGAGGCGTTCTGGACGCTGCTCGCCAAGGCCGGCGTGCCTGCGGACATCTGGCGCATGCCGGCGAACTTCCCGGTCGTGCCGTCGAAGGGTTGGTCCTTCTCGGGGATGATGACGCCGGCGCTGGATTCGGCGTATGGCGAGTGCACGCTCTACACGACCAATGCGCTGTCCTACGGCGGATATGCGAAGGTCCAAGGACTCAACGAGCGCGGGGGCGTGTACACCTCGTCCTTGTCCGGCCCGCAGAACTCCTTCAAGGTCGGCATGCCGGCCGCCAAGGTGCCGCTCCTGATCCGGCCGGATCGCGAGGCCGGCGCGATCGCGCTCGATGTCGGCGACGCGCGCACGCTCGTGCTGCGGCCGGGACAGTGGAGCGAGTTCGTCCCCGTCGTCTTCGGGTTGTTGCCGGCCGGCGCGCAGGACGTGCAGGGGATCGTGCGCTTCTATCTGCGCTCGATCGAGCCCGAGCTCGAGTTGTACGCGTCGCCGGTCAACATCGATCCGTCGGCGCCCGCGATGTCGGTCTCGGAGCCCGGCGACGCGTCGGAAGAGGTCGCGCGCCGCATCGGGCCCTTCTACACGCAGGGCATGGCCGAGGACGTCGGCGCGCTCAAGCGGCGCCTGCTGCGCGAGGACGAGTTCATGCACCAGGTCGAGCTGGTCTACGACGAGAGCCTGCGCATGCTCGACGTCGCGCTCGATCGATACGTCGAGCGCGGCGACGGCGGCCTGTTGTTCTTCTATTTCTCCACGGTCGACCTGGCCAGCCACATGATGTGGCGGCTGACCGACGCGCAGCACCCGGCCTATGACCCCGCGCTGGCGGCACAGGTATCGGAGTGGTTCACGCGTCGGCCGGGCTCGACGTGGCGCGATGTCGTGCTCGACCTCGTGTTGAAGATGGATCCCGCGCTCGAGCGGATGCGGGCGCGCATCGGCGAGGATGCGACCTGGATCCTGATGAGCGACCACGGCTTCGCTCCGTACCGACGGGCGTTCAGCCTGAACACATGGCTGTTCGAGCAGGGCTACCTGGTGCTGCGCGAGGGTTGCGACCGCGAAGCGCCGACGGGGAGCCCGGATGCGTCGACCCAGCGGCACGTGTTCGAGATCCTCGAGACCCGCAGCCCCTTTGCGGGGCGCATCAGCGCGATCGAGGACAGCGCCGGCGGAGGCAAGCGCGTGTCGATCGAGCCCGCCGAAGGGGCCGTGACGCACGTGATCGTGCCCGCCGGGACGCGCGTGTCGGTCGAGGTCGGCGCCGCGGTCGGGGAAGGCGAGTCGCTGTCCGATCCGTACACGCTGGTCGACTGGTCGCGGACGCGTGCGTACGGCGTCGGCTTCCAGGGGCTGTACCTGAATCTCGAGGGGCGCGAGCTCGACATCGAAGCGACCGCGCACGACGAGTCGGGCATCGTCTCCGCGAGCGACGCGAGCGCGCTGCTCGCGGAAATCCGCGCCAAGCTGCTCGCGCTGCGCGATCCGAAGGACGGCGCGCGCGTCGTGCAGCGCTGCGACCTCGCGCGCGAGATCTACAGTGCCGCGCGCGTGGCGGAAGCGCCCGATCTGGTCGTCGGTTTCGACGCGAACTACGGCAATTCGGACGCCTCGACCGAGGGGCGCATCCCGGCCGCGGTGCTCGAGGACAATCTGGGCGGCAGCTTCAACGGCAGCCACCTGATGTCGCCCGACGTCGTTCCCGGCACCCTGCTGTCGAATCGACCCGTGCGACCGGGCGCGCACGCGCTCGAGGATCTCACCGTCGAGGTCCTGCGACAATTCGGCCTGCCGCCCGGCGCGGGAATGCGCGGCCACCCCGTGCTCGAATGAACCCTACGACGAACCAAAGTCCCACAGGAAGCACCCATGTTCGGAAGTGAGAACAAGATCAAGCTCGACAAGGACCTGATCGCCCGTTGCAAGCAGGTCGCCCAGCTCGCGGGCTACGCGTCGCACGAGGAATTCATCGTGCACATCATCGAGAAGGAGCTCGCGCAGTTCGAAGGCGCGCAGTCCGACGCGGAGATCACCGAGAAGTTGCGCGGGCTCGGCTACATTTCGTAGCCGGCGGTTTCGGCCAGCTCCGCAGCCCGGATGAACTCCGTCCACGCCGCCTTCAACGCCGTCTTCGACGCGTTGCTCTATCCGCTCGACCTGCTCGGCGCGGAGTGGGCGCTCGTGCTCGCGAGCGGCGTGTTCGGCGTGCTCGCGCTGTGGCTCTTCAAGTACATCTCCTGGCAGGCGGGCATCGCGCGGACCAAGGACCGCATCAAGGGGCACCTGATCGAGATCCGCATCTATCAGGACGATCTGCTCGTGGTCGCGGCGGCCATCGGGAAGATCCTGCTGCGCAACGCGCAGTACTTGCTGCTCAACTTCGGGCCGATCCTGCCTCTGGCGGCGCCGTTCACGCTCGTCGCCGCGCAACTCGTCGTGCGTTACGGCTTCGCACCGGTCGCGCCGGTCGCGGCCGAGGCCGCATTGTTGCCGGGACAGGGCGTGCTGCTCGACGTGCGCCTGCGTTCCAGCGCGCATGCTCGCGCGCGCGAGGTCTCGATCGTGCTGCCCGACGGGCTGCGGGCGCTCTCGCCGGTCGTGCGCCTGCCCGAAGAGGGCCGCGTGCTCGTCGAGTTCGTCCCGGAACGCGTCGGTGCCTTCGACATCGCGCTCGAACTTCCCGGCGGCATCCGCGAGACCAAACGCTTCGTCGCCGGCTCCACGCCCGAGCGTCGCATGCAGCCCGAACGTGTTGGCACCTTTTGGAGTTCCTGGCTCTGGCCGGCCGAGCCGACCTTTGCCGCGAGCTCGCCGTTGGAGCGCGTCGCTTTCGCCTACCCCGATCGCGAGCTGCGCTGGATGCCCGATGGTCCGGGCGGCGTGCTGCTCGTTTTCCTCGTTGCAGCGATGCTCTTCGGCGCCGCGGCCATGAAGCCGCTGGGCGTTTCCATCTAGGCGACGCGATGTTCGAGCCCGCAACCGAGCGCGCGCTGCAGATCTGCCTGGAGGCCCATGCCGGTCAGACGCGCAAGGGAGGCGGAGCGCCCTACGCGGTGCATCCATTGCACGTTGCGTGGATCCTCGCGCGTTGGGGCGCGGCGCCGGTCGTGCAGCGAGCGGCCCTGGTGCACGACGTGCCCGAGGATTGCGCGGGCTGGAGCCTCGCGCGGCTGCAGCGCGAGCTCGGCCCCGAAGTCGCCGCGATCGTGGGACAACTGACCGAGGACAAGTCGCGCCCGTGGATCGAGCGCAAGCAAGCCGCGATCGACCACGTGTCTGATCTGGCGCCCGAGGCGGTGCTGGTGAAAGCGGCCGACAAGCTGCACAACCTGCGCACGCTGGCCGAGGCCTTGCGCTCGAGCCCCGATCCTGCACAGATCTGGAGCCGGTTCAATGGCGGCCGCGACTCCACGCTGCGGATGTCCGCGGCCCTGGTCGAGGCGCTCTGCCGTCGCTTGGAGCCCGGACCGGCCGCTGAACTGCGCGAAGCTATGACGATCTTGTTACGAGAATCCGCGTCGGGACCGACCGCGCGCTGAACCGAACGCGTTAGACTCGGGTCCGCCCATTGGCAGATGGGCACAAGGAGTTGAGCTCGTGATGCTCGTAGAGCTGTTTTTGTCGTGGCAGGCCGCTTACAGCGGGCTCTTCGAGCCCGCGCCGCTCGTCTTGGAAACGAGCGTGGTCGAGGACGACGTGAAGCTCGACTTCGCCGCGATGTCGAAGGCTGCGCTCGCTGCGCATGGTCTGGAAAAGGCCCGCTTGACGGACCTCTCCTTCGGTGACGTGCTGCGCAAGCGCTTCTTCCGCGTGCAGCTCGGCGCGCTGATCCTGCACCTGCCTGGAAACGAGAACAAGGACACCGACGACGCGAAGGACTTTCTGCGCTGCGCGACCGCCGTCGTGAAGGTGCAGCGCGAGTGGTTGCGCTGGACCTCGACCGGTGCCGAGGCGGGAGGACGCACGGGCGGCGACTCCGAGAGTCCGGACAAGGACCTCGAGACCGTGCTGAAGTGGGTCGAGAGCTGGACTCCGAACCAGATCCAACGCCTCGACGTGACCAAGGAACCCGATCTCGCGAAGGCGCTCGATCCCAACGAGCCGCAGAAGCAGGCGCTGCTGCGCATGAACCAGCATTTCGCCTCGGGGGGACCGTTGGGCGTGAATCGGCCGGGGCAGGCGCCGGCGCCGCTGGTCGTGATGCCCAACCGCAAGGGCTTTTGCGAGCTCATCGCGCTGGCCGGCTACCTCGATCCGGATCTGCAGCAGTTCTTCTGGCTCGACAACCTCGATCTGTGGACCGAGGGCAAGGTCGATGAGTACCGGGTCATCTCGCTCAAGTTCGCCGAGACCAACGGCAAGAAGAGCGACTACACCGACCAGATTCGGATGGACGAGAAGGACAAGACCGGCGTCGATCAGTACGCGGCCGAGCGCGGCGCGCTGGCCGTGTTGAACCAGGCCTTCGGTGACTCGTTCCCGGACGTGATGGCCTCGGGGCTGGCGATGAATCTCGTGATCGGCGCGCTCGGGCTCGACAACACGCGCAGCGAGGGCGACCTGCGCGGCAAGTCGGTCCCGCCGACCGAGATCTTCATTCCCGGCGGCGCCTCCGAGGGCGGCACGCTGCCCGCGCCAAACCTCGAGAGCAAGTGGCGCGAGAAGAAGGGCACCGACCACTTCATTCCGGTGCTCAAGCAGAACCTGAAGAGCGGCCGCGAGAAGAGCCGCAATCCGAAGAAGAAGAACCTGTGCTTCCTGATCCGCGGCGATGACAACAAGGGGTCGCACGTAGTCGAGGCGCCGTTCCTCGGCGTCGCGGCGAAGTCGACCAAGCCGCCGCCGCAGATCTTCATGGGGGACTACCTCGAGTTCTTCCGCTCGTACAAGGTCGGGTTCATGCACTGGCTCGCGCACGAGTCGATGTCGCAGCCGGAAGAGGCGCGCAAGCGCTTCGCGCGGATCATGCAGGCGGCGGGGCGCTCGGGCTCGGCCGATCAGTTCGAGGCGATCTGCGCGAAGGAACTCGGCAAGAAGGCGTTCAGCTCGGCCGAGGTCGGCGAGGACACGGTCGAGGGCGCGTTCCTGCGCTGGCTCGCGAAGTAGGCCGGCGCCTGCCCCGCGGCTACCTCGACCGCCCGCTCGCCAAGTCCTCCAGGCAGCGTACGACCAGGCTCGTCCAACCCGTCTGGTGACTCGCCCCCAGTCCGCGGCCGGTGTCGCCGTCGAAGTACTCGTGGAACAAGAGCGGGACCTCGTCGCCGCCGCGCGCATCCAGCGCCTCGGGCTCGCTCGGCCGCTTGCCGTCCGGGCCCGGCAGGAACAGCGTGGTCAGGCGCCGCGAGAGTTCGCGCGCGACCTGCTGCAGGTTCATCCAGTTGCCCGACCCGGTCGGGCATTCGACCTTCAACCCGTCGCCGTAGTAGTGGTGGAAGCGCTCCAGCGCCTCGATCAACAGGTAGTTGAGCGGAAACCACACCGGCCCGCGCCAATTCGAATTGCCGCCGAACATCCCCGAGGTCGACTCGGCCGGCGCGTACTCGACGCGGTACTCGCGCTCGTCGGCGCGCAGCACGTAGGGCTTGCTCGCGTGCACGCGTGACAGCGAGCGCAGGCCGTGCGGCGACAAGAACTCGCTCTCGTCGAGCACGTAGCGCAACACGCGCACCAGGCGCTCTCGCGACGGGATCGCCAGCAGGTGCAGCGCGCCCTCCCCGTTGTGCTGGTAGGACACGTGCCGCGCCAGCTCGATGCGGTTCTTCAAGAACCAGCGCAGCCGCTTGTGGAAGCCCGGCAACTTCTCGAGCGTCGCTTCTTCCAGCACGGATACCGCGAACAGCGGAACGAGGCCGACCATCGAACGGATTCGCATCGGCTCGGAACCGCCGGTGGAGCGCAGGTGGTCGTAGTAGAAGCCGTCCTTCTCGTCCCACAGGCCGCTGCCTCCGAGCGTGTTCATCGCGTCGGCGATCGACACGAAGTGCTCGAAGAACTTGGAGGCGAGGTCCTCGTAGGCCGGCTCCTCGTAGGCGAGCTCGAGCGCCATCACCATCATCGTCGCGGCGTAGAAGGCCATCCACGCGGTGCCGTCGGCCTGTTCGAGATGCCCGCCTGTCGGCAGCGGCTGCGAGCGGTCGAACACCCCGATGTTGTCGAGGCCGAGGAAGCCGCCGGCAAACAGGTTGTTGCCCTCGGCGTCCTTGCGGTTGACCCACCAGGTGAAGTTGAGCAGCAGCTTCTGGAAGCTGCGCGCCAGGAAGTCGCGGTCGCGCGCTCCACGCGGGCCCGACAACTTGTAGACGCGCCAGCAGGCCCACGCGTGTACCGGCGGATTGACGTCGTCGAGCGCGAACTCGTAGGCCGGCAGCTGGCCGTTGGGGTGCATGTACCACTCGCGCAGGAACAGCAGGAGCTGCTGCTTCGCGAAGTCCACGTCGATGCGCGCCATCGGCAGCATGTGGAAGGCGAGGTCCCACGCCGCGTACCACGGATACTCCCACTTGTCCGGCATCGAGACGATGTCGCGGTTGTGCAGGTGGCGCCAACTCGAGTTGCGTCCTCGGCGGCGGCTGGCCGGCGGCTTCGGTTGAGCCGGATCGCCCTCCAGCCAGTCCGAGACCACGTAGTGGAAGAACTGCTTGCTCCACAAGAGCCCGGCATAGGCCTGCCGCGCGACGTTGCGCTGCTCGGGCGCGAGCCCGCCGGGAATGCGCGCCGCGTAGAACTCGTCGGCCTCGGCGATCCGTCGTTCGAACAGCCGCTCGAAGCCGGGCCCGAACGTGCGCTCGTCGTCGACCTCGGCCGAGCACAGGCGCAGCCGCAGCACCGCACTCGCGCCGCCGTCGAGCTCGAGCGCGTAGTGCGCGGCCGCCTTCGTGCCGGCGCGCGCCGGACTCACCGCCTCGGCGCGGCCGCCGATCAGTCGCTCATGGAATGCGTCCTTGACGTAGGGCGTCGCGTTCGGGATTCCGAAGAGCCGCTCCGAATTGGTTTCGTTCTCGGTGAACCACCAGTCGGGCAGCCGCCCATCGGGACCGTAATCGGCGCGCAGGCGATGCGCGCCCAGCGACTCGTGGTGCGCGTGAACGGAGCGCTCGTCGCGCAGCTCCAGACGCGGCCGTTCCCAGTAGCCCTCGCCCGAGCGTCCCCACGACCAGGTGTTGCGGAACCAGAGCGTCGGCAGGACGTGCAAGCGTCGGCGCTCGCGCGACCGATTGGTGACGCGGATGCGCGCGTACAGGTCGTCGGGCGCGGCCTTGGCGTACTCGACCTGCACGTCGAACCAGCGCGAGTTCTCGAGCACGCCGGTGTCCTCGAGCTCGTACTCGCGCTCGCCGCGACCGCGTGCACGGTTCTGCTCGAGCAGCCGCGCGTACGGGTACTCGTCGAGCGGGTACCGATACAGCGCCCTCATGTAGGAACCGGTGGGAGTCGCGTCGAGGTAGTGATAGAGCTCCTTCACGTCCTCGCCGTGATTGCCCTCCGCGCCCGTGACGCCGTACAGGCGCTCCTTCAGGATCGGATCGCGCTCGTTCCACAGTGCCAGCGCGAAGCACAGCCGGCCCTGCCGGTCGCACAATCCAAGCAGCCCGTCCTCGCCCCAGCGATAGGCGCGGCTGCGCGCGTGGTCGTGCGGGAAGTAGTTCCAGCAATCGCCGTCGTGCGAGTAGTCCTCGCGCACCGTGCCCCACTGGCGCTCGGCGAGGTACGGGCCCCAGCGCTTCCAGTTGTGGATGTGGCCGCGGTCTTCGGCGAGCCGCTGCTCTTCCGCTCCGGTCGGTCCGGGTTGAAGGGGGGGGCTTCCCATGGACTGGGGGACTACATCGACACTCGGGACCGCGCACAATACCCCCGGGGGTCGTGGAGCTGGCCGGATTCGGCGGCGCCCAGGGGGGGCCGAGAGAGTTCCGCATCCGAATTGCGCTGCTTCCCGTACTTGCGGTCAGTAACCTGCCGCGGTCGTCGGCATCGAAGCCCGCGCTCGTTCGGAGGACCCGGATCTCCCGATCTCGGCGCTCAGAACCTCAACCCATTAGGAATTTGCATTGACCATGAAGACCTCGAAAAATCGCGTCGCGAGCGGCGCGCTCGTCGCATTCGCCGTGACCGGCCTGCTGGCCGGTTTCAGCGCCTCCTGTGCGTCCGAGACCCAGAAAATGGAAGTCAAGGACGCCGACAAGCACGCCTGCAAGGGCATGAACGCCTGCCAAGGCAAGGGCGGCTGCAAGACGGACGCCAACGCCTGTGCCGGCAAGAACGCCTGCAAGGGCAAGGGCGGCTGCGCCACGGCCGACAAGCACGCCTGCAAGGGCATGAATGCCTGCAAGGCGCAGGGCGGCTGCAAGAGCGGCGACAACGGCTGCGCCGGCAAGAATTCTTGCAAGGGCAAGGGCGGTTGCGCCGTGCCCGTCCAGCACTAGCCATGCTCCTCGAGCGGGCGAGCTCGCGGGCTGGGGGCCCGGGCTCGCCCGCTCGTGCCTTCGAAGGCATCCCTTGAGCACCGTCGCATCCAACCGCTGGAACCTGCCCGACCTGGGCATCGGCGTGGCGCTGCGTGCGCAGCACTACCCGCACATCCTGGCCCGCTGGCCGCAGGTCGACTGGTTCGAGATCCTGTCCGAGAACTACATGGCGACCGGCGGCCGGCCGCTGTGGATCCTCGACCAGATCGCCGAGCGCTACAGGATCGTGATGCACGGCGTGTCGCTCGGAATCGGCGGCACCGATCCGCTGGACTGGGAGTTCCTGCGCGAGCTCAAGGCACTTGCGGCGCGCACCAAGGCCGTGTGGTTGGGCGACCACGTCTGCTGGACCGGCGTCGCGGGTCGCAACAGCCACGACCTGCTGCCTGTGCCCTATGACGAGCGCACGCTGCGCCACCTCGTCGAGCGCGTGCGCATCGTGCAGGACTTCCTGGAGCGGCCGCTCGTGCTCGAGAACCCGTCCACATACCTCGCCTTCTCGCGCTCGACCCTGACCGAGCAGGAGTTCATTCGCCGGCTCGCCGACGACAGCGACTGCGCGCTGCTGCTCGACATCAACAACGTGTACGTCAGCTCGCGCAATCACGGGTTCGATCCGCGCGAGTATCTCGATCAGATGCCCTGGTCGCGCGTCGTGCAGGTGCACATGGCCGGTCACACCGATCACGGCACGCACTGCATCGACACGCACATGGGGCACGTGCGTCAGGAGGTCTGGGACCTGTACGCCGAAGCCATGCGACGCGGCGGCCGCAAGCCGACGCTGCTCGAATGGGATCAGCAGATTCCGGATTTCGAAACCGTGCACGAAGAAGCACTCAAGGCGCTCGCGTACCTGCCGAGCGAGGGGGCGAAGGTGGCCTCTTGAGCTCGACTCCCGATCGCGAGGTGCTGCGCATGCAGCGCTGGATGCAGATCGTCATCACCCACCCGCGCGGCGTCGCGGCCGGGGTGGGGACGGAGGAGGCCAAGGCCGAGTACGACATCGTGCCCGACGAGCTCGAGCGGCTGATCGCGCCCTCGGGCAGCCTGAGCGGCCTCGAACGCATCTCGATCTACTCCGAGATGTACACATTGCGGCTGCTCGACGTCCTGCGCGAGGACTTCTCCGTGCTCTTGAATGCGCTCGGGGAGCGGCGTTTCGAAGCGCTGGCTCGCGACTACATCGCAGCGCATCCGTCCCGGCACCCGAACCTGAACCAGTTCGGGCGGCACCTGGCCGGGTTCGTCGCATCGCGCGACGATCGTCACGCGGCCTTCCTGTCCGAACTGGCGACGCTGGAGCGCGCGGCGAGCGAGGTCTTCGACGCCGAGCGCGCCGCCGCGCTCTCGCGCGTCGAGCTCGAGGGGCTCGCGCCCGAGAGTTGGCCTCGCCTGCGGCTGGAGCGGGTGCCCGCGACGCGCGTGCTTTCCTTCCGCTATCCGGTGAATCGCTACTACGTCGACGTGAAGGAAGGGCGCGGCCCGCGGATTCCGAAGCCCGCTCCGAGCTTCGCGCTCGTGTACCGAAAGGATTGGATCGTGTGGCGCGCAAACCTCTCGCGCGAACAGCACGCGCTATTGGAGGCTCTGGCGACCGGGGCGGAACTCGGCGCGGCGCTGGAGAGCCTGTCCGCTCGCGAGGATCTGGATCTGGCGCGCCTGCAGCGCGAGCTGGCCGGATGGTTCCGCGAATGGAGCGCCGAGGGCGTGTTCCGTTCGATCGGCTGAGCCGCGCGCGCGGAACTCAGGTTCCCTTCGCGCGACCGGCCTCGGCTCCCGATCCCGCCACGCCATCCGCGGCCACGGGCGGCGCGTAGCGCGCTCGGATCCGCCGGGCGATGTACTCGCTGCCCCAGCCCACCACCGCGGCCGCCAGCAGCGGTCCCCAGAAGCGCAAACGCTGCATCGTCTCGCTGCTGACTTTCCAGGCGCCGTCATCGCGCAGACCCAGATCGTGCAGCCAGGACTTGACCGTCGAGTCGGTGTACATCCGCGTGATCCACCAGGTCATCGCCATGGCACCGAGAGCCGGGACTCGCGGCAGCAGTCGCGTGCGCAGCTCCTTGATCACGAAGAGCCCGAAGCGGGATCCTTCGCGGTACAGCGCATCGGCCCACGCGGGTAGCGCCTTGCCACCGTGGGGTCGCAACAGTTCCTCGCGTTCGCGGCGGCGGTCAGCGGCGGCCGCGCGCGCCGTGAGCGCAGCGCGAATCAAATCCCGATGCTGAGCGCACGCTTCGCTGTTGGCCGCCGCCACGCCGGCCCGTCCGAATTCGATCCGCGCGCGCTCGACTTCGCTTGCCAGCGCGCGTCGCCTGCTCCGCAGCGCGAGCCGATCGAAGACTCCGCGCAGGATGACCCAACGGCGCGCGGCTGGCGTCGCGATGGCGTAGTCGGCACGGTCAGCGTCCAGCGAAGTCGCGAGCCTCCGCTCGAGCTCGGCGAGCCGTGCCTGCGCGATCCTGACCGCGTCCGCCTGAGCCTGTGCTCCGGGAACAGAGCAGGGCTCGTGAGAGAGCACTGCGCCGAGCCGCTCCAGGCTTTCGCTTTCGCTGCGGTCCTGCGCCTCCGCGAGCTTGCGCAGAGCACGCGCTTCGAAAGCGACAGCGATTCGGTTCCCGCTCGGCTCAGCTCTCGCGTCCACACGAACAGGATAATCGGTGAACGCGCATTCCCCGCGCAGCGATAGCGTCAGGCCTCAGCGGAGGACACCGCAGCCCCGGATCGCCGCGAGCACCCGCTCTCGAAGCGCCGGTCGGCAGATCACGAGCTCGTGGTTCTTCGGGTCCGGGCGGTTGTAGCCGTGCTCTTCGCCGCTCAACCGGCACACGCTCCAGCCGAGCGCGCGCGCGACCGTTTCCGGCGCGCAGGTGTCCCATTCCTTCAAGCCCTTGCTGTGCACGTAAACGTCGGCCTCGCCGAGCACGAGCCGGCTGACCTTGAAGCCGGCGCTGCCCCAGGGGACGAGTTCGGCCGACCCGAGCGCATCCGCGAGCGCGGTCGTCCACTCCGGCGTGTGGCTGCGGCTGACCGCCATCCGCAGTCGCGCCGGCGACGGTGCATCGCCGCGCGCGAGCGTGCCTTCGCCCTCGAGGCCGGCGTGCTCGCGGCCGGCGAGCGCATAGCCCCACAGCACGCGCCGCTCGGAGGGCAGGGCCACGGCGGCGAGCAGGCAGCGGCCCTGCTGCGTCAGGGCGACGTGCACCGCCCAATCCGGGCGGCCCTGGCCATACTCCTTCGTGCCATCGAGCGGATCGACGATCCAAACGCGCTCACGCGAGAGTCGCAGCGGCGAGTCCGCGGTTTCCTCCGACAGCAGGCCGTCGTCCGGGTAGCGACCGCGAATCAACCCCTGCAGATAGCCGTCGCTGGCTTGGTCGCCTACGTCACCGAGGATTTTCTCGTCCTTCCAGCGGCCGCTCTCGCGCAGGCGCAACGCGCGCTCCCCGGCCGCACGCGCCGCATCGACCGCGAATTCGAGGTCGCGCTCGGCGGCGGAGGCGTTGGACAGGCGCATGGGGCGCGCCATTGTGCCGGAGGTCAGACCAATTGCGAACAAGTCGCGCTGAGCGGAGCTGCCCGCGCGATCAGCGCCGCTCGATCGGTCCGCCCCACGCGCCGATCCCGCCGGTCAGGTTGTGCAGGTTCGCGTAGCCCTCGCGCGTCAGCATCTCACAGGCGGCCGCCGAACGCCCGCCGCCCGCGCAGTACACGAGCGTCTTGCGGCCGTCCCGCGGCAGGTCGCTCAGGCGCTCGGGAAGCTCCTGCACCGGAATCAGCAACGCCCCGGGGATCACGCCCATCGCGGTCTCCTGCGGCGTGCGCACGTCGAGCACGCGCACGCGCTCGTCGACGACCATGTGCTTGCCTTCATCCGGCGTGACGTCGAACCACAGTTGGCCGTTGCGGATCATCTCGTCGGTGAGCGGCGCTCCCTTGCGGATCAGCACGAGCAGCTGCCGCAACTCGGTGACCCGCTGCTCGATTTCCTCGGACGCACCCGCGCCCAACCGCCGCGCGTCAGCCTTCGCATCCTCCGCGGCCTGCGCGAGTCCGCCGGCCTTCGAGCGCGCAGCCAGCGCGACGAACAGGGCCAGGATGGCGACGGTGAGGGCTGCGACGGCGATCCAATCCATGCGAGAGGTTCTAGCTCGCCGGAGTCGATCCCGCCACCGCCCGGGCTGCTAGCGGACCTCTTGCACCTCGATCGCTCCGCTGGAGGAGCGCAGCAACAGACGAGGGCCGCCGGAGCCGACCTTGCCTTGCAGGCGGCCGCTCTTGGGCTTGTATCCCGCCTCGACCAGGATCGGGAAGTCGCAGCTCACCGCGCCGTACTTCGTTTCCGCGTCCAGCTCGAACGCGCATCCGGCCGGGAGCGCGATGTCGACGCGCCCGTAGCCGGAGCGCAGCTCCCACTCGTCGGCCATCCGACTGCCGTTCGCGGCCTGGACCTGAATCGCACCCGAGGCGGACTTGGCACTCAGTCCGGCGAGCACGCCGTCGATTTCGATCCGACCGTAGTTGGACTCGGCGGCAACGACGCCCTGCACCGCGCGGGCCAGGATCGAGCCGCTTGCGGTCGACAAGGACAGATCCGCCCTGGCATCTTCCACGTTGAGGTTGCCATAGCCGGAGCGCAGGCGCGCAGACGCTCCGTCGAGACCGGCGACCGTGATGCTGCCCGAAGAACTCTCTGCTTCGAGTACTCCGCGGAGATCACGCGCCTCGATCGAACCGTAGCTGGTCTTGGCGTCGATCCGCGCGGCGTCGACCGAGGCGAGTTCCAGCGCGCCGGAACTGCTGAAGATCTCGCAGGAAGCTCCCTGCACGCGCTCGACTCCGACTCGGCCGTAGTCGGTGCGCGCTTCGACCCTGCCGAGCACATCCGTGATGGCGACGCTGCCCGAGCGCGTTTGCGCGCGCAAGTCGCCGCGCACTCCGCTCGCCGTGACCGAGCCGTACGAACTCTCCAAGTCCGCCGACGCGCAGTCCGCCTGGCACAGGATTGCACCCGATTTCGTTTCGAGCTCGGCGTGCAGGCCGGCCGGCACCAGGGCAACAAGATGGACTTGCGGCGCAACGGATACGGTCGACGCGCCGTCGCGGAGCGTCAGGGGCTCGCCGGCCACGGCGTAACGCTGGGCTCCCTCGGAGGTCGTGTGCGCGATCGAGAAGCGGTCGAGCACTGCGCGGGCTTCTTCGTCCGTGCGGCCGTGCGTCGTGAAGCTCGCTCGCAGGATCGGTGATGTTCCCGCGGGCGCCAAGCGCAGATCGACGTTGCCAAAGCTCGTCGAAAGACGGAGCCGATCTCCGCCGGCGACCGTGAGCGGGATCTCGTCTTCGCGCTGCGCCGTGGCGTTCAACTGGATCGACCCGACGCTCATGCCGACGTTTCCAGTGCGCGACGACCCGCAGCCTGCCAGCATCGGCAGCCCGACGGCGAGCAGCAGCGAGGCGGACAACGGAGATGTCAACGACGCGTAAGTCAGAGCGAGCCGCGGCATGGGCTTCATGGGTCGAGTTCAGGGTAGGGGAGGAGAGGATCGCGGGGCGCGCGAGCCGACGGCTTCGCCTGCATCGGCAGCGGCCCTACGCTCGCGCTGCCGAAAAATCGCGACCGAAGCAGTGAAACCGTGCAGGAAGTTGCGTCCGCCGACCGGTCCGACCTCGCCGGCGGCGAAGAAGCCCGCCAGCGGGACACCCGGCGCGAGGCCTTCGATCACGCGGCTCGCGTCGTGGTTCGGGCAATCGAACATGCGCGTGCCCCGTCCGTTGCACGAGAACAGCAGCGCGCCGGCCCCGCCGCTGCCGTGCTTGCGCATCAGCAGCCGAAGGTCCTCGCCCGCAGAAGCGGCATCGCGCACCAGGAACTGCAGGGTCTGGCCGCGTCGGACCTGCTCCGCCACCGCGAACGCACGCTCGCCCTCCGACAATCCAAGCACGCCGCGCACCAAGAAGTCGCCGCGTTCGAAGACCTGCTTCGTCGCGTCGATCGCAAGGCCGACGAACGGTGCATGCCGGAACGCGTGCTGATCGGGAGCCGGCATCTCGGCCAGCGCCTGCATCAGCACGTCCAGAGCCGGGCGACCGCCGAGCTTCTCGATCAGGTTCTCGCGACAGGCCGTGATGACCCACGGGCGGCCGACCGGGCGGCAGCCTTGGCTGACGACGGACCGGATCTCGACCTCGCCTTCGATGAGCGCGCCCAGCACACCCTCCTCGTGCAAGCCCTCGTGGGAGATCAGCAGGTTCTGGCCGGGCCCCATGCCGCCGCTGGCCATGCCACCGATCACCTGCAGCCCTGGCGCCTCGCGCTCCAGGTGCTGCAGCCAGGCGTCCATCGGGAAGCTGTACGGCTCGCCTAGCACGAGCAGGGAAGCGCGTGCGATATCGCCGATTGCCGGCAGACCTTCGAATGCGAAGGTCTCGTCCGAACGTTGCTCGGCGCGCGCACGGAATACCTCGACGCGCGTGCGCGGCAGAACGGCAGCCCACAAAGCGAGCGCCGGTTGGTGCTCGACCTCGCGATCGCCGCCGACGATGCTCTCGCCGGTGCAGCCGGCCAATGCGCGCGCCTGCAGCGCGCGTGCCAGTCGCGGGCCGAGTTCTTCGAGCGCCGAGCCGTGATGGTGTGTCGCGAAGACCAACACGAGGTCGGGCGACGCTCCCGCCAAGCGCGCGCGCACTGCCTCGACGACTTGCTGCTCCGCTCGCGCCGAGGACGGATCGATCGACAAAGCCGCCGCGAACAGGGGGGCGTCCATGTTCGTTTCAGCCTATCAGGGCTCCGGCGCGGCTCGATAGGATGGGCGCTGGATGCTCATCGAGCGCTCGAGATCGCTGCTGCGGGTGCTGCTCGTGCTCTCGTTGTGCATGTCGGTGCTCGCGCTCGGCTTCGCATCGCGCAACGCCGGGGCCCTTGCGGATGGAACCGTGCGCGCCGACGTCACGCAGAAGGCGCTGCGGCTGCAGCCGGGCTTCCAGG
>Ga0194120_10003516_pt1 | contig 25421 bp, 19 predicted proteins | sample TA2MahCa65mmetaG_FD_148642 | JGI IMG/M metagenome (GOLD analysis project Ga0194120, IMG submission 148642) | Freshwater microbial communities from Lake Tanganyika, Tanzania - TA2015019 Mahale Deep Cast 65m | ecosystem: Environmental > Aquatic > Freshwater > Lake | place: Tanzania: Lake... | reverse complement strand
AATTATCCAACCGATAAATTAATTACAGTTGCAAAGGCAGATGGTTTTATTCAGCAATTGTGCGGATTGTATTCTAAAAAATGCCTTCCCAAAATTGAGGAAATATTGATTGATAATTTAAACAGTGTTGGTAGCTCAGAAGGAGAAAAATGCAAATGCAAGGTTTTACAATTGGTTAAGGAAACTCCGGCCGAAATTATCGATGTCGAAAAAGAATTTCCAAATTATAAAGCGGGAGTGTTTCTCAACATGAACAATCCCAATGATTATCAGAAAGTTATGTCTGACATAGTATAGAAGAAATCTGAATCGTAGCACAGATTAAAACGACTCGATGTCGTTTCGAAATCTGTGCACTGAAATAAAAATGAGACTTCAAAAGTCTTAGCTAAATGTATAATTCGAGTTGAGACTTTTGAAGTTTTTCAAATTTTTTATATCTAAAACTGATCTAAAAACCCGACTTCTCTCACTTTTTCTGTGAATTAAGAAGTCGGTTTTTATTCAGTCTTACTTCACAACCATCATTTTTTTTGTTTCAACGTATGATCCAGCACGAAGCTGATAAAAATAAATCCCGCTTGGTAATGGATAATTTATAATTGAGAATGGATAATAATAAACGCCGGATTCTTTCACCTCATCAACAAGTGTTGCAACTTCATATCCGAGCACATCAAATAGTTTTAATGTTACTTTCTCTCTACTAGGTACTGAGTACTGAATACTTGTTCCAGGATTGAATGGATTTGGATAGTTCTGTTTCAATTCATATTTCAACGGAGTTTCAAATCGATCGGTAACATCTGTTGTATTGCTTTCAGTTTTGAAGCTTAAAATAAACGGATCGCCGGGTACGCCATCGTTATTTCCATCGATAGAAGTACCTCCAAGTGATTTTGCAGCTGCTGCAATAGTCAAAACGTAATTAGTGTTATAACTCAATACCGGATTTGGTGTGAACAACAGCATCGTGCTTCCAGCAGTCCATGTAAAATTTCCACTCGCAGGCGGCGACAATGAGAAAGCTAAACGTACAGAAGTTGTATCCATCGGTCTTGAAAATCTAATTCCGATCAAGTTGTTCACCTTAAATCCTGTGTCTCCGGGCAATGGTTGAGTCTGTGTAATTGTCGGCGGAGTTGCGATGAAAAGAGTTCTATCGAGAAAATGTAATCCGCTTGCAGCAACAGTCTGATTGACAGTATCTTTTCCGTAATCGGGTGTTTCAAAAACCACTTTATAATTTCCGGGAGTGAGTCTGTCAAACAAATAATAACCATTGTTATAAGAGTCTCCGTTATAAACAATGTCTGCAGGGAGCAGTTTTACTCTCGATTGGTTTTTTGGCTTTCCAGTTTCTGAATCGGTTTGAATCCCTGCAACAAATCCAAATAAATCGAATGGGATGCTGTAATATTCGAGGTATCCTCTTACTAGTCCATAAGCTTCCATTTTTCTGTAATGATTGTTCATGAGACGTCGAGTCTCTGGATAAAAATCATGGAACGATCCTTCCGAAAGAGTTCCGGGCATTAATAATGGTTTTAAAACTCCAAGATTAAATCCACCACTCGGACCGCCGTAAAATGTATAATCAAGTCTGACGTAGTAAGTAGAAGTTCGGTTGTTCGCTTTGATGTGTTTTCCAAGTTTGTCTGCCATGTTGAGTGCTTCGGGAAACGCCGGCTGACGAGTCGGGATATCTTCTTTAATTAACATTAAGGTATAGTTTGTACCATTATTCGTTCCACCGGTTGCATTGCTGTGAATGGAATTGAACCAATGGACATTATTTGCATTCGCGATTGCAGCGCGTGCAGAAAGACTCGGCTCATCATTATCATTCGGGTAACTGTTTGTATTGCGTGTGAGAATTACCCATCCGCCCTTCTCCTCGATCATTGGTTTCAATAAAAGTGCTTTTTGAAAATTGCTTTCTGATTCCCAGAAACTTATTCCAGGGTCTGGGACAACAAGACGGTCGTTTGCCGCATTATTTCCGCCGTGTCCGGGATCGATACAGAATTTCAATCCGCTCAAATCGGTTCTTTGAGCGAAGGAGAATGAAAACAAAATTAATACGAGCAAAATAGGAGTAAATATTTTTTTCATCATTTTATTTCCTTCCTGTTCGCCGATTTGATATCGTAATGGAGTATGAAAATCTCACCGTTTAAAGAGTTGCAGACAATTTTGTTTTCAGTGGAAGAGACATGCGGATTCATCTCAGTTATATTTGCGGTGTTTGTCAGATTCACAGTATTCTTTCCATCGACGGAGACAGCCATTATTTCGGATGAAAGAATATTGTGTCCGTCATCTTTATCGTCCATGTATATGAGCCAGTTGCCGTCGCGTGACCAAACTGCTGAATTTCGTTTTCCGAGTTTTGAAATGATATTACCATTTAGATCACATATAAATGTTCCGCGGTCGGATTCATACGCGACGATTTTTGTCCTATCGGTTGACAGACTCGGCCAAATGTAACTTCCATTTCCAAATGGATCGAGCAAAACTTTTACACCATTTTTGTTCACTGCGATTTTTGTGTTTTCTATTCCTAGAATTGAAATTTCTTTTTGAGATGTTCGCGGCGATAGATTTTTCGTTTGATCACAATCCGAAAACGTTACGCCGGATTTTGTGAATGTTGGAGTTGAAAGATTATCCCCTTTAGCAAATGAAGCGGCTTTGCCAGTTTTTAGGTTGAGAGAAATGATCTCTTGAACTCTCTCAAGGCTTCCGGTTGGGTAGAATGTTTTGCGGTAAGCGATTTGATTCCCATCACTCGAAATCGCAAATCCGTAGCCTGAACCCTGATCTGAAGTTATCTTGCGGGTTTTTTTTGTCGCAAATGAATATTCCCAAATTCCATTATATGAAGAATTTGTGAAATAGATTTTCTTTCCGTTCGGCGAGAAGATTGGAGCGTTCCATTCTTCCGAGCCGGAGATTGGCAGTCGTTCGATCTTTATTGCAGTTAATTGTCCGTATGAATGACCAAATGTTAAAATTAAAAATAAAACTAAATAGCTTATTGTTGTCTTCATCATTAAAACCTTTCAAAGAAATTTAATCTCAAGAAATTTTAATCGGTCGAATTGACCTATTTTAACCGCAAGTTAAGAATCTATTTGCTTTCAGAAAAGGAAAACCCTTTGATACTTGTATTTATCGTTCTCTATTCCGATTACAGAATAATATAAAATTAAGAAAAATATTTTTTCTTAAACAATAGAGCTACATTCACTAACATAATTAAAACCGGAACTTCAACCAGAGGTCCAATAACTGTTGCAAACGCTATATGTGAATTTATTCCGAATACAGCGACAGCAACGGCAATCGCCAATTCAAAATCATTGCTGCCGGCAGTAAAAGCTGCTGTTGTGGATTTTTCATAACCGGCTCCAATTCGTTTTGCTATAAAGAAAGTAACGAAGAACATTCCGGCAAAGTAGAAAATATATGGTATTGCTACTCGAATCACATCGAGCGGAAGATCAATAATCGTTTCTCCTTTCAGCGAGAACATCACAAAAATTGTGAACAGTAATGCAATTGGAGTTAACACCGAAATTTTCGGAATAAACTTTTTATGATACCACTCTTTGTCCTTAATTTTAATTAGAGAATAGCGCGTAATCATTCCTCCAAAAAAAGGGACACCGAGATAAATCAAAACCGTTACAGCAATCTCGCCAATTGAAATATCTACGAGAGCACCGCTAAATCCGAATAGGGGAGGGAGAATTGTTACAAAAATGTAAGCATATACCGAATAGAGAAATACCTGGAAGATAGCATTGAAAGCAACAAGTCCCGCAGCTAACTCAGAATCACCTTTAGCAAGATCATTCCAAACTAAAACCATAGCAATGCATCTTGCTAAGCCGACAAGTATTACTCCAATCATCATTTCGGGTTTATCGGGAAGAAAGATTATAGCCAGAATGAACATCACAAGAGGTCCGACAATCCAGTTTTGAATTAGGGATAGTGAAAGTAGTTTTACATTTCTGAATACTACAGGTAATTCCTCATACTTAACTTTTGCAAGCGGCGGGTACATCATTAAAATTAATCCAATTGCAATTGGAATATTCGTAGTGCCGCTGCTAAGTGAATCCCAAATCTCTGCTATTCCGGGAAAGAGTGAACCTACGGCAACTCCAAGAAACATCGTGATGAAAATCCATAGAGTTAAGTAGCGATCAAAGAAAGATAATTTTTTGAATAATGTCTCACTCATATAAATTCCTTTATTTAACTTCTTTTAGCCAATGCTCAATAGTAGACTTAGTTGGAATTTTTCCTTGGGATAAAACTTTTCCATTCACGATTAATCCAGGAGTCATCCAAATGCCAAGCTCGGCATATTTTTCTCTGTCTGTAATTTTTTGAATATTTGCCTCGATATTATTCTCAGCAGCAACATTCATACACATTTGAAAAAGATTTTCACAATTTTGGCATCCAGGTCCAACAATTCTGATAGTTAGCATTTTTTTTCTCCTTTGTTTTAGGTTCAATTATTTTCAAGGCTGATTGCTCATGAGTGTAAAATTCCACGCAGATGAGTATATAAATATGTTTATTGGATTCACACTTGCGCGGGAATGACTTTATGAGTGTTGTCATTCTTGCAAAAGCAGGAATCTAATTCTAACACGTCATAGATTTTCGCTTTCACAGGAATAACACTTTCATTTTAACTCCTTAAAATAAAATTCAAAAAAATCTCTTTTTATTTCATCCCGAACTTTTCTGAAGACTGAAAGTATTTCTTCCTCTGCTCCTCTCGCTTCGGCAGGATCTTCAAATCCAATATGAAGCTGTTTTGCAACCTTGCCAATGAACACTGGGCATGTTTCTTTAGCGTTATCGCAGACCGTAATCACATAATCAAAAGATTGATCAATATATTTTTCAACATCTTTGGGTACTCCGTCACTTATGTCAATCCCAACTTCTTTCATTACTCGAACCGCTATTGAACTAATTTTTTCTGCGGGTCTTGTGCCAGCTGAAAATACTTCGAGTTCACTGTTGAATGACTTTAAAAAACCTTCAGCCATTTGACTTCGACAGCTATTGCCTGTGCAGAGAATTAAAATTCTTTTTTTCAATTACCTCCTTTCAGATTGTTATAACCGTGAGAGATAATATCTATTAAAGAAAAGTAGATTCTCGCGCTTCGCGAGAATGACATTAGAACAATGTTCCATACATTATTCCGCTTATTGTAGCTATAATAACGACAAGTAAAACATAAACAACTGTTTTTTGTGTGCCAATTACACTTCGAATCACAAACATATTGGGTAAAGATAAAGCTGGTCCGGCAAGAAGTAACGCAAGTGCTGGACCTTTTCCCATTCCGTTATTTATTAAACCTTGCAGAATTGGTATCTCTGTTAGTGTAGCAAAATACATAAATGCTCCAGTTATCGAAGCAAAGAAATTTGAGAATAAGGAATTTCCTCCAACAAGATTTGCAATCCATTCATTAGGTATTATACCATTTTTATTATCTGCCGAACCGAGCAAGAAACCGGCGACTAAAACTCCCGCACCAAGCAAAGGCATAATCTGTTTTGTGAATCCCCAAGTTTCGCCAAGCCATTGATTTGCTTCGCCATCTGTAAAAGTCAAAGCCAGTGTTGTTGCAATTACAGCTGCAACAAAAGTAATAGTAGGTTTATTATAGAATATTAACGCAGAGATAATTACCGCTGAAACGCCTAAAATCACATAAAGTCTTTTAACCTGAATTATATAAATCATGGAAAGTGCGAAACCGATTCCGAAAATGGAAGTAATGAACCACTTGTTTGCAAATACCAAATACCAGAAACTATCAGTTGCCTCAGCAGGTTTTCCCCAATTGATAAAAACGAGTATTGCAACAAGAAAGAAAAAGTGTAGGGAAGTTTGCCAGATGGGTTTTACTTCAACTATTTCTGGCATTGCGAGTTGTGCCGCTTCTTTTTGCTTTTCTTCCTTTCGAAAGATGAGAGACATAAAAAGTCCAATTATCAAACTAAAAGAAACTGCACCTATTACACGAGCGATTCCTAATTCAATACCAAGAATTCGGGCGGTTAATATTATAGCCAAGATGTTGATTGCCGGACCTGAATACAAAAATGCAATTGCAGGACCTAATCCAGCACCGCGTTTATGAATGCTTGAAAACAGTGGAAGCACAGTGCAAGAGCAAACTGCAAGTATGGTTCCGGATACTGAAGCAACCGAATATGCGATCCATTTTTTTGCTTTAACTCCGAAATACTTTATTACTGCAGTTTGGCTGACGAACACAGCAATTGTACCAGCAATAAAAAATGCTGGAATAAGACAGAGTATAACGTGCTCTTGTGCATACCATTTTACCAAATTAAATGCGGATAGTATCGCCCCATTAAAATATTCATTCTCAATCGGCATAAAATAAACGAAGAGAAAAAATCCAGCAATCCACAAGAATGATTTATATTGTTCTTTCCAGTTCATAGGGTGCTTGTGTTATTTTCATTTCGGTAAGTACAGAATCAAAATCAATCACATAGAACATATATTATATCTGTCAGCCTTTAAGACTTTTGTTTTGTCTGCAATTATTATTTTTTCATCGGAGATCCAAAAATCTAAAGAGTTGAGTATAGAATTTATCCTAGGATCAAGCGGCTGTGGATTTATCATGTAGTTTACCCATTTTTTTTCTTTTTTTTCAATTATAAAAGATGAATCCTTAAGAATTTTCAAATGCTGTGATACGGTCGAGGTTGCCAGCTGAAGCACATAAGTAATTTCGCAAACACATAAGGGGCGAGTTTGTAACATTTTCAGAATTCGTAGACGATTGAAATCTGAAAGCGCCTTGAAAATTTTTGTCTTATCCATTATTAAATCATTTCGTTACTTAACGAAATATAAGAATTATTATAAAGGAATACAATCAAAAATTACCAATCGTATTTTATAAATATTAGATATATTTTTCATAATTCTGAAATTTTCTAACTGACAAAATGCAATAAGAACAAAGTAGATGTGATTGATTTGAGCAATTACTTTTCTGAAAGAACAACATTCTAATCTTAGTTCTGACTTTAGAATTTTGAAAAACTCTTCAACTAATTGCCGAGTACGGTAGTAACTTTTAACAAGAGTTGAATTCAATGATAGATCACTTGTAGCCAAATAATTATCATTATCTTTAACCAGCCATAGGCGGGCGCTTTAATGTTGTTTGACCCGCCACGACAAGGCTATTACCGGAGGACTCTTACGGAGTAGTGGCAGGTAATTTACCAATATGGTTACCATAACGATAAGTAAAAAAGTCTTGAACTTGAACGTTGTCTATTAGACGGTTTGACTTGATTTTAGAAATCCAATACCACTTTAGTTTACGAATTATTCTCAGTAACTCTTCGTGGCGAGCGGCAGAATAGAAGGAGTCCATTAAAACGTAATCTGGTTTAATGTGATATGTTCTTTGAGCAAAAAGCAACAATTCTATGGCTAAATCAATCCTTGTTTTTTTATCGTTTTTATTCCAAATCTTGAATCCGATTAGATAACGGGTGTTACCGTCAGTCCACAAAAGGAATACGATATTAATGCCATACCTGCCACTACATAGCGTTGTCGTGGCGGGGAGGAATTGTTTATCACTGGATGAATATACTCATGACAAAATATCAAGTTCTTTGATGTAAGGTTTGGCCATAACCGTGTCATCGATTATCAGATAAGATTTATTCTTCTCAGCCAGAGGCTGATGAGCCTCCGGCTTAAATGAAGACTTTTTATGCTTTATTAAACCCGAAAAATTTAATGGAAATGCTTAACCTACGGTAATTCACAGAAAACAAAGGAGATACTAGAACAATGGCAGAGGCCGAAAAAGTGCAGTGCATATCGTATGAGTTCAGTGAGAAGCGAGTTAGTCCGTGGGGAGGATTGCGGATCGTGCGAGAGTTTGTCAATAACATAGGATTAGAAGATGCCTTTGAGAGATTGGAACTTCCGGCCCCGGGTTCGAATCGTGGATACAAAGCCCTAGATGTGGTGATGAGTTTTTTGGTGAGCATCTGGATTGGAGGGAATCGTTTTGCGCATTTCGGACTGTTACGCTATGATGAAGTCATCAAGAAGATCTTCGGGTGAAAACGAACAGCATCAGAGAGCACCTTCAGTCGGTTTTTTCAGAAATTTACGTGTGCGTTGAACGACAAGATTTTTCCTGCGCTGCAAAAGTGGACGACAACGTTGTATGTAAAGATAACCGTAACGATGGATTTAGACAGCACCGTTCTCGAGCGCTATGGAGAGCAAGAGGGGAGTCGCAAGGGATACAATCCAAAGAAGCCATGGCGAGCGAGTCATCGTCCGATCATTGCCTTTATCAGTGAATTAAAAATTGTCGCCAATAGATGGCTATGTCCGGGAGACACATCGTTATCCAACAATGTGGTAAAGTTTTTGGAGGAGACGCTGTTGCTGTTGGGGAACATGCTTGTCGGACTCATACGTGCCGACAGCGGATTTTTCAATGAAAAGTGCTTGAATTTCTTTGAATCGTGAGGCTTGTCATACATTGTTGCAGCGAAGTTCACACCTCCTTTGAAGAGAATGTTGGTGAAGGGATTAAAGTTTGTTCCGGTAAGGTGTTGAATCGATACAGCCGAGTGTTCCTATAAAGCACTGGGGTGGAAAACAGAACGACGATTTATTGTCGTACGAAAGAATGCCGACGTGTACCCGAACGCAAGCGGAAAGGAATTGGAATTATTTCCTTTGGAAGATTGGCGAAGACACTACCGCAGCACGATGATGGTAACGAATCTCGATTTGCCGCCGAATGAAATTTGGGAGATGTATAAAAGACGCAGCGATTCTGAGAACAGGATCAAAGAATTGAAGTACGATTTCGCGGTGAACGGATTTTCTTCACAAAAGTTTTACGCGACCGAAGCGGCATTCCGTTTTGCGTTAGTGGCATACAATGTCATGGTGTTATTTAGGTTGATCGCATTGAAAGATAAGAGAGCACGAAGAATGGCGAGTTTGTATTTGAAATGCATTGCATTAGGAAGTTGGACGGTGTCGAAACACGGCAGAGATGTCTTATGCGCAGCATCCTTCGGAAAGCTCTCAGTCCAGCAAGAAAGACGAGTGTGGATTGACGGTCTGTTCGGTAATATTAACAACTTTTCACCTCCAATCATGGTTTCTATTGCATGATTCGGGATGAATTGTTAAATTATTTAGAGAACATTTTATGTACGGATTTGTAGAGAAAGAAATATCCTCGTTCGGGCGAACTAACATCCCTGTAAAATTAAGTAATATATACTCACCAATACTTGCATTTGAATATTGCATCAGTTCAAATAATCAATATTTAGAGTCTCTACTCGTCACAAAATTGTATTATAAACCTAATTTCATTATTCAAGGTTAGGACGTTAATGAGAACATGGATAAACAAATCTATTAAATAATCAAGCTTTTGATAAAAATGAAATTCAAAATGAAGTAACCTTTTTATTAGAGAAAAAATAGATGAGATTACTTAAAAAGACTTGCCTGTCTGCCCGCCTTGTTGATCCCTCTGTGGCAGGCGGGTTAGATTCGTCTCATAGATTAAAGAGAGGTATTATTGTGAGGTCTTCAAAATTTTTTTGCTTGATAATTTTCACAACTATTTTTTTCGTTGTAACAATCAATTTCATCAATGCACAGAATATAAGTTCCTCCCCATCATTTTCTTTATCTGAAAAAGAAGCTAAACAATACTTCTCAGGTGAGTTTAACGTGAATATAAAAAGGGATAAGGACAAATCATTATCATTTTCAAAGAAGTTGAAGTTTGAAATCATTGGTCCAAAAAAAATATCTAAAAATAAACCTGTGCGATTTCAAATATTACTTCTACCTGAAGATTATGATAACGCCAATCTTGCAGAAGAAGTTTATTCCCATTATGGTCTTTTCAATTCTCTCGAAGACAGATATCCACACATCAGAATAACCGATACCTATATTACACCATGGACATTATATCCTTCAATAGTAATGGTTGGAGAAAAAAATACTTTCAAGATTGATAAAAATAGTATCAAGTGGTTTGCCTATCTTCCATATAGTTTCTTTCACAGTAAAAATAATTGGAAAGACCTAACCCCATCCGGTTTTGAATATAAGTCCGGTAAAGTGTTGGAGGAGATAACTAAGAAGAAACCATTGGAAAGAGCAAGTCTGTTAAAATCATTGCGAGGCAAAATGGGTGAATCCATACATTCATCACCCGACCCTCAGAAAGCGTTAGAGACTAAAAACGACATTCTCATTTTAAATTTAACCGGACCGATAAATTTTTGGGATAGACAAAGTGAAAGGATTTTAGGCATTCTTGGTAAATCATCCGCAACTGCAAGAGGAATTGAATTTTTAGTAACGTTCACGAAAGCCGGTGAGTGTAATATAGAATTTGAATATTTCTTAAATATAGAAGTTCACAGTGTGGAGAGAGAAACCAAAAAAGAATCTGGATTCTCCGAGAAAGAATACTCCAAGACCGTAAAAGAGGGAATTGGAGAAGCACGAGGAGGTGCAAACTTAACTTTATTAGTTGAAAGCGAAAAAGTTTTAAGTTTATCAGAGAGAATTCCAATTGAAAGTTTTCCACAATTAAGCCTCTTAGGAGTTTTTGGAGCAGTTAATATACCTATAGAAAAGCAGTTCAAGAACAAATTCAATCCGCTTGGGATAAATTTAGAATTCTCCAAAAGCAATTGGAACGTTGGTCTTGGAGTCGGTTCCAACTATATGGAAGCAAATAAAGATGATTACGTTCTAAAAACATTAGCATTTTATTTATATGGAAAGTATTCATTATTTAAATTTTTCAATGATAATTTAGATTTCTTTGTCTCTGCAGGCGGTCTATACTGGCGATCATCCTTTCAGTATACAAAATACCCTTCATTAGAAGATTATTATCCTGTCGAAAAAGATAATGGATTTAGCTATCTCCTTAGTGTTGGAACAGGTTACACATTCGGTCACTTCTTGATCAGGCTTCAATATCAACTATTAAGATCGAAAGATGCGAGTTTTGGAAAAATCCCATTCGAAACTGAGTTCACTAATTACTACACTTTATATACGGGTTCTCAACAACTGCAAATCTTATTAGGATATAGATTCAATTTTTAAGCATGAAGAATATTATTTCAAAACTCTTTGGAGTAGAAAAATGGGACGAAGATTAATAAGGTATCCAATCTACTGTTTAATTGGATCCTTGAGTTTTGTTTCACTTACCTGTGTTGAAGATATTTTTGTTCCACCGATAGATCCATTTGTAGAACAAAGATTGGAGCCAAATCCAAAAACATTTACCCTCGGCACAGGACCGAATAAACTTACTATCAAAACAAATCAGGCAAACGTTACTGAAATAGAGAATGGTATTAGAATTCGAGGAAGTTTATTTGCCAAGAATAATAAATATGGCGATGTAATGCTAACTAGCGGAGACTTTGTATTGTTAAAATCGACAGGCACAAGCTCAACAACGTACATTTCCCCTGAGCACGGCGCTCTTCCAATAAGCAGTGGAAAATTCATAATGCAAGGTGAGACAGCTACCGAGTATGTTGGTTTTGCAGGCATTGGTCTCGTAGAATTACCGAATTATGGAATCGTAAAACACCTTAAGATTCTCGACGTTAATATTGCTCCGATGGGCTTTATCTTAGGAAGCGAATTAGAAGATTGGCCGGTAAGTCCGAATAGATATTATTTTTACACAAACCTTGAAAGCCCGATTAAGGCAGAAGTTGGAAATTCAAGTTTGTCGGGAATTAAGAAGATTGCAATCGACCCATACGACCCCTACTTCTATGTTTCCTGTGATTTTGAAGGTTCAATTCTCGGACCAATTACAAATATTGGTTTTGCAGTTTCAGCCCAAGGAATCATTCCTTATAATCCGAGCGTTACAATTTACAAGGTTCCAAATTTCAAGGGTAATCTTTATCTTACAGGAACAATTGATCTTCTTAAATTCCCAGCTTCAATAACTGGTGAGACAGTAATTGGCTTTTACACAGGCGACCAAAAAGGATCGGAAAATTTTTTCCAAGGTAAAGAATCAAAATTTAACCTTGGATTTAATGGCAAGGTAAACCTTGAGCATGATCTACTCGATTTTCTTGATGTCGAAATTGTTCTTGGTAAAGCATCTCTATTTTTAAAGGTAATGGAAACCGGCGATGCCGAACTTTATTTTGTCGGTATTGTAGAACAGCCCGCTGTGACTCCAAGCGAATTAATGTATCAAATCTTTGGTGTTGACTGGAAGTTTCTTGATTATCTTCAGCCACGGCGGACAGAAACAACTTTATATGGAACTGTTGGTACAGTTCCCTCTAATTGGGAATTAGGATTCAAACAAAAATCTTATCTCGATATATTGGGTAAGTGGAAACTTGATATGGGTGAAACCGCTGTCGAATTAAATTCTGAATTTATGTACTTCAAAGGGGAAAGCTCCGTAGCCGGGTTTAATAGAATTGGGGTTGAAGGTAAAGTGAATAAAAGTGGTGATTTTATATTAACAGGATATCAGAAATCAGGATTCGATCTAAGCGCCGGTCCGCTTTCATTAAGTTTTAGTATGGGAATGAATTTAACTGTAGCCCTGCAGGATGCCGTTTTTACTTTTAAAGGCAAAATTAAACTAAGCGGTGAGGCGTGTGCTGAAATCTTAGGAGTAGATTTATGTGCTGATTTTTCACTTAAGGCAGAGGCATCTATTTCGACTAATGGCTCGTTCAAAATCTGTTTTAAAATTGGTATTTCAGATGTCGGATTCGATGTTTGTCTATCATTCTCATTTGACAAAGCGGGAAAAAGTGTTGAAACTATGACAGTTCAAGAGATCCCAATCGAAATGGTACCATTGGAAAACAGATTTCAACCAAAAACAGGACAAAATGAAATACAACCAATAATGAATTAGAATCTTATGTTTGAATGAACAGCAATCCTAATATCTTTATAATTTTTTCTAAAAAAGGAAAATTAATATGATGCGTGGAATTTGTTTGGTATTTATTGCAGTCACAACATCAATAATCATCACTTCTTGTAAAAGCATAACAGAACCAGAAGTTGATTATAATTATTCCATACAAAAAGTCTGGTGGTCGGATATTATCGATAATGATAAAGATGGATTCGCAGTGAGCAAGATCTTGAATTTTAACGTCCGCTTAGAAGAAAACGTTACTCGCACTGTAGTAGCTCGAATTTATTATAAATTAACCGATGCACCAAACTATTCTTTCTATAACTTTACGGAGGAATATGAAATTGAAGGAATAAAATCACCTTCATCTATGCAAATGATAATTGGTATCCCGAACAAAGAACTTATTTCGGGTTTATATGATTTTCAAATCGAACTTTATGAAAAAAGCAATAATCGAGTGAAAACTAAAGTAACCATCGAGGATTCCATTGGTGCAGTATTGGCAAATCAAGCTTTTGAGGAATTGAAGGATGATCAAATTTATACTATTACACCATGGTGGCGAGATGCATATGACCGTAACGGGAATGGTTATGCACGATATGCTACACTCGGATTAGATATCGATGTTGGAGGAAATTTAGAAAAAAAGTTGACAGCATATGTCTACTATAAACAAAAAACTTCAGATAAGTTTAGGCTATACCTTACGAGTAAGGAATTCACAATCCGAGGAATGCAAAAACAAGATTCCATAAATTTACTTATCGGAGAGGAAGGTAAAGAATTAAGCAGAGGTGAATATGACTTTCGAGTTGAATTCATGGAAACCGCTTTTGATTATCCTGCCGCGGTAATCGACAACCGAACATCTGACATTCTTAACGACGTTAAATTCGAAACTCACGATGAGGACAGCTATTTCTACACCGTTGTAAAAAATAATTTAAATTGGATCAACCTGGTAGATAATGATGCAGATGGGTATACAAGTTCACGGAAACTCATTTTCGACGTTGATGTAGATAAAAACGAGTACCGTTCCATACTTGCTAAAATATTTGTTAAACATCCTGACTCGACCAACTATAATTATTACGGCATTACAAATGTATTTCGTATTTATGGAAGTAATCCTTTCGATACAATTCAAATTCCAATTGGAACTGCTTCTTACAATTTAGACAGCGCCAAGTACAATTTTATTCTTACAGTTTATGAAGATGTACCCGATTCACTAAAAATCATTGAGGCAGAAGCCGGGGGTTATAAGGAAGGAGATGCATTGTACCAGCAATCATTTGAAACTGCATTACAGGATTCATTGAGATGAGATCGTGCTTTGAGATAAAAAGCATTATCTAATTGATTGTTTTTGTTATATCTGTAAATAAGAGACGGTGTACTCGAAGTCAGGGAGAAATTATTGATTTTTTGCGGTTAAATGTCCATATTTTTTACATATGTAATTGTTGTAATCCTCTTTAAAGAGAAGTATTCTTTTTCCGAAGGAATGCCTTCGGCAGAAGCTTGTCGTCCCGACAAGTCGGGATATGGATTTTTGCCTGCCCGCTAACCTTAAACTTACGAGGCAGGCGGGTTGGAATCAAATACTATGTTCTGATTAAACTGTTCAGAGATTTTTGTGCATGTTAGACGGATATCTCTGAAACATAAAATATTTACATAAGCGAATAAGGTGGTTTGATAAATTATTTTTTTCATAATACAAATTTAACCCCTTATTTCGCTTATTGTTATATAATTTGCATAACTTTAGTTAAAAGTAAATTGTAAGATTACTTGAAGCGGATGATTTATTTTTTCTTTATCGTAAATCTATCAATAACTTTTATTTCTGTTCCAATTTTTGTAAAGGAACCGTCTTCCGGAAAAATTCCGTATGTAACGGCATCAACTTTTTCATCATAGACTTCAAATAGAACATAGGTGAATGCACGATAGCCGACAAAATCTCTTGATGCTTGTGAGTTTTCGTTTGGGCCATGGTAATAATTTAGCGTTTCATAATAAGGAATTGCTTCAATGTATGTCATCTCTTGACCATATCTTTTCTGCTCAGGATTATCACCATACTTTGGATTGAATTCGTATAAAGGTGCACCGCTACTACCGGTTGTTATTTGAAAAACTCCATCAACAGATTGCCTGCCATACATATGCTCGTGTCCATTGATAAATGCTGTTACTTTATATTCATTTAATAAACTCCAAAACTTGTTTCTTCTATCGAGATACCATTTGCGTGTTGAATCTAACGGGGGAGAAAAGTTTCTGCCTAAGTTTGGGAGTCCATCTCTCAAATGTCCACCAATTGGAAAAGCAGGCTCGTGACTTATAACAAAAATTTGTTTAATGCCTCGTGATTTTGCATTTGATAGATCGTTCTCAAGCCAGTCGAGATGCTTGATGTAATGTCTGTCAGGTTTGTCGTCGGTTGTATCAGCTAAATCGCCGTAATGCCACCGGTCGCTGGTCATAAAAACAAAATGTGAGTTTTCGTAGTCGAATGAATATGTCAAACCTTTTTCATCATCCGGTCCGTTCATGAAAACATCGGGAAAGAGTTTCCTGAAATTATCTTCATCGTCGCGGTGCTGAACTTCGTGATTGCCGACTGTCAGCCAAACTTTAGGCCAAACCATGTTCGGATTATTATAGATAGGAGACATAACTTTTTTCCAGAATTGAAGCTGCATGTAAGTTAAATTCGGATCGAATCTATTTCCGGCGACCATATCTCCTGCAAACACGATAAACTTAACATCTTTTTGATTCTCAACAATATGATTCACGATAGTCGATAACACCGCTTCGTTCACTCCGTTGTTGCTGCCGCGGCTGTCGGACATTGCAATGAACTGAAACAGCTGAGCCGTGACAGAAGAAAAAGTTATCAACGAACAAAACAAGATCATATAAAATCTGTGCATTACATATCCTTAATTAGATTATTACAAAGTGTGACAAAGTTAAGTCGATTTTTTGAATTATTGAAAAGTTTTTGAGTGATGATTCTTTTCTCTACATCCAAATCGATCCCCTAAATCTGAAATAATAATTTGATAACCTCAAAGAATTTTCATGAAGCAAATAAATGAGGTTGGCACAAGAGGTTCTCCCGATACACGATTTCCTCGAAATCGTACTCGAGAACCGTGAAATTTTTTTTAGGTTTTCGAGTGTGGTTGACTAAAATGTACTTCAATTTATCATTCCCGTGTAAATGCTCAGCATCCTTTTGACGGGAATCTAAAACCAACGAAAATATTATGGATTCCCACTCACCACTTGCGTGAGGACAGGTTTCGTGGGAATGACTAATGAGAAAAAATTAATTTTTAGACAGCCAGGAAATAGATAATCATTGAATAGTTTTTCTAAATCGAATATGAGATCAATACTTCGTAAGCGAGATTATTTTTAGTATTTTTGCCCTCACTATGCCGAACATATCGAAGTCACTCGCTTTATTATTTATTTTTCTAATGACTTTTTTCCTAACAGAAGGATTTGGTCAGAAAATAGTCACTGCAGTTGAAATTTTTACTCCGCCTTCAATTGATGGCATGCTAAACGATTCCGTCTGGAGTTTAGCTGTACCGAATTCAGAATTTTTACAGCAGGAACCAAAAGCAGGCGAAAATCCCACATTCAAAACTGAGATAAGAATTCTTTACGATAAAGAAAACCTCTACCTCGGAATTATGTGCTACGATCCTGAGCCGGATAAAATAGTTGCACGCGAATTGAAGCGCGACGGAAATCTGCGCGGCGATGATAACATCATGATGATATTCGATACTTTTAACGACGACCGGAATGCTTATTGGTTTGGTACAAACCCGCTCGGAATGAGAGACGATGCTATTCTTTATGGGTTTGATTATCGCAGCTTCAATGAAGAATGGCATGGAATATGGGACGTGAGTTCGGCAATTGTCGACAGCGGCTGGAGCACCGAATTAGTTTTTCCATTTTCAACTTTTAAATTTCACGATAAAGACGAACAAACTTGGGGATTTAATTTACTTAGACAGATCAGAAGATTGAATGAACAAGCGATTTGGTCTGCAGCAGGGAAAAATCTTGGATTATTTCGAATTGCTTTTGCTGGTGATCTAGTAGGAATAAAAAAAATTAAAAGGGGGGATCCAATTTACATTAAGCCATTTTTAACAGGAGGGTTTCAACAAGGTGAATCGGTAAAGAAAAAAAATTTTGAGCCCGGTTTGGATATCAAGTATGGAATTACACAGAACTTCTCCCTCGATTTGACTTTCAACACGGATTTTGCTCAAGTCGAATCTGACAGAGCAAGGATCAATCTCACTCAGTTTCCGCTATTTTTTCCTGAGAAGCGGGAATTCTTTTTAGAAAACGCGAACGTTTTCGATTACACTTTTGGAGCGGGCAATAATTTATTTTACAGCAGGCGGATCGGAATTAGTGATGAAGCGCAAATCCCGATTATTGCAGGAGCAAGACTTGTTGGCAGAATCCAGAAGGTCGAGCTTGGTGTAATGAACATCCAAACCGAAAAACGTGGCGCTGAACCTACAACCAATTATGGTGTGGTTAGAATGAAATACGATCTATTCGATCAATCTTATGCCGGATTTATTTTCACTAATAAGATTTCGAAAAATAAATTCAATCGTGTTTATGCTGGGGATTTTAATTTTACTTTTAGTGAAATATTCGGCGATCAGACTATGGCAATCGGTGGTGGAGTAATGAAGTCAGAGGATACTGATGGGGGAAAAAATTCCTGGGGGAGCAAGTTCTTCATAAATTATCCAAATGATTTGATCAATTTTTTTACCAGCCATAGATATGCACAAAAAGATTTTAATCCTGGAATCGGATTTATGTACAGAACAGGCTTCCAATCTCTTGTTTTCAATTTGAAAGTCTCTCCAAGAATTAATTGGAATGAAGTTAAACGATTGAACTTCGAGCCGATTGAGTCGGATATTTATTGGAATGATAAGGGCGAGCTTTCGATTATTAGAGCAAGCTTTGTACCCATCGGTTTGTCAACTAATGCAGATGATAATCTTGAATTTAAAATCAATAGAAGATTTGATTTTTTAGAGAGCGATTTCAATATCTTCGATACAACCGTGATCCCAATCGGGAAATACTGGTACACGAGCTATGAAGTTGACCTGGAAACTTCTCGAAGCAGAAAAATCTACGGCGGAGTTGAATACAGTTTCGGAGATTATTTAACCGGAAAGAAAAAGTCTTTTTCACTGAATGTTTCCTCAATTTTGAGCAAGCATTTATCCATCTCGGCTGATTATGAAACAAATACGATTAAGCTGCGGGAAGGAATTTTCACAACTAATGAGTTCGGAACTAGAATCCGTTACGATTTCACAACGATGATCTATTCTTCTATTTTTGCTCAGTGGAATAATGAAGAAAATGAGATTAACATCAATTACCGTTTCAACTGGCAGCCAAAGATTGGGAGCGATTTCTATCTCGTTGTGAATCATATGCTGTCAACGGGAAGAAAATTCCGCACGAAAGATATTGCAATCCTTGCAAAGATAGTTTGGCTGTTTGTGATTTAGAGGGCTGCAGAAAGATGCCATCCCGGTTTGTTGAGATGGCATCTTTTCTAATGAAAAATTATTTCAGCAGTATCATCTTCTTCAGCTCGGAAAATTTTCCGGCTGTCAGTTTATAAAAATACACTCCACTTGATAGGTTATTTGCAGCAGAAAATTTAACTAAATGTTTTCCTGCTTGTTTAAACTCATTCACTAAGGTTTGAACTTCTCTTCCTAGAACATCATAAACTTTTAGAGTTACAAAGCTCGGCTTTTGTAATTCATAGCTTATAACAGTAGATGGATTAAACGGATTCGGATAGTTTTGATACAGAGAATATGAGTGAATTGAGAACGATTCATCGTCAACTGATGTAACTCCAGTAACTCCATTTTCATTATATATAGCAAGACCATGTGAAAACGTCCCTATCCACTTATTATTAAATCTATCAATCTTCATTGATATTATGCTCCAAGGGTTAGTAACATCCGGAAATGTCGTGAAAGTAGTTCCATCAAATTTAACTAAACCACGATCCGTTCCAATCCATAAGTTATTATCTTTGTCCACAGTAATAACATTTATAAAATTATTTGGCATTGGGGAGTTAGAAGTATTGTATGAAATAAATGTACTGTCGTTTACCCATTTCAGTAATCCTTGATCTGCAGTGCCTAACCATCTAACTCCGTTCAGATCTTTTGCGAAAGAAAAAAATCTTTGTGATGGCATCGTGGTATTAGTCGTATCGAATATTTTCCAAGTATCATTATATAAAAGTACGAGCCCTTTATAAGAACAAATCCATAATGAATCCCCCTCCTTCTTCACTTGTCCCCCATATCCAGTTGGCATAGGTGAATTGATTGGACTAAAAAGTGTAAAATTAGAATTATCAAACTTTATCAAGCCATAACGTGTTGGGGAGAACGACCATTTATTACCGTTATTATCAATTTCCATTTGTGGGAATTTTGTATATCCCATAGCTCCAATTCCTTCATACTTATATACATTCCAATTAATTCCATCAAATTTATAAAATCGGTAGCCATGGTCTATCCAATTACAATTTGAACTATCCACTTTTACCGCAGTAAATTGCCATGGGAGTGTGTCTCTTACAGAGATGTTCCAGTGAGTCCAGTTTATTCCATCATATTTAAGTAAACCAGAGTGAAAACCATATAAAGAGTAACCGATCCAAAAATTGTCATAGTTATCAATTTCTATTGAGTTAACTATGTCAAATTCTAAATCCGAATTAACTCTATTAATAAACAACCATTGATTTGTTTGCGCGAGATTTATGTTTGTTAAAAATAATAGCAACAAAATTATAACTTTTAATTTCATTGTATATCTCCTTTTGTATTTAGTATAAACTTAAATAAAGAAGTAAATAGATATTTTCTCTATTTACCTAATAACTATCATCTTTTTAATATCATAAAAATCACCAACATTAATTTTATAAAAGTAAACTCCACTTGTTAGATTACTTGCTTCAAATTCAATTTGATATTTACCTTGTAATTTGAACTCATTCACTAAAGTTTTTATCTTTCTTCCCAAAAAATCATATAGATTTATTGTCACAAAGCCTTCTATAGGCAAATAGTAACTGATGAATGTTGTTGGATTACCCGAATGGGTGGCTTCGCCAAATGGATTGGGATAATTTTGATTTAAAGTAAAAACTACTGGTGAACCTCCGACAGCTTTTTTCTGTAATTCTGGATCGATCAAAATAGATTCAATATTTGAATACGCTGCAGATAAAATTGTACCGTTCAATCCACGTACTTTATAACTTATTTGTTGTGTTTGATTACCCCCTGGCCAAGTTATCTCATTATCAATAAAAGTATTTGTAAGCGAGGTGCATCTATCTACCCAATCACCATCCCCTGATTTTCTTTTAATTGGAAAGCCCGTGTTAAATTCATCTGATGACCATGTAAGTATTGGATGCTGTGTTCCGGGTTCGAAAGATATCTCTAAGTTATATGGAGAGGGAGGTTCGAAATAAATTGTCAGAGGGGAATTATTATAGTTCTTAATTTCCCACACGTTTAGTGTATCCCCTGATGAATATTCTGTCCAATCGGATGCGTTAGGACTATAAAACAACCTATTTGGTGTCCCAAATACAAATTTTATAAAAACATCTGGATTTTGATCTCCATAATGATTATCACGAGTATCATAATAAAAATACACATACGGACTTTTACTATACGGACTTTTACTAGTGGTCACCTTATAGAGTCCAAATGCTATTTCCGGTGTGTTTTCACCTGGTGGTATTGAATGTGAAAACCAACAATCCCACTTAGAAGGATCACTTGTATCGCTAATACCTGTCGTAATTAAACTACTAGATATTAAATTAGAATTACTGGTTATTGGGAAATAGCTTGTACTCTGTTTTTCCCAGGTGGTCTTTTGACTCGTTATTGTATAAGTTATCTGCTCATTTACGCCTACTCCAAAAGTTCCAACAAAAAGAGCTCCTTCGGTAACTAGCTCTTGTGAGAAAGAAATCTTGTACAAAGAAAAAATTAGAATTGCAATTAAAAAGTGTTTAATACCGCCTCCCAAAATAAATTGTTAAAATATTTATTGTCAACCAAGAGCAGTATTTTTTTCGATTCAAGATTTGGCTCTGTAAATCTCAGCAGCAGTTTTTATTAATCTCTACTACAAGTAATTGTAATACATTCGGCAAATAAAGTCAAGTACAAAAACTATTCAATCTCACTGACGAATTGAAAGATTCCACTCAATAAAAAAAAGATGCCATACGTCAGCTGACGGATGGCATCTTAATTTAGTTCTCTCGATACACGATTTCTTCGAAATCGTACTCGAGAACCATTGAATGTAGTTGTTTTTCGAGTGTCCACTAACTGGACTTGTGATTTAAATGGATATTAAAAAGATTCCATCCCGACTTGTCGGGATGGAATCTATATTTTATCTATACAAAATTACTTCAGCAGTATCATCTTCTTCAGCTCAGAAAAATTTCCGGCTTCTATCTTATATAAGTAAACACCGGATGAAACTTGTCTTCCGGAATTATCTTTTCCATTCCATTCGATAGTATATGTTCCAGGAGCTTGATGATTATCCACCAGCTTTGCAACTTCACTTCCATTTAAATCATAAATAATTACAGAAACCAATTGTTCATTCGGCAAGCTGTATTTTATTCTCGTAACGGGGTTAAATGGATTTGGATAATTCTGTGAAAGATCAAAGTGTTTCGGGACTCTCGTTTCTATATCAACCACAGATGTAAGCGTTTGAATTTTTGCACGCATGAAATATGTCTCATTCCAGGATGACCAAGACACGCCATCGAAATCCCAAGCCCTGCCGTTATCAATCGGATCGAAGCCATACATCGGCTTGTTTGTTCCATCATAAAAAAGTCCAACAAAGAAATCGTCACTCACATTTATATTGTAAGAAGAGAGATTTATTTCATCCCAACCGGGAGGAACAGCAACTCGAGTTGAGAGCGTCGTAAGATTCGATCCAGGCGCCGAACCTGATTTCCCTTTTATAAATGGCTGGTACGAACCTGTACCGGCATTTATCCCAGTAAAGTAAATACTCATTTGAGTTACTTTAGCAGGTGTGATAGTTGGAGTCATTCGGTTTGCAGAACCTGCACCAGGTGTATTCCAATAATAACCGCTTGATGGAATTCCATCGTCATAATTCAAAGTTACTTCGGTTGGAGTAGTCCCGCCTGAGAGTGGAGCTTTGAACATGCTTCTTCCATGAGTTGCTGCGAACAAATATTTGTCGCTTGACCGATAATCGAGATCTGCAATGCTGACATTAGCTAAACCGCCGTTATCAGTTACCCAAGTGCCGCCATCGTTGATTGATGAAAAAATTCCAAGGTCTGTTCCGACGATTATCTGGCTTGCATTATCTGGATTTAAAGCAACACAATTTACAGGCAAATTCGGCAGACCGGAAGAAATATTTGTCCACGTCGATCCGTAGTTGGACGTTTTATAAATTTTGCTTGATGAAGTGTAACCCGAATAAGTTAGATAAGCAGCCCCAGGATTGGTTGAAGAGATTTCGATATCTGTTACATACAAAGTTGGTAAACTGCTTGAGACGACTGACCAGGAACCGCCATTATTAGTTGTAACCTGAACTCTGCCGTTGCTGCATCCGGCATAAATTACATTTGAATTTCCTTTAGCGATTGCAATAGCAGAAATCGTTGCGCCAGAAGAACCAGAACCATCGCCGGTCAAATCGCTGCTAATGGCAGACCAATTATTTGCGCCATCTGTTGTTTTATAAAGCTTGTAAGTTCCAGCAATTAAAGATTGTGAGTTATTAGGATCCATAATAAACGGAGCGATGAATTGGCAGCGCTCGGTCGTTCCATCCCAATATCCTGATCCGACAGGAATTCCGCTCATCTTCTTTGTCCATGAACTGCCATTGTTTGTTGATTTGAAAAATGCAAGATATACGTATTCAGCGTAAAGTGTCGAAGGAGTATTGAAATCAACTTCAGTTGCACCGCCGTCACCACTTAGGATTTCTGTCCAAGTTAGTCCTGAACTTGTTTTAAGCGTGCCATTATCTTGCGTCCCGCCGTAAAAAACATCTGAGGTCGGATGGACCGCACCATAGTAAAATTGAGTTACTTCAAGTCCGTTGTTTAGTGCAGTCCAAGCCGTTCCGCTATTTACGGATTTATAAATTCCTCCGTCAGTTCCAACGAACATTGTATTTGCGTTAGATGGATGGAAAACAATCGCATGATGATCTGCATGTACATAGGCATAGGAAGGATGAGTATACCAATTTGTAATTTGCGACCATGATGTACCGCCATTTGTAGTTTTAAACATATCCACTCCACCAGCGAAAACTATGTTTGGATCGGTTGGATGAACAGATACAATGTTATTATACCAAGCTTGTGAGCCGGTATAATTATTGGCAGTCAGCGATGGACCGGGGACTGTCACAGCTGAAAAAGTATTTCCACCATCAGTTGATTTCTGGAAATGTGAAACACCGCTCGTGCTTAAGTTTAAAAAAGCAGCATATACGATTTGGTTATTTGATGGAGATGTAGCTAATTCTATTCTTCCAGTTCCGGTTACTGAATGAATTGCACTGAATGAACTTCCCCCATCATTGCTTTTATAAATCGCTGATTGATTGAACTGTCCATAACTTGCGAAGATAGTTGTCGGAGAAGTATTTGAAATTTCAATATCAATACAGTGTGCAGATGCACCGCTTAATCCGCCGCTTACAAGGTTCCAATTCGTTCCGCCATTAACAGTGTAGTAAAGTCCAGTTCGAGTAGCAGCATAGAGTCTGCCAGTTGTTGCATCAAACTGTAAATCGTTAACATAGTAGAAACTGCTGTTCTTTGTTGATGATAATTGAGTCCACGCTGTACCGCCATCGGTAGTTTTAAAAATTCCTTCGCCCCGGATTGCATCGGCATTGAAATATCCTTCTCCGGTACCGGCATAGATTATATTCGAATTCGCCGGATCCATTGCGAGAGCACAAACAGCGAGATTTTCCATGTCATCTTTTAATGCCGACCAGCTCGTTCCGCCATTCGTAGTTTTCCAGACGCCTCCACTTACTGCACCAACGTACATAATATTTGTATTCGATGGATTAATTAGAATTGAACGAAGTCTTCCTCCTATATTATTTGGTCCGACTTGCGTCCAAGATAATGCAGCAGCTTTAGTACTCAAAGAGGGGGAATTGAATTTCTTAATATGCTCTAATGCACCACTTCGCCAATTATCCGGAATATAACCGATTGGAAAAGCCCGCTGATCATAATAAAATTTCATAGCTTCCATTGGTTTGTCGTAAGCGGCTTTATTTTCTTTTTTAGATTTTATTTTATGAGCGAGCATGTCTTTAATTGTAAATTCATTTTTTGAATTTTCACTCGAGGTCTGAAAGATCAGGGATAAACTTGTAATTGCAGTTAGAAAAAGAAGTGATAAATGAGGCAGGAACTTTTTCATTTTTTTTCTCCTAATTTTATTGTTGCATGTCCATTATCAACCAACCCATTTTTAGTGTTAGTTTTAGGATTAAATTAACAGTATCTCCTTCGCGTTTGTTCGATAGCGATTTCAACTTTTGGTTTCTTTGATCTGCAGAATTTATTTTTCCTCTTTCATCCAAATAGAAATTTGGGGAAACCATGATTTCATCTCCGGCAGCAGCCATACTCGGCAGCGAACCAATATCCTCGCAAGTTATAAGACGCAGCTTAAGTGAATAATCCTCATCGTTCTTTTTATAAATGCTGAGGATTTTTACCTGCACAAGTGAACGATTGTCTTGTATTGTTGTCGGAGATTTTACTTCACCTTGATCAGTTTGAGTTTGATGCTCTTTTTTAGAACAACTGCTTAGAGCAAGAATAATAAAAAAAAGCACGACAGTTGTCGGTATTTTTACCATAAGGGCCCTCATTTTTTTGTTTCAAGTTAACAAATTAATTATAAGATGCAAGGATGAGATGCAGTTAAATCTCAGGCATGCTGCAAATGTTTTAAAGGATTAACTATTTTTCACTTCACTACAACCATTTTCTTAGTCTCAGTGTAATTACCGGCTTTGAGCTGATAGAAATAGATCCCAGTGGATAATTGAGAATTGAGAATTGATAATTGAGAATTATAAATTCCTGGGTCATTAATTTCATCAACAAGCGTTGCAATTTCTCTCCCGA